>JAABUI010000134.1_pt1 | contig 105741 bp, 97 predicted proteins | sample 5559111 | NCBI WGS metagenome assembly JAABUI01 (sample SAMN10711870, study PRJNA513365) | rock metagenome | isolation source: Antarctica rocks | place: Antarctica: Victoria Land, Buttleship Promontory | reverse complement strand
TAGCTTATGTTCTCCTGAGTCATATAGATAGCCGGCTCTTCCCTTCTAGATACTTTCCTTCCTTAGCATTTATATACTCGTTACATTACACCCATATGACTCGCTCTATGCTGGCCCCTAACAAAGAACATCTTTGCATTGACTAGTAATTCTTTGAATTCAAAGATCATCACTTTTGTGACTGTTGTTTTGACAGTATCTTCATTTCTTTCTTTCTCATTTCTTGATGAGTCAATAAATTTAAGCTTTGTCATTATCATCATTTAAAATAAGACTCTGATCGTTTCTGAAATCAAGAAAATCTGCAACAAGTGAAAGTTATGTTACTACTGCAAGTTGCAACATTTGAGCAAAATCATTAAAGAATGCTCAAATAAGAAGCTCTTCACTCTGCGTATCATGAACATCTACAACAGTGACATCATCAATATAAATGAAGAAGTCTTGCTGTTTGCAAGAAAAGTTTAGATTCTGAGCTAAGTTACGCTCAAAAATCTGTATACATATTATTTTGTCTACTAGTCTCAATCTTTTCACTCTCACTTCAATCATATAGAAAGTTTTCTGCTAAATCTGTCTTGAAACTCTTTGAATTTGATTCGACATTCAAAGATAGTCACATGATAGTATTTTGTATTCTACGTCAAGCTCAATCTAGAGTTCTCACTCTCGCTCTGATTGATAGTGAAGTCTTTGCTTATGTCTTTATGAATAAATTCTTCACGCAACAACATCATTTCTTCTTGCATCAATTAATTCATTCTCGCAGACTTCGAGAATTTAATGATCAAGTCGCTTTAATTAATGATATTATTCATGTCGTTGAAATCACAATGATTCTCGATGAACACATTGAGAAACTATTCTTTTATGTCATTGAATTAAGTCAATATCTCATCATCATGAATCTGTTATGACTTCATCATCACGTCATTGATGTCAATTTTAAACATAATATTCTCATCTTGTTTTTCTTCTTCTGTCTTAATCATTGTTGTTCATCTTTCATCAAGATCTATGATCTTAATCAACAAGAAGAAAATTTCTCGTTCAAAGTTAACAAAGTAGCTTTCTTTCAGTCTCGCTCTCAATTCACTCACAAGAAGTAACTCAGTTCACGAATCACTCACAAGAAGCAATTCAGTCTACAGATTGCTCACAAGAAGCAATTCAATCTTCAGTTTGCTCGCAAGAAGCAATTTAGTTTTTCATTCACTCGAAAGAAGTAACTCAGTTTTCAGTTCACTTGCAAGAAGCAATCTAGTCTTTTATTCACTTGAAAGAAGCAACTCAGTTTTCAGTTCACTCACAAGAAGCAATTCAGTTTTCAATTCGCTTGCAAGAAGCAACTCAGTTTCTCATCTGCTCACAAGAAGCAATATAATCTTTCGTTCGCTCATGAAAAGTTAACTAATACTCAGCTCGTTCACAAGAAACAAATCTCGTTCAATCTTGTCTCTCATCTGAAACAAGAAGCTTTTAATTGTATTCTTCAAATCATTCAAAAAGAATATTCATCAAAAATCAAGTGTTGAAATTCTTTCTTCTTTAAAACTTCTGTTGTTCTTCAAGCAAATCAATTCAATTGATCTTTTATACAACTTGACATAGTCAAGTTGAAAGCTCGAAGCTTTGATCATGCTGCTCATGTCAAAAACATTGAAGTGTTTAGCATCATTCTAAAGAAAATCGATGTCTTCTTGAATCTTGAGTCAATCTCGTCTTTTAGTCTAGACTCTGATGAGTCAAAACTGCGTCATGCAACTTTGACTGTCTGTTCAAAGAACAGCTCAACTCTTGCTCAGTTCTCGTCTTGCTCTCAAGACAGTATGTATGATAAGAATCATCGTTTGAATCTTCATTAAATGAAAAAGAAATTTCATTTGACTGCATTCACGACACAAGAAGATCTTGAAGTCTATCGACAAAGTAAGAACGTCGATTCAGTCACAATTCTATCGTTCAGATATTTTAAGTTTCTAAATGTTTTCTTTAAGAAGAACGTTGATATCTTGTCTTTGCATTAAGCTTATGATCATGTCATACATCTTAAAGAAGATGCTCAATTCTCAGTCTTCGCTTTGTACAACATGAGTCGTGATGAAATTCTAGAACTTTGTCGTTATCTGAATGAGAATCTGAGCAAAGATTTCATTTAAGTCAATCACTTTCAGACGATCATCTTTGTTCTTTTCATCAAGAAATTTGAAGAAGAACTTCACTTCTGCGTGAACTATCGAGATCTGAACGCTATCACAGTCAAAAATCGATATTCTCTGTCTCTGATCTCAGAAACGCTGAATCATTTAAATTGAGCTAAAATCTTTATCAAGCTGAATATCATTTCTGCATTCAATCGACTTTGAATCAAAGAAGAAGATGAAACTTTCATCATCTTTCACACTTGATTTGAATTATTCAAGTATCTAGTCATGCTCTTCAATCTATGTAATAAGTCTATTTCATTTCAGAAGTACATCAACAATATTCTTTGTGAACATTTAGATAAGTTTTGTACAGCTTATCTGAATGACATCTTGATCTATTTTGACAATGAACTCGAGCACAAGATTCATGTCAAGCTCATTCTGTGAAAGCTGCAAGAAGCAGATCTTCAGATGAATATAATCAAATGCAAGTTTCACATCACTCAAGTTTCATATTTAGAATTGATAATCATCATCAAAGAGATCAAGATGAACTCTTTTAAGATAAACATCATTGTCAATTAATTCATCTTGATCAACGTTAAAGACGTTCAAAGTTTTTTAGATTTCACGAACTTCTATAAAAGATTCATTTATGACTATAGTAGAATAATTATCTCGCTTACTCATCTCATCAGAAAAGATGTACTCTTTGTCTGATTTCAGAAATGTCAGATTGCATTCAACACTCTTAAGAAAGTCTTCACTTTCAAGATTATTCTTCGTCACTATAATTCAGATCACAAGATTGTGATAGAAATCAATGCTTCAAACTATGTGTTCAAAAACATTCTTTTTCAGTATGATGAGAACGAGATTCTTCATTCAGTCACTTACTTTTCGAAGAAGCATAACTCAATCAAGTGTAACTACGAGATTTATGATAAAGAACTCATGATCATTGTTTGCGCTTTCGAGAAATAATGATCAGAGCTTAAAGACTCTATCTATTCTGTCAAGATGATCACGAATCACAAAAATCTTAAGTATTTCATGTCAACTAAGCAGTTGAATCATTATCAAGCTCGTTGAAGTGAGTTTCTGTTTAGATTCAACTATCACATTGCTTATCATTTCAACAAGATCAACGATAAGTTGAATGCTCTGACACGTCGCTCAGAAGATCTTTTTAAAGAGAAAGATACATTCGATTCTTGACATCAATATCAACATCAAACAATTCTGAAAACTCATGTTTTAAATCTCAATATTATTAAGAATCTCATTTTCAACATCTTTAACATCAAAGTCATGAAGCTTCAGTCACAAATCATTGCTTTAAATTCAATTCAGTTACATCTGTCTTTAATTATCTCAGCACTCTTGCAAATTCTAGTTTTCATGAATCTAGAAATCAAAGAATTCAACATTGAAAACGTTAAGTCTCAGCTAAATCAAAACATTCTGAATCTTGATGAAGATTTTGTTAACATTCTTACTCAAACATTGTGAGAGTAAGTTGAAATCAATAACAAATTCGCAGCTCAGATAATTGAAGTGCTTTGCAATGAAACATGACATCACAACAAGATCTCTCTAGTTGAGTGTGAAAAACATGAGAATCATCTGTACTTTCAAGAAAGAAAGTACATGCTCAACTCAGATAAACTACATCTTTGTATCATTCAACTCACTCATAATAGTGTCATCAATAATCACTCAGAAAGAGCAAAAAGCTATGAACTGATCAATCAAGTTTACTGATGATCAAACATTTATAAGTATGTTCAACACTTCATATGAAACTGTCACATGTACACACGTTTTAAGCTCTCTAAACAATGAATTCAAGAATGATTGTATTTTCTTTCAGTTTTTGAACGTTGTTGATGTGATGTCTTCATGAATTATGTAGATTCTTTATCGCTCAATATTTTCATGAATATCACATATAGATATATTTTAATCTTCGTTGATCATTTTATCAAAATGAGACATTTAATTCTCATCACTTTTATGAAAGTTGAAGAAGTTATCAACTGCTTTTATGCTCATGTTTGAAAACATCATGATTTACTTGAGTTCTTCATGTCTGATGAAGACACACAATTCATCTTCAATGTCTGAAAGCATATGTGTAAAATGTTAAAGATAAATGCTAAGTTATTAACGACATATCATTCTGAGATTGATGATCAAATCAAGAAAGTCAATGCTGTCATGAAGCATTATCTTCAAGTCTTCGTCAACTACATGCAGAATGACTGAGTTAAATAACTTTCTGAAGTCAAATTCATCATCAATAACACATCATCATTAATCACTTTAACATCATTCTTCTTGATTAATTTAAGTCAGAATTCATGTTTAGACTTCAAGTTTTTTGAGTCTCTGCTTAAGAATTTTACGTCTTAAGCTCAAGACAAGTTAATCAATGTTGAAGAGTTCATCAAGAAGATGAAGAAACTAACTGAGCATCTAGATGATGAGATGCTTATAACTCAGATCATTTACAAATTCAATGTTAATTTCTTTCGTCGTTCTTGTTTTAGATACTTCGTCGAAGATGAAGTCTGATTAAATGCTCACAATCTCAGCATCGCTCATCTCACTGTCAAGTTAAATGATTATAACGTTGATCTCTTCAAGATCAAGCGTGTTTTCAAGAATAATTCTCTGATCATTGAGTTAAATCTTTCAACATTCATGAAGATTTATTCAATCTTTCATGTCATTCTTTTGAGTCATATCACAAGTGATTTTCTTTCAAGTCAACGTCAGAAACTTTGAAAATTCATTGTCATTAAGAATGACAAAAGATTCTGATATGTAAACAGCATACTAAACTTCAAGCATGATAGATGCTATAATTCATCTCTGCTCAAGTATTACATCAATTAAGAAGATCATTTTTCTACTTGAGAGTTTTTTCATCTTCTGAATAATTATGAGCAAACACTCAATAAATATCATCTCGTTAACTCTGTCATTAAAGAATCACATGTACTGTCATGTGTGATGTCTCAATGTCAATGTCAAGAACTTTAAATTCAATCTTCATCATTTCAATTCAGCTCAAATCTGACTCAGATCTTGTTTAAATTTGTTTCAGACATTTTGTTTAAATTTGATTCAAATGTGACTTAAATGTATTTTAGTTTTATCTGTGCATCATTACATTAAATTGTGTTTCATCTTTCTTTTGCTCAAATCTGACTCAGATCTTGTCTAGATTTGATTCAAACATTTTGTTTAAATCTGACTCAAATGTGATTCAGATGTATTTTAATTTCTGTGCATCATCATGTTAAAATGCGTCTCATCTCGTCTTATTCTTCAGACATCTTGCTCAGATCTGACTTAAATGTGACTCAGATCTATTCTAGTTTCATCTGTGCTTCATCACATTAAAATGCGTTCACATCAATTCTCATCTTATTTCAATCTTCATCTTTAATTCTTTCTCATCTCATCTTGTTTCTTGTTATCATCTCACAGAAGCTCAGTCTTGAAGAGAGAAGTTACTATTATGATGTCAAATCATTAACTTAATTTAAAATATAAATCATTGATGTTTTAAATAATCTTGATTCATTGAATCTATTTTGCAATTCAATGAATTAAATTATCAATTTAGTTAATGTCATCTTAATCTAGTTTCAGCAATTCTGTTTTGATTATCTCAATCATGTGCGTGAATCTTTGCAATCTTAAATCATAAAACTATTGTTTAGTCTTGATTCTGCTCGATTCATGTATATAAAAGTTGAGTTCTCATTCTTTTCTTTCACTTTTTATCTTTCATCTTGTACATTATCTGATGTATTGTCTTGTATCTAGATTCTATCAAAGTAATAATAATAATATCAGTCTTTTATATTGATAGTATCTTTAATTTAGCTCAGTCTCTGACAACTTCATTGAAGATGAAGTTTGACTGAATGTTCACAATCTCAGCATCACTCATCTTGCTGTCAAGTTAAATGATCATAACATTGACTTCTTCAAGATCAAGCATATCTTTAAAAACAATTCTCTGATCATTGAGTTAAATCTTTCAACATTTGTTACGATCCTAGCTACGCACCTATGTTGGTAGCTATGTTGGTGGCTATGTTGATGACTATCGCCGGCCGCTCGCCGCTAGGCTATAGGGTTGTTCCGAGGCCAACCCTATTCAGGGTTAGCTTATGTTCTCCTGAGTCATATAGATAGCCGGCTCTTCCCTTCTAGATACTTTCCTTCCTTAGCATTTATATACTCGTTACATTACACCCATATGACTCGCTCTATGCTGGCCCCTAACAACATTCATGAAGATTCATTTAATTTTTTATGTCATTCTTCTGAATCATATTGCAAGTGACTTTCTTTCAAATCAATGTCAGAAATCTTAAAAACTTGTTATCATCAAGAATGATAAAAGATTTTGATATGTAAACAGCATACTAAACTTCAAGCATGATAGATACTATAATTCATCTCTGCTCAAGTATTACATTAATTGAGAAAATCACTTTTTTACTTGAAAGTCTTTTCATCTTCTGAATAATTGTGAGCAAGCGCTCGATGAATATTATCTTGTCAACTCTGTCATTAAAAAATCACATGTATTGTCATGTGTGATATCTTAATGTCAATGTCAAGAACTTTAAGTTTAATTTTCATCATTTCAACTCAACTTAAATCTGACTCAGACATTTTGTTTAAATTTGATTCAGATGTGATTCAAATGTATTTTAATCTCATTTATGCATCATTACATTAAATTGCATTTCATCTTTCTCTTGCTCAGATTTGATTCAGATCTTGTTTAGATCTGACTCAAACATCTTATTTAAATTTGACTCAGATGTGATTCAAATGTGTTTCAATGTTTGTGCATCATTATGTTAAAATGCGTCTCATTTCGTCTCACTCTTCAGATATCTTGCTCAAATCTGACTCAGATCTGACTCAGATTTATTCTAGTTTTGTCTGTGCTTCATCATATTAAAATGCATTCACATCAATTCTTGTCTCATTTCAATCTTTATCTTCAATTCTTTCTTGTTTCATTTTGTTTCTTCTCATTGTTTTGCAAAAGCTCAGTCTTGAAGAGAAAAGTTACTGTCATGATGTCAAATCATCAATTCAATTTAAAACATAAATTGTTGATATTTTAAATAATTTTAATTCATTGAACTATTTCAATGAATCAAGTCATCAATCTAGTCATCATCATTTTAATTTAGTCTCAGCAATTCTGTTTTGATCATCTCAGTCATATGCATGAACTTCTGCAATCTTAAGTCAATAGAACTATTGTTTAGTCTTGATTCTGCTTGATTCATGTATATAAAAGTTGAGCTTTCGTTCTTTTCTTTTGCTCTTTGTCTTTCGTCTTGTACATTATCTGATGTATTGTCTTGTATCTAGATTCTATCAAAGTAATAATAATAATACCAGTCTTTTATATTGATAGTATCTCTAGTCTAGCTCAGTTTCTGACATGCTACGTCAAACTCGCAGCCTCATGAAAGCATTTTTGAGAAAGCTTCGAGACTATTCAGATCAGATAGGTAAAGTAAACAAACAAACAAACAATGTTCGATGCTTACTAACTAGCCGAATATTCTTACTAGTGGTGGTGATCTGATGCTATATTTAGGGTGGCTTCATAATCATCGGGCAAAGGGATATCTATTCTATCTACTCACCTTAACTCCCGTAAATCCGTCTCCCAACACGCTAAGGTAGAGCAACGGGAAAGCGGCACCTTTGCAAATACAAACGCAACCAAACCCAATAAATACACTCGATTTATCAATGCGTACGAAAACGGTCCGATAAGATTCCTCAGGTATTCTAACATCCCTTGGCATTATGACTCTTATTGCGAAAAACGGAACGAGGGAGTCATAGTGGAAGGGGGTTGGCACGAAGAAATGGGAAGGAAAGCTTTTCGGATGACGTTTATAATTGGGGTTTATAATCGGTGCCCTTTTCGATGCTTTACGCTTCCCCCCCCCATATTTATAATCTTATATAATCTCATACAATTCATATCTTGAAAAAGTTCCAAGTCCTTTTCATTGTGTTCCATTGACCCCGCCTACCACCATTGCCATCTCGGTGAAACCCAGTTCTTGAACCGCTTCCACGCAATTGTCTCACTGATATCCAAACACCCCAATCCTCGAATATTCACAATGTTTGGCCATCAGCCTGGCAGCGATTTCTATCGCCAGCGGGCTGATACTGGGGGTTGGCTGTCTGCAAACGTCGCATTGAATCCCATCTCACTAACATTACCTAGATCCCGAGGCTAACCTTCACAACATCGATCCCAATGGCGAGAACTTCAATGATGAAGAAATTACTCACAGCCCAGACCCTCTGGCGACAGCAACAACGGCCACTGCTGTTCCAAGTACAGAGGCGTCTTCGACCTACCAAGCCGACGGGACATGGGGTGAGCGAGATGTCGGCGGTCCCGTGAGCCATCGCGAGGCTATGGAGGATTTTGAGGCCATGCGGAGGGAGCTTACCCAGCTCAGCCAGGTTCGCTCAAAAACGTCTGCAAAGACCGAACGAGGTCGGTTTGGTCGATCAACCACGAGCAGAAGCAAAAGGTCTGCAACCCGAAAGGCTCGGCGGACGCCATCTGCGATGACGGCAAGCGAAGCTAATGACGATGACCTGGAAGCGGGTGACGCAGAGGCGATGGCAGAGAAAGAAGTAGGTTTCGAGCTTGGAGGCTTTATCAAAGAAGGTCACTTCGAAAAGAGGAACCAGGACGGTGGATCCGCAAAGAAGGTGGGAGTCGTCTTCAAGCATCTCACGGTCAGGGGAGCGGGGAGCACGGCAAATTACGTTCGTACCCTGCCAAATGCAATTCTCGGGACATTCGGGCCAGACTTGTATCGAATTTCAACCCGCATTTTTCCTAGTCTCAGATTTGGGAGCTCAGAGCCGACGAGAGTGCTTCTTAATGATTTCACTGGGGTCGTTCGAAATGGAGAAATGATGCTTGTCTTGGGACGTCCTGGATCGGGTTGTACAACATTCTTGAAAGTCATCGCCAATAAACGTGGTGGCTACGCCGAGGTACAAGGTGATGTTCTCTACGGGGGAATTCCTGCCGCCAAACAACTTGCCCACTACCGTGGTGAAGTTAATTACAACCCCGAGGACGATCAGCACATGCCTAGCTTGACCGTGTGGCAGACGTTGAAATTTTCATTGCTCACCAAGACGAAGAAACGGGAGAAGCGGGAGATCAACGTGATTGTGGAAGCATTGCTGAAAGTTTTTGGGATTGACCATACTCGACACACGCTCGTTGGCAATGAATACGTACGTGGGGTCTCAGGAGGAGAGAGAAAAAGAGTGTCAATCGCTGAGACACTGGCCACGAAATCCACCGTAGTATGTTGGGACAACTCCACAAGAGGCCTGGACGCAAGCACAGCACTAGACTATGCAAATTCCCTCCGAATTATGACGGACGTCAGCGACAGAACCACTTTAGTCACTCTTTACCAGGCAGGCGAAGGCATTTACGAACTGATGGACAAGGTCCTTGTTATCGCCGACGGACGAATGCTGTTCCAAGGCCCGGCTAACGAGGCGAAACAGTATTTTATCGACCTTGGCCTCGACTGCCCGGTCCGGCAGACTACTGCAGATTTTCTTACTTCTGTTACGGATCCTATGCAGCGCATCTGGCGCGAAGGATACGAAGCTCAGGCTCCAAAGACCGCTGAAGATTTCGAAAGGGCATTCAAGAACAGTCCGAATTACAAGCGTGTTCTTCAGGATGTCGAAGATTACGAAAAGCATCTTGGGAACACCGAGTACCTTGATGCAAGAGAATTCAAGCAAACTGTCAAGGAACAAAAGTCGAAGCATGTTTCTAAGGGCTCAAGCTATACCGTAAGCTACTGGAGACAAATCATCGCATGCACTAAGCGGGAATTTTGGCTAACTTGGGGCGACCCAACCACACTTTACACCAAGTTCTTCATCATTGTTTCAAACGGTTTAATCGTTGGCTCTTTATTCTACGGTCAACCAACAAATACGGAGGGTGCTTTTACCCGCGGCGGAACCGCTTTCTTCTCAATCCTCTTCCTTGGCTGGCTTCAGCTTACCGAGTTGATGAAAGCTGTCTCTGGACGGGTAGTCATCGCTCGCCATCGAGACTATGCGTTTTATCGTCCGAGTGCCGTCTCAATCGCCCGAGTTATCACGGACTTGCCCCTAATATTTGCCCAGGTCGTCATTTTCGGTATCCTGATGTACTTCATGACCAATCTGGATCGCAACGTTTCGAAATTCTGGATTTATATGCTCTTCGTGTACACAACTACCATCTGTATCACTGCTCTATACCGCATGTTTGCAGCACTGTCCCCAACCATCGATGATGCAGTAAGGTTTTCCGGTACCGCTCTGAACCTCTTGATCATCTACACAGGCTATGCGATACCTAAACCCCAGTTGCTTCAGCAAAAGATTTGGTTCGGCTGGCTCTACTACATCAACCCCGTCTCGTACGCATTCGAAGGAGTCTTATCCAACGAGTTAACTGGCCGTGAAATGGAATGTGCCCCACAGCAGCTCATTCCTCAAGGTCCTGGGATTCAATCACAGTACCAAGGCTGTGCTATCAGTGGAGCACAGCTTGGCAGCACTACCGTGACCGGAGATCAGTATCTTCAGACGACCTACCAGTACGCACGCTCACACCTGTGGCGCAACTGGGCTGTCGTCATTGCCTTTACGGTCCTTTATATATTGATCACTGCAGTTGCCTCAGAGATATTTTCATTTGTCGATGGGGGTGGAGGAGCTCTGATCTTCAAGAAGAAGGCCAAGAAGGAAGTGAAATCGGGCTCCAAAGTCGCTGATCTCGAAAAAGCCGGGACTTCCGGAGACAGCAGTGTATCGAGTGGTCAGCTACCAATTAACCTATCCGAAGAAGTTGACATGCCAATGAACACGAAGGCTGAAAGTGTCTTTACCTGGACCGACGTCGTATACAGCGTGCCGTATCAGGGAGGTCAACGTAGGTTGCTTAATCACGTTCATGGCTACGCAAAACCTGGCGTTCTGATCGCCTTGATGGGCGCGTCCGGAGCTGGAAAAACCACGCTTTTGAATGCTCTAAGTCAGCGACAGAGAGTCGGCGTCGTCCTTGGAAATATGCTGGTCGATGGCCGCCCCTTGGGTCCAGAGTTCCAAAGGTTGACTGGTTTCGTCGAACAACAAGATTTGCATGACCGTACCGCAACGATTCGCGAGGCCATTGAATTTTCTGCCATCCTACGGCAAGAGCGCAATGTTCCTCGAGAAGAGAAGCTTGCCTATGTCGAAGAGATTATTGACCTACTTGAATTGCGCGAGCATCAGGATGCTTTACTTCTGTCTTTGGGAGTAGAGCAAAGAAAGCGAGTTACGATCGGGGTCGAGCTGGCCGCGAAGCCTTCTTTGCTGTTCCTCGACGAGCCCACCTCTGGTCTCGATAGCCAATCGGCGTACTCCATTGTTCGCTTCCTTAAGAAGCTGGCTCGAGCTGGCCACGGTCTTATTTGCACAATTCATCAGCCCTCATCGCTTCTCATCCAACAATTCGACATGATTCTAGCACTAAATCCTGGAGGTAATACGTTCTACTTCGGCCCTGTAGGCGAAAATGGTAGCACTGTCATCAAGTATTTTTCAGATCGCGGAGTTGTCTGCCCACCTTCAAAAAACGTGGCAGAGTTCATCTTAGAAACTGCAGCTAAGGGTGGGAAGAGAGCTGACGGCAAAAAACTGAACTGGAACGAAGAATGGAAGAAATCTCAAGAGAACAAAGATCTTCTCATGGATATCGAAAAGGTCAACGCGGAACGGAGCAAGATTCCACCCCCAGCGATCGATACACAGCACGAGTATGCTTCGCCTATATGGCTACAGATCACAATGTTGACCAGGCGAATGTTCACACAATATTGGCGGGATCCTTCCTATTTATATGGGAAACTGTTTGTTGCGGTTATTATCGGAATCTTTAACGGTTTTACCTTCTGGAAACTTGGCAATACCGTCCAAGACATGCAGAATCGCATGTTCACTTCGTTTCTAATCATCCTCATTCCACCCACCATCGTCAACGGTGTGGTTCCTAAGTTCTTCCAGAACCTATCGCTCTGGGAAGCTCGTGAGAATCCTTCTCGCATCTACAACTGGGTGGCGTTCTGCACAGCATCAGTTGTAACCGAGATACCGATCTCCATAATCGGTGCTGTCATCTACTGGCTGTTGTGGTATTACCCTACTGGACTGCCAACAGACAGCTCCACTGCCGGCTATGTCTTCTTCATGGTCATGCTCTTCTTCCTCTTCCAAGCAAGCTGGGGCCAATGGATCTGTGCTTTTGCACCGTCCTTCACAGTCATCTCTAACGTCCTTCCCTTCTTCTTTGTCATGTTCGGCCTTTTCAATGGCGTGGTAAGACCTTATTCGATGATCCCGGTGTTTTGGAGATACTGGCTCTATTATCTCATCCCCAGCACATACTGGATTGGTGGAGTAATCGCTGCTACTCTTAGGAATATTCCGGTTATTTGTGGGCCGGGCGAAGCCGCATATTTCAACCCCCCTCCTGGCCAGACTTGTCAGCAATACGTGGGGGCCTTTGCTGCTAATGCTGGAGCTGGCTACTTGACCAATCCAGGCGCGACAAGCAATTGCGGCTACTGCCCGTACAGCAATGGAGTGGAATACATGGCTGTTCTGAACGTGGTGCCTAGCGACAAGTGGAAATACCTGGGCATCTTCACGGGTTTTGTCTTCTCAAACTGGGCGCTAGTGTACTTTTTCATTTACACTGTAAGAGTCCGTGGCTGGAGCTTTGGGATGTCGACGATATTTGGCACATTGGGCAAGGGGGCTGATATCATAGAGGAGGGGGTGAAAAAGATTATAGGACATGGTACGGAAAAAGAGTAGACTCCCAGGGGTGTTCAGCAGCATTTTGACATTACAGCAGTCAGAATCTCTAGACAACAGTTAGAATAGAACAGTATCACAGCAATGGCTTTTAGCATACTAAGCTTTTGGTCTTGTTTTGGTCTATCCTTTCGGAAACGGTGCTGGCAACTGCATGTGTTTTCTATACAAATAATCATATTCAATCGAGCAAAGAAAAGACAGCGCAGGACCGCCGCTGTAAGGCTTAGCGGCATCTTTTAGACATCACGTCTCACCATGTCGATAACTCTGCCGACGAATCCCGCGGCAATGGTCCAAAGCCGTTGTGTGTTGGGGCCGATTGTATTGGTCCTCATGATCTGAAACTGATGGGTTGATATGCGCTCTCATGCCAACCTTGCAAGGTACGGGGTGGCTGTGTCTCTAATAGCCGCAGTTGAGATGGATGTACTACGTATTTCAAGTTGCTCTCCTGGGCAACCAAGGTCGTCTTAACTGCTCAGATCCTTCCTCTCACCGTGGAGAAAGCTACCCTACTTTCAATCAGCAATGCATTTCCACCCCAACGACCTACCAGTTCGACCCTCCAAAGCTCGCGATGGTGTCTACCGAGAATTCTACCATAACTCCACCGCCGCGCGTATCAACACAGATGAGGTCATCGTCGAGGCAATTCGAAAGCAATACCCAGACCTCCATCTATCTATCACAGTTCAAAGTAACTGCGACATCCTTGGTTACGCTGCCTCAGGCCACGCTCAGGCCATTCCTACTGACGCGGACGATTCGCTATCTGCAAGCCTCAAATGGAAGTTTTACTATCCTCCGGCACGCCGCAGTGACGAATCCTTAGGAGTTTTGGCCGAGTCCGTGCAGTTTGGAAAATACTTCTACACATGGAAGGACCAAGAATACTTAGTGTACATGGTCGTTGGGGAGCGATTTGGATATGGTCTTGGGATGCTCTATATTCTTGGATCATCGAGGGAATCTACCGAATCTTTGATGCTTGAAGCCTCGAAATGGACGGTTGATCTCCATGACGAGATTTTGGTCTTCGATGGAGGGTATTGGAACAAGAGTCGAGAGCTTTGGCAAACCGTGCAGGACTCATCTTGGGATGATATAATCATGAACCCAAGCAGGAAGAAGGTAATTACCGGAGTAGTTGATCAATTCTTCAATTCGAAGGAGAGGTATGCGAAGCTGCAAGTACCGTGGAAACGAGGCTTGATAGCTTATGGTCCCCCTGGGAATGGGAAGGTTTGTTTTACCAATCTACGCGAATAGAAAAGGTGCAGACTAACAAGATCCACAGACAATTTCCATTAAAGCCATGATGCATTCTCTTTCCGACCGATCCGACCCAATTCCAACACTATACGTCCGTACTCTCACAAGCTTTAGGGGGCCAGAGTATAGCCTTAAGCAAATATTTAACAAAGCGCGGACAACAGCACCTTGTTTCCTAGTCTTCGAAGATCTCGATAGCATCGTCACTGAATCAGTCCGCAGTTACTTCCTTAACGAGGTCGATGGTCTCAAGAGCAATGACGGTATTCTTATGCTTGGAAGCACCAACCATCTCGATCGTCTGGATCCAGGTGTAGCAAAGAGACCAAGTCGTTTTGATAGGAAATATTATTTCCCTAATCCGGATATGTACGAGAGGGAGCTGTATTGTGAGTATTGGCGCACTAAACTCGGTGAGAATGAGGATATCGAGTTTCCGGCTCGTCTAAATCAAGCCATTGCATCCATCACCAAAGGCTTCAGCTTCGCCTATATCCAAGAGGCTTTTGTAGCCAGTCTGCTAGCTATTGCAGGCGAGAATGAAGACGATCAGGACGGTGAAGCAGCTATGGAATCTCTAGATGGGCAAAACTTCTCTGAACTTGTCCGCGGTCTGAGTCTTTCTGGGGGCAACGAAGACCTAGAGAAGTACGTCCTATGGAGGCAGATGAAGAAACAAGTCAAGATTCTGCGTGAGGATTTGGAAGAGGAGGATTAGGTAAAGGTAAAGCAGCTGGAAAGGCTAATGGCCTTGCTGCAGGTTGGAGTGCAGCACATTTTCAGACCAGTATATCTGACGGGATCTTCAGCGGTCATTTTGCTCTTAAATGCCTGTACTGTTTTCACTTTGGGCCATGGTATGACACATTCAGCATCACTCATTTGCAATGTTTCAATCTTGCAGGTTGGTACAATTACTGATCTAATGACCACGTTTTCTCCAATGTTGAAATGTGAGCAGGTAAATGGCAGTATTCATATACGAGCATACTGATATGTATGACTATGAACAGCGTATGAGCGGTATTTCCATAACCTTGAGACCTAGACATGCCGGTGTCTGAACAATGGCATACCCAGAACAAAATTGCTGTAAACCACTACATCACATAACGCTGCATCCACCTTGCGACAATGCACCGTCTTCTGTGGTCGTCTTCGCCGCAACCTTCGCGATATCCTCAAACACCTGGTTCATCAACTCCCCAGTCACAGCCGAGCATTCCGCATAGCGATCACACCTCATTTCCTGCGCCACCCTATGTCCCTCCTGCGGATAAATCGTCCCCTCCCCCTCCACTCTCAAATCCCGCTTCAGCCCCAACAGCATAACCGGAATATCCTCCGTCCCCCTCTGCGCAAACTCCCCCCTCACGATCCCCTCCCTCCTCAGGTTGTAGTGCCGGATGGCTTCCTTCCTCCACGCATACTGCGCGTTGACCAAGCTCCGCCGGTCGCTGATGTCGTAGCAGATGATGATGGAGTCGGGGGAGAGGAGGGTGTAGTGTTCCGGGGACGCGGTATCGGAGAATTCGAAGCGGTAGGGGCGGTTGTACATGCGGATGTTGTAGACGAAGGGTTGGTCTAGGTCGTGGAGGGGGGCGAGGGTGGTGGAGGGGGTGGTGAGGGATGATTGGCCATGGCTGAGGCGGCTGGGGTGCGAGGCTTAGCGGGGTCTTGAAGGGTCTTTGACGGGTTGAAAAGATATCGGGAAAGTTCGCAAGGAGCTTGGGCTGGGTAAGGTAAGGTAGGCATGGGATGGAAAGGGCGGAAGAAGTAGAGGGAGCGTGTTTCGGCGGGGGCGGGATGGAGATATGTACTTACGAGAGGAATGTCGATTTACCGCATTCTGGGTCGCCGAGTAAGAGGATTGAGACTGTAGGGGTCTCACGATCCTCCATCAATTGCTGTTGTTCCCAAGGTGGGGCATGGTTGCGGGATACTAAGGTATGACCCTGACTTGCGGGAACAGATAGCCGAGCCGAGGGCGTTTTAGGGCTTCAATAATATTTCAAAATTTTTAACCAAGTCCATTTTACCAATTGCAAGAGGGGCGTGTAATGATTACTTGCCCATTCGCCAAACGCGTGACTGCAATACAATCAAGACTACACCAGAGCAGCAGAATCAATGTCAAGGCCCGGTACTCGCAGTACTGGAAAGATACAAGGGGAGTAAGTTCGAGCATGGCGGAAAGAGAAGGCTACTCTGAATGGAGCACGGAGCAGCTTATTGACCGTGTCACGTTCTTGGAGCAGCAGTTGAAAAAGCAGGCAGCTAGGTGACGATCCACGTAACTGCGACTGTTCCTTTGAGCCACTAATTTGAGAAAAGATACAGATCTTCGCTGTCTAGCTCAGCGTCCCGCCCATCTCCACAAAGACCTAAGAATTCCCGCGTTCATCGAGAGTTCGATCCTGCAAAGTATTCTACACGTCTCATCGCCTTAAAATTCGCGTACCTGGGTCAGCGCTACAACGGCCTTGAATATCATGCGAACAACCCAACGCCCCTGCCCACGATCGAGGAGGAGCTATGGAAGGCATTGAATAAGGCACGCTTGATCTTTCCAACACCGAATCCTTTGTTAGGCGATGGCGATGTCAATTGGGAGGGTTGCGATTTCTCGAAGTCCGGGAGAACGGACAAGGGGGTCAGTGCGTTTGGTCAGGTTGTAGGGATAAGAGTCAGGAGTAACCGTCCTGTGAACAGGGTCAAGTCGAAAGTCTCGGATGGAATACAAGAGGACGATGGAACTGGGAGCGATGTCGAACTGGCCTCATTGCCTTTAGAGGAAAGAGACAACGAATTATCTTCACCTTTCTCATTGGCTAACTCCTGGAGCGAAGAGTCGCTTTCCTTTCATCCCATCGATGACGAGATCCCGTATCCTCAAATTCTCAACCGACTTCTACCCCCCGATATTCGTGCTCTGGCATGGTGTGCTTCTCCGCCAACAGATTTCTCAGCTCGCTTTTCCTGCAAAGAACGTCGATATCGATATTTCTTCACCAATCCAGCTTTTACCCCAACGCATGGTTCTCCAGGTCTCGCCGATCGCTTGGCTGTGCGTATGGAATCGGGCAAGCGGAGAAGGGAAGGTTGGCTCGATATCGAGGCAATGAGGGAGGGTGCAAAGAAGTTTGTGGGGCTTCATGATTTCCGCAATTTCTGCAAACTGGATCCGTGCAAGCAGACTGGTAATTTTAAAAGAAAGATGTTTCGTGCGGACATTGAGGAAGTTGATCCAAGGACGGGTCCAGCAGGATACGTCGGGCTGCCCGATTTTCAAGAACATGAAGAATCAAATATGGGCATATTAGAAGGCGGCACAGATGTAAAGAACTCGCCAAGGATCTTCACGTTCACACTTCATGGTTCGGCATTTTTATGGCATCAAGTGCGGCACATGGTGGCAGTCTTGTTTTTAATCGGACAAGGCCTGGAATCTCCAGATCTCGTAGACAAGCTCCTCGATGTCCAAAAAGTCACGGAGAAACCTACATACGAGATGGCAGACGACGCTCCCCTCGTGTTTTGGGACTCTATCTTCCCACGAGAAGGAAGTGGCAGCCGAGAAGACGCACTTGAGTGGATGTACATTGGTGATTATACGGGCCACGAGAAGGGCCTAGCCTTAGCATTTAGTGGCAAGAATAGTGGCAAGTACGGATCAGGCGGCGTGGTGGACGATATGTGGAAAGTATGGCGGCACAGAAAAATGGACGAAGTGCTAGCTGGCTCATTACTGAATGTCATCGTTGAGCAAGGAAACTGTCGCAGCGACGGCAATGCCCCGGTCAGCAATAATGACACCTTGCGGCCAGAAATGAGATCCTCTAGCCAGAAGGTCTTCCAGGGCGGCAACGATCCCCGTTTTGCAGGCAAATATACTCCTGTGCTTGAAAAGCCGCGAATGGACAGTGTAGAGAAGGTCAACGCCCGATGGGCTAAGCGAATGGGCTTCGAGCAACAGGAGAAAGTGAAAGAAAAGGGCTTTCGAACGATTTGGAAGGACCCATCGGGCTACGATGCTGAACAGTCACAAGGCTGCATTTAATTCATGGGATATAGGCAAGGGCTATCAGACATAGATTGAGACTTTGATTGCGCGCTTCACCAGGATAAACGAATGTACGTCAGTCCCAAAAAACCTTCGGATCACCCTCCTGGTCGGCCGATACGCATCATCCACATTCCACAAGTACACATAAATAAAATATAGGCGCTAAGATACAAAATTAGTACTCTAGCGTCAGTAGAACTGAGTATGTACAAATAGAACCAGAGTTGTGAGCGCAGGTATTAAACTACTGTAGGCATGCATTAAAACCAAGGCATTCAGCCAAACCGATGAGATTTGCACTTTCGTCGCTGCTGGTACCGATAGAATTCACGGATACCATTACAGCAATGAAGCCACCTCTCGGCTCTTCTACAGTACGTAGCAACCTTCAGGGTAGCTAGTGGGTTGGATCCTAGCTAAGATAGTAAGTAGGGAACTTCTACGTACGGTTGTATAAGCAGGGTCAATCTGGAAGAAAATGTACGAGTGTGTACCTTGGTGGCTCACTAATCAAGAGACATAGCAAAGCGTTGTGAGACTGCTGTAGTTGTTAATTTGTGATAATACACTAGTTGTTTTCAAAAGCTTTACATACGAGTGTTTTGACAATATCATGAAATCACAATATCTTCAAATTCACAACTGCTGTAATTTTTTTTTTACAAACAGTTTGTATAATGATTGTATAATTTTTACATTTTTTATTCAGAAATCTCTTATTATAATATATGTATCATAATATGTATCTGTCGTTATTTTATAAAATCTTGTCTCGTCGTCACAACTGTTTCACAAAAACTTCATTGCTGAAACATGTAAAAATCACAGACATTTTCATGTTACAATCATCTTTTGATTACGTTAATTGAGCAATAATTTTGATTTTACACATGCTGCAAAAGAATTATGGAATAATCAGTTATACATGGTCAGCGCATTACAATGTCACAACAATTGCAGATGCTGTAGAAAGGTCACTATGATAGGATGAATGATTTCCGTTTCTATCTCTGAGGCTCGTTGGAGCCGGCGTAGAGTATTCGGCGTCTAGCAAGGCAAACGCCGTTAGCGCGTGCGCAGACCCTGGCTATTGACCAAGAGAACGGAGTAAGGTCGATACCAAGGTCTGAGCGAGAGGTGATCAGGATGAAGCTAAGGATATAAGCTTGAGCTATAGGAAACCTTCAAGGCTCTAGGGCTAGTAATCGTATCTGCTGTTCTTCATTGCAAGGGCTAGAGAAAGTGCAAGGCAACAGAAGACCTGCTACACGCTCGAACAGTGATCGAACATGCACTACGAAAGGCGAGAGTTTGGCTCGCTAGGCTTTAAAAAGTCGCTGTCATAGGAGAGTAAGCTGCCATGGCTCAGGCGTGGTGCTGCTCCAATCACTGGCATCTCGTACATCGCGGAGCAGCAGTCCTAAGAGATAGATTCCGTGCGTACCGTCATAAGAAAGCTGATCAAAAACGCCTCAATTTCTTCGACCTCCCAGCAGAGATCCGCAATCGCATTTACACACAGCTAGTCGTCGACCAGGACGTGAACTACAAAGAAGGAAAACCTGTGCTTCGCGATCACATTGGCGGCATACTCATCCACAGAATCTGGCCAGAAGGGGGTATGACAGGCTTACAGCGGTCGTCGCTCATGACTCGAAGTGGGGAGCACGAATACCAACCCACCACCTACGCTGTGGCTGCAAAATTCGAGTTCAAGCTGTTTTACGTTTCTCGTCAATTCTACCAAGAGGCATCCTACATCTTCTACGCCAAGAATTGCTTCTATGCGGATTCCATCACTACTCTAGTCCTCTTTGCTCAAGATAGGCCTATTTGGGCGCGAAGTCTCATAGAGGCCGTATCTATACCAGTCCCACACGGTTTCAGTCGAGAGCGACTAGACGAGTCCAACGAAATAGTTCATCGAGTACCTAGACGCTCTAAGGTTGCGGAACGAATATTTGCACTCGCCTGCGCATCTTGGTCCACTCACTCAGATCTCCTTCCCAATCTCAAGAGACTGGATCTTCGGATGTGGGAGTTGTATGATTATGCTGAAGACAAGGGATCGGGACTGAACCTTTTTGAACCGAGCACGATCAGAATTACCGAGGAGCACTCAAAACTTCTGGCTTTGATCGCGGATCCTCATATAATGACATTATCTTTCTGCGACTGGCATCGCTTGGTAATGGGTAGATATCAAGGACAGCCAGTTTTTGAGCCGTTACCAGAGGCTGTCTGCCAAATGATTGAACGACATCGCGGTGAACTGGTATCACGAAGCGATGTTATAGGTCCGGAAGCGTAAGCACAAGCGCATGTTCAAAATATTCTGAATGATCTAGCAATGACGAAAGTGGTATCGGATCTATGAAGATAGAGATTTGTGCAGTATTAGTGGCTGCGTTGAGGATGTCGATAAGGACATAGATCTTCTTCTACGTATTAGGGAGAAGTAAAGTCAGTGAGTAGTTGAATGTACACTGGTTTGCAGCTCTGCCAGGTCATATGTTATGTTGAGGCAAAGAAAACTCCCTGCTCTTGTGCCGGTACTTTGGCTTAAGCTCATGATGCAGCGCAGGGAGAATCGATTCTATCCAATTTGCAGGGTAGGGGAAACATTGATCGACTTCCACCAATACAATAGTCTTCAGCTAAGCGCAATCATCTGCAATCAGCTTTGAATCTTGGACAATCGGTAGGCCACGGGGAGACTGGACACAGCAGTCTTGAGTTTCCGATTGAGGGAATAACACTGATACTCCTTGAAGGAGAATGGCCGTGATAAATCTTGGTGCTTTTACCGCTTGAGTCTTTTGACTTTACAGTATTCCAACTTTACAGACTATGTGCATCCGCACGCAGAAAGCTATCTAAAGTTAGAAAGTTTATTGCGGATATCTTTCGTGCGTGGAATGGACCAGGTCAATGCTCATACAGTTTACAGGAGAGAGGTTCACGAAGAATAATATTCGACATTCGGTGTTATTGGCTGTCCTGATAGCAGACTTCTACAAACGATGCCCCATATCCGTCTATGACTTCAGCCTGATAACGTCACTGGGGTGTCTTTCTTCGACCGTCCACCTTTCAACGGCTTTCCGACTTCGAGAATACTCCACGAAAAGTTCGTTACTTCGCAGCTTCACGGTCGTTGGCATGCTCACTATGCTATGCCTTTTGTTCGTGGATGAGTTTCTCACACTTATTTCGGCAATTCGGATTTGATCTTGCATGGCGCATCAAGTGCTCCATCGAAGAGTCGGTATTCAGGATTAACTCAATTTGTCGTTCTTTCTTTGGCAGTCAGAGGTTGTTCTAGAACTGTGACCGCATCCATGGTCATACTAAGCTCAGATATTCAGCCACACTTGGAAGCATGGGTATTCATTTGTTTTTCAATTGCTGTGTATACTGCAATCTCACTGAGATTTTGACGGGAGACGGTGATGGATTGACAGCCAATTTGCTTATCTTTTGTGTATATGTGAACGAGCCTCTTCGCTGCCCTCATATCAATGAGCTCATTGGCGAGTCCTGCTCTTGTTGGGAAAGGAAAACGTAGAAATGGAGAAATGGTCTTGACACCTGGGCTATTATACCCAAAAGGAAACCTCCAGAGGATAAAATGTTCGCTCCACAATCCTAGTACGCACCGTACTGAGAATATCTTAGGCTGCGGGGGCAGGGGGGTCATGCCGGCACGGCCGGGAGGTGGCCCCGCCATGCATGTGGGGAAACGAGGGAAACTGTCACTTCGACAATTGCAAATACTCGTATTGCTCATCCAGCTACACATATCGGCAATGCGTCTCACTTAGAGCACGCCAAGGAATCATTCCGTTGAACTACGATGTTCCAGAATACAAAGAAGATTAGCCATCAAGAGGAGGACCAAGGAAGAGCCGGGCAGATTGACTCCAATCGCCAGATAGAAAAATTAGAAGACCTGAGGCTTTCAGACCGAACTCCTCCAGAGAGATATGACGAGCTACAAGAAGCCCCATATACCATTTTCAGCGAGCCTACAAAGCGAGGAATAGTATGCATCATTGCCTTAGCCGGTTTTTTCTCGCCACTGAGTGCCAACATCTACTTCCCTGCCTTGAACTACATAGGGAAAGACCTGCACGTCTCTTTGGAACTGATGAATCTCACAATCACTGCTTACCTAATTTGCCAAGGCATTGTGCCATCCGTACTGGGTGATCTGGCTGATACGCTAGGGAGACGTCCTGTCTACATTACAGTCTTCCTAATCTACTTCGCTGCCAATATCGGTTTGGCTGTACAGGGTACATACCCAGCTTTACTTGCCCTGAGAATACTTCAAAGCAGTGGAAGTTCCGGTAAGACCAGCTTCCTAGATTATGTCGGACCTTGCACATACTGGGTCGTCGCTTGAATAACAGGCTAGGTACTATTGTTCTCGCCATTAGCGTTGTGGCGGATATTGCTCCTCCTCACAAACGTGGCAAATACATTGGAGCTGCACTTTGCGGGTCTGTATCACCTGGCTCTTCTCGTTTCGACGATCAGAATGGATCCCAACTGATTTTGACAATGGCAGACCGAATACAGCGCCAAGCATAGGTCCTGTTTTGGGAGGAGTGCTAGCTGAAAAAGCAGGCTGGCGATGGATTTTCTGGTTCCTCGGCATCCTCTCAGGCATATGTCTCCTAATAATAGCCATTTCTCTCCCCGAGACGTCTCGAAATATAGTCGGCAACGGGAGTATTCCTAGCAGAGGAACCAACAGAACAATGCTATCATATCTTAGAAGAGGTCCGAAGACCTCAGCCGGCGATTCAGTACCTTCCAAGCCCAGGTTCCGGCTCCCAAATCCTCTTGCGTGTCTTCGCATAGTGTTTCACAAAGACACAGCACTGGTATTATTCTCAAATGCCATCTTCTATATGAACTACAGCTGCATGCAGGCCTCGCTTTCTCCCTTGCTCATGCAGATATACAACCTGAACGCATTACAAGTAGGATTGACTTATTTAGCATATGGGGTAGGCTGCGGCGTCGCCTCCTATGTTGCAGGTAAGGCCCTCTTAATCAGTTCGCCATGGTTCTCATTGGGCTTTTACTTGCTATTGCTCTAACCTCAGTGTTGCTGTCGTATCCTATTATTACACCTTTCTCTTCTCGCCGCAGAAACTTACCAGATATCTCGCAGGCAAGATAATAGATCGTGACTACCGTAAAACGGCCGCCTCAGTCGGTTTCACCGTCGACAAGGTCAAAGGTGACGATCTGACCAAGTTTCCCATCGAAAAGGCACGTTTGAGGAGCATTTGGTACTTCATAGCGATTTCGACCTCATGTACGCTAGGGTATGGATGGTCTCTACATGCAAAGACGGTGAGTAAGTCTAGCAAAGCGCTGGGAGACGTGGGAAAGTGGATTTAGAAAAACAGAACCTAATACGACTTGCAGCATCTGGCAGTGCCCTTAATTTTGCAATTTTTATGTGGACTCACAGTGACCGGTACATTCAATGTGAGTGAACTTGACCGCCTCTGATCCCTCCCCCTAAGTGCCACCAGATTTGCAATACCCTCCTCATCGACCTGCACCCCTCATGCCCAGCAACCGCTAGCGCATCGGTAAGCATCGTCCGCTGCAGCGTCGCCGCAGTTGGCGTTTCTGTCCTCCAAATTCTGTTTGATCACATTGGCGTAGGGTGGACATTTACGTTTTTTGGTATCTTATGTGCATCTACGGTGCCAATGCTTTGGATGGAGTGGAGATGGGGTATGGATTGGAGGGAGAGAAGGGCTTGAACTTCTCTCATCGCACAAAACCCCACGTTACACCGCACCGTCACGACCTCATGCCTTCAGCCATCTGAGAAGGATTCGAGTAACTATGATGTTACGCGTAGAAACGTGGAAGGGCTTGTTCGAGTGAGAAATATTCTTACAAGTTCAGCAAGTCCATATCGGGAACCTTTGAAGGAACAGATATATAAAATACTTGCTAGACCGGGAAGGAAGTGTGGAAATACAAGCGGAAAGATTTAAAAGAGGAATTGAACTAGGAGACAGCGTACATGAATCTGAAGAATATTTTCATGGCCAAGGAAGGAGATCTTGGTCACTGTGTATCAAACAGGGCCCGCCATTAGAATGGAGATGCGGATAAGATCAATAGGGGATCCACATCGCATTACTAGCCACCATTGGAAACGGGGCAGCCTCCGCCTATCCCTTCCGTCACGAGACTAATCAAACATTTAGTAAACGATCCAACTTATCGGATGGTCTGTTCTTCAATCTATTTGATGCTCCGCTTACCTCGGTCTAATTACGACGTGAAATATCAACTATCAAACGACCTTCTGGCAAGAAAACGATCTATGCTAAGGATGAATTACCCGTCAACGCCAACTCTACTCTGCTCTGATAACCTAGATACAGGGTCCGCCTCGACCCTCCGAGACACATCATAATTATGGCCTTGCTCCGCTTGAGCCTCTTCGGAAGATTCGTTTAACGAAGCTTTTGGAGGGTATTTATGAACAAGATAACACATATCGTTATATATTCTGAGAAGAGTAAGCACCATAGACATTCCGTCAAAAAAATAGAGTACGTACTGTCCCCTAACCACTGGTGCACCAGGCCAGCCAATCATGTGTGCCAGGTTGAATTTGATGCTGTATAGCCTAATTCGGTCGTCCCACTGTTCAACTGGCTCGCTCGGGCGAAAGTACCGAAGATACTGGCTGAAGTAAGGCTGCCCGAATTTGATTATCTCACGGCGCCACATGCCTAGCTCATATTCGTTGTGCGCATAGAAAGCCGAGGAATCAAAGACTACCGGCTCACCTGGGTGCCTCGAGGTTAGCCACAGTGCTCTATATTACACCAGGAGATTTAGAAAAATTGGTTGCCGGATTACGTTGGAGGTACCTTGGTTTGGGCCTGTGATCTTTTGCAGGAGTACTAAGGACTGACAACATTGATCTTACCTGTTTCGAGGTCGGTCGCAGTGTTTTCCTCCCATAAGTCACCATGAACCAAGCAGGGTTTCAGTACCCGTCCATTAGACTGCAATGGCTCCAGAAGCTGAGGAATAACGTGCGTGACCACTTCTTCGAAAACTCGCTCGTATTCGGGCCAAGTACCATTGACATCGATCTCAGTATGGAAGAAACTTGTTAGAAGCTTCGTATAAAATGAGGCCCAGCTAATATTCCATTCGACGGTTTGACGGATCTTACCATGGCAATTAGGAACGTGGAACCCAAATTTACCAGTTGGCGACTTGGAAATACGGTGAAGTTCCGCAACACGAGCTGCAAATCTTACAGGATCTGGCATGTCATTGCTGATGTCTAAAAAATCACACAGGAAGAAGTGTGTCACTGGTGATGCAAGTTTGAACCGTCCCCAGGCGTGGGGCTTTGGAACGAAGGAAGGCAGTAGTTTGTATATCTCGTTCATGGAATTGAATTCTCCTTCCATCATAACCCTACCTTCTTGTGTAGCACACTGTGGTGGATCAGCGACATGAGAGCTTTAAAGAAGTCAAAAGAGACAGTCTCAGGGCCGAGCCCATCAGACGTATGATCGATACGATAGCAAGGAGGTCAATAAAGTGGGTAGCATGAACGATTTCCCAAATAAAGATTTGGCGTAAGGAAAGGCGAAGGGCAGTAAGTTGAGTCAACGGACCTTGAGAAAGTAAACTTTCTGGGAGCCATCTGAAAGCTGGACCCTAATCCGTGCAGTTCGAGTCCATGCTGAGGTACCAAAGCTACTTGCTTCAACCACTGTGGACCCCTCAGGAAGCTCCGCGATGACACCTTGGTCAAGTTCAAAGTCCCCTCCAACATCGGGAATAACTTCTTTGACACTACTTCGTGTTACCGTCATCTGGAATGATCTCCTACCTAGGTAGTACTGCAACAAGTGCAGGGCATCGAGCCCTTGTTATACTTTAGTGGATTAGTCCATTCAAGCAAGCTATGTGCGGCAGGCCGCTGCGCAGGCTAGCGCAGCCTTGCAAGCAAAGGCAAGGCCGCACATCATAAGTTTTGCGTGGGCCCTAGGCATACAGCCAGAGGTGATCTGTCCCTCATGAAGAAGCTCGCTTAGAAATCCTTGCTAAAGACGGGTCACTGCCGCGCCGTGTTCTCCGGCCTGCAGATGATGCAGCCTCCATCCGGGTTGGTCGCGTCGAAAGGTGTCTATGAACAAATGAATTGCTTGAGAGGATGTTATCTATGCAGGGTATTATTCAGGTTTCCGAGGCTGGGTGTTGTGTCAATCGAATCTATTTAATCTTGTTGATTTCAATTGGATCGACCTTAACTAGATTAATCCCGCTTAGACCCAATTGGCTGAAAGATGAACGCGCGTGCAAGCCACCGTCAGTTTGTCACAGATCTGCTGTTCCGGGCGGCTGTTTGGCTCGGTGTAAGGCCCAAAACGAATTAAAAGGACATTTATTGTGCCGTGCCTTGTACGAGGCTGCTTACCAGTTACCACAGTATGCGATGCAGCATGGGTCCGTTAAACCCCTCTTCAATCTTACTAAGAGTTGACGATATAGCGGCTTGACGAACTGCTGACCTGTCGGTTTGGATGGCTTCTACATCAGTACTGCGAGATGTTTCATAATGGTGAGCAATCGGCTTGCTTCTCAGTATCAGCCTGATCGACTAAAAGCTAAATCTTGCTTTAGTTCCACAGATTTCGCCGGAAGAAGAGAGATATCCTCAGTTCATCGGACGAAGAAACTGCTCGTCCACGACAAGATCCTCAAGATCTTCCTCGGCCCTTGACAATCAATCGCAACTCCACAGTGCAGAGTACCTTGTCCACGTTTAGCCCTGTGTCCCCGGAAGATCCAAATGCTGTCGTTGAGCGACGCTTGAGAGACCGGTCTAGGGAGCGTCACACTGATCCCCTTGGCCTCAATGTCATATATGCGCCGTCGAGCGCCCCTACAATAGACATCATATTTGTGCATGGGCTCGGAGGAACTAGTCAAAAAACATGGTCAAGGAATAGGGACCCAACCCTTTTCTGGCCTCGTGAATGGCTGCCTTGTGAGCCGGGAATAGGGACAGCTCGAATCTTGTCCTTTGGCTACAATGCAAACTTCGCGTCTGCCGGCCGGGACGTCTTCAACATTGCGGATTTTGCGAAGGACCTATTGTTTGGCATGAAATTTGGAGTGGACGAAAGTGCGAAGGAACTTGAGGTCGGCAAGGTTCGTCTTCATGTCAATATCTATCTACTCAAGGTCTATTCGTAAAGAGGAATTTCCACTCCAAGTGAAGACCTTATCAATCATGGCAGGATATACGGTTATGAAAGATCTGTGTATTTGCTAAGGTGTGACTGCAGATCCCTATTATCTTTATCGTTCATTCAATGGGTGGGCTTGTGGTTAAGAAGGCTTATATTCTCGGACAGAATGATGATAATTATAGGGATATTGTTCAGTCTTCTTGTGCAATTCTTTTTCTATCAACTCCACATCGTGGCACACACCTTGCGGACGCCTTGAACAGGATTCTGACCGTTTCGGTGTTCAATCATTCGGCAAAGCAATACATCGCAGAGTTAAGGCAGAATTCCCCAACTCTACAAGATATCAACGAGCAATTTCGGAACATCGCGCCAAAACTACAGATAGTCTCATTTTTCGAGACACAACAAACAGCAGTGGGACCAAAGAAAATGATGGTACTGGAAAAGGACTCCTCAATACTAGGATATCCGGGTGAAATATCAAAACCCTTGGATGCGGATCACCATAATGTTTGTAAATACACAAGCCAAAAGGACCCTAACTACGTAAGCGTGCGAAATGTTTTGAAGTCTCTGATAGGTAAATTCGGGAAGAGAGATTCGCTACCAAGCGATCGTAGCCTAGGTCAAGATGACGAGAAGCTTGAAAAGCTTCTTAATATCTCTCAAGCTCCGGACGATGACTATGAGTTCTTTCGAGACCGTTGGATGCCAGGCTCCTGTGAGTGGATCACGTCAAACCCCACGTTCACATCCTGGTCCCTAGACGATTCTTTCACTCCACGCTTCCTCTGGGTAAATGGACTACCAGGTTCGGGAAAGTCGGTTCTGTCATCCTTCGTCATAAATCACTTAAAGGGACTGGGGGAAAGCTGTCAATTTTATTTTTTCAAGTTCGGAGACCAGTCGAAACGGTCACCGAACTCACTTTTGAGGTCACTAGCATATCAAATAGCATGCGATACTCCAGACTACAGCACTCGGCTTACGAAATTGGCTGAGGATGGCTTAAACCTTGAAAAGGCCGAGGCTCGATCGATATGGCAAAGACTTTTTGTGTCAGCGTTGTTTAATATCGGCCTTACCAGGCCGCTATTCTGGATTATCGACGGCCTGGACGAATGCGATGCGCCGCAGTCACTCCTATCACTTCTAGCAGCTGTCTCGGCTTCAAACATACCACTTCGTGTGATGCTCATAGGTCGGAAGAACCAGTCTCAGTCTATAGCTTTTGATAGGCTTGCACAAGTCTTTCAGGTCAGTAATATTTTTCTGGATACAAGTGGACAGGATCTGAGAATGTATTTGGACAAAGAGATGGAGTACATGCGTGGGAAGCCTAGCTTCAAAGAAGATGTGATCACAAAGATCCTCGACATGGCCGATGGGAACTGGCTTTGGGTTCATCTGGTCCTTAGAGAGATACTTGACTGTCATACCGAAGTAGCTATTAACCAAGCTCTACAAGAAGTACCTACGGATTTGGAGCCTTTATACCAGCGCATGGAGGCTGCTCTTGTAAGGACGTCTAGACCTGCAGACAAAGGTCTAGCGATTCTAATATTGACATGCGCAACGTGTGCGCGCCGGTCCCTGAGCCTTCTGGAACTATCCCAAGCAATTCAGCCAGAGTACTCATCGGTATTGGATCTCAAGCATACAATAAGCCAGGTATGTGGAGATTTTGTCATTATAGACAAAAAATTCCGTATTACCATGGTGCACCAGACCGCACGGGAGTATATTACGAAAGCATCGGAGCTCCAGTTCTACATCTCGCCAGTCACAGGTCACCAAAAGCTATTCAGCAAGTGTTTATCTTTTCTCTTAGAAAATAGCTTGAAACTTCGTCGGGATCAAATCATTTCTCAGCCTTTCATGCTTTATGCAGCTACTTCTTGGTCATATCATCTGTCTCGAAGTGCTGCTTTCTCGGATCAGGTATCAATCGAAATGTTAGCTAGATTTTTCCAAGGACCCTGTGTGCTAACCTGGATTTACGTTCTTGCGCTGACGAGCCAGTTAAGGATCCTGGTGTACACCTCTCAAACTCTGACTTCTTTCCTCGATAAGAAGGCTAAGACAGACGCCGAGAAGAGCCCTTTGACGCATCGGCTACGAGAGAAAGAAGTACTCGAGCTTTGGGTGACCGATCTGGTAAAGATTGTAGGAAAATTTGGCGCACACCTGCTTGCTCACCCAAGGCTGGTGTACAAATTGATACCACCCTTCTGTCCTCAGGAATCGGCAATACATCGTCAGTTTGGGTCCAAAAGATTGTCTTCCACTTTGGTTGTTACTGGAATCTCAGTCCGGACCTGGGACGACTGCTTAGCCAAGTTTTCTGTAGGGAGGGACTGCCAAGCCCTGAAGATTTTGTGTGTAGATCGCTACTTTGCAATCTTGACCACAGATGGCACGGTCATTTTGTGGCACACACTTACATGCGAAGAAGCGCGCAGGTTTCCTCACGGTGAACGAGTCCTGACTATGAACTTCAGTAGCTCCCAAGACCTCCTAGTCACTTATGGCTTCCGGACAACGAAGGTGTGGTGTGTTTCTTCTGCACGACAGCTCCACTCCTTCACCAATCCTATTGGCGCAAGAGCACTCGCGATTGTGTTTGCGCTGAATGACACCACAATCATATCATGTTCAGACGACAAAGCTATAAGACGAATCTCCCTCGAAGTACCTGATCGAGGGTGGGGAGGCGCCGAGTCAGTTGTAAGGGATGTGGCCTTTGACGGCAAAAACTACAATTCTCCTCGAAGGGTGGCATTTAATGCAGATGGCAGTCAAGTCGCCGTATCATATAGAGGGTTTCCGCTCATAGCCTGGGGTGTCGACTCACCTGGTCTTATCGGTAGATGTGAGCGCCCAAGTGACAAGGGTAGAGGCCGGCATGACATGTGGACGGATGTTGGTAGCATGGGCTGGAATCCCGTAACAGGACATGTTCTAGGCCTATACAACGATGGTTGTATTTTCAAATGGCATCCATTCGAATCCGAGATCGATGAGATCAAGACCACTGCGGCTGAGATTCAATGCAGTCCTGACGGTAACCTTTTCGTAACCAGCAATGTTGACGGTACTTTGAGGATCTGGAATTTTCACCATTTCGCCCTACTCTACCAGCTTTCTTGTATGTCACCTGTAACTGACCTTGCAATAAGTCCAGACGGAAGACGAATCTACGACTTAAGAGGAGCCTTTTGTAATATTTGGGAACCAAATGTGCTAATTCGCCTTGCCGAAATTGACGAAAAGGGAAGTGAAACGTCAAGTAATATGGGTAGTTCGACGCAAGTATCATTGGTATCTGAGGCATCTGCCGAGATGCCGGAACCCATAACAGCGCTTGCTGTCAGCCCGCGGACCTCTTCGTACTGTGTTGGCGACGATGTCGGTGTCCTGAGGCTATGCCGAGAAAGCGGCAACGAGCTGGAACAGATGTCCCAAAGCTTCATGCCCGTCGATCTGATAGCATGGAGCCACGATGAAAAAAGGCTTATTAGTGCTGACTTGAGTGGACGGATCAGTGTTCGGACAATGGACATGGAAAACTCGAATAAGCCTTCGCGGCTTCTGTTCGAAGCTAATGCTGCTGATGATATACACCAGCTCCTCATCAGCCCTACATCGAAGTACTTCCTGACAGCAAGCTACAAGTCCGTCAACGTGAGGTCGCTTGACACTAACACGGTACAGGCAACGCTCTTGGTTTCAGAGGCTTTTGCTCGATGGGCAGCTCACCCTCTTAATAACGACTTGGTGATACGCTTTAGCTTCGATAGTCTCCAAGTCTACCAGTGGGCCACCCTAGTTGAAATACAAAGCTTCAAACTCGACCGTGCAACGATTGATATTGAGCCTCATCCCCGCGGCCAACTCGAGTCTCAGAGGAGACCCTCCGCTCGGTACCTTACAAACTCTGCAGAGCTGCAGAATTTTGTGGACAAGATCCTTGTAACGGCAGACGGGATGCATGTACTACTCCAAACATCGAGAGGCCTCCCGCACCATAGGCGCGATGGCAAATACATGCTTCTAAGAAGCCAAGACATCGAAGAAAATGTTCCGGCAAAGGACGATCTCATACTCGCACCTATAGCATTGCCTCCATCTGTTATTTCTCGAATGGCATTGCCGCTAGGGTTTGTTGCTGGCGACTTAGGAAGGTTAGGGGCGTTCACAAACGGAGATGTACTTGCCTTCTTGGATAAAGAGTTCTGGGTATGTACATGGTCAGTCGACGAGGGACACTCTGACGGCAAAATCAAACGTCACTTTTTCCTTCCCCGAGATTGGTCGACTATAGAGTGCCTCGAGCTTTCCGTGATGACAACGGATGGCACATTCTTGTGCCCAAGAAATGGAGAAGTTGCCGTGGTTCGAAACGGACTTAGCGAAGAGTGGATTGATTAATGAGTATTGAGATACTGAGACTGAATCAGTTGAGGAAGAGATACTGCTCGTGCAAACTGGCCGATAGTCTCAACGGACCCAACGGTGAGATGATAAACAAATTTAAGTTTGGCGGACCCTTGGGGCACAGACATTTTGGGATGCCCTAATTACGAGAATGGTAAATATAATGTCAATGGTATGAAGGGACGAAGACTGAAAGGTAAGGGACTCCGTCACCATAATTGATTCCTACAAGCATACTGCTGCTTCTCTGAATCATTCTACGAGACTACTTCACGATATAGAGAAGGTTTTGTGTGTTGAATATGACCAAATACAGTCAGATCACGGTTGATCCAAGCCTTGATATTTAGAAACACAGCTCTTGAATCTTACGGTATTCGGAAAATAAGATTCACAGCTTTGGCAGAGCCCATAGTCTCTCCAAAGTCTTGATTAAAGAAACCTCTGCAACTCTTGTCAAATGGCTCATAGCATGGCTTATGAAAAGCCTGAGGGCATTACTGACGCGACCGTCGTTTCGTAGAGGACTTCCACATTTGGACTAGCTAACTAGCGTTATTCAGCTAGCAGTATAATACAATACTAGCCGCTATTGTATGAAACATTGGTCGATACTTCAACGTCTCTGATCCGACTTTGCATAAGGAAATGCTCGATCTTTTTGCAATCAGACTCGGATTTCTAGCTCAATATAGTTGACTTTTCCAAAAGCCTGCCCCAGCATGTCGCAGCCTTCACCCGAGTTCCCTGTCTACGTGCCTTTATCCTCACACAAAATGGTGACGTCGTGGATATCCGCAGCGCTCCGCCAGTCCCAGTCCCATTCCTGAACCTCCTAACCCACATCCTCTCTTCTCACCCATCCAACAAATTCACAATGGCCTCCGCAACCCCATCCCTTCAATATTCCACCTTCCCAGTGCTCTACACCCACCTCCTCTCCCTTCCCCCTCCCCTCCTTCCCCCGTCCCACCCCCCCAACCCTACCCTCACCACAGCCATCGCCGCGTTGTCGCTACACCCGACCCTCGAAGCCGCCTGCCACATCCTCAACTCCGACCTCCCCAGCGCGCATTTCCTAGTGCGGCACATGCAGGCCCCGCCCGCGCTCGAGGGCATGTTTCTGCACGGCATCTTGCACCGCGTCGAGGGCGATTACGATAATGCGAGGGCGTGGTACGGCAATGTCAAGGATAGCGATGTGTTTCGGGACGTGTGGTCTGGAGAGGAGGAGGCGAGGAAGTTTATTGGTTGTGTGGAGGGGTTGAGGAAGAGGGGGGAAGGGAATAGGGAGGCATTGGGGAAGGAGAGTTTGAGGGAGATTAGGGGAGTGGTTGAGTGGTGTAGGAGGAAGTTTGGGGAGGGCGAGGTTAGGGATGCGAGGGAGGCGTGGTAAGTGTGTTTGGAGTCGCTCTTCCCTCATTCGAGGCTCGTCTTTGAGTCTCCAGACATGTTTCGGGAACATCCCGATGGCTTTTCATTTTCCTTTTCTCTACCTTGATACATCAAGAGTTCAACTTTGCAACCGAAAACGCAATACTGACCCCGAATTAATGACAGGGTGCAGCCGAGTAAGGAGCATAGGGAGATGGGGCAGAACATGGTTATAGGTGGGGAAGGGTGGAGGAAGTTTTGAGGAGTCGGCGGACATGGGCATGGCGGTGTGGAAGATATCAAAAAGAAATTGAAATCTAATATCAAATCAGAATCCTTTCGTTTGCCCTGACATCATCTGCTTATTACTTGACGGCGGTTCCGTCTTGACAATGCCCTCCTATTCATGCTCTGTAACCCTTCTTTCCCACTTTTCCCCACGCCGCCCAACCACCCTTTTCCTCTCCTGTCAAAGATCTCATCCACGACCCCCTTCAACGATTCCTTTATCGCACATAACAATCCACACACAAATCTCCTCCCACTTCCATCCCAAATCACCAGCCATCTCTAGCACGACTACCACCTCAAGCGCCACGGCAGTACTGTAAGACCGAGATCGATATGTCGTGTCGTACACTCTGAATTTCTAAACCCGGTCTCCAATCGTATCCAATCCATAACCAGTCGCCGTCGTCAAAGCCGCCATCCCCCTCACCTCACCTCACCTCACATCCCCCTCCCCTCCTCACCATTCCCTCCTCCCCCCCCTCCTCCCCCCCTCCTCCCCCCCCATCTACCCCTACCCCCCACCACCACCAACAACGCCACAAATCCCCACCTGCTCCGCCTCACTAAACCGCAAATCGCACTCCTCCACCACACAATCCAGCAGCCCCAGCTCCGTCGGCCGCAAGTTGCAGATCGTGAGCAGTTCTGTTTTCGTGAGCGCGTAGGGTTGGAGCGCGTGTAGGAGGGTGCGGGTGGTGGGTGTGGTGGGTGTTGTGGGTGTTGTGGGTGTTGTTGTGGTGGTGGTGGTGGTGATGGGGGGGGAGGCAGGGGAGGGCGAGTGGAGGTAGTCTGTTAGCTGTTGGGGAAGGGGGGGGGGAGGGGTTAGTTTAGTGTGGGTGGGCGAGGGATGTGGTGGGGAAGATTTTTCTTTTGTTTATGGGGGGGGAAGGAGAGAGAGAGGTACTTCTTTGATGACGGTTTCAAAGTTTTGGCTTTTGCGGGGGGTGGTGCGGGGTTTTGCGCGGAGGGAGGTGAGGTGGGTGAGGACTTCGTGGTTGCTGAGGACGGCGGATTGGGTTTCGAGGATCTGGGATGTGATGGGATGGTTAGCTGAGGGGGTTTGAGTATGAGGTAGGAATGGGGATTTGGTTGACCTTCATGGCTTTTGCAGTAGATAGGTAAATGGGCACCAGGGGTTGTCGTTGCGAGGAGTGTGACGTTTGACGTCTTTTAGAGATGTTCTTTAAATTGGCGAACCATATGTGAGTTTGAAAAGTTTACAGTATGCAAGTTTCTACGGAAAAGCTACTGCTGGGAGTAGAAGCTACAGGAATCTTGATACACACGACAGTGTCTGTACCAAAGCCACCCTTATCAGAGTGATACCCTTTGCCAATGTACAGCCCTGCGCCGAGTGTAAATGAATTGTCACAGAATTAACTTGAGAATCCCTATTCTTTGCTTTTTCTCTTCTTCTTCTTGTTGGACTTCTCAATCGCTCCAGCTCCAGCCTCCTCATCATCTCTCTTCCTCTTCGTCCCTGCGCCCACGTCACCGTTCGTCCCCTTTTCAGCTTTCTGGGCCTTTTCTGCCTCCTTCCTCGCCCTCTTGACCTCCTTCTTGCTAATAGCCTCAGGTTTACCGTCTGCACTGAATTTGATCTCGCCTCTCTCAAGTTTTCGCCTATACCGACTGATACTCAAACCCGCTTGCTGCGCCAGATCCCCATCCTTCGTCTCATGCCCTTCCTCTCGTCTCTCTAGCTGTTCTGCCCTCTTTTGCCGTCTCTCCTTGCGTTTCATCCTACGCTCGATCTTTTCTAGTTTTAACGCTTTCTTTTGGCTTTTCTCTCCTGACAAAGCAAGCTTTCGTTCGTGTCGCTCTATCTTCCTAGCCTTCTTTGCATCTTTCGTATCCCCAAGAATCGATGACTTCCAATTGATTTCTCCCTGAGTAGGCGAAGGAGGTGAATCTGGAGTGTCAGCGGAAACAGTCGAAACCGTCTCGGACTGGTCATCACCATCTGCGTTCCTGCTCATAGCGGGCTTAGCCGCCGATGCCTTTGATATACCATTCGCTGGTTCTCCCGCCTTTGCTTTAGGGACATCTACCACTGGCGGTGCTGGCTGGTCTTCCATCTCTTCGTCCTCTACAGCAGAGCTCCCCTCCGAGTCACTTCCCTCATCGTCTTTAATTTCTTCGATCAGTTTGACTGCATCACCCTTAGGAGCCTTTTTTGACTTCTTAGCGACCGACCTTACTGCGGCCGGCTCATCTCCAGCAAGACCGTCCGCATCCGGATTGTACTTTCGGGCTTCTTTGACTTCCCACCTTCCAGGCGCGACTGGAATCCCATTCGGAGCTATTGCAACTCCCTTTGACCGCAATGGCTTCCCTTCCAAGCCTGCTAATCTCCGTTCCACCTTCAGCCTATTCTCAACACCGAGAGCTGACTTCTCCTCCTCTGTAACCAAATCACCCTTGCCTTCCCCTTCTGCACTCCAGTCTGCTAGTGCATCCACGCGTAGTCCCAAAGCTGCTTTGGTTGCCAACATTCTAGCGATCTTACCCTTGTTCTTTCCAGTGGCTTGCCCAATCAAAGATGCGTGGTAAATAAGTCCATATTTGGGTGTGTCATGCTTGGTCTTGAGCGCTCGGAAAAGCGCCTTCTCAGCTCCAAGAATCTGTATTGTGCTGGCTGGACTTTTGGCTAGATTCATCAGGCTTCCGGCATGCGCAATAAGCCGTGCGCCTACAAGATCGCCTACCAAAGCGGTAAGGTTAGGAGCGATTGCAGTCATCCGAGCGGACAAATAGCTAGATAATACTGAACGATACTCGGTAAAATCTACAACCTGCTCAGCGAGAGCTTGTATGTTTTCCAGGTCCTCCGAGGTAATCTCGGTACCCATGGAAATTTCGGCGGCAGCCTTGACAGCGGTCTCTATTTCTTCCGGTAATATTTCAGCGAGGTCGGCTTTGGCAGCGCTTGTCCTCATCCCCATCTTTAAGATCACGCGGGCGTACGCTAGATTGTCGTTTAAGATTTTCCCCATCTCTGGGAAATGCCAGCCATACCACTCTTTCACGCGCATTGCATACGTATTTAACTCCTTGTCCAATTCGTCCAGGAGCGAGATTGCCTGTACAATCATAGTGTCAACTTTATCGGGTGAAAATTTTAGCTTGTATCGTGAGAGTGAGTGTGATAGACCTAAGGACATAGTGGAGACATCTTGGGGGAGGAGGCCAGGTATAAGTGATGGCAAATGATTTCGGATGGCTCGGTAGAGATCGGCTGTGGTCGAGTCGGATATGAGATTAAGAGAGAGCTGGGGAAGCTTGTTGATTGCATTCGCTTTGAGATTGATCAGCAATCAGAAATGGGTCTTCATCAGGAGTGTGGAAAACTGTACCAAGCTTAGGGTCGGCGACCGCCAGCGACACCTTTTTCTCATCTTTGATCGAGTCTAACAGGGTCGCCAACCGAGGCGTGACTTTTCCTTCCACCAAGGCCGCGGTTTGCTCCAAAGCTGATCTGGTAAGCATTCGCTACCATTAAAGAGAGCGTGTACGCATGTTGGCGCGGCAATACTGACCTGTAGCTGCACTATCGAATTTGTGAAAGTCTTTCAATTGCAAGCTGCCCAACACAAACAGCTCATTAGTCTCAGTGGTCTCCAAAGTTAGGTTACGAAGACCAGATGACAGGTCCTGTATGAAGGCCATTGATATGGCGCGTAAAGAGCATAACGCACAGACTGCAGATTTCTTCCGCTGATTCGTCGTGAGCTCCAAGCCCTTCTTGTTTGAGGATTTTGGAGCTTTTTGCTTTCAGCAGGGCGTACCCAACGGGGGTTTCTCTATAACCATAATCAGCTTGTATAATTTGGAGTTTAGCTTCGTACTTACTGTAGAATGAAGAGCCCCATGATTGCAGGAAGGCACAACGCCGGTGAAAATAGAATCAATATTCGCAACTTCTGTATTTCGTCGAAAATCTGAGAGTGAAAGTTGGAGAATTTAGGTTTCTCGCTAGTGGAGCCGAGAAAGGCTTAACGCATAATTGCGGACTTGATGTGCGACAGCTCGGTCACATAGTTGCCTCTTAACCTCCCAACCTCCCGCTCTGCTTCGACATTTGTTCTTCATATAGTGGAACCATGGAGGGCCTGTTCTTCAACGTTGATGGCGGGTAAGATATCTCCCCCGAAGACAGCCGACAACATGATCGCTAAGTCTTCTAGATACATTGAGGGTGTCGTTCGTGGATATCGAAACAGTCTATTAACAGGTCAAAACTATAGCAACCTTACGCAATGCGAAAACATCGATGGTATTAGATCTTTGGATATCTACTTCTTCTTGGCTAACTGACAGGACCAGACGTCAAGCTCCAACTATCCCCCGCTTACGGCGACTTTCTCGCATCTCTACCGCCTAATCCTTCGACCTCTTCACTAGCAAACAAAACAACTGACAAACTGGTCGCCGAGTTCAGATACCTTCAAGCACAAGCAACAGGATCGCTAGCGAAATTCATGGAGTACTTGACCTACGGCTACATGATCGACAACGTTGCACTATTAATTACTGGAACGCTGCATGAACGAGACACTCGAGAGCTACTCGAGCGTTGCCATCCGCTAGGGTGGTTTGAGACGATGCCAGTACTCTGCGTGGCGACAAACATCGAAGAATTATACAACTCTGTGCTCATAGAAACGCCTCTTGCACCATACTTCAAAGGGTCGCTAAGCCACCAGGACCTCGACGAGTTGAACATTGAAATCATCCGAAACACTCTGTACAAGAACTATCTGGAAGACTTTTATCGATTTGTAACAGAAAATCCCGAACTTAAGAACACACCGACATCCGAGGTCATGTCGGAAGTACTTGGATTCGAGGCTGACCGAAGAGCCATCAATATCACACTGAACTCCTTTGGTACCGAATTATCAAAACAAGACAGGAGAAAGCTATACCCTAACTTCGGGGGGCTCTACCCGGAAGGTACATTGATGCTCTCAAGAGCAGACGACATCGAAGGCGTTGCACTTGCTGTTAGTGGCAACTCCGATTACAAGTCTTATTTTGACACTGTTGGAATGGGCGGGGGTATGAGTGCTTCTGGTCCGGGGAACATGAGTGGGGGAGGTGGTAGCGACGGGAAGAGTCTGGAGGACATGTTCTACCAGAAGGAAATGGAAATATCGAGGGCGGCCTTTACAAGACAATTTACCCACGCTGTTATCTACGCCTGGGTAAAACTCCGGGAACAGGTGCGCTAATTTTCCAGTTGCCATAGACCTGATTGCTAATAGCGGCTTAGGAGATAAGAAATATCACGTGGATTGCGGAGTGCATAGCTCAGAACCAAAAAGAGCGAATCGGTAACTATATCAGCGTGTTCTAGGAGGGACTTTATCAGTCTCGTCTATATTTCTACGGCAGGAAAACGCGTGAGGGCCATGTAAGATACGCATACTCGTTAGTTCACGACAGATTCCCGATTGACATTCCTCACAACCCACAAGCCTACTTTAAGCCTCTAAAGTGCAGGTCAACATTACCCAGTTCTCTACAGTCCTCCATCCTGTGGTGTTTATTGCACACTCATTTGACATGCGATCCGAGCCGGTGAGTAAATTCTGGCTGAAGATGAAGAAGACGGATGATTGATCCGGACCTCTCAATATGAGATGTTATGGCTTCTTCAAGCGACAATGTTGCTACTATCTGGTTTCTTGGTAGCCACTTTGGGGCTCAAGTAGCGGATAGGGCTGCGATCGATGCAAAAGTCCCCGACTTGCAGCAACCCGGCAATCTCTTTCCAGCTTTCTTTTTTTTAATTTCTCTCTCACATGCGGGTTACGGATTGCACTTCAAACAAGTAAACGACACAAGTACCTGCCTCTTTTGGACGTGACAGTCGTTACCTTATCCGAGCATGTCCCGATCAATTGATAGTGTTCTACTTTCTAGGTCGTTTCATAGTAATAACGTACCTACTTATCTGTTATCGCCATGATGTCAGATTTCCTTATCTGGATAACTTCTTGATAGCCGTGGAGTTGTGCCCATGATATCAATTCGTAGATATGATGAAGTTAGTGGAGCTGATTGTATATGAACATGATCTCTCTCATGTATTGATGATGTGGGATCCGTTTGTGCGTGGATAATCCTACTGGCAATTGTTGACATGTCGTCTACCACTCCGCTTCCTGTCGGCGTTGGCTATGGCGTTGTCGTTGGAATAGGGTTTTTCTTTGCATTCTTAATGTGTGGCATATCATGGGTGCAGGTAAGTAAACTGCTCTGCCAGATAATTCTCCAGGAGAACGACTGACATTGTGCAGAACCGCTACACTAGATTCTCGACCAAGACAAGCGAAGAGTTCAATACCGCCAGCAGGAGTGTCAAACCAGGATTGATTGCAAGCGGGATTGTATCAGCTTGGACGTGGGCGGCGACCCTGTTGCAAAGTAGCACCGTCGCATATGAGTATGGCATTGCGGGGCCGTTCTGGGTATGTCCCTTTCAGCCAATAGCCTGCCGCCTCTACTGCGTTCAAGCTGATGCAAGTAATTCATAGTACGCGGCAGGTGCGACTGTCCAGATATTGATGTTTTCGATTCTGGCTTGCAAAGTAAAGCAAAACGCTCCTCGATGCCATACCTACCTCGAGATCATTTACACTCGCTATGGTGCCCTAACGCATTGGATCTTCATATTCTTTGCACTACTCACCAATATCCTCGTCGGTAGCCAGCTACTCCTCGGGGGGAGTGCGGTTGTCACTTCCCTTACAGGAATGAACGTTTACGCCGCCATCTTTCTGATTCCTCTCGGGGTTTGCGTTTACGTCATACTAGGTGGATTGCGTGCGACGTTTCTATGTAGCATGACCCTGTCTGATGCTGATTTAAACTGACATCAATTCACAGGCGACTATTCCCATACCCTAATCCTCATGGTTGTGATCCTCTACTTCATGTTCTCCACGTATTCTACCAACCCGCAGATCGGTTCACCATCAGCCATGTACCAATTGCTCAAAGAAGCAGCGATTAAACGGCCTGTGGCCGGAAATGAAGGCGGTTCATACATGACTATGAAGTCCAACTTTGCTCTAGTCTTTGGCATAATTCAATTGTGCTCGGGAAGTGGCACTGTCTTCCTTGATCAAGCATACTGGCAAAGAGCCATCGCCAGCCGGCCCACAACTGCTGTACGAGCTTACATTCTAGGAGGCCTGGCATGGTTCGCGATACCTTTCGGGTTCGCTACAACGTTGGGACTTACAGCAGTCGCGCTTACGGACTCGCCAAGCTTCCCAACCTTTCCTAATGGCATGTCTCAATCAGAAGTTTCCTCGGGTTTAGCGTCATCGTATGCAGCCACTGCTCTACTAGGAAAGGGCGGTTCAGTAGCACTGCTCATTGTGCTCTTCATGGCTGTGACCTCCTGCGCCTCGGCAGAGCTCATTGCAGTGTCCTCTATTTTAACTTTCGATATCTTCAAGACATATATGAAGCCCTCGGCCACGCCTAAGCAGCTCATCTTCGTCTCTCACGTCATGATCGGCGTCTTCGGTTTGACAATGGCTGTGTTTGCCTGTATCTGGAATGCGATCGGAATTGATCTAGGCTGGCTTTTCCTGACCATGGGCCTGTTGATTGGTGGTGCTGTGTTCCCAGCTGCCTTCGCTATCACATGGAAGGGTCAAACGAGAGCTGGTGCTATCTCTGGAGCCGTGATAGGTCTCGCTGCAGGACTGATTGCCTGGCTTACCACCGCATATCGTTATTATGGAGCTTTGACGGTCGCGACTACTGGGCTGGAGTATCCCACATTGGCCGGCAATCTGGCTGCGGTCATGACGGGACTCATTGTCTCGGTCACTGTATCTTTGATCAAGCCTGTACATTTCGACTGGGACACAACACGCTTAATCAATGCAGCTCCGGCCGTCTCTACTCCCACGTCCAACTCGATCGAAGACGAGGACCTTGGCAAGAAAGAAGATCTCCCAACTGTCCAAAATGAAGAGAAGGAGGAACTCGAAGACATTGCCGCGGCAGAAGAGCCATCGAAGCTGCGCAGCGCCTTTAAGCTGGCTTGTATCGCCTCATTCGTACTTACTTTCCTCATGGACTTTCTGATTCCCATCCCCATGTTCCTATCGCACTACATATTCTCACAAGGGTTCTTCACTGCCTGGGTGATTATCTCGTTCATGTGGGTATTCTGCAGCGCGGCAATATCGACTATCCTGCCGATTGTGGAGACGGCAGGCTTTTTCAAAAATTTGATAGTGGAGGTTGGCGGCGAATTGCGGGGGAGGAAAAGGGCGGCTGGGAGGTAACGTGGCAGGGATGTGGTGATAGGGAGGGAGGTAGGATGATGGGATCTATCCGGATACATCAGGTGATCTACACGAGGATGTTGTCGGGATAAATTATAGATTCTTGGACATTGTATTTGTTGTTAGACAGGCAAGGTACTTTCGGCTACCTATGGAACAGACTCAGTTCAGATTGCTAGAAAATGTCTCAAGTCAGGCGGAAAGGAAAGCGGATGCTCTCCGCCGATGGGACATAAGGGCGCTCTCGCTCGTTCTCTCCTCAGTGTCAGCCTGCAACTTCCTCCATCCTCGTTAACACACCAGCCACCACCACCCACCCATTGTGGGAAACTCTTCTGCATTTATCTCGAGTCTTTTCTGCACAGTCGTTAGTAACCGTTGCGGGGACCGGTTATGAGTGGTCGGGGTAATCGGCGAACACGCACAAGGGTTCCCCACTCGCTCGGTCGGTAGCTTAGGGCTTCTTTCTTGAGCTGTTTTCTCCACCCGGAAATCCTTTGATCTAAAAGCTGCTTCCCATCGCTCCCCCGCCTCTTATTTTACTATCCACTAGATTTGAGAATTGAGGGTCCTCACCCAAGATCATCGATGAAATGACAGGATGAGTCGGCGTGGTAACCGAATGCTCCTTGTGCAGTAGACTGCATGTTCCATGACACCATTCCGCGTCTGGACAGTGTCCGATGGAACATGCTTGTCCGACGTTGCATGAGAGAGCACGTTCCTGTCACTCAATGTCATCTTGCCCTGGCCCAACCCCGCAGAATTGAATGCACATGATTCAGATGAAGAAGCTTGAGAATCTGAGCCCCAACTTCTCCGGTAGCGGGAGCTTGCTTGTGTTGTGCTATGTACGTATGTGACCAGGTAGAGGTAGCTATAAAGTCTTGCTTGAGCTCCCTTGTTGTTTACTTTCGCCCCCCCGGTTGCCTTTTTGAAAGACTCTCCACGCCTTTCAGAAACCGATCCAGCGCCCGCATCCTTCTCCATCTTCTGACGTATTGCGCGAACTTGTGCTTGACAAGAAGCAGTCTCTCAAAATGTTTTCTCGTTCGGTTCTAGCAGCCGCGTCGCTCGTTCTTGGAGCTCTTGCGCAACAAAATCCCTTTCAAGAATACACCATTTCTGCGCCTGGCATCAATGCTACCTTTATAGCTTATGGTGCACGTCTGACCAAGCTCTTTGTCAATGACAAGAACGGCAACCCTCAAGACGTCGTCCTCGGCTACGACAATGGCACGAGGTACCTCCAAGATACCGAGACGGACCACACTTACTACGGTCCCATTGTCGGCCGCTATGCCAATCGGATCAAGAATGGCACCTTCACCATTGACGGCGTCACTTCTCACATCCCCGAAAACGATAACAAGGGCCACGATACTTTACATGGTGGCTTCATTGGATACGACCAGCAGAACTGGACAATTGCAAATTGCAATGCGACAACCATCACTTTTGCATTCCTGGATCTAGCCCAGTCAGGGTTTCCTGGAAATGTCATGAACTACGCGACATACACTGTGTCATCGCCCGCAACAGGACCTCGATGGACGTCTCGACTGATCTCGATTCCTCTCGACGAGCCTACACCCATCATGCTTTCCAATCACGTCTACTGGAACCTTGGTGCTTTTGTCAGCAAGGAGGGTAGCACTATTCTGAATCACACTTTGAGCATGCCCTACGCCGCACGCTACATTGGTATCGACAACATTGAAGTACCCACTGGGCAGTTGTTCGCTACTGCGAACACGCCCTACGATTTCACCTCCCCGAAGCAGATCGGCAAGGATATTCTGAAAGCGCTTAACGGTTGTGGCTTCAACTGCACAGGCTATGACAACGCCTTCATCATGGACCGCCCTCGATACTCTGCCCCCGAGGCTACAGACTTGGTCCTCCTCTCCATGTCATCACCAGAAACCGGCATCCAACTCGATGTCAGAACCAACCAGCAGAGTATCCAGTTATACACTTGCGACAACACCAAGGGAACAATCGGTGTCAAGGCGAGCCAACAGCACATCCCTGGCCAAGATACGAAAGTGCCCCAGTTTGGATGCATCGTTATTGAGACCCAGCAATGGATCGATGGTATCAATCACCCAGAATGGGGCCAGCTGCAATACCAGATCTACACGCCTGAGACTCAGCCGGCGGTGAATTACGCGCAATTCGATTTCAGCATCGCGGAGTCGGAGGGCAAACAAAACCACTGCTAAGGATGAGAGGGATTGTGTTCGGTATCTGATGGTAGGTAGGTTGACTTTGACGCTATTGCGCCTCAATTAATGTAGATAGACCAATCAAAATACCTCCCATTTGAATTGTCCATACATTTGGTGTTGAGGCGGTTTCATAGGTACCCCAGCGTGCCCGGATCTACAGTACAGTAGCAGAGTCTCGGTTAGCCTTATGGGCTAATTGTTTACTGTTTACACCACCAAAACCATTATTGTGACAACCGAACACCTAACAACGAGAGAATGGAGGTTTATAGAGCAATCCAGGAATCCAGGAATACATCTCTTGAAACGCATCAACAATTGGCAATATGTCTCGCAACGAGATAATCATGACCTCTTCTCCAGATCCATTGGGCATGTCCCAGGATAGCCCTCTCACGATATCACCATCTAAAGCCAGCCGCAAGATAACAACTCCACGGAAAGTCCTGAGCGATTCAAGCGGCAATGTACGACTCCAAGATTTCTTCCTTACAACTCCACCTGGTATACGGTACACTTCCTCTTCGCCTAACAAATCAACCGCGCAAACCGAGAACCAGATTAGTCCTTGGCGAATACGTGTAACTGTCGAAGCCGAACGTGAGGACATGGACAATGGAACCCCTTCAAAAAAACCGCCGCCTACGAAACGGCTCACCGAGCGCACAACTACGACTGCGGTGCCTTTAAAGGGTGCTGGTGACTCATCACCATCACCTGTAAAGAAAGGTAGAGGGAGACCTAGAAAGTCACTGGATGCACCAGCGAAGAGGAATGGTACACCAAAGCCCAAAGCCGCTGGTAGACGCAAGACAATGCCAGTAACGGTGGAGGAGGCAGCCAATGGTTCTTCTGCGCAACCTACATCTCCTAGAGCGGGCAGAGGCAGGCCAAGGAAGAGCTATGAACCGACTGTCGAGCAGGCCGAAATACAAGAGGATGAGAATGACGCGTGCGAACGAACACCAACCCGGCCGAGAAGTAAAGGAAGAAGAAAGGCAATGACACCAGTCAGGTTTGAGGGAAATTCGGATATTACCAGCGTAGATGCAAATAGCGTTGGGCTTGACGAGGAAACAGCGGGAAGTGCTAAAGATTTTTCGGAAGACCTAGAGCCTACTTTGTCAAAGGGGAGACGTCCTACGCGCAAGAGCTTGGAGAAGACACGTCTTTCTGAAGCTCAGTCTAAGCCTACCGAGGATATTGGCTTTAAGGAGAACGAGAACTCTAGTGGCATGGGGGATGCACCGGGTGATGTGGAAAACTCCAACTACGAAGGAGCGTCGCTTGACCAGCATGACGAAGATATGTGGAGATTGATGATCCGTCAAGACAGCGTATCTCCAGGACACGGAATGTCTGAGTCTTCTAATTACGATGAACAATTTCAGAGCGAAGACAACCCAGTTGAGCCGACTACCGACCCGACGGACGAACATCAGGAATTTGATTCCATACTCGAGAGCGAAGGCTTTAGCATGGTCTCTGTATCTTTGCTTCCATCCGCGAGGCAGGATTCTAGCAGTCCAGCGGTATCTGAAGAAGAGGAGATCGAGGACGAGGAGGAGCAGGAGAGCGAGGACGAGAACATGAAAAAGCCTGTCCCGGCAGTGCCAGCATCTAGAGTTCCAGTCGGAACACCTTTATCGGACACCCAGCCAGATTCGAGGTCGTCGGAGAGTGCAAGGGTCTCAGCGCAGAGAAGCCCGGCTGAAGGGGTCGATCTATCAGTATCCCAGATGCCATCGTCTCCTCCCCCAGTGCCAAATCGTCTCCAAACACGACTGCCAACTCAGAAACAGACCCCGTCGATTATTTTTTCGTCGCCTGCGCTTCCACCACCTCTCGCATCTCATCAACCCCGTCTTTCTCCACGAACAATGGATAAACCAACAGATGGCACACCGAAGCTTGTCCGTGTCGTCCGAGCGGGCATCGCGCTTCAAGGTGTGCTGAGTCCTAAGAATAGTAGTGCGAAGCCAATCTTGGAGTCGGTTCCAGACGTAGCCCAGGCTTCGTCTTCTGCTTCGTCCACGAGGTCGCCGAAGGAACGACTAGATGACTTATTTAGTGGCTTTGGCGCCGGTACGAGGAGAGAATTGAGGGCTGGGCTTCGGCTTGGTGAGGAGCTTGCAAAGCGGCAGCAAGCTGGCGCCGACAAGCAATCATTTGAACCGACGCCCGAAGACGATGTGTTCTTCCGCGAAGCTGAATCGACTTATCCAGTATTACCAAGTTCCAGTGTCACGAAAGGCTATAGCCTGAAGCTACCGGGGCCAGGGCAGAAGATCGAGTACCCAGTCCTCTCGAACAATCAGCTACCAAGTCCTGCACGAAGTGAGCCAGATGACGATGCTGATCGTATGAGCTGGAAAGCAGACAAGCCAGTAAAACTGGAAGTGCCCAGTTCGACTAAAGCACAGATCGACCTTCCTCTTGCTGATCGTTCAACTGACAATTCTGCGATCGACGAGACCATGATGGCACGTTTAGCGGAATGGCAGCAGGAGAGAGAGGCTGTAAGCAGACAGATTGAAATGGCTAGCGCAAGTCAAGTCATTGTCATCGACAGTGATGATGACGAAGATGAGCAACAAGAAGAAGCGGAAGATGAAAGTGAGGATATCTGGCAAACGGAGGCTCACTTTTCAGATCCTGTTCAAGAACCATCGCCTGAGCGGATCGAAGATCTTTTTCCTAATGAAGTAGTTAAACCGCGTAGGGCCAAGCTACCCAGCCCATGGCGAAGAAACAGCCAAGTTGTCTACAGCGATGAGCCTGTGCCCAGTGAAGACGCGATTTGTAGCGACGATACGGCTCCTAACGAATCTGACTCGCTCTGGCAGCCAGATGGCGAAGCAACAAAGACTTCGAAGAAGCGGGAGGAGAGGAGGCAGAAGAAGCAGGAACAGGAGGCCTCTGCAGGCTCTAATGTCATTGATTCATCGACCATCAATCCAAGCATTGATAGCGAGCCACCCTCCAAAGTACAGCGGGTATCGGAGGATTCAAAGCCAAGGCTCGCCGAGGCTACCGAGAAAGTCGTTGCCGAGAAGGCTCTGCAGGGAGATAGCCCTTCTGGGAATACCGCAGCATACTTTGAGAGCAACGAAAAGTCAATCACCGATATTATGACCAAGGAGCAGAACCCTACGTTGGAGGACAGCTACGCATATTCTGAGAATGACGCAGAAGCCTCCCTAGGAACGATGAAAGAGCAGAAAAGCCCTTCTCCAGACTTTGATGCATATTCCGAGAACGATCAATCACAGATGTCTGAACTCTCGTATGAGCAGACAGAACTTAGTTTGCCTGGCAGCGAGTCTGTCGGCGAAATAGCATCCGAAAATTCCAGCACATGTGTCGTTGATGAGACGATGCCTCCTGATCTTCGGAGGCAGACTGTTATCAATGCCTCCACCCAAAAGCAACTCAAGAACCGTGCCTCTCGTATTGCACCCCCACAGCCAGCTGCGCCTTCACAAACCGCTCCATCATCCTGGCTCACCAGCCTCACATCCTACATCCCCCTCTGGCGCACCTCCACCCCCACAACGACGCCCCCAACCCCCAGTTGGCCTTCCCTCAGCGTCCATTTCCCGTGGACAACCGCCCACTTCCACGCCCTCTACCCCCTCTACCGCCGTCAACTCCACCACCCCTCCACTTTTCCATTCTCCCCACTCTCTCCATCAGCCGAGTACCTCAACACCACCATCCCCGTCGCCGGATGGGAAAAGCCCTTTACAAAAGCTGACTGCGCCGTCGCCGATGCCTTCATGCGTGTGTTGGGTAAACGGGGCAAAGCAAGCACCTTTGCGGCCTTGACAGGCGAAAAGCGCATTGAGGTAGTGGACGTGCTAGAAATGCTGACGAAGCTCTGGATGGGCGGTGTGCAGCGGGGGGAGGCGAAGGTGGGGGATGGGATTACGGGATTGGATACGTCTATGGATGAGGTGAAGGTGTGGAGGGGAGTGGTGGTGCCGGGGGAGGAAGGGGAGAGAAGGTGTGCGCAGTGTAAGATTCGGGAGGGGAGGTGTCGCTGTTGGGGGGAGGGGTTGTAGGGGTTATATGAGATGGTTGAAGTCTGGTGGTGGGAAGCAGGAGGGGCAGAACTTGGAGTGGAGTTGTTTGATAGGAGATTAGAGGTTGGAGAGACGATAGAGTGAGGGTTTGGAAACGATTAGAAAAGAGAATGGATCAAATATTGAAACAATGTCGATACACGCAACCCCTGCATTTCCAGTTAATTCACTCCTATCCGTCCAGTACTTTGGAAGAACCCCATCCATCGCACGAACGAACAAACCACCCACAGTTTGCGTCCACACCTCGAATCGAATCGAACCCTCTCACTCATCAACTCCAGACACACCATTAAATCCAATAATCCCATCCCATCCCATCCCATCCCATCCCGTCCCGTCCCATTCCCACTCCCTAGCGAAATACCTACCCACCTCACCACCACCATCATCGCCATCGCCATCGCTATTCTTCTCCTTCTCCTTCTCACCCTCGCCCTCACCCTCACCCTCACCCTCACCCTCTCGCCCTCAAATCCGAGCACGTCAATCTAAACAACCCTTTCTTTCGAGACCAGTTTCTGGGATCAGTATTCATGGTCTGGTATGGAATGGTCTGGTCTGGTATGGTAGGGGGGAAATGTATTTTTTTTGGTTTGAGAGATGCTGGTTAGGAACTAGGAGAGCTGGTTTTTGGGAAGAAAGGGGGGGGGTTTGTTGGTGGAGTTTGTGGATGGATGGGGGATAAGGGGGTGGGATTTGGATTTGGATTTGGATTTGTGGGGGGAAGGGGGGTCCGGGTGGAAGTGGGACTACTCTTTCCTAAGAATGGTTTGAGTGCGGGTTGAGATGGTGGGGGGTTGTGAAGATGAGGAATGATGTGGTCGAGGAAGGGGGAGGGGCAGAGATTGAGCGTGGGGGTTTTTTTGGTGGTGCGGATTTCTTTTTTTTTTTGGACTTTTGTGAGGTGGAGGCTCTTGTGGGGGGGGTGTTTTGGAATATGTGAGATCTGCTTGGGATGGTTGCGGTGGTATCTTGTGAAGATTGGTTTTTGGCGGGGGAGTAAGGGGTTCTCGATTGGGAGTGGGCTGTGGTTCAATAACGGGTGAGGGAAAAAAAGGTGGGGTGTGTAGGCTCGTTATATCCTCCTTTGTGATGACTGCAATGAAGCAGAAATGAATTATTCCATATAAATCTCCTCCCTCAACCTCTGCAGATTCCTCAAGAATCCAGGGCCGCGGCTGATTTCGGCACTCGGTCTCCCTTGCTGCTCCTCCACGGCTTTCCTCCCTGCTGCGCTCACACCCCGTCGCCTTCCCGTGACCCCTTCGCTCCTCTTCCTCTCTTCCTCCTCCACAACCCTCGCCAACCCATCCACCCACTTCCCCCGCGCCTTCTCCTCCCCCGTCCCCTTCCACACCCCCACAACCTCTCTCAACTCCTCCACCCGCGCCCTCGCCTTCTCCAACCCGGCGCTGCTATCCTCGGCCATCATATCGAGGACTTCTTGCCGTAGGCGCGAACACGCTTCTTGGCCTTTGGCTTCGAGTGTAGGGTCCGAGATGGAGATTAGGGAGGAGAGAAGGGAGGGAGGGAAGGGCCAGGAAAGCGCGAGGGAGAAGGTTTGCGTGGTGCTTTGAAGGCGGGATTTTACGTGCTGGAGGGTGCGCAGGCGGGTGATTGCGTCGGGGGTTGATGGGAGATTGGTGCTTTCGGTAGGCGGAACGGCTGGTTTTTCGCCTTCTTCTTGTTCTTTTTCGTGAGAGTTCCCGCCGACGGCGAGCAGACCATCAGGTACAAACTCTGCAATTGCAGGCGCCAAGACTCCCGTTGCCGCAAGGGATTCGGTGAGCGATAAGGCGTCACCGCGGAGGAGTTCGATTTCGTAGGTCAGCCGCGTAGAGGAGCGAAGAATGTCGTCAGTCAGAGATGTGAGTGTTTGCGAGAGGCGGGCGGTCAGGGCGGAGAGGGTGGAGATGTGGGATTGGGTGCTAGAGGCGAGGGTAGAGAGGGCGGGTGTGGGAGTGGCGGTTGTAGAGGGGAGGGTGGTGTTGAGGTAGGTTATTGCGCAAAAGGTGGGGGAGAGGAAGGGCTGGAGAGTAGGATCGGTGAGGGTGGAGGAGCGGGAGGAAGAAGAGGCGGTCATCATGCTGGTTCTTGTGATGGGATTGATGGCACTCTTCTCTCCGATACCTTGCGTTGATTGGTCTTACAGTACTTCCGTACATCAAGGTCTTCAGGTGGAGCAACCCACAGTAGCGAGCGGCTCATTCCCGCTGTCGTGCCTGGGTCTATTCTAGTTACCCGGGGCTAAGATAGGGATCTCGATAGGCGTCGAGCAGCTACTGTACTGTACTGTACAGTAGGTAGCTGTACTGTAGTAGCCTTGTTCAAGCATCATTGTTGCCTGCCAACCAAAGTAGACATGTTGGGGGGGAAAGCCCCGAATGTTGTGTTGACACGCACTTCCTTCACCACAACTCTTGGAGTCACATATCAATAGTAGAGTCAACGTCATCTACATCGAAAATCATTGGCCTTCAGATGCATCTCCTTGCAACGATTGGGCCATGATTTAGAACACAACATTCTGTGAACTCTCTAGGGATTTTTGACGTCCTCAACAGCCTCCCAACACCCTGCATAGGCAAGGCTGCTTCATGTCGAACCTGCCGAACGTACTGCCTACTAATTGAAGCTCTCTTCTTTTCGTTGCATTACCCTTTCCCATTTCTAACCCTCACCCCTCACCTCAACGTCGTTGAATCCTCAGCAGCACGGCTCAAGGCCGACCCCATTAGCACAAACACTACTTCGCTATGCCTCGGAAAGCTTTTGTTGCTGATCTACAGGATGTTTTACGGCATTTCAGAAGCCCCAATATATCAGGTCTCAAGGCTGGAGGTGAAGATGGTTCTGTCACATTTCAGTACAAAGTACCAGAAGGATCTGCTGCAAACGTCACAGTGCAAGCATTTGTCCCGGGTGAGCATGTTCTTTTTATAATATTTTCCCAACGATGCTTGATCGTGGGTTCTTGCTAATATGGTTTCCTGTAGACCTTGGAGAATATCCATCATCTCACGAATACTATGTCTACACCGACTCAACAAACGTCCCCGCCTCCATAAGCTCTGCCTTGCAAGAGCCAGGCTCGCTACACGGACTGGTGCTCTCCCAAATGCTGTCCAAGATTACCAAGCTACTTGACAAAGCCACGGCAGGCTCGAAGCATAACCCGGTCGACCTTGATGATCCAATGGACATTGACGAGTCTGAATCAGAGCTGGAGTCAGATCCCGAACCTGAACACTCTGATACCGACAGCGACCCAGAACCTGGAGGCTGGTCTCCAGGTTCTCCTCGCTACTCTCAAGCTGCCATTGGAGGCAGCCGCAAACGGTCTGGAAATCATCAGACCTTTTCGGTTGACAATACTAGAATCCGACTTGATCTTCAAACCGCGAAACTAGCTGGATTCCGCGTTGGTCATCTTGGAGGATTACTGAACGGCGGCGAAGACGCATTTGTAACCATCTCTTGCCGCGTTGCGAAACTTGGAATTTCAGATGAGGCCCTACAAGCCTGGCACCTCGAACCCAGTGAATACTTCATACTTCTCATTCGCTATACAGCTGGATATCGCCCGCTAGAGCGCCTAGTTGCAAGAGAAACAGCTGGTGGAACAAAAACGGTTGAGATGCGAGTTGGGCTAAGCCAGAAATATAAGATCAAATATGACGAGGCAATCGAGGCATTCAGCAAAACAAAGGACAATCGCAATTGTACAGAAAACTCGAATGTTGAAAAGTCTGGATCATCAAAAAGTGGAGGCCTGGGTCGTCTTTTTGTTGGTCGACCACTCGATGAACTGATGAATGCGCGACTGCTGGAGTTGATCAATTACAGAATTTCAGAAGGATTTCCGTGGGGTGGAGCAGAACAGTTTTACAATGATCATCAGGGGAGGAACATTAATAACAGTGACGTCGCGGAACCGAGATACTTGGCAGACGATGCATCACAACTTGAGAGAACCTTACCAAGTATAGTCACCGCGGACCATCTAATCCCGCTTCCCAAAGCTCCATCTTTTCCACTAGTTGCAATGCAGTTCGCCCTCCGTCACCTCGTCAGATGTACCGAATTCTGCTTGGTCTGCCATTGCAAGGTCGAAGCCGACTTTGAGGCGCTCAAACCATACGTCTGTTCCAAACCACTATGCCTTTATCAGTACATGGCTCTAGGCTTTGGGCCTAGTATCGAGCATGAAATCATGTCACAACCCCACGTTGTCGATCTCCTGGTCAGTTTTTGCTATTCCAGTGCGTCAAGTCGTAAGCTGTCAAGTCTCCCGGTTGGCATGGGCCTAATGGTTCCTCCACTGTCTCTTATTGCCTTCCGGGAAAACCCGTATACTGGAAATTATGCATCTCGGGCGTATGCATTGGCGTTCCCTTACAGGGCGGATGGTGTAAATTCTCCAAAGGCAGCTACACATACCAAGAAAATAGAAGATGTCCAGAAATTCAAGGCTAAGTTCGATCGAAATCGTATGGAGCTCATATTTCCTTCGGGTGTGAGATCAGGTCTCTTACGCCCTGGCCACTGGATCTGCGTTACTATCGCTGGGGTGCCTGAGGAGCGACTACATTGTAAAGTTATAGAAGCATTATATCCTACCGTTCGTTTAGGACAACCTATCGTGAGAACCTCCATTAACATCGATAATCCAAGACAGGGCAACGCTACCAGCATCGTTGAGCAGCACCGCCATGTCTCGCTCTTTGGAAAAGCACAGGCCCCAACTCCCGCAACAACACCACCCCCTGTGCCCTCTCCGGTCGATGGATCTTCGCGTCCGGAGGTTGAATTCGTTGTCTACGACCAGAACTTTGACGACCTCGATGACGCTGAGAAACAGAACTCATTGTGCATGCTCCTCGATACACTTCCGAGCATTATCCAGATGAAAGACTTCCTAGGGACAAGAAACGGCAAGGACGTGTCCCTTCGAGCATGGCCGGATCGATTCAGCCCTGCAGCACTTGGCGTGCTCCGCTGGATCATTGCTTCCAACAGATCTTGCATCGTCCAGGTTGATAACATTGATGGCGAATCTCGCAAAGCTGAAGAAAGAGTGTCTGGCATGTCGCAATGGATGCAGTTCAGATTTGCGCAGGGAGCACCCGACAAAGAGCAGAGATTTGTTTCTGCAGTTCGTGAGACAAAAGGAGACTCGACTTTCCCAACCATGTTTGCTTGGCATGGTAGTCCCCTGCACAATTGGCACGGGATTGTCAGAGAAGGACTTCACTTTCAACATACTGCTCATGGCAGAGCATTTGGTAATGGTGTATATCACTCGTTACAGGTAAACACGAGCTTGGGCTATTCCGGAATGCACAACTTCAGTTCACAATTTAGCGAGGATGGAATGTGCGCCTTTGGAACTTGGCCTCATAGTGATCTGAGGATCTCACAAGCTATTGCATTGAACGAGATTGTTAATGCACCAGAAAAATATGTCAGCAGCAACCCACATCTTGTGGTTGCTCAGCTCGATTGGATCCAATCACGCTACCTCTTCGTCAAATGCAATGTGCAGGGACAGAAATTGGAGGATAAAATTCCGACTCAGGTATATGGGCAAGATCCTAAATACACACCTATGGGATCGAATAATGAGAGGATTGTTATTCCAATCACCGCGGTCAGCAAGTCTAGGAGACCTGTGCCAAAAGCTGTCACGGCCGTCAAGAGTGGACATAAGAAAGCGAAAGTCGACGCGCAGAGTTCAATGGACATGGAAGAGGTTGTCTTTCTTAGCGATGATACCGACGCGGAGGATCTCGAGATCCTCTTTTCAGATACCGAAGAGGCACTGCCGAAGTCACACCACTCGCAGCAGCCTCAGCAGCCTCAGCAGCCTCCAGCAAGCCGGAAGACAGGCAAGATGAAGGCTGTCATAGATCTATTCACGAAAGTGGCAGAAGTTCCCAAAACTGATTTCGTACCTGGCACTCTTGACTACAAGTCACTACCATTACTGGAACCCCCAGCTTATGCGACTTCATCTGCTTCTAGGCAACTCCAGCGAGAACTCACTGGCACCTTGAAAGTTCAAGATACGCATCCTTCACATGAACTAGGCTGGTACCTTAACCCAGAACTCATCAGTAACGTCTATCAATGGATCATCGAGCTCCATTCTTTCGAACCCCATCTACCTCTGGCAAAGGAGATGAAATCCAAAGGCCTGAAGAGTATAGCAATGGAGATGCGCTTTGGCAAGGACTACCCCATGAGCCCACCATTTGTTCGCATCATCCGTCCTCGGTTTCTGAGTTTTATGCAAGGTGGAGGTGGACACGTCACTGCTGGGGGTGCTTTGTGCATGGAACTTCTGACCAACTCTGGTTGGAGCGCTGTGTCGAACATTGAGTCAGTATTACTGCAGGTACGTTTGGCTATCTCGTCAACGGATCCAAAGCCTGCACGTCTCGAGCCAGGACCCATTCGTGATTATGGGGTTGGAGAGGCGATTGAAGCCTACATTCGGGCTTGTCAAACACATGGAGTGAGTTTCGAATATTTGTGATAATGGATGGCTTTGGCTAACGGCTTTGTAGTGGGAAGTACCCAAGGACTTCAGATCGACTTATGCTGCGCCAGTACAGGGTTTCAACGGCATTTACTAGTGATAGAGCTAAGTGGGAGTTGATAATTGACAAGAGGCGCTCGGGTTACTATTCGATACCACGGACGGCGTTTGTGCTCATGGGCTCACTGACTGGAGTTTCTAAAACAAAGGCGGATTATTCAGGTGGCATTACCGAATTTATGCAAAGGAAAAGGAGTAAGTCGCAGTGGTTTGGGATGTCAATCTGAGTATCAGCGGAGTAATAGAGAATCATTTCGATGTTGGAGAAATGCTAGCTTTGTTCTCCATTATTAGTGGACAAGCATCTCGATGGTCTCAGTTTGACAGTACGATGTCTGATTCTTCTATCTGCATGAGCAAGCGCAGCTCGTGGTCATGTTTAGAGGGTATGCATACGAAAATTATTCTGCTTCTCAAGAATAGGATCGTGCAAAAACGCTTCTATTAGCCGAAGACCCAAAGGGCCAGTATCTGCTTGCCCTGCAGCGTATCGGAGTAAGTGAGCTATCGTGTGCATGGCCGGAAGTGAGCCGTCAGTAAACAAAACTTACTTCTCTATTCACAACACATCCGTGGACTCCATTAAGCCAAATCAAAAGAACCTTGGCTTTCTCTAGTCTAGTCTAGCTCATGCATCAAACATTCACTCCACCTCATCTTACTACTGTACGTGCTCGTGCGAAAACAACAAACCCTTCGCGCCAAACCGTCTTGTTTACTTCCCTCATTATCAAAATAACACAACAAAACAACAATCCCACCTCAACCCCTTCATCCTCCACCCACATCACCACCACTCTTTTCCCCCTTTTCATCTCTACCTACCCATTCCCATCACCCCATCCCCACAACCAAACTTCAAACCCCTCACCACTCACCCCGCAAAACCACCCCCCCTACCCAGTCCTTTCTCGCCTCACCATCCATCCATCCATCCCTCGAGGCAACCCAAGCCAAGAAACATGGAACTCCGCCTCCACCCCTGGCGCATCCACACCCCGCGCCAGCCCATGGATCGACCGGTGGAGGAGCGGAAGCGGAATCAGAATCGGGTACGTTGCTTTCATTCTCATTCTCATCGTTCGGTTTACTTCCCTGGCTTTGAAAAGTTCGCGTCGTCGTTTGTTGCGTGGGGCTTTGTTTGTGAGTTTGAGAGTTTCAGAGGGGGAAACAATGCGGTTGTTTTTTCATTTTGTATTTTTCATTTTTTTTGGCTTGAGAGGTGGGCTTTGTTTTCTTTGGTGCGAGGGGGCGGGAGCAAAAGCATCGCGTTCCTTCTTTTCGGCGTTGAATTTTTTTTTTTCATTTTTCGAATATCTTCTTGTACGTTTCATCGTGCGATCCCTTTCCACACCCAAAAAAAAATAAAAAAGTCCACGTCATGCTCCTCTCAATGGATGCCGCAGACCTGTATTCCCCACACCCCCACCCGCAACCACAATCACCCCTCTCACCCACACTCACACTCACACGCCCCTCACCCAGCTTTCCCAAACTTCCCAAACAAAAGCAAAAACCCTCCCTGCTAACCACCACCCTCACCTACCTCCAGAAATCCACCTCCCTCTCCCCGCTCTCGCAGGCCCACTTCCCGGTGCGCACCCCCAGCGGCTCTGGCACCAAGATCCCACACACCGATCCTTTACCCACGCACCAGACCGACCTCGAGGGCTTGCTCAACCATCACGCGGGCGAGCTGCAGCGGCTGGCGGACCGGTGCGATTTTCTGAACGAGTGGATGGATGCGGATTGCGTGGTGTTGGAACGGTTGAAGAGGGGGGTGCGGTTTGAGATTGAGGGGGCGTTTGCGGTTGCGGTTGCTGGGGGGGAGGAAGCGGAGGAGGGGCAGGCGGGGGCTGAGAGGGCTGAGGGGGAGGGGGTTGAGAGTGGTGAGAAGATGGTGGTGACGAAGGAGGAGATGGAAGCGATGACCGAGGAGCAATATGCCGAGAACTGCCGCATCAGCGAGCTCACCGAGCGCGTGGTCATGATAAAGAAGTGGCGTAAAGAGCTCGAGCGCAATGTAGTTTGGCAGCGCGACGAGCACCTCCGCGTGGAAATCGCCCTGGGCCGCAAAAGCCTCTCTTCCGGCTCTCGAAAGGGAAAAGCGGCGAGGACGAGCAACGGCAGTCAGGAGGAGGCGGTGGTGGAGCTGGACGGCAAGGAGCTGCTGGGGGTGGTGGGTGCGGGGGGGAAGTGGGTGGGGGAGGAGTGGAAATGTTGCAGGGAAAAGTGGAGTCGAGGGACGGGGAGGTTGCCGACGCAGACGGAGTGGGAAGAGATGTTTGGGCATTATGAGGAGAGGCGGATGGAGGAGAGGAAGAAGTTTGTGAAGTGAAGTGTGGCGAGGAGTGTTCGTGGGACTGGATCGGTCCTCCTGCATAATGCATTGGGGACAGTATGATTTGGAAGTAAGCAGACTCAAAGGGTTTGGCCGATAGAACCAAGGTTTCCCGGAGTATAGTGAATATCCTACACATTTAATCCAGCCCCTCAAAGTCTTCATACTCTTGCTCGCGTATGTTCTTGCGTTTCACCTCCTCAATCATTCTCTCTAGTTCACGTTGTTCGTCTTTCTCTTCCGGTGTCATCTTCTCCCATTTTTCGTGCTCGCGTTTCGTTCGTTTCTTCTCCCTTCGTCTCTCTTTTTCTTCTTGTAGGTCATGCTTTTGGCTCCATGCCCGTTTTAGTTCATTCTTGACCGGTAATGGTTTAGCAAAAGCGGAAGCTTTTTCTCCCTCTTTTTCGTCCATCACTTGCAGCCTTTGCTGCTCCCTCGACTTGTCCTTGTAAGCGTAGGTACTAAAGTCTATCTTGACTCCCAGTGATTTGTCGCCTTCCCAACGCTTGAGTTCGGGCATCTTGGGGAGTTTGAGTAAACCCCAAGCTTTGCCGAGGTCTTCCCAGTCGAGATCACTGACTCTGAAGATACTAGAGGCTTGATGTTTACTGTATGCCTTAACCCAGCTAACGAAAGCACGCTGCGCCTTGTCGTGAAGTGCACGGTCCGCAAGTACCACCTTTCGCATCGCCTCGGTCGAGGCAGTAGCATCTTCGTCAGTAACGCCAACAGCCGGTGTGGTCAACGGAGTCACAGGCGTCTTTCGAACCTCTAGATACGACACGTAATCCTCTTCCCGACCGGGTTGCAGAAAGATGACACTCAGTCCTTTACGACCTGCACGTCCTGCTCGGCCACAGCGGTGGAGGAACACCTTAGGATCACTTGGCGGATCAATCTGAATCACAAAATCTACCTGAGGGATATCAAGACCGCGCGCTGCGACATCAGTGGTGATGAGAATACTAAGTATGCTTGCGTTGGCAAATTTCGCAAAGTTCTTTTCCCGAACCTTTGGGGGATGCTTGCCGTGGAGTGGAACAAGAGAAAATGGTTGACTGTCGCGGGAAGGAAGTATGGAGGGTAGAACATGCTGGAAGTAATCAACAGCAGCACATGTTGAGAGGTATATGATGGTCTTGTTTGGGATTGGCGTCAGTGACGACAGGAGTTTAGAGATAGCAGGAAGCTTGTGGGAGGCAGAAGTGATTAGATAGCTCATCTGAAGACTACATACTCGACCGTCAGTGTGGCTAGTCTAGGGAACTCTGGGAGTTACCTTAAAGGGGTTCTTCTGTCCTCCCCACCGTTTATACCCTTGACTTTGACTGCAACCTTGACTGGGTTGCGTAGACCGACTCTAATGATTTGATCCACGGCCTCACTAACACTTGCACTGAACAAACCGGTTCGTCTTTGTTTCGGTAATCTGCCCAAGATCTTCTGCAGGTCCGCAGTAAAGCCAAGATCCAGAAGCCTATCGGCCTCATCCAGTACTAGCACTTCGAAAGACGATTGCGGACAATGAACATGAGGAGAAGATAATAGCTCTAGTAGACGGCCAGGCGTTGAGATCAGTAGATTTGGAGAATGCTTGAGGAAATGATTCAGATCTTGAGCGGTAGTGGTATCTCCGCCAACAAGCAACTGAGGTACTACTGTCAAAGCTGATGAAGAGGAAGTAGGCGGTAGTGCTTGAGCTTGGTCGACTTTTGTTTCGCCTGGGTCCTCTTCAGGAGGCTTCATGGCTGCGGCGGATGGTCCATGGAAAAACAACAACGATTGGAGGACGCCATGAATCTGAGCCGCAAGCTCCCTTTGACATAGTCAGATAACTTGACAGTTACAGGATGTTTGCAACGTTCGGTACCTGGTAGGCGAAATGATGATAGCTCCAACATGGTGCTTCTTGAGGGGGTCCTCTAGTCGGAGAAGTCTTTCGACTATGGGAATGAGGAAGGCAAGTGTTTTCCCGCTACCAGTGACTGCCTTCAACATCTCAACATCCGGTTCCATCCTGATGGACTGCCATTCTTACCTCAACTACTACATCCTTATGTGCCATGAAAAGAGGTATCGTTGAAGCCTGTACTGGGGTCATCCGTAAGAAACCCATGCTGGTAACAGCGTCCAGGATCCATTCCGCCAGTGCAGGTGTCAAAGCTTCCCATGCTCGGGATGATGAAGAGGATCTCGTGGCTCTGGACGTAGCATTGGCGGTTTCAGGCGCCATCTGGAGTTGAAAAGTATCAGTTGAGATTCTGTTGTTGCCAAGAGGGACAGAAATTTCGGCCGACCTCACCCCCGATTAGGAATCGTGTGAGCGCCGCCTTATCGTCGCGCAACGCGGCAGAATCCCTGCACAAGGCTGAGCTTGTTGTACCTTTAATCCGGCCACGATGGCTATCTTATGATAACGCAAAGATGTTCCAGCTTTAGAAAAGAAAGTAAATGTCATCAGGCCAGAGAAAACAATCCGATTGAACGTCATCTCAACCGTCACTTCTTCTATCTCTCTCCCTTAAGGTACCTTCGGATGACCGATGATGACGATGACATGGAGTGCGAATCAAAAACTATGCACCCGCTCGATCCCAGTCTATAGCAACTTGTTCTCTTCGACGAGATTCTGAGAGGATAGAATATATCTAGTCTACCCCTGAGGCCCTGAGGGTCCACCAAGAATCTACCAGCTTCTAGTTTCCAAAGTTGCCGTGGTCTACAAGCAGCAAAAATGGAACGGATGCGCGAGAAGGGCGAGGGCGTCCCCGCAAGCAGGATCTTTTCGGATGGACGTCTTTACGGATTGGCTGGAATTATCTCATGGTGCTAGAGATGATGCATAACTGAGAGTATGGAGGTGTTAGTAGGTACATGAGAATCAGAGGAAGGATATTTTATTTGTGTCAGCTGCAAAGCAAAGATGATAATTTCCATACCTTCTACAGACAACTTTTAGAAATAGTGGACGTTACTTTGGAGAGATGAATTCGTGGCTTATAACATGATAGACCGGTCCATACGATAGCCATTGTTTAAGCCACGAACGAATTGAAGAGCCATTCCCGGTAACGATGAGCGTCCGAAGCAAGGAGCATGAAGAGTTGATCATTCAGGAGATGACTCGCTTCGCTGTTCTCGACTCAGCAAAAGTAGAGTTCTAAGTTGGCTGTTGAAGTCTTGATATTGGAGACGTCGGATATACAATACAGCTGTTCAAAAAAAGGGCCAAGGATCAAAGCAGAAGGTAAACTACAAAAGAACTTGATGCCATGGCCTGCACTCGATACAATACTATCAATGCAATCTTGTAAAGTAAAGAATTATATGTCTATTAACATCTGGAAGGCCACAACCAGCAGAAACAAGGACCGACCACCAGATCCATCCAAAAGTCTCCACAAAACAAGGGATTTCCCAAGTACTTGAGTCAGATACCCTATCAAACGTAACCCCAGTACACCAAAGGATCCCAGACCATGTGGACACTGCGCCATCTTACTGCGTCCACTGCAACAATAAATAGCAGGCTCCTATGTATGAAATTCCTGAAAGAATACTCTGCAGTTTAAATTACCCTCAGTATTTTACCCAAAGCTGTTCGGGGCTAGCATACCTAGACTGTGTTTCTCTTTTCTATGCAACGTTCTCAAACAACATCTAGTCATTGTTTCACAGACAATTTCCAAGGCTACGGTTGAGGTCTATTCAACATTGACGCACTTCACTCCGTTGATAAGATTCTCTTGTGGAGAAGTTCGACATAAAGATGTATAACTGGTACGGAGCGTTTGGAGCATCGGGCATCGCATTGTGTGCATTGGGACTTAGCTATGTAAGGACAAAACATGCTCCTGCTGGATTATAAGCTCATGGGGCCAGACCATTACCATTATCTATAGATTCACTTTTCATCCACTTGCTAAATACCCAGGTCCACTCATTGCGAAGATCACAGATTGGTACAACGTCTATCACTATCTTCGAGGTGATCGCCATATCGAGCTTTACAAAATCCATCAGAGATACGGTCAGTACGACTGAGGGCTGTGCTAATTACCCTTGTGAAATTAGATTGACGGTACACAGGCAACTTTGTTCGCTTCGGACCAAACAGGCTGTCGGTCAATAGCCACACTGCGTTGAAAATTATCTATGGCGTCCAAGCAAACGTCCAAAAATCGCCATGGTACTCGGTCTAGATTTTCTTCTTCGAAACCTAGAGTAGCCAGTGGACGATAGATGTACATAAATACCAACACGCTCAAAAACGTAAAGTGATAGCGCAAGCTTTAACCGGCCGCTCGCTGGATCTGATAGACAGTGTCATGCTTCAGCATACGCGAATCTTCCGCAAGTTGCTGGTTGACTCCGAAGAGAGCGACTCTGCCATAGGTGCACAAGACTAGTCTACCGCTCGCAATTTCTAAAAGCTCGTCAGCCAACTTTCGTTTGATGTCATGGGAGATATTTGTTTCGGGCACTCTTTCCAGATGATGGTTTACAGTACTAACCATTACATCTTTGGAAGCATGAAACAAGGCGGTCGGTGTCTTTATGCTGTTCGTATCTGGCACAATCGATGCCATTTTGAGGCACCGTTAACCTGAAATCTAGGTTGGGCATATGCCGCAGGTTTTGAAGACCTGAATTCACAAATTGCTCTCCCCTTCTCTGATCCGCAATCTCAAGCAGTTTGTAGAGTATGTTGAAATACATTGCGATCGTTGATTGACTTGTGGAGGTAGTGAGATATATATAGATGTCTTCACAGCTATTCATGAAGCCCGGCACCCAAAGACAGGAGTTCAGATCTGGTCATGTGCAGAGCTGAATAGCGAAGCAGCTTTGCTCGTTCTTGCGGGGTCGGATACTACCACCACTGCTATCACCGCAGCATTGTTTTAATTGGTACATAATCCGCGGACACTTACAGAGGCTCAAGATGAAGTCAGGCGTGCTTTTTCTAGTTTTGAGGAGATCAGATCAGGTAACAAGCTCTCAAGCTGCCAATATCTAAGGGCTTGTGTGGATGAAGCTATGCGTATGTGCCCTCCTGTTCCAGGCCTACTGCCCCGAGAAGTCTTACCTGGAGGCATCAACGTTGATGGGCACTATATCCCGGACATTGGGACCCCGACCTACGCAATACATCATGAGCCAATCTATTTCCCTGCGCCATTCTCGTTCCAACCGGAACAGCGGCTCACTGAACCAGAAGTGTCTGGCGTTACGGAATCGAGCAAAGAAGAAGTAGCTTTGGCGAGGAGTGCTTTCTGCGCCTTTAGTAAGGGACCAAGGGACTGTGTGGCCAATCAGATGGCTTATCGTGAAATGATGATTGTACTCGCCAGTATTCTTTGGGGCTTTGAGATGAAAGTGGCACCAGGATCGTCGCTAGGAGAGGGAGGACAGGCAGCTGGTTATGGCCGCGAAAGGAGGGATGGGTACCAACTGCTTCGCAGCTGCGGGATCTGGACCGGAACCTTGTTTCAAGTTGCGATGATGTTATCTCCTACAACCTAATACTCCCTATTTCGAGGTCGAGTGATGATTTGCTTCTAACATCGCAGATGGCTGGACGAGGGGGAAGTCAAAAACCAGTTAGATACTAAGGGCGAGAAGACAACCTAAAGCGGCGTGAGTAGAATAGGCCAATAAAGGTATTTCGCTATCGTTATCTTCACGTGACATTCTTAGCCAAGATTTTTGATGTGACACTGCCTTGAAAACTGCCATAACCATCTTGCTTCGCTGTTAAGACTCTGCAGAAAGCCCTCTCACTTTGAGTACTCTAAAAGAAGCTATTGAGCTTCATAGTAGGGTAAAGTTCTGCGATCGACATGTTGGGCTTTCGACCTTTCCGACCACAACTTGGCAGCAGCTGAGCTGGCAGATTTATCACGATAGCGAGCAACGCGCCCTTAGAATCGTCTCCGCTCTCTACTCAGTAGAGAATCTCCGAGTTCCAGCGCCTCCGACCTTATATGTATATGGCCTGATTAGGCATCCGGCTCTCCCACCCTTCCACTCCATTCAACCCACAATTCCTATGTCGCAACAGTACCAAATTCCCGGCACCCCCCAGGTCACTTCTCCCTCACCCGGTATCCAAGACTCCTACGAAACCAGAGATGGGTACTTTCCGCCAACAACTCGTTCCGCCTCTAAACGAGCCACCTCCCCCCGCCCCATCACTGAAGAAAACGAACCCGACTCCTCCGACTCAGACAAACGCGCCCGAGCACGAAGTCGCAGTCCTAAATCCCTTCTAAACCAGAATCGTCCCACCGCCCTTACTTCGGGCAATGCAAAACCTACCACAACGTCTTCGCGACCCAAGAAATCCTCGGAGCCCACCACAAATGGGCATCTCTCCCCCTCCTCCGCCGCTCCATCTATGTCCTCTTACTGGCGAGACTTCAGCCGCTCGCCAAGTCCGCTAGGTCTCATTCCTGTACATAGACACTGGCGCTCCTTTGTCCACCGACATGAGATACCACGTAAAGCGCTCCATCTCTCCATTGGCTTCTTTACGCTACACCTCTATGCGCGCGGTACCAGCGCCGCTTCTATACACCCATGGTTATTGGGCGCACTGGTGCCGGTTGCGTCTGTAGATTACCTGAGACATACATTCCCCTCGTTTAACAGGTTCTACATTCGGGTGCTGGGTGCGCTTATGCGTGAGAGCGAGGTGGATGGGTGGAATGGCGTGATTTGGTACTTGCTGGGTGCATGGACAGTATTGAGGTTTATGCCAAAGGATGTCGGAGTGATGGGGGTATTGTTGCTCAGCTGGTGCGATACGGCAGCGAGCACGTTCGGGAGATTATATGGGCGATACACTCCCAGAATAAGGAGAGGGAAGAGTTTGGCGGGGAGTGCTGCTGCGGCGTTGGTGGGCGTAATAACAGCGGGCATGTTCTGGGGATGGGCTGCACCGAGGTTTGGACATGACGAGGACTTCCTGTTCAGAGGAGAATTGAGGCTACCGGAGGTGGTGAGGGAGGGGCTTGGATGGAAGGGGGAGGGACAGGGAACTTTAGGAGGGTGGGCAGCGTTGGGAATAGTCAGCCTATGGAGTGGGTTCGTAGCAAGCGCGAGCGAGGTCGTGGATGTCTTTGGATGGGACGATAACTTGACGATCCCGGTCTTGAGCGGCTTGGGCCTTTGGGGGTTCTTCAAGGTCTTTCGCTGAGAAGGTAGTATAGAATACCCACGATTTAGATTTCTGTACTTTACCTATGTACGATTCAATGCTACAGCACTCCGCTTTCCTCAATAATCAAGCCCACGCTCCTAATGTCCACCCGCCCTTCTCTCCAATGCCGGCTTTGGCCATACCGGGACCGAAGCTTTGCCTCTGTGCCACAGTACTTAGCTCGGTGTCTTTCCTCGCCCCTGCAAGCCCGTATTGCAGGAAAGACTCCCTCTCGACTTCTACAATCCCTTTGATCTTCAATCCAGCAACAAGGCTCCCTCCAGCCCAGGCTCCTAGAGTCTCTACGCCTTGTATGACGCCCGAGACGGTAGGCTTGGTCCCTTTCGCTTCTTCATATCTAATCTTGTCTTCGATGGGGTCAGGTTCTTGAAGCTCGAGACGCGCAAGCTTGCTCTTTGATGAGTCTAAAGGCCCGTCCTCCGTCGACCTCGAGGGCTGGTCGAGCTTTGGAGTCGCGAATCCTCGATTGCTGCTTATCTCCTTTAGCCGTTTGCGCCGCTCATCCGCGGCTTTACCGTACACTGGATCCCATCCACGCTCGCTGACAAGCGAAGCAACTTCTTGGAGTAGCCGGGGTTTCAGGCCAGGTATGTTGGAACCGCCTCCTGTGATGATGATTCGCGACATGCATATAGCTCTGACGTCTGCTGGCAAAGCGAGCAGAGAGCGGTAGATGAGTAGGTGAAGAGCTATCTCGTGGTCGTCCAGCTCGCGCGGATTTTTGGTTGTTGCTAGTAAAGCCTCTTCCACCGGTTTGGAGAATTTTGAGAAAGGGATTTGCAAAACCTGGCGAGGATGAAGCGGTGATGGGACGGAGACCATGGGATCGTCCTGGGTTTCATTCTCTGATGTGGTTTTGTTTGGGCTGTCTTCGGCTATAATCAAACGGTCTAGCTCCTGAGGAAGGTTCTCTGGGTGTTCTAGAGCCCTAGATGATTCTTCTTGCTTTCGACACCAAGCCATTCTGATGGTCACTTCTTCGGACTGCTCAAAGTACGAACCGATCTTAGACTCAACTGCAATTTCAGAGTCCCCTGACTTTGGAGAAAGCCCACGGCCTTGGTCGACATGGCGGTACAAGAGCTCGGCCATGTTCATTGTCAATATTTTCATGGCCCGCGTTGTCCTGCGCTCATAGACCTCACGATACTCGTATACGGCAGTCAATACAGTCTCACTCCACCCAATATCCACAACCAAACCCGATCGACATCCTGCCGCGACGGTGCATAGGACCGGGGCGGAAAGCAGTGTTATGCTGGGGTTCTGAAAATTCAAGAAAAATGTAGACAGAGCACTAGAAAGCAGCTGATGTGGAAGGACAGATGGTAGAATGAGGAACAATCTTCTTGATTTCGCATCCAGAAGTAGATACTTGCTATGTGCTTCACGCGCTGCGCGCTCAATCTTGTCTTCTACGAGTCCAAGATCGACATTTCCAAGATCCATGCGCCACAACTCATAATCTTCTCCCCAAGAGTATACCTGCTTCTTTTTCTTGGTGCTATCTTCGTAACCTGGTAGCCACCTTCGGTAATCTCCAACTCTCCTCGAATCTTCCGGCCCAAAACCTAACGTACATCGCGGCGCACTGTCAGCCGCAAAGCCAGCAGCAAGGTGGCGTGCCCCGAGCTCAAAGATTAGTGGCTCTTCTTCTCGAATAAAGCTCGCAGACGGCGACGAAAAGGCTGATGAGTAAGTCCTTTGCGGCGTGTGAGGCGATCCAGGTTCGCGCTGAAGGTGAGATAAGCCTGGGCGAATGGTCGACGACGGCTTTCTATCGAAGTAACCTGCTGTCGTCGTCATTTTCGTATCGAGGTCTCAATTTTTATGCCATCCTCTCCCAATTCCTTACCAATGGAGCGCCGAGCGCTGCAGATGTTGCTATGGCGCGGCGGCAATCGCGCCGAAAGCGGCAACCTTGAATGCTGTCAACACAACATCAGGTCTTTGCTTCAAGTCGACGATACCGGTTATAGTATAGATATATTTTGATTTTGGGCTTTTCATTGGATATTATGCTTATCGATGGGTATCAAAGGGTGAGTGTGCCAGCAAGACTTGAATAGCCACCTGCTAATTGAGCCCTGTAGCATTTTTGGTGAAATCGGACCTGGGGAACGAGTAGCTCTATCGAAGCTTGCAGTCGAGCACTATGAAAAAACCTGCCGCCCATTTCGCATTGCTGTTGACATCTCTATATGGAACTTCCAGATACAGTCTGGCAAAGGAGGAAGCAACCCTGCTTTGCGAACCCTCTACTATCGACTCCTCCGCTTGCTTTCCCTAAATATACAGCCTCTGTTCGTTTTCGATGGCCCCCATAAGCCACCATTCAAGCGCAACGCCAAGACGAGTCAAAATACGGCCTATCTACCGAACTTCATGACCAAAGAGCTTCTGAAGCAATTCGGCTTCCCATTCCATACAGCACCAGGGGAAGCTGAGGCCGAATGCGTGCTACTACAGAGAGAAGGAATCGTCGATGCGGTTTTTAGTGAGGACGTCGACACTTTGATGTTTGGGTGTGGATTAAGCCTACGGAACTGGACAAGCGAGGGCACGAGAGGGAACAAGACTCCCACTCATGTTAATCTCTACGAAGCGAAAGCGACAAAGGAGGGGAAATCCGGCCTCGATAGAAGTGGTATGATTCTAGTAGCTTTGATGAGTGGTGGAGATTACATACCAGCCGGTATACCTGGATGTGGAATTAAAATTGCTTGTCAAGCTGCTAAAGCTGGTTTTGGGGCTGATTTGTGTGATTTGTCTAGGAAAGACAAGACCGGGCTCCAGCAATGGAGAGAGAAGCTTGCCCATGAATTAAAGACGAATGAAAGCCATTTCTTTCGTTCCAAGCACAAGGCTCTTACCATTCCCGAGAATTTCCCGGACTCTGCTGTACTAGGCTACTACACCCATCCAGTTGTCTCGTCATCCGAGACAATTTCCCAACTATTGACCAGCGTCAATTGGGACTCGCCTATAGATATCCCTGGACTACGCCATTTTGTAGCCGAAGCTTTCGAATGGCGCAATATGTCGGGCGCTAAGAAGTTTGTGCGTGGTTTGGCTCCGGCATTGCTGGTCTACCGTCTACGCGTGCGGGGAGAATCAAATCTTCTAGACAGTGATGACTCAAAAGCAAAGGAGCAAGAGGAATCGAAGCTCGTCACTAGCATCTGTGGTCGTCGTAGTCATTTCAACACTGATGGAACCCCTGAAATTCGGGTCGAATACATACCTGCTGATATAGTTGGGCTGAATTTGGACAACGATGAATCAGATGAGGGCTTAGTTAACATCGGTAGCGAGTCCGATGATCCTTTATCATGCGAGGATAGCCGCGGCAGATCTCGGAGTCACGTCAAGCGATCCACATATAATCCCACGAAGTCAGAGAAAATCTGGATACTAGAAACTTACGCTAAACTTGGTGTCCCCTCAATGGTTGAGACCTGGGAAGAGTCTATGAGACTCCCAAAGAAAAGGGTAGTGATCAAAGCACGACAGCGAGCCCCTTTGGGAGGAACGAAGAAAGGGGCTCTTGATGCCTTCTTCAAGGTCGCAAAACCAAGTATAAGCCGTGTGAAAGTTGCTGATACCATTGACCTCGCCCCTGAATTCTTGGCTCCGTCCACGGCCGTTATCCCCGGACGTCCAGAGGAAAATTCCTCAACAGTGAAGCGTAGTTCAAAGATTGAGTACGAAGGAAAGATTAGTACTCAAACTAGAAAGTCAGGGAAGCCAAGTCTTCGGCGGCAATCTTCCCCCAACACTTTAGCCCCAACAATACCACCTCATGCTGGAACCAACCCTTGGACTTTGGCAAAAAGACCATCGGACACATTCGATTGCCAAATATCTCCCCGTGCAAGATATTCGACTTTGGGAATACAAGGGTTTCCAGAATCCGATGAGGAGGTCGCTCTAGGGACTCTTTCGTGCCCACTGTCGACTACTCCACATACGCCTAAGCATACGTCGAAGAAGCACTCAAGGCTTTCCACGGCATCCTTGTCCGAGACCGAGAACAATGGCATACAGGAAGAACCCTCTTCATTGAAACCTGCTTCACCGCGAGATTTTTCTAGCAATGGGGTTAACCTGTGCAAACCCTCGCCAAGGAAGAAACGAACGCCGACCAAAGCTGCTTGCGGTGAGGCTCAGATCCAGGCCGTAAGAACACCTGAAAACTCGAAGAAGCAACGACCCAAAACAACGTCCGATGATGTATCGAGCAACGAGCCATTGACATGTTACAAAGTCAATCGCAAACTCAACTTCTCGCCCGCACCAACCCCTCCCCCGGCATCCCCCGCATCTTCATCCTCATCCCTCCCCTCACTATCTACGCTCCTATCTCCACTATCTAGCAAAGCTACCAAGCCCTCCCTCGGGATCCCAAGCCTGCCAGAATCGAGATGCTCACAGTCGTGGCTTCAAGATCAGCAGAAGGGGCGCTTGACCGCACTGCGCGAAAGCTTGGATGGCACTTGGAAAGATTTGGAGGTGTGGGAAGTCGATGCTCGACCTGGTGTCGTTGTGTATAAAGATGTCAAGATTTTGGATTTGACCGGGGATTGACGGCGTGGGGATAGTCCTGCGTTTCACAAATGTTCGTAGGCAGTTGGAATATCGATTCATCAAAAGCTGTCTCGGAGTGCCGGTGGCCTTATGATTGGAACTTCCTTGTCGTTTTACCCCCTTTCGTTCTTGTTCCCAGATTTGACAGTCCTACTTGGATAGAGACCTGTACAGCTCAGTTCTAATGGCAGCTTGATCCATTTGCATGACCGCCTGCCGGTATTGCTTATTTCTTTACCCGACCGAAAGAGATTCGTGTCATGCATGATATGGACGTAGAGAGATGTGCGAAATATGAAGTCACTATACACTATAATCTAGCAGAGCTGGAGGGGTAGCACGAAGGAAGTGAGACAGGGAAGGACAATGAAGTGCTGCCTTGATTTTGCGGTAGCATCTTCTTTCGATTGAATCGTATTGCGCTTTATTTTACCGAACAGAGGTCAGCCAGAAAAACCAATGCTAAAAAAAGCCTTGATTTGTACGTAATTAGAAAGACAGATAAGATGAGCATACAGAGCCAGCCAACTCCCTGCTCGCTAAAGACTGAAAAAAAGCCCATAGAGCTAAGGAAAATGAGTATGATCGCCCAGAGCCAGCCGACTCAGGAAGTGACAGGAGCGCAGTAAAGCCAAGAAAATGATTGTAGATGTCCAGAGTCAGCCGACTCAAAGACTGCTGAAAGCACAACCATCAAACGTCCCGCATAACATCGTCAAGCCGAATACTGCGTCCTTTCAAGCGCCACTCCCATAAGTCCAACACTTAATCGCTCCAACTATCACATCCATCATCGGATCAGTGGCCAAGGTACTTACGGGCCTCCCATTCCCACTAAACTCCTCGCCTAATCTATTCACCCCTTCCAGATCCGAAAACGCCTGGCACCAAACGTTGCCTGAAGCAATACCATCCGTCGACTCAAGTGAAATAGTCTGGCATATGGGCACCTTGAAGACCTCGCCAGCGGGTATGATGGGGGGAAAATTTACGTCTGGACCGATGGGGATGGAGGCTTGCACGTAGGGATTGAAGTTGCCATTGAGCTGGATATGCGCGGTCCCAATAGGAGACGATGAAGTGAATTTGGTGCTGTTGGCGATTCGGGCTTTGACACCGGCGGAGTCGGAGCAGAAGATGGAGCCGATTTGCAGGGGTTTGTCTGTGTGAAACGACGCGCCAGGGATGAGCTGGGGAAGGGCAAGTTAGTCACGTGTTGGTGAATGATGGCACAGTTGACTCACGTTCTTGAAGCTAGCACCCAGGAGATCCTTGCCGGCCGTGTCGCTGAAGGCTTGGCAGACGGTGGGCGTGTAGGCGCCGTAGTTAATTATGAGACCTTCGGCTTTTGGCCAAGCTGGAAAGAGCACGTCAGGAAATATTCAAAGAGCTAGGAATCGAGTGGCTGTGGCTGGAAACGTACAAGAAGTATTGAACAGGGTTCCGTAAGGGACGGTGACCAAGGTTGAAAAGTTGCCGCCGCCAGTGTTCAGGTTGATCAGGAAATTTCCGTTGGATATTGGAGCGGCGGACACGAGGGAGATGAGGAGGGAGAGGAAGACAATGGTGGTCTTCATAATGATGGTGGAGGACGAAATAGGAGGTTGAAAGGAGGTATGCTTCTAGGATATTGAAAAGTTGACTTTGGTCTGAGAGCAATCAAGCTGAAGAAAGAAATGAAAGAACAAGACTTTTCAAGAGTAGAGGAGAGGTTGAAGGAAGGAGAACAGAATATCCTCAGGAAAGCTCTTCCCTTTATATACTACATATACTACACACCCTCCACAGCCCCCCTACCCACCCCTACCGCACAGCCACAGCCACATCGACATTCACTTTTTCTCTCCCTCTCCTCGACCTCCCTGCCCCCCCGTATATCAAGAACCAAACTCACACCCTCAAAGAGAGGCGCAGTACCCACCCACTGACGTACCGAGCCACAACCCTCCACGGTAACAAAGAGCTTCCAGTATTCCAACATCCTCACCACAGCCACGCCCTCATTCACTCCTCGCTCCACCTCCTCTAGCTTCCCTGCTCCCCCTTATAGCAAATCTCAAATTCACTCCCAAAGAGGAGGCGCAGCGCCCACCTCCACAATGACATACTGAGCCACCCACCACAGCTAGACCATCAGCGTGACGAAGCTTGCAGGCTTCTGATGTTCGTGTTAGGGATATTAGGAGAGTGATTCGGGGGTAGGCAAGTAGAAGAGGTGGGAAGGAGTGGATGGCTTGGGGGGTTTGAGGGGGTGAGAATGGCGAGGGAGCCCGGGCCGATGGTGGTCTGTATCGAGCTTGCCATGGGGGAGATATCGATAATACAGTGGGCACCGGGTACATGGGCAACTGGAGTTGGCCTTTGACATTTTTTTCGGTAGATATCAGTAGGATACGTGGACTCAAGAACGCGAACAAGGGCACACTATAATAAAATCACATACATCGTCAGTCATTTCATTTCCATTTTCAATCCGCTTCAACACGTTCATAGAAACACTTCCATAACGTGTTGCGGACTAACTCGCTCGTGGGGTATCTTATGCTGTAAATCGAAAGTACACGAGAAACCCGTATTCCAAACGCCAATATCACTTTTGTGTTATCATCACCTCAACCCCACTCCTAAGCTGGCCGGTTGCCCTTCCTCCATTTCCCCCAAAACCCTTGATCCAGGACATAGTACACCCAAAAGGTCAGTCGACTGAATTTATGATTCTGAACGCGAGAACTGAAATAGCTGAAGATCTTCGTTTGCCAGGCTACACCTTTGTCTTTCCTCCATTCTTTTCCCTTGATCCAGGACATAGTGCACCAAAAGGTCAGTCGACTGAATATATGATTTCGAGCGAAAGAGTTGAAGAAGCTGAAGATCCTCGTTTGGCAGGCTATACCTTGGTCGTACCTCCATTTCCCTCGAACCCTTTGATCCAGGACATAGTACACCCGTAGGTCAGTCGACTGAATAGATAATTTCGAGCGGAAGAACTGAAGAAGCTGAAAGTCCACGTCTGTCAGGTTGCCCCTTTAGTCGTCCTTTACCTCCCCCAAAGCCCTTGATCCAGGACATAATACACCCAAAGGTCAGTCGACTGAACGTACGGTTTCCAGGCGTGGAAATGAAAAAGCTAGGACTCCTGGGTTGCTAGCTCGACTCGAGGTTATCTCTGCAAATAATTGTACGGTCTCTCGTCCTCCACCCTACACTTCGGAACTCTCTATGGCGCCGGACATGAATATAACTGGTCGATTGGATTGTTCCCCTATCTTACAGGCAACCCTCCCAACAGTACATCCAGGACATGGACAAGTCAACCGACCGGAGACTTCTCGCGCAAGTTGAGGTTTGACGGACCATCTGTTTTGTGTTGTTGGAAATAAAAGACCGTTCCTTAGATGAAAGGTTTTCCTATGACTATGAAAAGCGGCTAATAAGGACAGGTCCTCGATAGCGGTACTGGCCGACAGAGAACGGATGAGAAAAAAATACAGAAAAGCCGGTCTCCATAAACGACCGAGAAAAGTAACGTAGGGCCACATCCGAGGCAGTGGTGGATTAGAAGTCGAGAGCGCACGCCATTTACATCGTATATCTACATCGAGTCGGAGATCGAATATCTCTCTGTTGCCTTCATAGACAAGCTCGCAAGCCATGTATATTGTAAGTCTTTCCGATGACAGAAGTACTTCATTCTTGTGGATAAGCGATCACAGGATCATGTAGGTCACACTAGGGCCAGTGGTCGCATTCTCGGCTGCCTGTTGTGCAATATATGTATCAAGCTCCTCGTTGAATGACGCCGCCGCCTCCTCGTCATCTTCGACTGTCCACCCGTTTTCGAGCAAATCAACGACAGCTGGGTCAGCGGTATGGGTAAAGGTTGCGTAAGCATTGACCTTATCTGAGTAATTCGAGGCCATTAAACCTCCATGTGCTGTTCCGGTAATAGCCCCAACCGAATTCGCTGTGCCAACATCTCCACTAGCTGTTATCTCTGACGTTGGCCGTGGATCGTACGCGGCTACCTTTCCTTTGTTGAGAATAAATGGTCCTGCCTCTTGGGCTGTGACCTCTGCTACAAAGCCCTCCTGCTCTGGCGGGTTGGTGGCAAAATATTCTTCGAGCGCTTCGTCGAGGCCATCTTCTGCCTCTTCAGTATCTTGCTCAGTCCAGGTACTCTCGACTAATCGCGAGACCACTGGATCTGCGGTTTTTCGCCATTCTGCATATGCAGTGAGGGCTGGTGTTCCATTATCGCTATCAGTATGCTGACGGGCGCTAATTTGGGTCTCGTCAATATGAGACACTTTCGTAAGTGCAGTGGTATGAGCCTCCTCCACGTGTATCTCCCCACTATCTGCACCACCATCACTGTTAGTGGTGAGTGATGTATGCTCTGTCGTGTCTGCTGTGCCCGCCGCAGGTACTTCAATCCTCTCCTTAAATGGTAATCCTTGTTGGGTGGCGGCTACTACCTGTTCTTTGGCATTTCCAGATTCTTGGATAGCAAGTCCCTTAATCTTGAATGAGTCTTTATCGCCGTTGTTGATGACGACCCTAGGACTAGATAGTCTGCTTGATTGCCTAAGGGAGCTGGATTTCGTCGGAGCGTGTTTCATTGCGTTTGCACGGGCTTTTGCTATAGCACCAGTTAGCTGATCCTCGTCCATACCACCAGCCGGCAATGCAGCGTGTGAAGGGTTTGGTGGTGGAGGCGGAGGCTGAGTCCATGTGCCACTGGCTGTGGTCGACGTTGGAGCTGCAGAGCTTGTTGCACCAGCATGACCGTATGGGGAGGCTTGGGTGGCACCCATCGAAGCTGTGGTTTCTGGTGCATCTGAGGCGGTTGGTGTTGCGACCTTGGATTCGGGAACTTCAGGGTCGCTGTCGCTGTCGCTATCAGAGGGCTCGGGTACTTTGAAAGTTATCGATGGAGTCTTTTGGGACGGCGGTGGACCTGGTATGTAAACCCTAGGAGTATTGCCGAGATATCCGCGTGCCATGAGCTCTGCTTCAGTTACTTGGACCCCTTCTCTGACAGGGCCTATGGTCGCCGCCCTGGCTGCGGCAGCTTTGGCGATCTCATTTGGAGTAAGACTCATAGCTGCTGGCTCGAGTTCGGCGGCTCTGGAAGTAGCATTTGCACTTGACGCTGCCTCCCCAAAAATATTTCCACCATGATACTTCTCAGCCGAGTCTGCGAAATAAATACCTGTATATGGGCGTGCTCTGTGCGGATCACCTATAACTGGACCAGGTGTAAAATCCGGCAGGCTGATACGACTCTTTTTATTCGGCGGCTGTTTTGTTGGGGTAGTCTGTTCTTCCTCCTCGTCTGAGCTGGAGCAGCCAAAGTAGTCGAGGTCCATGCCATAGCTGACGCCTGATGGGTTCGGAATAGTGTCTGGTGATGGCTGGCGCTTGCGCTTCCTCAAAGGAGTGGCAACCTTCTCAGCTTGACGTATTGCATCTTCGCGAAGTTGGGCCTCCTGAGCCTTGCGAGCGTCGTCTAGCCTCACAAATTCTGCCTGTTCGCGCATGAAATCCCTCTCTGCTCTCCGTTTACGCTCATCTGCGACTTGCTGCTTAGTCTTCAGAGAAACCTTCGCCGAGGGTTTCTGAGACCGAGGGCGCTGAGATGGTCTAGCTTTCTCAGTGGCTGGCAGATTGCCCGACTCAATGGAATGAGTGCTGGGTCGAATTTCGGTTTGTGGTGGAGCCTGAGGTAAGGGTTGTGCTGGAGTTGCCATTCGATGCGGAACAAGATTAGGGGCTTCGGCGATCTGGGGAGCTGCAGTTGTTGGTCTTGTATTGAGCAAAGGGATATATTTTGACACAGAGCGAGCAGAATCAAGTATATTTCCTAAACCCCACTTGCGAGGACGTGGAGTCGCGGGATGAAGCCGGTCTTCGGGAATTGGCTGGTCTTCCAGCGTCGTAATTCCAGCTGCAGAATCGCGCTCACGATCGGTCTGTGGCTCGCGTTCCTCAGCGAATGGATCGAAGAGGGCGTCTTCCATGAGTCCTGGCTGTGGCACATGGGGCCTGTCATCCACATTGTAGGGATTATTGTTGAACATGGTCCCTTCTAGGCTGGCATAATCGTGTTTAATACGCCGATTCTCCTTGAATGGTGGAGAAAACGGGAAACCTTCGTCATCAGAATCGACAGGGACTTCAACCGGCCCCCCTAATTGTATATTACCCTCGTTGTCGTATCTGTCAAGCTCTTGGAGTTTTGTTCGCCGTAGAGAGGAATCTGACGCCCGTAATCCAGACTTAGCCTGTCCATTGGACTCCGAAAGAGCCTGGCGTTGGGATCGACTTGCCTTGGGCGGCGAGGCTTTGGATTCTTCGAAGCGAGTCCGACGAGCTGGCCGTGTCATCTCCGCATCGTCCATGAGCTTACGCTTCCGTCGCAATAGTGAAATCGATCCTGAATCTGCAGTCTGAGTAAGCTTATTGCTCGTCGTGATTGGGCGTTGTGCAATCAATGCTAGTATCTCTGGAACTAGGCTGGAAGGTATCGCAAGAGCAAGCGATGGAGCATTGCTCGGTTCCGCGGCAGACAAGTCCTCTGGTGCAGCGTCCACCCATAGGTGTAGCCGCGTTTGAGGCACTGCCGGGATACGCAGGGTAGATGCAGGAGAAGGAGATACGCCCGGCACAGCAGCATTCGCAAGGGATGCGGAGCGCTGGACTGGTGACACTGGTGTGCTAGGGGGTGCTGGCGGAACATTCCCAAAAATACTGAGAAGCTCCGCAGCTGATACGTGACTCTGAATTGGAGTCTCCGTCGTGCTAAGGGGTACTGGCAGAATATTCACAGGCGGACTGAGAATCTCCGCAGACACAGATTGTGCGGTTAAGCCATCGGGAGACTTAGCAGGTACAGGATTTTCGGTTGTGCTTGGAGAAGGGTACTGCAAAACTGACGCGAAGATTGCAGCAGTGTCGGAAAGCCTCGTTGCCACGGGATGTACAATTGAGCTCGTAGATTCGTTTGCGAGTTTCAAATTGGGGGGGCCGGTCTTGGGAGACGCGGATTCCACTTCCGGCACGGGGTGTGCAACGGGACTTAATGAAAGGGCCTGTATCTCACTCTTTGGGTCCTCCACATGTTCCGTCGTACTCGTATCCGACGCCTCTGGGGCTTTTCGGGTCTTCTTTGCTCGAGGTCGTCTTCGAGAGGTTTCAGGAAGGACAATCTGCGGAGACGGGGGAAGGCCGGATTGTTGTTGTGCCTGTCTTTTCGCGCGCGTAGTAATAGGCATCTTGATGCCTTGCGGAGTAGGGGTTTAGCCTCGTAGGCCCAATTGCGACAGCCCCGGTTCGTTCCTTCCGTGTGTTATAGGAGGTACCTTAGTTACGACGATAGCTCTTACTGTAGGGTATGGCAGGTACGATAGGGGTGATCAAAAGGACACCGTGGGTGTCTTTGTCGATGGTTGTTGGTTTGTTGTGGAAGTGACGAGTTGCGATTCTGAATCGTTTGTTTTTGCCGTTTGCACCACGTGTAGTGCGCCAACCTGAAAGCGGTCAAGGGCGGCTCAACCGCTGTCTCATTTTCACCGGACAATACGAACTTCATATAGAAGTAAGAACTTTTAAAGCGAAATAGCAGCCAAATCATTGCTTGTGCTTACAGGTCATAATCACGCAGTCTACAGAGTACTCAGACTTTACGTCGTCAAGTGAAACCGATGTACTGAAATTCATCCACTTGTCGGTGTCACTTCGATCATGTGTTGAGGTTACTATGATTTGCTCGATGTGTTGAATATTTCTAAGGAACAGTGGCCTCATCTGCGTATGATTAAAGATATGGGTGAAGCAGCAACGAAAGCCAAATGTTCAAGATGGCACTTCAGGCCTACTTCTGGAACCTGTAGGGCGTAGCACAATGCTATTACCAGTAGCTTTCAATTAGAAGTCCAAACTTACATGCCATACCCAGCTCTCCTCTCCATTCACTCTTCCATATTTCACTAAGTCTCTTGTCCAGATAAGCACAGGAATATGATTGATCGAATAGGTTCGTTGTATCTTACTTCTCCATGACCGGGCCTATGTACAAAGGTGAAAAATCTACAGTTACCAAATTCCAAGTAAGGATCAATTGACGGCAATCTGGCCTTTCCAGGTGGCTTCCGTCAACCCCAAGGTCCGAACCACGTTGTGCCATCGCTCTGATCCTCTTTCTCGTCGCTCCATGTACTTCAATAGCTTCTGCCGCCGATGCAACAGGAGTCTTAGATTTCTTTTGTTAACCTTGTCCATCCGGTTGGGCCCTTCATAGCGATCCGCGAGTACGCGGATTTTTGCTGTCAAGATACCAATCTGAACCTCCGAAGACCCGGTGTCCGGACCTGCTCTTGGTGTAGGCTCTTGGTGGGGCAGAGAAGAATCTAGCTGAGCAGATGAAGGCGCCTTTGGCTTTAAATACCGATCTGTGTTATGTCTTCCGAACGTATCGATAATCCTCTGAACGTTTGTGCGGGTTCTATGCTCGCTGTTGGCATTTCCTAGACTTAATATTCGCGACACTGCTTCATGTGCTGCCTCGTGCCATGATTCGTGCCTTTTGGCGTTTTCCGCCTCAGCCTGAGGATCCGCAGTCGCTCTGTCCTGCGAAACGACTGGCTGAGTCAATCTCCGAGAAAAGTCAAGCGATTTTTGCAGTTCGGATGTTGAAAGGAAGTGGTTTAAATGTCCCTCACTGTCGGTATGCGCTGGGGAAGGTGGAGGTTGATCAGGGGTCTCGGCTGTTGTCTTAGTGGATAGCTGGCTCATAGTTGGCCGTACTGCTTGAGGGATGGCTGTGTCCAACGACTCTATGAAAGGAGTGGTAACGCCACGGATAGGGTCTCCAATTTCCTTTGCTCGTTGTTCTTTGAGCAGCGCCTGCCGACTCACATTGGCCTCTTTCCTCTGCCGAGCATGATTGAATGCGTAAGTGTCGGCAAAATCAGCTCTCCGAAGCTTCTTACGAGCTGCTGTAGGACGCGCGGTTGAGAAGAGACACTGCCATACTTTGGAAACCGGGCTTGAAGGATTAGGTAGACCTTGAAGAAATCCTATCATAGATATTAATTGGTATACTAGCAATGAACAATCTGAACATACCAGAAGCAATGCGCGGGGGTTTACAGCCTGATATCTTCAGCACCATGGTGTGTTTATGGGCAAAGTCTTCCAGTCTTCAACATTGATTTTAGTATTCACCTACCTTACTGTAGCAATACCTTACCTATTTAGAGGCTAGCTTAGCGCCAAAGAAACACAACGCTAGCGCACGCACACAAATCCGAAGCGAATCTCCGCCCATAGCACAAAAACCGAAACGTCGCAACACGACTTTGGCCGACATCTTGTACGCTGCAGATATTAATCCCAATTATGGCTCCAGCGAATCTTCCTCCCATCTTCAATGCCACGTCGCAAGACATCGAGATGCTGCTCGCAGCTCAGTGTCACTTGGGCTCTAAGAATCTGCAGGTGCACATGGAACCCTACTTATGGAAGACTCGCCCTGATGGAATCAATGTGATCAATATTGGCAAGACTTGGTTAGTTCTTCCAGCGAGTCATAGCAATGTCTATCAGTGGTGCAAAACTGAACTTCACGGAATAGGGAAAAGGTTGTCCTTGCGGCGCGTATCATTGCCGCAGTCGACAATCCTGCTGATATCGCTGTCATCTCTGCTCGGCCCTATGGTCAACGTGCGGTTCTCAAGTTCGCCGCTCATACCGGTGCCGTCGCAATTGCCGGACGGTTCACTCCTGGGAATTTTACAAATTACATTACTCGATCGTTCAAGGAGCCCCGTCTCATTATCGTCACCGATCCCCGTACCGATGCACAAGCCATTAAAGAGGCATCCTATGTCAATATTCCCGTCGTTGCCCTGTGTGATACTGACTCACCGACTGAATTTGTGGATGTTGCAATTCCTACGAACAATAAGGGACGGCATGCGATTGGTTTGATTTGGTGGATGTTAGCTCGAGAGGTACTTCGTCTTCGCGGGACCCTCGCCAACCGAGAAACCGAATGGGATGTTATGGTTGATCTTTACTTCTACCGCGATCCTGAGGCGGAGGAGAACAAGGACGCTACAGGCGTAGAGGAAGGCAAGGTTCCGGGTGTTGATGAAGTGGGGCCTGCGGCTATCGATCAAGGATTCGCTGGTAACTCTGAGTGGGAAGTCCCTGGTGGTGCTCCAGGTGGTGTGGCTGCCTTCAGCGCCGCCTCCAATACCGCCGGCGCTCAGCCTGGGTCGAGTTGGGAGGCTGATGGTGCAGACTGGGCGGCCAGCTCCGCTCCAGTACAGACAGGCAACGATGGTTGGAACGCGGAAACAAAGAAAGAAGGAGATGTGACATGGTAGATGTTAAGCAAATGGAATTCCGAGCTGTTGCACAGTAGCGCGTGTAGCTGTCTCAATGGAGACTTTACGAGAGCTATGTGGTGGAGAAAGGTTTGACGGCGCTCACGAGGGAAAGATACCTAGTGGAATTCTGCTAGGGGAAAGCCCTGTGCTGTCAAAGGGTGTAATTAACATTTGCCCAATCTCCAAAGAACATATCCAACAGTACCCGCACTGCGGCCTCACATCCTTTGTGGAGACTTGGAAGACAATGCTAACATTTACCTTATACAGCCTTGCCCGGCTAACACAGGACACCTGTGAATCCAAAAAGCACCATTCGACGTTCTTCAGGCCACGAGTGGCACTTGCATGCAAGGCTCACACTTTCAATTCCTCTGAATATTTTGGAATGCGAAATACTCGTGCTACTCTGACGCGCGAACTTACTTTCCTTACTTCCAATAAACCATGTTCGTATTGGTTCCAAGTTCTTGGTGATGTCAGCTGCCTTTCTTTGTCAATAATGTAACCGCAGACAAGGCTGCTCCCTCCTCTAATTCTTTATGGGTGAAAGCCACAATGAATCGCTGGGGAGTCCAACAATGCCATTATTGCACCAGTAAGTATATTTCAAAGCGAGGTGCTGCAGAACACTTGGGTTCCAATTCATCGACCTTCATTCTCGATTCTCGCTTATCAATGGAAATTCCAATGCAGCCTACGTTTGGTGTGGAACTGGAGTTTATTGTACGCTATCGCATTGAGGACTACGAGCCGGCTTTCGCTTTGGGTGAGGGTGATTTGTGGCCTGAGCACCAATATATGTGTCGCAGTGCACAATTCTCAGCTATTGTAGGAAAGCACATCGTTGCCACCTTGCGAGAAGCTGCTTACGTCGTCAACGATGTTTCCAGCAGGATAAACTATGAGAAGTGGACAGTCGCCACCGATGGTTCGATTTCTTGGGATGATCTCGAGATATCTTGTGGCTTTGATTACTGCGGCGTTGAGTTCAAGACTCCTGCCCTCCACTGCTCGGAAGAGGCACTAACCCTAATTCAGGGGGCGGTCATGATAATTAAATCACACTTTCAGGTCTTTGTGAACCAGTCATGTGGGCTCCATGTCCACGTCGGCAACCGCGATGCTGGATTTCCTCTACAAACCCTTAAGAATATCGGCATGCTCGCAACAATATTTGAGCGTCAAATCGACATGATCCATCCTGAGCACCGGCTCGCAAGCCTTTATGCACAAAGGGTTGCCTGCCAATTTCGGCAGATGGGTCCTTTTGAAAGAGCACAGAGAATCAATGCTATCGAGGAGCTTGAGGAGCTGATCGATTGCTATCACCTCCGGAGTAGCGGAGTGCGAGAAGGCTACATGGCCTATAATTTCTTGAACCTGGTTACGGGAAGGGGATTAAAGACGGTCGAATTTCGTCAACACGGAGGGAGTCTCGATCCAGAAGTAATCGTCAGGTGGGCTCAACTTACTATTGCTATTGTCATAATTGCTCACAATGCGGGAGCCCAAGGCTTTGCGCAACTAGTACACGATCATGCTCTTGATAGCGACTATACTATCATAGATCTACTGCATGACTTGGACCTAGACGAGCTGGCCAATCATTACAGGAAGCACGGATTACACCTACACCAAAGGCCCGCATTGGACTGGATTGCTCAGCTCGAGGATGAGAGACATTCAGAAGATGCAACCGACCAGAACCCAGGTCAGGATACAGTCCCCAACCCGGTCGCTTGCGTTCTTACAGATAGAATAACTCCAGAAAGCCCTTGACAACACGATCCAGGTTATGGGCGAGACCAATAATATGGCTATGGAAGACGTGGTTCGTGTACGCGGCTTTACCGATCAGGATACGGGCCAGTTTTCGACGATGAAACCCTACAGGCACTCGGTGAGATAAATTTTGCTAAAGCCTCATAATGATTTTCTAACATTCTGTAATCATGAATAGACATAACATGCATTGCACAGAAGAAATCAAAGCCGTTCGTTCTACTCATCATTCGCCGTGAGAAAATACATTGATGCTGACATGTGTGCAGGATCGGAGTAAGGACTTGAATGTTTGCAGCGCAGCTGTATGAAACCTCATGTAATGACTGCGTTCTTATGATGATCTTCGGCCATCTTGTGAAGCAAATCCAATACTAGGAGCCGGTTTAGTCAAATTCGTTATAGTCACACTCCACATTGAAGACAATGATAAATGGTAGTTGGCAGCTGAGACAGTATGGTAAAGGTCATGTGACATTAAGGTTCCTGAAATCAAAGGAAAGAAAAACGGCATCCGATCGACAACAAATAAGCGGTGAGGAAAGACTTTTGTTCACGGGAAGATACCTTACAGTGGACGAGAAATCACGCATGAGGAGGACTTGTTGTCAACGACTGGCGTGATGGCAGAGAGCCTGAAGAATGAAAGCCAATGAATAGTCGTTGGATTCACGGTCATAGGATAGGAGTCGTACTGTGATCTAACATACTCCGGAAACTCCGAGGAGGAATCTTCCCGTGAAAAGTTGAAAGGGGCAATTTTATTAAAATCGGTCCTCTCAGTCTAAGTAGTGTCGGAACCACCGCCATATCGGGTGTTTTAAGCTATCACAAAGCTAGCAAGCACAGCCCTTGGATACAATAGGGTTCGTGCCGCTTGCACAGTCGTCTTTGGTGGTTACATCTGTCGGTTAAGGTGGAAGGACGCAGCACGCCTTATCAATAACCAACCACAGAAGCTCGTCAACGAATGTTCCATCCTGGTAGTATCGGTGTGGTGCAGAATTCAGCTGCTCCTCCACCATGCAGGTTTCCGCGAGGATCTCGCTAACTGGTCCCCGGCATCTTTGTCTCGGATGCGGGAAAGGGCTGATGATTACCTAGCCCACTCTTGGGACCATCATCATCGTACTCAATACCATCTTGGGTTAGGCTGCTCGGCGCTAGTACAGATCATTTGCGCGCTGTCTAATGCTGTCAGATATGTATATTGAGGATGACTTTCGAAACGGCAAGACTGAGCCTTCCGAGTTTTAGGATAAGAGAAGTGGAAGCAACCCCAGCAGAGCCAAAGAACGAATGAGCTCTGCGTGAAGTTTGTGATGCGATTGCCAATATCGAAAGACTCGAGTTACCAAGAAAAACGAAGGCGATGGACAGCAGACCAACTGCACTCGCCATATCCGTTGATCTTTGCACTATAGTAGAATACCTTCGGCTCTGATGAAATAGTGACGAGAGGCAACTCATGCCATTCGGGCCTGGGCAGGTTTTCTGCAATAGGGATTGGATTAACCTCAGTAGCATCGAACCATTAACCTTGAATTGACACGCAAGGATTGGTCAATCGCTTTTCTTTTGCCGTACCTACATTGCTAGTAGTGATTGCTAGTAGTGAGGTATTGTGAGAGGAGAAGAACGAGGAACCCGGGACCGACCTAAGTCTTTATCGGAACATCGCTAATGGTCAGAAAGCTTGTCGGCCGCAATTTCCAAGGCTGGCTTAGCGATAGAGCATAAGAATTGAAGCATTTGCGAGGAATGTGGCCGCACTAATGTAAGTGGCAAGTTGGACAAGAAAGGGTGAGGTGAAGGTTCTTGTGCGATGTTGTACACAGCCTGTGGCCACCAACTACCAGTCCATGCAGACAGGCAATGCAGGAAGCACGTTGATAGGTTGCATTCACGAAACTTGTGCCGTCTACGTCGATCGGGATGACGGACGTTTGTACGAGCGAAAATTGTTGTTGTGCTGGGCTTCTGTTAGAAAGCCAATTATACAAATATGGTTGATACGGCATGCTTCAATATAATCCACGGAATCAGTCATGTGACTTTCCTGTCGCCGGTCACTTTGATCCGCTGCACACTCGATATACCCTCTATAACTTCCTGGCTGCATTGCAAAACAGGTGTGACTGAGTAATGGCATACCAGGCATAAACCCCGGGTGCTTCAGCCTACTATATAAAAAATTGGAGTCCGCCAATCTCTTATCCTTCGATCCTCTCTTACATATTCTTCGACCATTAGTCGTCAACTTCTTCAGATTATCCTTTCAGTATTACAAAACTTAACGCTCGGAATCGCAGAGCTGATAAGGAAGTGAAGCTCGTCAAGACAAAGCTCCGTCCTTTAATTCGAAAGTGCTTATTCCACTGCGCAAAAACACTATTGGTCCACTTCTCTGACATTTTTTCGTTTCCACAGGGCTATCTTGAGCTTGCAAGTGCATGAAGTTCAACATGGCACCTTCAATCCGAGTGGGGAAGTTCGCCTCTAACAACTACACCATCACGCCGAGCCCACTCCCAGCCCCTACTCGAGTGGACTCGAGCGGCACCATCATAAACGTTGTCTTTGGCCTGCTGGCCCTCGTCATCGGTATCATCACAGTATGGCAGGCTCAGCGGACATATTACCTATGGCATCGCCATGAGAACCAGCAGGACTCCAATAAAAGTAAGACGATTCTCCACACCTCTTTAGTATTGCTCAATCTCCTAGACTAATGGATCTTTGTAGTCACTGGCATGCAGTTGCCGAACCTGAACGAGGAGATTCCTTGTCGCTTCATTCCTGACGCTGCAGGAACCAACAACAATACTCCCCATATCGAGAAGGGTTCCGACATAAGCACCGAGGATACACATTGCTCTGAGCATTCCGCTACGGCAGAAGCTGCTCGGAAAAGCGCCTCGGTAGGGAAAGTTGAAGAAGTCTGATCTCATGCATCGCATTATCTTCAAGACTGGGCCATAAAACTCTGCTGTCCATGCCATACTCGCAAGGTACCTCCGTTAGACTGGCAACGACCACCTTAGGCTTGCGCTTAAGCCTCCAATACCATCAAACGTGTTAGAACGTACATCTCCACATCTGAAGATTAGCCATAACACCCTGTCTGGTACAGTGGTTTCTATATGTTCGGTACAGGAAATCGTAAACAGAAGGTGGAATGGAATAGAATGCGCTCAAAGGATAGGGGGACTTGAAGCCTAGTATAGCCACGGCTCATAGTTGTCCCGCAGCCCGCCCGCTTAGATATCTACAGACTATGTACAATGTGCTTTGCTGAGCAATTAACTGTTCCTTTTGTAAGCAGATTCCTTTTGTAAGCAGATTCCTTTTGTAAGCAGATCGTGCAATAGCCCAATCATCAACGAACACGCTCCAAACGTTCTATGGCAGCGCCAAGGAGTGACAGGGTTATTTGTAGTTGTGGTAGAGCATGGATGCCTTGAAAGAAGTATATATGGATCTTGGGCTTATCCCAAACATTCGAAGCAATTACTGAGAACCACTTTCAATACATCAACAGCGATGGCTTTCAAGATACTAGTCACTGGCGTTACTGGTGGCCTAGGTCGCAGTGTACTTGACACCCTCCTTGAACACGTTCCTGCCTCATCATTAGCTGCGTCATCGTCAAATCGATCAACAGCCGCGATCCTAAGAAACAAAGGAGTGGAGTTCCGCTGGGTCGACTACAATGTCCCGGAATCACTGCAGGAAGCATTCAAAGGAGTAGACAAGCTGTTCTTTGTTTCGACTAGTGAAGTAAATCCAGAAAAAAGAACCAAGCAACATGCGAATGTGGTCGAAGCCGCCAAAGCTGCGGGTATCAAACACGTATGTCCGAAATATCATTCTTGTTACAATGTTCGACGTGTTTAATCAAACTTTTTGGGGCAAAGGTCTACTATAGCTCTCTTGCGTTCGGTGGACGTGGCTCCGATTCCAAAGTTGTAGTGCAGCTGGCTCACATCGCCACTGAAGACATACTGAAGAAGTAGATGCTTCTCTCCAGCTACCAATACATCTTGCTAATATCCTCAAGGTCAGGATTAACATACACTTCTATTCGCGAAGGAGTTTACGCGGATGCTTTCCCAGTATTCATGAATTGGTACCCTGACTCCAAGGAACTTTTCTTACCAGCAGATGGCCCAGTGGCTTGGGCATCTAGGGCAGAACTTGGAGAAGCTACTGCAAAGCTGATGCTAAAGGAGGGCTTTGAAAACCAGATCGTGCTGTTAACGGGCCCGAAGACGTATACGTTCGCTGACATTGTGGATACGATCAGAAAGATTACAGGGAATGAATTAATTCTACATCGAGTTTCAGCTGAAGAGTACGTGACGAAGAATGCGGCAATTGATGAGGGAAAGAAACCAGCCCAGTTTTTCGAAGCGTGGAGGTCCCTGCTTGAGGGCGTGGCTGAAGGTGAAGTCGTAGACGTTGATCCATTGATGGGCGAACTTCTAGGAAGACAACAGAAAGATGGATTGCGAGTGATTGAGGATTTGTTGAAGGAGAACCCAGGGTACACATGGCACCAGAACTACATGTCATTCCGCTAGCATCGATGCGATCCTTGGAAACGTCCAGACCTATGATTTGGTACTTGGAAACTCGATGGTCAGCATCCAAAGACTGGCATGCATACATAGCAGATTGTGTAATATGTAAAAGTTATATGGTAGGTAGTCTTGTTGGCAGAATTGGACAGATAGAGAGTAGACAATTCGACTTTCCACTGGTGCACGGATCACACTGGAGTCATGTGATTCATCGCACAGCCGCCATCTTTTCAAAAGTGCCATCTGGAAGGCAACCCTCCAGCACACCCCAAACGCGCTGCTAATACAAATGACAAGACCCGTCTAATACCATTTCAACTTTCGGAAGAGAGTGGCCCGGTATGATACTTCTACTGCTACCGAGGACATAAAAGCTAACTCGGAACTGCGTTTACCTAGATCGATCGACTCCGCGCCACATACCCAACAACCCATCCGAACCTGCATCGTGATTGTTGAGCTCAGTCGGTTCGGTGCAGCCACCAGCAAAGCCACCAGCAAAGCTGGTGAAGTGCGAATTACACCCATCCTCTTCCAACTGTAGTCTTGGGATTCATGGAGATACTTCGACTAGTCTTAGAATTTGGATAATTCAAAGGAGCCGTTCCGAATCTGTCCCGATGATATTACTCTGGAGCATGTGGCACGCTGAAAGACCCTGGATTACTTCTCATCAAAGAGATAGGACATACTTGAGACTCTCCTGCAACACTATAGTCTACTTCTGATGATGTTATGCAGCAGAGAAACTGTATCAGAAAGGGCTACAACCCCGAATGTGAATTATAAAATGGGCTCTAAAGGGAGTCTATGGGGCCAATGAGCAGTAACGGTGAGGCCCTCGTGCAATGATAATAACTTCCTAGGTATATTTCATTGCAATTTCCTCTGCGCGGTTGAGACGGGTAAGAGACTCTTCGTATTCTGCTCTTAGTCGCATCGTGGACTCGTCCTCCGCCGCCAAATTCCCCGCTGCTTGATCATTCAATCCTCCCACATATGTTGGAGAGAACATGAGGAGTGGTCCTTGATCATCGTCAAGATAACGCTCCACGATATGCTGAGTGACGAATTCCACGAAGTCGTTGAGAGCTATCTCGTAGTATGCCTTTAATGTATCGTGAATTTCATCCTCGAGGTTCTGGGAGTTGCTCATGTGGAGCTCCGTAAAAAGGGCGGCTGTGTCTCGCATGTCGATGGTGAACTGAGTGTCCGAAGTAGTAGCGGATGCAGAGCTAGCGAATAGTGAAGCTGGTTGTGCCTTTCTCGAGGATCTGTATCGCTCCAGTGCACCTTGAAACCGAAGTAGTCGAGTCTCGCTAACCTTTTGCTCGAATGCTTGGTTGTTTGTCTGTAGATGTTTGGTAAGAATGTCATTCAGCCGCTCGGAAAGCAAATTGAGCCTGCGGCTAGTCGCTTTTTGGTTTGCTTGGTGAATGCGATTCCTTATCAGTGTTCTTGTGTGTTTATCACCAACTGTTTTTTCTAGTAGCTTCTCTGTTACACTTATTATCATTGTCTGTACTCTCAGAAAATGAGCTTCTGACATGGTGCGCCAGTTGGCAGCCTGTTTGTGGAATAGGACAGGTAGTACATCCGGATTGAGAGTTCCTTGGAGTTCTGTACCTCTGCTAGCTTTCACTTCATTCCTAATCCACTGGTATATCTGACCTCTTCCTCGGTCAAGGTTGGCTGGTTGGAACACGGTCGTTGCTTGGGTGTTTGGAGGGTTTGAGAACAGAGAACTGGGGCTTCCAGCAGCGGAGTCAAGATCGATTTTTCCAAACAAGCCAAATTTGGAATTAGCGAAACCATTTTCGTTTGTATAGGATACGCCACCAAATGAGGTAGTGGGTGTTGATATCTTTGGTTGTGCCTGAAGATAATTGCTTAGCCGAAGCTCTTCAAAGGAGGTGTTCGAGTAGGGCGGCGAGAACGAGATACTCTGATAAGCACACCGGTGCTTCCCCTGCCCAAGAGTATACTCATGTTCCGAATATTCTTTGAATGGGGAAGTGCTGGACCAAACATTCGAAAGACCTACTTGTAGAGATCCGCTTCCTCCGAACGGAGAGCCATTACTGCTTGCTTTCACAGGTTGGGACTTCCCAGAACCAAATAAACCAGACGCGTTCTCGGGACCGGAGCTTAAGGCGTTGGAGGCGTATCCCATATTTGGGATGTCTATAAAGGGGGTTGAGTGACCATGGGTTCTCATTTCCAGCGCAAAATCATCGTTGAATTCTCGGACCCTCGTTCGCAACCTCATCTCACTCATAGAAATGACATCGTATCGACCACGGAGAGCTTGTAACGCCAATGACTGAAAATCGTGTGCAATCGTTGAAAGGTACGTTCTTTTTTGCTCCATAGTCTTCCGCGATGTACCCAAGGAATCGAGTTTGATTCGGACCGAATCTCGACGAGTCTGTATGGTGGAGAGTATGGTCGGAAAAGTCGCTTGAATACGACTACATAAAAGAGCCGCTAGATATCTCTTCAGAGGTTGCGTGCCGCGACGATCTTCAGGAAGCTTAGTCCAAGGGCGGGCTTCGAAAAAGTCTTTTTCTCTTATATGCCGTTCCAAAGGCTCTAATCCTTCTTGAACTTCGCTTGGCGTACGGTTCCGAATGACAAACCACCCATGGTCGAAGTGCTTCTCCTTGTTTTGCGCTAGCTCTAGGACCTGCTGAAAGTTAACATTGTCAGCCTAAAGAGAATGGTTGTTTCAATTACCTGATCTATGTTTTGGGCAACATCACACTTTGTAATTACTCCCACAGTGCGCGAACCTTTAGGATCATGTTCCGACGCCATATCGAATGCCGCTTGGTTGGCTAGATCGTTTGTTCCGCTCGCAACGCATCTTGGTGGGTAAGCATGCAATGTGATCCGGTCGTGGAGGGGTGTGCTTACACTATAACGCTTTGTTGCCGTCTCATATATGAAGCAACCATAGATTTTACGCCCATCTTCTCTGCTTCCGTCAAATCCTTGGTTAGCGATTGGAAGACCCCTGGCACGTCAATAATGCTGAAGTAGGAACGGAGGGGTCCTGATATTTCAATCTTCAGGACATCATCAGAAAAATTCTGGGCTTTGAATGTTGATGAGGGTTTCATGCGCCTATCAATTGGTTTCGTGGCCTTTGTGATTCCCATTAGTTCTGTTGCCTATGTGCGTCAAAGGTCAATTGCACGCCAATCACTGTAGAATGGAGGTTGTTTACTTCATCTACTACTGCCACAAAATCTGAGGCTGTAATGTTGGCGCTTTCACGCGTAAATTGAGCATAACGTTCGACACGGGCAGGGTGCAGGTCCTTTGTGAATGAACTAAACATCGCCGGTTCGATCGATATCTTCGTGGTCTCGGGCTTATTCGGCGTTCGACGCGACAAAATCAAGGTTGGGAATCGAGTACAGAGTCTTCCCGCAACAGGAAACGGGATGTCAGTCAAACTTTGAAGGAGGGACGATTTGCCGACTGATTGGTCGCCAACAATAACGAGCTGATTCCGTCAGTGATCTATATTGACATGCACTGATCTCGAGAGGGAAAATACTTCTGGAAGATCAACATCGTGGTTTGCACCACAGGTCCGGAGCTCATCAATGGCCTCGAAGAGCTTCTGGCTCTGCTCGCTCTTGAACGGATCTTCACTAAGAAGAGGATTGACCTCCTTGTCGGAAGGATATTCAGTCGCCATTGAAGATCAAGGGACTGGTTTCAGCGAAGGACGATGTAGCAGTGGTTTGTATGTGTGTCGGTACGTTGAAGCTTCAGGGTTCTGTTGAGTCCAACGGGTCCCTCGGTGTGTAGAGATGCTGGTTATAATATTCTCCTAGCAAGAGGACTTACGATCAGTAGTCAATCGAGCAGGAAAGTGGTGATATACATGGCTTTAAAAGAGTTCCTTTGCAAGCGCCCAGTATAGATCGTCCTACCCTCCCGCGGGCCAAAGTGTCAACCGCTCCGGGTCGTTGTTTGTAACACTCTCCGGGATTTGAGCCAATCATAACCCCATATTACGCGCTGCACGACAGGCAATGCGACTGTTGGAACGCGCTTGGATAATGATCGTGCTTGAGAATCAAGAATTGGGGGCGAGCTGCTGGGAAGTGCAACGACCTTAACGGTTTCACCCAGATTCTACGCAGCTTTGGTGACCTTGAAGTGCTTGCTAGAACCATTCCAAATCTGCTAGTCCAGCATGAATTTTTACCCGGTTTCAAGACCCCTGGGAAGGATTGAGTTCCCTGTACGGAATAGATCCCACCAATCCGGTCTGCTATTACATGAATTAGCTTCAAGAACGGAATACATCCGAGGGATCCTCATATTTTCAAGGTTGCGAAACGTGTGGCTGGATGTTCAGGAGGTCTCATCAAAGTCAACCACAACAATTTCAGGACAGTCTTTCCCGGAGAAGGCAAAGTCAGTAGAAGGGTTCACCTAGCAACCGGCTAAACCTAGCAGTCGGACAGCCCTATAGGGCTGAAAATCCACATTTCATATTCTATTGGTATAATTCTTCAACATATCAGCAAAACGATGGCAGCCACCCCCCCACCCCTTCCCACCCCCCCTATGTTCTTCATACTTTCTGAAGATATAGAACTTTCACAGGAAAAGCGCATAACGCTTGCTCATGCACGTTGAAACGAGGCTTCAGCAGTCAACGAAAATTCCTTCCAAGCAAAAATCGCTCGTCAATAAGAAATATCAACTAGTACTCTTTGAGACCGAATCAATGATCGAAAGACTGTTGCTGCACGCAATCAGCAATTTCAAAGACTTAGTCAAGAAGAAGAAGAAGCTATATGTGACTGAATTCTACGTCTTCAGACTTGATGTTACGATCCTAGCTACGCACCTATGTTGGTAGCTATGTTGGTGGCTATGTTGATGACTATCGCCGGCCGCTCGCCGCTAGGCTATAGGGTTGTTCCGAGGCCAACCCTATTCAGGGTTAGCTTATGTTCTCCTGAGTCATATAGATAGCCGGCTCTTCCCTTCTAGATACTTTCCTTCCTTAGCATTTATATACTCGTTACATTACACCCATATGACTCGCTCTATGCTGGCCCCTAACACTTGAGACTGATCTTCTCATGTGAAGCAAGTATATTCAATAATTCAAGAACTACTAATAAAAAAGAGTGATGATAAGTCAGTTGAAATCAATTGATCTCAGAAGTTTTTAAAACATCATTCACAAATCAAAACAGCATATGTTTCTTCGCTTGACAAAGAGCGTGCTATAACTCAGAATCATGATATTTTAGCTGACTGATTCAATCTTTTTCAAAGTTTGAAAGAAGAGCATGAAATAGAAATAGAAGATATCTACAACATGAATGAAAAGAGATTCATGCAGAGAATTATTGCTAAGCTTTGAGTCATGATTTTCAAATATGAAAAGAAGACTCATATGATTCAATGTGACAATCGAGAGTGAGTTTCATTGATTGAATATATATCTATGAATGAAACAGTCTTGAAGTCGTAAATTATCTTCAAAGAAAAAGTACAGCAGAAGATCTGATATGAAGTACTTAAAGAAGATCATATTGCTGTGAGTAAGAATGATTGAATCAACAACGAATTGAATCTAGTCTGAATTTGAAAATGCTTTGATTCAGAAATTAAAATCTGTCAAAAAGATGAATATTGAATATTATTAATTGATGATCATGCTTCTCATATCACTACTCAGATGATTGACTATTGCGTCAGTCAGAAGATCATTTTACTGTGTTACGAGCGTATTAAGACTGAACAAGACTGAAGCTTTAATCAATTTGCAGTGAACGCTAGCAAATGCTCTGCGTAATGATTAAAACTAATCAGCGAGCTAGTCAGATTTGACTCAGATATGACTCAATCTCTTTTTTCTTTCTCAACACTCTTTTCTTTCATCAACATCTTGTTCATCTACATCATTTTCTTCTTATGTCACAAACACATTTCTTTCAAGTCTAGCGCAGTCTTTGAACATTACATAAATAGAAGCTTTTGTATCAATCTTCTTCTGTATTCTTAATATTCAGTTATAGTTATCTCTAAAGATCAAGCACTATCAACTCTGATCTTCATTGATTGTATCATCTAGACATGATTCTGACATTATATTAAGAATTCATTAATCACATGATACTGATCTCATTATTCATTCAACATACTCATCTAAACAGAATGAGTTTAAAGAAATTCATTTATCTGATGATCAATGATAATCAAAAGATAGAACAACACTAGAGAATTGAATAGAATCAACGACGAGACTGTTTGAATTGCTAGACTACTTATTGCTCATTAAGTATGCAAAGTTCATTCGATTATGAGAATCATGATAAAAAATCTTCGTGAATTGCTCAAGAATCAAATCGATCGATAGATTCAACGATAAAGAATCTTCGTTGTTTGCTAGAGAATCAATCAAATCAATCAACAAACAAATCTCATCTTCTTTGTTGAAGATTAAACATCACTCTATACGTCTTTCTTCTTCAATCGTCAAGCATCGTCATTCGTTCAATTCTCTTTCAAACAAATCTCATCATGTTTAGTTGTTTGTCTACTGAAGAGTGTTTCGAAGAATTTCGAAATCATTTCTCTCAAATCTTTGATGCTGATTCAACGAAATCATTAAGTGCTGCATCATTCATTCATGAAAATGAAGAGTCATTCGTTGAAACAATAATATCTCTCGTGTTCTACGAAATTTAAAAGGCTTGAAGTCTAGCTCTTGATGAGAAAACAGATCAACTCTACGAGTTAGATAAACAAGAAGAAGACGAAATCAAAGAGTTGAAGACTAAACTTCAAGCTAAAGAAATCACTTCTTCTGATTCTATCTACTTTGAGCGTTTTAGATCTCAAAAAATATCTGATTCTTCGCTGTTTACTGATGAAAAGAATTCTACTTGAAAGAACTGATATGAAAAAATTCAGAATAAACTAGAGATCAACGTTGATCTCTTTTCTAATGAACGAGTCAAATTGAGCTATATACATTCTAGATTATTCGATGACGCAGCTGAGATCATTCAAGCTAGACGTGAACGTGACTGTGTCAATCTTTATAGAATCGTCGACGATCTTTTGAAAGAGCTAGCTCAGTTGTTCGATGATTCGAATAAGAAAGTCAACTTTCGTAGAAAATACTACAACTTGATTCAAGAATTCAAGAAATTCAATGAATTCTATACTCAGTTTCAACGTCTATCTTTCTATCTAGACTATCACGAGAAGCAACTGATTGCTGATCTGAAAGATAAAATACACTTTCGTCTTCGATTCATTTGAGTAAATCAACTAGTTCAATCTGATTCTCTAAAAGAAATTCGTTTCTATCTGATTCATTTGAATAATGATCAGCGAGTCATTCGAGAGATCAAAGACAAGATCAAACGTGTCGATGATCTTTCTAAAACTATCTTTCATAGAGCGACTGTTGTCACTCAGTCAGTCGATCACTTGAAGTCTGATCAGCTAAAGTCGCACGACGCGATTTTAACTAACGTCAAAGAAGCAGACATTTTAGTTGAAAGTTGTTTCATATGTCATAAATCAGATCATAGCTCTAAAGAGTGTCTCGATCGATCTACTAGAATCAATGCAGTGAACAATAAATATGATCGCTTCGATTTTGATTCGAATTTCAATTCAAAAAACTAGTCATTTCTTCAAAAGTTATTGAAGAGATAGAGATTATATCTTTGTGCAAACTAGATGAAATTTTATCGAAAGAAAATTACTTTGAAAAGTCGTTTCTAATTGACACTCATCTTATCTCTCAGAATCAATCTTTCAGTCTTCATTCTTTAATAGACAGTGATTCAGTCATTTACATGATCATACATTCTAATTTAGTCAATAAAGTATGCGAGAAACTGAAAATTCAATCTATATCACTGACAAAGAAGAAGCTAATAAGAGATTATGACGAAAAGATATTTAAGAAGATCATCACTCATAAAATTCTACTCAATCTCATCATCGAAAGTCATAAGAAATTGACTGTATCAATGCTGATAGCTGATATCGATCATCATGAAGTCATATTGAGTAAGCTTTGAATGAACAAAAACGAAATATTATTGAAAATGCAAAACGACGTCATTGTTTTTTTGAATCAATTGAATACTTCTATTTCGATTTTTTCGATTTCTCTTAATTCAAAGCACTCAAGTTGATCATGATCATCTTCGTTCTTTTCAATCATTCAGACTAAGACTTTTATGATGCTCAAATGACTCATTCAAGAAGAATCATTCTTGATTTGAAGCATAAATGCAGCTTCGTTCAAAACACTGTTGAATCATTCAAAGAAAAACAAGATTGAAGTCTTTGCTTTATTCATGATGAACATTAATAAAGAAATCATGTACAATACTCAGTGCAATTTAAACGCTTTAAACGTTTCTTTAATCAATGAAATGACTCAGAATTTGAAAGATATTAAAGCAAAGTTATCATTGAAATATCATGAGTTTCTAGATGTTTTTGATTGAGTTCAATTGAATAAACTATCTTCTCATTGCTTCTATGATCATAAAATTGAACTCATCAATGATTCAACGTTCTTTTGCTGTCAAGTCTATTGAATGTCTTCTGTCAAACTTCTGAAAGTAAAGAAGTACTTAAACGAGAATCTGTCAAAGAAATTCATCACTTTTAGTCAAACTCTTTATTTCTTCTTCATTCTATTCACTCTCAAAGCAAATGAAGATCTTCGATTCTGCGTGAACTATTGAAAGCTAAATGTCATTTTCAAAAGAAATAGATATTCTCTATCATTGATAGACGAGATCATTAATAAAATAGTGAGTTGCAAGCATCTGACTAGATTGAACATCATATCTGTCAGAATCGTGCCTAGATGATACAATCAATGAAGATCAGAGTTGATAGTGCTTGATCTTTAGAGATAGCTATAACTGAATATTAAGAATACAGAAGAAGATTGATACAAAAGCTTCTATTTATGTAATGTTCAGAGACTGCGCTAGGCCTGAAAGAAATGTGTTTGTGACACGAAAAGAATGTGATGTAGATGAACAAGATGTTGGTGAAAGAAAAGAGTGTTGAGGAAGAAAAAGAGTGTTGAGTCATATCTGAACTATATTTGAGTCATATCTGAGCCAAACCTGATGCGAATTGATTAGAGCTTCAGCCTTGTTCAGCCTTGATACGCTCGTAACATTATCTTCTCCTTCGAAAATTCATGTTCGCATGAATGTAGTTCATCTGCTCGCTTTTGTTGATAGTTATTCCGATATTTAGCGCGATTTGTTTGAATATAGCTTATGAAATTCGTTCAAAACTTTCTCTGAGTCATCGAATTTCTCTTTATCGACATAGTATCATTCGTCGTTTCTATCTAGGTCTATTCATTTGACTTTGTACTGTATTCGATCTCGATAGCGTCTGAAGTTCAATATATTGTCTATCTTTCAGTGTTCATCGTCTTCGATAGTGATTGGTCTGAGTGATTCTGAATGCTGTTCTGATAGAGAGTCTTCTGAATACGATCGCAGTAGCTTCGAGCTGAACATCGAATGCAGATGCTTCATGCTGACTGATAGGCGAAGATGATAGAAGATACTCACTTTGACAGTGATTTGATAGAAATCTAGCTGTTTATCTTTCAAATCTTTGCAGAGTCTTGTTGTCTTGACGTTTCTAGAAGATAGTCAAACTCAGTCATCTACTTCATAGATGACGTTTCGTTTATGTTTATTGATCTGAACTTCGATGATCAGCTTCGTCTTTTTCAATTGTTGACGATCGAAGTTCAGTAACTCTTTCATTCGAATGACAATATCGTCTGCTTTTCTGACTTCAAGTCGTTCATGAGTTGTTTCGTAGTCAGTCGTATCTGAATCAAAACTCATTCGAGAGTGAAATTCTTTATTGAAGTAGAAGAGAGTCATTGAAGTGATCGAGAAGGTATTGAAATTGTCACTGAACTTCATCATAGATATTCATTTGACTCAGTCGTTCTGCATGTAATTGCAGTAGATTCTAAGTTCTCGTTCGACGTCTTGATTGACTCGTTTCGATTGATCGTCGATCTCAGAATGATAGACTGTGAATAGACTAGCTGTGATTCTCAGTCGCTTACAAAGACTTTTTCACATAGTTGATATGAATTGAAAGTCTCTGTTCGAAACAATAGAACTGAGTAAATCATGCAGTCGATAGACGTTTCATAGCATGATTCAAATCGTTTCTTCGACTGAGATGTCATCGTCTTCTCAATGACAGGAAACATAGTGACGTTCTTTGATGAGACAACATATGATTGTGCAAATGACGTTATAGTCTTCTGACAGAGATAGTTCAGTGATGAAGTTCATAACTATATCTTTTCAGCGTTTCTGTGAAATTGAAAGAGAATGATGAAGTTCATTGATGCTATTTCTAGAAGCTTTGCTTCGCTGACAAGCATGACAGTTTCGAATGTACCGTCGAATAGTAGCTCGATGATCTGATCAATAGTAGAAACGTCGAACTAGATCGATGATTCGTTTATTGTCGAAGTGAAAGATTGAAGATTGATCATGCACTTCTTGTAGTAATTTCGTGTGCATGTTCTCAGAAACTCACAGTAGACCTTTTCTAAATAGAACGTCGTCAAGAATTTCGCAGTACTTCAGTTTAGTGATATGAAATTTAAGCTTGTTTTCGTTCATAGCTTGCCTATATTCGCTGCAGAGCTCATCTGTTTGATTGATCATTCATACTCGTTGATAGAGATTTGCTTTCGATTCAATAGATAGAACATCGACTCTATCGAAGGTCGGAATAGTCTGAAAACGATCTTCAAGACGCTGAGCTGATTCAGAGACGTTCGCTAGAGACATTCTGATTAGAGCATCGACTTTAGTGTTCATTTTGCCTGATCTAAAGATGATCTGAAAGTTGAACTTCGATAGAATGTTCAGATAGTTGACTTGTCGTCGACTCAACTGTTTGTTTTTCATGAAGATCTTCAAAGTCTGATGATCGATGAACATCTGAATGAGTAGTTCAGTGCATTTCAGCTCGAGTCGTCAGTGTTCGAAGCATCGAATAATGACTAGCAATTTCTTGTCATAGATGTGATAATTGATTTCAGCGAAAATCATGCTTTTACTGTAGAAGATCATCGAATGAAGAACTTTCTCATCATCGTACTGAGATAGTATTTCATCTTTTACATAGTTCAAAGCATCAATCTTCAGAATAGCTTGTCGTTTGAGATCGAAGTGACGAAGTACTGAGATCGAGCTGACTTGTTTCTTTAGATTGTCAAAGACTTGAACACAGATCTCGTTTCAAACAAAAGACGTGTTCTTTCTAGTCAGCTGAGTGAACGGTTTGACTAGCTTCGAGAAGTTCTTAATGAAACGGCGATAGAAGTTAACAAATTTCACGAAGCTCTGAATTTCTTTTAGGTTGGTCGAAGTGATTCAGCTGACTATGACTGTCACTTTGCTGAGATTCATACGAAGATCTAGTTCTGATACGATGACTTCTAGAAAGACAGTCTCTTCTACATCGAATTCGCACTTTCGAATATCTATCTGCAGTTCAGCTTCGCGTAGTCGATTCAATACTAGTTTGACGTGATCTCTATGTTTCTTTCTCATTTTGCTATAGATGAGAATGTCATCTAGATAGACTTGACAAAAGTCGTTCAGAAAGTTTCATAGAACGTCATTCATATATTGCTGAAAGAAGGTCGATTCGTTAGTCAGTTCGAATGATAGCATCTTGTATTTATATGCTTCTAAAGCAGTGATAAAAGTGGTGTAATTCTCGCTATCGAAATGCATTCAAAGTTTGTTGAACGCTGATATGATGTTCAATCTAGTCAGATGCTTGCAATTCACTATTTTATCAATGATCTCGTCTATCAGCGATAGAGAATACCTATTTCTTTTGGAAATGACATTTAGCTTTCGATAGTTCACGCAGAATCAAAGATCTTCATTTGCTTTGAGAACGAATAGAACGAGAAAGAAATAGAGAGTCTGATTAGAAGTGATGAATCTCTTCGACAGATTCTCGTTTAAGTACTTCTTTACTTTCAGAAGTTTGACAGAAAACATTCAATAAACTCGACAGCAAGAGAAAGTTGAATCACTGATGAGCTCGATTTTATGATCGTAGAAGCGATGAGAGAGTAGTTTATTCAATTGAGTTCGATCAAAAACATCTAGAAACTCATGATATTTTGATGACAGCTTTGCTTTAATATCTTTCAAATTCTGAGTCGTTTCATTGATTGAAGAGACGTTTAGAGCGTTCAAATCGCACTGAGTATTGTACGCGATTTCTCTATTGATGTTCGTCATGAATAGAGCAAAGACTTCGATCTTGTTCTTCTTTGAATGATTCAACAGCGTTTTGAACGAAGCTGCGTCTATGCTTTGAATCGAGAATGACTCTTCTCGAACGAGTCGTTTGAGCATCATAGAGATCTTAGTCTGAGTGATTGAAGAAGACGAAGTTGACTGCGATCAACTTGAGTGCTTTGAATTGAGAAAGATCGAAAAAACCGAAATAGAAGTATTCAATTGATTCGAAAAAACAATGACGTCGTTTTGCATATTCAATAATATTTCGTTTTTGTTCATTCAGAGCTTACTCAATATGACTTCATGATGATCGATATCAGCTATCAGCATTGATACAGTCAATTTCTTATGACTTTCGATGATGAGATTGAGTAGAATTTTATGAGTGATGATCTTCTTAGATATCTTCTCATCATAATCTCTTATTAGCTTCTCTTTTGCCAGTGATATAGATTGAATTTCCAGTTTCTTGCATACTTTATCGACTAGATTAGAATGTATGATCATGTAGACGGCTGAATCACTGTCTATTAGAGAACGAAGACTGAAAGATCGATTCTGAGAGATGAGATGAGTGTCAATTAGAAACGACTTTTCAAAGTAATTTTCTTTCGATAGAATTTCATCTAGTTTGCACAAAGATATAATCTCTATTCCTTCGATGACTTTTGAAGAGATGACTAGTTTTTTGAATCGAAATTCGAATCGAAATCGAAGTGATCATATTCATTGTTCATTGCATTGATTCTAGTAGATCGATCGAAGCACTCTTTAGAGCTATGATCTGATTTATGACATATGAAACAGCTTTCGACTAGAATGTCTGCTTCTTTGACGCTAGTTAAAACCGCGTCGCGCGACTTTAGCTGATCAGACTTCGAGTGATCGACTGACTGAGTGACAACAGTCACTCTATGAAAGATAGTCTTAGAAAGATCGTTGACGCGTTTGATCCTGTTCTTGATCTCTCGAATGACTCGCTGATCATTATTCAAACGAATCAGATAGAAATGAATTTCTTTTAGAAAATCAGGTTGAACTAGTTGATCTACTCAAACGGATCGAAGACGAAGATGTATTTTATCTTTCAGATCAGCGATCAGTTGCTTCTCGTGATAGTCTAGATAGAAAGATAGATGTTGAAACTGAGTATAGAATTCACTGAATTTCTTGAATTCTTGAATCAAGTTGTAGTATTTTCTACGAAAGTTGACTTTCTTATTCGAATCATCGAACAACTGAGCTAGCTCTTTCAAAAGATCGTCGACGATCTTATAGAAGTTGACACAGTCACGTTCGCGTCTAGCTTGAGTGATCTCAGCTGCGTCATCGAATAATCTAGAATGTATATAGCTCAATTTGACTCGTTCATTAGAAAAGAGATCGACGTTGATCTCTAGTTTATCCTGAATTTTTTCGTATCAGTTCTTTCAAGTAGAGTTCTTTTCATCAGTAAACAGCGAAGAATCAAATATTTTTTGAGATCTAGAACGCTCAGAGTAGATGAAATCAGAAGAAGTGTTTTCTTTAGCTTGAAGTCTAGTCTTCAACTCTTTGATTTCGTCTTCTTGTTGTTTATTTAACTCGTAGAGTCGATCTGTTTCTTCATCAAGAGCTAGACTTCGAGCCTTTCAGGTTTCGTAGAACACGAGAGGTATTATCGTTTCAGCGAATGATTCGTCATCTTCATGAATGAATGATGCAGCACTTGATGGTTTCGTTCGTGATTTCGATGAATCAGCATCAGAGGTTTGAGAGAAACGATTTCGAAATTCTTCGAAACGCTCTTCAGTAGGCGAACGGCTAGGCATGATGAGGTTTGTTTGAAAGAAAGTCGAATGAATGACGATGCTCGACGATTGAAGAAGAAAGACGTATAGAGTGATGTTTAATCTTCAACAAAGAAGATGAGATTTGTTTGTTGATTGATTTGATTGATTCTCTAGCAAACAACGAAGATTCTTTATCGTTGAATCTATTGATCGATTTGATTCTTGAGCAATTCACGAAGATTCTTTATCGTGATTCTCGTAATCGAGTGAACTTTGCGTACTTAATGAGCAATAAGTAGTCTAGCAATTTAAACAGTCTCGCCGTTGATTCTATTCAATTCTCTAGTGTTGTTCTATCTTTTGATTATCGTCAATCATCAGGTAAATGAATTTCTTTAGACTCGTTCTGCCTAGATGAGTATGTTGAATGAGTAATGAGATCAGTATCATGTGATTAATGAATTCTTAATATAATGTCAGAATCATGTCTAGATGATACAATCAGTGAAGGTCAGAATTGATAGTGCTTGATCTTTAGAGATAGCTATAACTGAATATTAAGAATACAGAAGAAGATTGATACAAAAGCTTCTATTTATGTAATGTTCAGAGACTGCGCTAGGCTCGAAAGAAATGTGTTTGTGACACGAGAAGAATGTGATATAGATGAACAAGATGTTGGTGAAAGAAAAGAGTGTTGAGAAAGAAAAAGAGTGTTGAGTCATATCTGAGTCATATCTGAGCCAAACCTGACTAGCTCGCTGATTAGTTCTAATCATTACGCAGAGAACTCGCTAGCGTTCACTGCGAATTAATTAGAGCTTCAGCCTTGTTCAGTCTTGATACGCTCGTAACAGTCTGCTATAATGACATGAAAAGAACAAACTTTATTATGCAGTAAATCTGAATCAGAAGTGAGTTTGCTTTAATGACATTCAACAAGAAGAAATAAACTTAAAACATCTGATGAAATGAGCTTAAAACATTCAATGAAATGAGATTAAAACATTTGAATAGAATGATAATGAAATGAACAAGAAAGAAAGAACTGATTGAAGTAATGAGATCATTGCTTAACTGAGAGAAGAAAGTAATGTTATGAGCATGCTCAGTCTTTTACTGAAACGCATGTTCTTGAAGTGAGTCTAAACTTTATCAAGTTTAATGCTCTTCTTTCTTCTGTACATATAATCTTTGCATCTCGATAGATCTCACTCTTTAGCTTTGAATTTTCATTTATTTTATTTATCTGATTTACTCTTTATTTATCTGTATCTTTATGACTTACTTTAAACATGATTTTAACACTTTCAACATCTTTATTGAATTTTAGCTTTAAAGATCTATCAGTGCGTTTAAAGTTGAACATACTTCTTGAATTTTTATGATGACAGAATAATGAAATGATACTTTCTCTTGTTTATCATTTTCTAGTTCAGAAGAGATTGCATCGATGAGTCTTTGATCTCATAATGCAACGATCATTTCATTCTTAATTTCACATTTCATAATTTTCACATTGACTTCATCTTTGAAGATTGCTGTGTGATAGATGAGCATTGCAATGCATTATTCATCAGATTTATCTTTATTACTATGTGATAAATGTGACATTCAGAAATGAACACTGTCTGCAAAGCAAGACTGATTCACTCATTTCAAATCTGATTTTCACGAATCATTCTCATTGAACATCTTGAGTACTACACAGTGAGTATACTCATTCATTGCTAAATTTTGCTTAATCACTTCTTTTCATCATTTTTTCATGCAAAGATGTAAATTAAGAATGAATTCATCATCTTTGTTAATTAATTTATCTGCAAACACTGCTGTACTCTGAATTCAACTTTATTCTTTATCACTCATCAAATTATTGACATTCAGATTCACGTATTTTATGAATTTTGAATCATTCTTGAAAGTAATCTTCATGAAATATGAAAAAATCAGAAGATTGATTTTATGATTCAATAAAAAAATCATAGTAATGAGATAGTATATTATATTCTGATGTACTAGTTGTTGCAACGTAATGTACATAATCATTCTCAATCAGTTGTGATTTGTAAGATTTAAGTCATTTTTCTGATGTCATAAGTACATGCTTAGTTTCTCTTTTATTAAGACTCATGTATTGTCATTCAATATTCAATCAAACACATTTGATAATATTATTGCATCATTTTTCTTTCACTTTTAATACTTGATCTTTTTTATGAACATGTTATGAATCAGAAAAATATCAATCTTGTAGTTCTGTGATATATGCAATCATAGTCGAAATAATTGTAGTGAGTCAGTGAAGTGAAAGAAGCGACTATCTCAATGAAATCAGTTTATAAAAGTGACATTGATTTTCACAAAATTTAGTCGAAATTTATAGTTATATATGATATTTATATGATCAATAAGTATTTCAAATGACAGCTCATTCATCAGTAGCTTGAGTCTATTTTTCAGTCTCTGAAGATGTGAATGATATACAAACGTTTCTTTACTCTTAATTTTAAAGCGATATTTTCTCAACAACTTCATTATCATAATTGAAGATATCAAATCAAGATAATTGAGTCTTTGCTTTCATGTATGAAACACTCATATGCAAAAGCATGCTTTACTCTCTTTCATCTTTCAGATATTTTCAATGATTTGATAATGTGATTATTGAACTTTCAATCATATGCTTTCTATTGCTGTCACAATGATAGCTTCTTTGCAGATACTTGCAGTATTATTCATTTCTATTTCTAAGCTGTATTGTAGAAGAATCTTTTCATTATTCATAATTACATTTAGCGAGAAAGCAAGTCTTTGCTCATTATATTCTGCTAGCTTCAAGAATGTTGAAGTGATTGAGATAAGAAAATGAGAAGATATAAAAAAATGTATGCATGATGTTCTTGAAGAATTTAATGATGTGAATGAAGCAATCATGTCAGAAGAGATTGATGTGATAACTTTTGATAATTGACGAAATTTTATCATCAGACTTTGCATTGCTGACATTAATGAATTAAGATCTGAGATCATTACTACATTGTTTGCAGTCAACATAAAGTATGAGTTTTCATTCTTCAACATTACTGATAAGCATCTTGATTGCAATGACAGTATCAATGATCTTGATCTTCTTTCAAAATTGAACTGTAAAACTGCTGATGAATTAAAAACAGTCTCGACATGATCTGTTTTCAAGATCATGTCACTGATATGCTTACATAGCAAGTAAGACTTTACTCATCTTTAATTTATGTGATTTAACTTTTCGTTCATTAACATAACTTTAATTTAATTCATGATCAATTTGTTGAAGTCTGTAAATTGTGAGAATGAGAAGATCAAAACTCAATCTTTGCTGACAATTATCTGCATTACTTTATGATATATTATCTGCTTCATCATCACTTTGATCAGATGCTCATTCTGAATTCTTGCAATAACAGCATGCATTTTATTCATCGCTTTTCTTTTTATTGAATACAATGAAGAATTTTTCTTTGAGATTCAAAGATTCAATAACTTTGAGTTTTATCTGTTCATCATGATTCTTTTTGTCTCAGCTATATCTCTTCTCTCTTTTTCAATTCTTTCATATTTATTATTCATCGTCTTTCATTCTTCTTTCTCATTAATTATTCTTGAATAAAGTAAATTATTATCAAGAAATTTCACGAAGTTGTACATCAGATTCTTAACATTAACATGTAATTGCATAATCTGATCTTGAAATTGATGAATTGCTGTCTGTCGTTCTTATTTTATGCGCAAAGAATTTAAGTAATTGACTAGTTCTTTTTAATCATTTATGAAGTATTTCAAATAATGCAACATTATCACAGAGCTTGCTTTAATGAATGTCATTGAAATGATGAAAGTAAAGATAGTTAAAGAATTCAAATGAGATTCTTCTGAGAAAATGTATAAAAACTTTCGTTGACGAAAGCTTCAATATGAGCTTTTAATGTTTGAGAAAACAAATGCTGAGTGAAGAATTACATAAAATGTTTAGTCGTTTTAATGTGAATTCAAATAACAGAAATAATGAAATACATGAGATTTTTAAATGTTCTAGTGCGAGTTCAAATAACAGAAATGATAATTATGTTGAAAGATAAAAAATACATGCTGAGTCTTTTAAAGCTCAGCATTAATAGAAATTACTTGCAGTTTTGCAAATAATTCTTCTGCGACTTATGCTTGTCATAGCTGAAAAGATGTTGATGACTCGATATTAGTAACAAATCTCTCAGCTGACTGATTGACTATTTTTCTACATTATCTGCTGTGCATCACATGAGTTAAATTGACTTGATGTAACATCATATTGTTTTATCATGTATCATTTAAGTCAATCTTAATATATTCTCAATCTTTGATCTTGATATATTTTCTGATATACAATCATTGATTGATTTTGATTCTTGCTTTAAGCTTTAGCTTTAATCATTACGCAGTGAACTTTAACGCGTATTCTGCAAATTGATTAAAGTTTCGCTTTGTTCATTCAAGATTAAAACTTTTTAAAACTTTTAATCTTCAATATTGAAGTAATTCAATATTGATATTGCAGACATCTACATCTTCATCTTCATTCTTCTTTTCATATGTTCAAGTAACTTGAAGTGACTTTATAACATTCTTAACAACTCATGATCTTCTTGCATCAACTTTGCTTCTTGATGACTTAATAGAGAAAGAACTAATACAAATGATGCTGTATAAGACAATGCTATCAAAGTTGCACTTTTGAATGTGAATAATCTTATCTCAATTCAACAGAAGTCTCAGCAGTAAATGCTCTTTTCAAGTTCACAAAGACTTTCAATTAATAATGAATAAAATTCAGTGATGCATTTGAATTTCTGATCAAAACATTGATTTCAATTTCTGACATGATTTTCTCAATGAATGTTGTCATCAATAAATTTTGATCTTCATTCTTCTGTTCATTACTGATCTCACTTTTTGATGCTTAATTTACACGCTTCTTCAATTTATTTTCTGCAATCGTTTCTTTCAAGATCACTTTGTTGAACCTTGCAATTTTATATCATTCTTTTTCAGTGTTCATTTTCACTACTTGAAAAGATTTCAATCATTTTCATGTCAATTTCAATGTATGCATGTTGTTCAATTTGATATCATGCAACAGTACAAGATCATTCTTCAGAATTGAACTAGTATGAATGCATCTGTGATCATTTCATACATCTTTGTCAATCTCTTTCATTTTTCTTAAATGCAACATGATCTTCTTCAAATTCTCATCTTTGCATTCAAATTATCAAGCATGAAAAGTTAATAATTCATCAATTGTGCAAACATTATTTCATGAAAGAATTTGTCAGATTGAAACATCAAGTTCTATAGAAAGAACGACATAGCAGTCATACAAGACATGATATGAAGTCATTTCAATGAAAGTTCTCATGATGATTCTGTCTATTCATAGCACACTGACAAAGCTTCTGACTCATTTCATGCTTTCATTGACTGTGTTAGGGGCCAGCATAGAGCGAGTCATATGGGTGTAATGTAACGAGTATATAAATGCTAAGGAAGGAAAGTATCTAGAAGGGAAGAGCCGGCTATCTATATGACTCAGGAGAACATAAGCT
>JAABUI010000133.1_pt1 | contig 107898 bp, 93 predicted proteins | sample 5559111 | NCBI WGS metagenome assembly JAABUI01 (sample SAMN10711870, study PRJNA513365) | rock metagenome | isolation source: Antarctica rocks | place: Antarctica: Victoria Land, Buttleship Promontory | reverse complement strand
GACGCCACCACAAATCCCCAACAATTCCGTCCCGATTCCCAGCGCTCATCATAAACCCAAACGACCGTAATCTCCCCTTTTTGGAAAGCAACCAACGACCCATCATCTCCTTCTTCCTCCCCTGCATGCCCATCTACCCCCCCTCCCCCTCCCCCTCTTGCCCTACCCCACAGATCCTCACACCCCCCCCAAACAAACAAAAAACGGCTCCTCAAAACATCCCCATCACAACCTTTCCCCAAAATCTACTACTTGCCGCGAACACGATCAGAATGGAAGAAAGAAAGAAAGAAATAAGGGGGGGGTTCCTAAAAGAATCAAGCGGTAAAGAAAAAACAAACCCACTCATCCTGATCCCCAGCCCCTCCCCCTCCTCCTCATCGCTCTGAAAACGTCCACTCTCCGCCAAAAAAAAAAGCGATCAACAACCCCTTTCCCCCTTTTTCCTCGCAAAAGACCACAAAAAAACAAACGAACCGTTCACATCACATCACATCACAACAGTCAGTCAGTCAGTCAATGCATCACCACGAGAAAATAATCCATCAAATCGCAAAAACATATCCTTCCCCCAATAAAGAGCGCGGAGTGGCTGTTCGGCAGGAGGGATGGTTGTTCCCCCCCCTTTCGATCACGACTGCAAAGGAGGGTTTCGATGGCGGGACTTTGCTGGTATTATTCTGGGATGTTCGCGATGGTTTCGATTTTGGTAGATGGGAGAGAGAGCAATTTTCGATTTCATGGAGGCTAGCGTTACTTGAGGATACGGGGTGGCCATTTGTAGTATGAGTATGCTATACGAATGCTCCTTGCGGATGAAATAGAATTAAAGATAGGAATCGGGTATTTTCAGAGATTGACTTGTGTAATGATCGGGGAAACACCAAGTCAGAATGAATTGCTCAATTGCTATCTATCGACCTAATACATGCAGCTCTTTCCCATTTCATCCCCGGACAGAGTGTGATATCGTTATGCATGACCGTCGACGTCGTCTTTACAGGAGGGTGCCAAACCTGTCACCATCATGTTAGCCAGCTATGCACACAGTTTCTCGCACAACATGGCAACTCACCCAAAAGTCGTCTTAATACTCCTAACGTAGTATTCCCCCCAATTTCGCCTTGTCACCTCCTCCTGCCCCATCGGCACCCCCTTCCACACTACCCTCATCACAGTGACTTGATCCCTCTCATTCTGATCAAACCTAATCTCCAGTCTCGAATAATGGCCTTCGACCCACTGCGCCAGTCGCCACTTTTGCACAATCAACGTCGGTTCTTTCAGCTCAACGAACTCGCCACTGACGTTGCCGCCAAAGATCTCGAATTTACCGCCGACATGCGCGCCTTCAAAGAGCTTAGGAGGTGCACGTGTAAAGGCAGCGAGACGTTCGGCGGAGGTGAAAGTGGTGTAAAGTTCCGCGGCCGTGGTGCGGAATTCTTCGGTGTCGTTAACCGTGGTGGTGTTAATGGATGAGGCAGCGCTGCTGTGAGAGGTTGGGGCCTTTGAGATGGTAGATTTTGCGTTTGTTTGGGCGGCGGTCGAGGAGATGGTGCTGTTTTTGAGTGGCGGGGGCTCTTGGTCAGGAGCATGCTGAATGTCCTTGCCATGTTCGGCAATGAGAGCAGGACCTAGGGTTCGGAGCTGTTTACGAAGTTGCGGTACGATCTTTGAGCGGACAAGGTCTTTCACGGGCTGTTTGGAGCTTGCGTCGGAGTAGATGTCGATGTCGAACTGGATCGCTTACGGTAAGCTAGGGACCTCGAGGAAGCGTACAGAACGGGATATCGGGAACGTACAACGTACTCGTTTTCCTCGGTGTCGTGGGCTACCTCAGGGATTGTAATAGTCCCGCTGACCTCCTCAGCTTCCTTCGTCTCGCCTACACATCGTTGAGTTTGTTAGCTATAACAAGCCAAAACCCCAGTTACGTACCTTCGTATTCCAGCTGCAGTTTAACATCGTAGAGCGTAATGACCTTGCCTTTGCGCTGGCTAACATCTACATCTCCATCCATACTCACAATCTTTGACACTTTAGCCGAAACATCCCCTTCTTTGGCCGAGATGGTTGTCAGAGTCTTGTCCAGGTAATCTCTTGCCCATTCTGAAACATCTTTGTTGACCCAATGCCAATTGTTGGGGTTATGAAGAACCATTGTACGGGTTTGCTGGATCTGACAGGAAGCTCAAAGCTGGACTGGCGGTCAGCCTAATATCCATGAAGCAATGCTATGTATGCGTGCAGCTGGAAATGAAAACGTGTCAGGAAAAAGGAGATCTATGCTCCAGCAGAGCTAATCCGCAGCAAAAAGAGTACAAGTCTTCTAGGACTGGTGCCAGCTAATGTATCTCATCATGTGAAACTCCGAATGAACGCAGAATTGCGGAGACATACTTACATGATAACTCGAAGCTTGCTTGAAATATGGTAGAGCTGGACAAGATGGCAAGAGGTCCACACAAGCACAAAGCGTGGTCGTCTTACCGGTACTGGGGAAAGTGTCGAATGCTCTAGAAGGTCAGGTATCGAAAACCGAAACTGCCATTGTCGGCTCAGCCTTACGGTTAAATGTTATGAGTACTTTCCTAAGCATGCAACGATATCGCATTTTCACAGGCTTCGTGTGAGGGGAATAGATATCGAACGTATCAACAATGCATTACTATATTGGGTATCTAGATGCCACAACCCTCCAATCCTTACAGGGAAACTTTTTATCCACTTGCTTCATGTTTTCCACCTCATAGTGACTCCCCTCAATCATAGGGAAATCCTTTTTGTCTCCCATTTATGTTATACCAAGTCTTGCAACCATGAACACACACACGAACATAGAAAGACCCATGTCGATCTTGTGAACAACCAAGCCAGCGCTTTTCTTTGTCGTACTCGGCGTGCCAGTGGCCACAAAAACACCGGTCAGAGTTACACTCGTACTAGTGGTAGCACCAGCGCTGCCAGGTGGCGACGACGTTGCAGTAGCTGTCATGGATGAGGGTACCGTGCCTGGATAGCCTGCTCCTACAGAGATAGAGGAAGGTGGTGGTTTCCAATCGTTCGATTGACTGTACAGTGCTCCGTTAATGATCACACCATGGCCTTGCTGTAGCATTGACTTTTGCTGCTCGGTGCAAGAGCCATCAATATTTCGGATAAAGCACTTTGGTTCTGAAGCAGCAGGGACGGTATTCGTATACGTGGCGTTTGCGTCACCGCCCGTTGCAAAGTTAGCCAAGTTAACAGGTTTACCAGTCGAAATGTCTGTGCCCATAATGATCCTGGTGAAAACTGTGAAAGCTGTCTCCGGTTGATACGCCGGTATCAGATGGCCAGCATCGTAGATCCTCGAAAAGGAAAGGTTTCCGTACTCCCGCACAACGCCGCCAACATAGGAGCTGTTCGTCACGATTGCCGAGTAACCAGCATTGTAAAACGATGAATGCGCCGGTGACTGGGCGGCAATAGCATACGAAACTGCCTGTCCACCAAGCCAATTACAGATGTAATCACGATCTCCATAGATCAAAGCAACGCGAACACCCAGGGAGAGAAGGTAAGCCATTTGGTTGATCTGATCGCCGCGCTGGTAGTCTCCAGTCTGTTGAAATGCATTCGAGACCGAAGGATTGCTTTCAGTATAATTCACGACAGCGCCAATTGCGGCCTGCACCTCCGCTGTATTGAGATACTCCAGATAAGTGCTCGGTGGAAAGGGATCAGGCGTCTTTTGCGTAATGTCGTACACATTTCTACCAGAACCTTGGTAAGGCCCAATTACATGTTGATTACAGTTCTGCTGGGCATTTTGGCAGACTTGATTCACCGTTGCAATGCCGCCATTGCTCTGAGGATCCATCGACTTTACCGCTGCTCTGCATGACTGGATGAGTTGCTGGCAGCCGTTGGCGTTGATGTAGCTGTTCGCTGCGGTTTGCTCGTCAACAAGAGAGATCGCCTGGATGTTGTAGGTGTTGTTGTTGGCAAAAATTGGATAGTAGCGCCCTTGCACAAGGTCGTCGACGCATCCTTGCATAATACCCAGTGAAGCCAAACGTATCTCCAATGTCTTGTTTCTGGCTACAGAATTATTCCTTCGCAAAGCATTTTGCTTCTCCCAGAAGGAAGCAAACGCAGGTCCATACTTTCCCCCATAGCTCTCAGCAAAAAGATTAACCCCTACTACACCACCAGATTGGGTGCTATTTGGCCTATTCCCAGGATTGTATTCTGGAAATGTCCCAAGAAATCCTTGTAACATGTGCCATATTGCACGTGCAGCTATTGCGGTGGTGTTGGTGGTCGTATTACCATTGTTGGAACTGAAAGTGCCATTGAGGAAGGTGGATGCCGGTTGGTTTGGAGGTGGGCTTGAGGGTGGTTGAGTAATCTCCGAGGTGAACAGGTTCAGAGATCCATTAGTTGGAGTATCATAGGAAAAACCGACTTCATTCGGCTGGTCAACGAAGAGGATATTGGAGCTGCGGTCCCAGCCCCAGTCTCTCGCCTGCGTGCCGAATTGGCCTTGTGCAATTTCGACTACCTCACAAGGCCCACATTCTTGGAACATGCCAACCATACTGCTACTTCCAGGCCCACCATTCATGTAAATTGTCAACGGAGCATTGAGGGCATCCAATCTGGCCTCAATAAACCAGAAGAAAGTGTTAATTGTGTAATTTTGCTGAATTGGTGCGAGAGTGTACGGTGGAAGTGTGACATAACCGGCGTACTGCTGTTGAGTGGAGAAGGCTGTTGTACAAGTGCCAATCGGAGGGGATTTAAAGCGGATGGTTACATTGCTGTCAACAGGAGAGTGTATAATGGTGATATTAGAGTCTTGCGTTATTGGTAGAGGGTACTGTCCATATGAGGCTGTAGGTAAATAGAGGAAAGCGAGTAATGTCGAGGAGAGTGCAATAGGCAACGCAAGTAGATATCGCTATGCAAGTCAGCGAAAGATGCCTGCCGTAGGCGCAGAATAGCTGACCATTGTTGAAGCTCTTTCACCTCAGTGAAAGCCTCGCAGAATGTTTTCAATGTTCCTAATACCACACCGTCTTGCAAGTCCCAACCCATGTAGACTTCAATGTCGCGCCTCGGGGCACCGCTTCCACAATTGGCAGTATCGCTCCTTTTTTGAGGAAAGGTATAATTGCGAATGTTACAGTATGTGTCCGAGACAAGAGATCACCAAAAGTAACGATTAGAGTTTAGGCAGCGATAGTGGTGGGATATTGGAGGTTCCCGGATCCTTCGACAAGGCAAAGCGGTGCATAAACAATAGACGATGTCAATTAACGGGGAGGTAAATGCAATAATGGCGGCAATGATACAAACAGTCGAGATTGATGACAAGAAGAAGGTCGCAGTGAACGAGAGTACGTGGATGCCAAAAATCCACCGAGAAGTAGGGAATGGACGACCGAGGGGGAGGCTGTGCCTTTGCGGACGATTCAACATCAATCTGACGCGGCAGGCCAAACATAGATGGCGCTAGTCGATGTCCATCGTCAACCATCATCATGTCGGTTTTCCTGTTCCCCAACCGACGACATCCTCAGAACTTTCAAGTAGGTAAACAGTCTCAAGTAGCACTGGAGATATATTGCACTCGAGAATGCTCATTATCTCCTTCTTTCTTGCACGTGCCGTACTTGAAGAACATTCTTCACTGCCCCGGTGGTAGTGAAACATCTTCCAACAATCTAAGGTACTTAAAAAAGGAAACAGCATACGTTCTAGAAGAGTTCGACTTTAGATCCATCTGCTCAGAGCCACCATCTTCTTTAGAGTTCCAGTGAGTGTTTGTATCTTGGAGCAAGCGTACGTATATGATGGCTATATTCACTCATATATTCAACGACGGTGACTCGCAGAGCCATGATCCTTGGAGCAGCTCAATTAATGTAATAGGTTTGTGAGTTGAAAAGTTTCATTTGAGGTTTCCTGGGCAGGCTTCGATATCAAATAGGCAGATGTGATTGTTTTCATTAAATATAGCAAATGCATGCTCTCCATGTGTACCTTAATGTGCAGCTTGTAAATACGGCACGCATGCTCAATACACCATCAATCAGAAGCTGTCGCTATCAATCAAAGCATGGCTTGCCCGTCAGCAAAGTACTATCAGTCATCTTCATCGTCATAGGGGGGCCCTGCACCGTACACTCTCCTTGAACAAGGTTGCATGTACGCTCGACGAGCCTCCGGTGTTCCTGTAGGTCTACGATAAGGAGGTGGGCGTCGACCACCCATGTACCGTCCTGGAGGGGATCTTGGACCACCATAATACATCTCTCTCCCACAGGAACCACAATTCAGCCCACAGCTGCCACGACCATAATGACCACCGGCCCTAGACCCTCCCCGCCCTCCCAAGTAAGCTCTGGGTTGTTCCTCTCCCTCTGATTCTTCACCAGAGCTGGCGTATCCCATCGGGCTCCGGCCGCGGAACTCCATCCCACCGCTCCTCGAACTTTCTCTGCCTGCCCCAAATGGAGACCGTCCTCCATAAGGTACCCCTGACCCACCCATCCCTCCTCCAAATGAGGCTCCACGCCCAAAGCCTCCGCCGCCGCGTCCCCCCATTCCGTAATCCGAGTATCGGCGTCCGGATCCGTAGTCAGGAGCACCAATTCCACCGCCGCCTCTAGCTGACCAAGGGTAACGAGCACCAAAACCGCCCCCGCCTCGTCCCGCAGATGTGGCCCCTCCCCATCCACCGCCGTATGATGCTTCGCTGTCTTGGGGGTCTTCGCTACCTGCACTTCCGATGGAGCCACTATCGCTGCCGTTGTCGCTGCCGTAGCTAAAACGACGTCCACCTCCGCCAGAGCGGCCACCGAAGCCACCGAAGCCAGAGCGGCCTTGGCTTGGTTGGAACGCACCCGGAGAGCGTCTGGAGAAATGACCACCCTGATGGGACATGGCGTAGGGTGAACTTCGAGCGTACAAGTCGTTACTGGTTGTTGTGTGCAAAGAAGAGGGAGTGCTTGTCAGGAAGGTTGTGTCTCGATAGGAGCTACCGAGAACGTAATTCGGTTGGCTTGAATAATGAAGTGGTTGATGGGTTTATGTTAGAAGGAAAGAGAAAGAAGGAAACTCGGGAACAGCTTGGGGCTTTATGTACCCCTTTCATGACTGGTGAAACCATCCATAGACACCAAGGAGTCAGATTCTCACGTGGAAAGAGGGGTTGGAGGGAGTGATGAAAGGTAGAACAATCAGAATGTTTGGCGCACATGATGGAAAGAGGCGTGAAAGAAAGCACACTAGCTTCATATACCGGCGGGCTCGACATGATCATGAGGCTGTCTATGAGAATGAATGAATTAATGCTTAGACTCATAGTTTGAGAAGCAAAGTAACCAACACGGCAAACAATTCATGGTTTTCTTCATCTAAGAACATTGATGATGCCTGATTAGCCATGAATACCAGCACAAGTCGAAATTTAGCCAATAGCAATCGATAGCTAGTCCAGCTATCAGAGAACGGGGGCAGGAACTTTCATACATTTCTTTTCCTGATCTTAGGATTATAAGCTTTCGCCAGTAGTTAATGAGACTAACTAGGTATCCAATGAACTGTGTGGTAATGGGATATGTGGTCACTCGGCTCCGGTGCTGCTTTCCGTACAGTTTCGCCGGCAGAGCCTGACGATTTTTTCGACAGCCTATGACCACACTCCTTATAAAGACCGCTCAATCTTTACTGACTCTCGATATCCTCGAGTGAGGGATGAAGCCTGAAGCACAAGAACTAGTTGTTTAGCTACAAACTCCACGTCTTAATACGAGAGGATATCTTATTTGGGGCTAAAGTACCTGGTGTTAGCCAGGAACTGGGTCTGTCTTAAAGCCTGAAGGCTTCTCTTGCTTAGCTCGTAGTTCGACTCGCAGTCACTCAAGCTGGGTACTTGAAAATCGTTTGCTTGACCATGTCTAGTCCAATACAAGCAGCTAGCTCAGCAGCAACGCCTTTGATCGACAAGTGATCTGTTACTTCAGACTCGTCCCAGGTTTCTAGGTCCTAGATAAGACATTATCGTTGGGGACTGAATCTTATCTTGTTTAGGCACGGCCTTTACCTCCAAAGTAACTATAACGTCCCCTAAACTGACCATCCATTGACCAAGGAGGTCTTCCTTTGCAGCAAGTTCATTCGTTGTGATAAGCCCTGGCATGCCGGCATCGAAAGCAGAAGCGTACTTCTGGGCGACCTTCAGTGAAGCCGCTTCATCCTCTGGTCCTTTCACATATTGGAAAGCTTCCTTGAAAGCTTCTAGACCAAGTCTTGATTCCTTCTCAAAATTGGAGGTGGTCATACTATCAGATTGAAGGAAAGTAGAGATTGATGTCGTAGGGATCTCTAAACGATGCTCGTGGGACATTGATACATACTTCCTAGCAGAAAGGCGGTTAAGCAAATCTTGGTTCAAGGGGTCCCATCCGTTGGTTTCCGAGTCTAGAAGCCAGGAATGAGTGTGGCCTCTAAGATGCTATACTATCCGGAAATTACTGACCCAGAAGATACGAAGGACGGTAGGCGCCTTTGTAGCGCATTTTGACGCACGAATGGATGTAGTATCCTAACCGTCTGAGATGTATGGCCATATGGTGAGTTACATTAGGGTGATCTACTCACCCATATAGTACCAATCATAGCCACCTTCGAGCGTCAAGGCTATCTCTTGCAATGCACTAAGCTTGCCGAAACTCCAATCACTGACACAGTCATGATATCTACATAGCTATGAGCATATGATGAAGACGAACCATAGCAGCTAAGGAACACATACATGAGGTAGACCGAGCTAACACAATCCGGCAGAAGGTCCAATACACCAATAGCCACAAGTCGCCCATCCAATCTATAGCATTGATGGTAAGAGCCAAGCTTTTGTTCTTTTCCATTCTTGAGTTGCACACTACGTCGTAAGCCAGAGCAAAGAAAGTTTCTAAAGCCAGGCTTGGAAATCTCGTAAGGTTTCTCATGGTGGACAACCTTCTGGTAGTTCGCGAATAGAGCATATCTGGACTCTATATCAGCTCCAAGCCTTTTTCAATAATGTATTCAGTGGTGCAAACTTCTCATTTGTAAATTCATCCGGCTCCAGTGTGATCTCGAATCTGTGCGCTGGTTCTATGGGGTCTTTTGTTCTAGGATGAATTGGTCTTTTGACATTCTTGTATTCGGGTTCATATATAGAATCGCGCAGGTTGAAGTGATTTCGCCGGCGCTTCTTCTCTCTAGAGACAGATGTAATGACACATTAGTTGGAAACATGGTCACTAGACTTTATATATTATATATTTGGGTGACGTACTGCCGCGTCCTTGGGCAAAGCCTAGCGGCTTGTTCTCTGTATTGGGAGCCTAGAATATACTTGTTCCATCGATGAACAGCTTGCCTCTGATCCTTTGTTGGGTCAAAAGCAGATGCATCTAATCTAACGGTCGTCTGTCAACATGTGTTTATCAAAGAGACATGTCAGCCTTAGTTACCGGATAGTGTAATGCGGACAGCAGGAGTTCAAATTGTCTGGCTTGTAATAGACATCACCGGAGCTGAGGAACATCCATGCGTAAGCCAATGATTGCTTCTGGACCCACAGAGGTCAGGATTGAGAGCTTTACCGACGCCATCCTCGATTCACTAAGGCTTGGTAATGGGACGGGAGTAACAAAGTAGAGGAAGCAAACACAGAAGCACCTAGAAACCCAAAAATCGTCAGTGACAAACGGCGACTGAGTTGACGATTGTAACGATTGGTTGTGACTTGTGAGAGGTGCTGAGAGCCTGACGTGTGCGCTTTGGCTTTGATTTACAGTAGCCACAGGAAGACTGGCTATATCCTGCAGACAGGTCGGTCAGTGTCGTGATATACTTTGCCGTTTGTTTCGATAAAGAAGAAGAATAGAAACAACATGAGCCAGCCAAATGCGCACGAGATTCAAGGGACAGCCGGAGTGGTGGGTTTGAACGAAGTAGCTTACCCAAGGGAGTGATCAGAGAGATAGGGCCGTCCACTGCTGCGGGGTGTTGCTGCTGAGCCTGCATGATCGGCTGTGGAGTGTTGTCAAATGGAAGTCCAAATTGGCGTTAATAGCAGTCCGGTTTGGCTAGGCTTGCCTATCCCGGATCTAAAGTGATGGATAGGTACTAGGTAGGCAGCAAAGTAAGGTAAGTAGGTAGGTAAGTAAGGTAGGCAGTAGTAGTAGTAGTAGTAGTAGTAGTAGTAGTATGTAGTAGTAAAGTACTGTGGTAATGTAGGTATCTATCTAGGTATGGGCGACTCTTCTGGTTTCCAAACGCCTTGGACTGTATGCAGTACATTGTTGCATCGTTCGAATTGTTCCTCGAATACCTTCTAGTCATTTGATCTGAACTGATCTGCCTTGAGGTAGCTAAAGAGAGGTAGGTCTGGTTTCTAGAAGACCGAATAATTCTCCGCGCAATGGCGCACTGTCCTCTTACATATGCAAAGATGCAGCCTGAGATGCAGCTTAGGTATCCAACTTCCCTTACTTCCCTTACGTTGTGTTACGGGAGAAGCCTGCAGCGTCGGAATATTTGATGATCCATTTCTACCACCATCACAGGCTGCCATAGCAAATAGACTCCGTTTCGTATCGGGGCATTGGGATTACAGAAGACGTGGATTGCCTACTTACTTTCATCAATAACGTGGGGTTCTGATGTTACTTACAGATACTCCAGGTAGGCAGCTTGGATTGCCATGTCATCTGTCCTGTACCACTGGAGGAGATTGAGTGACACTTTGATCAACAAATCCTTCGAACCGGCATATCCGTTACGATTGTTCTTCATGGACATGGTTCAGGCGGCCCAGGGATCATTGAAGTATCGTAAGTATCACAGGTATCACAGGTATCATGTTTTAAAATACCTTACAGGATGAAAGCAAAAGGCTAAGGTACCCACGCACCTTAGCTGGCTGGCGTGGGGGTTTTCTACCCGCCGGAAGTCGTTAATACTTATTCTACTGTATCTAAGTTTGTAACTTGTGTAATAAAATTCTTTTGGCAAGCCCGCCAGTCGCTCTCCCACGCACCCACGGTAAATCCTCTCTTTCTCTCTCCCCACCAATTTCTTGCTCCACCACTTTGTCTAGCCCGGAGCCTGACTACTCAACACACGTTCAGATTAAAAATGTCTACACCTTCCTTTTCCCCTTCCAAAAGGAACATTCACAATCCTCAGTCTCGCCCGCCACGGGGCTGAAGGCCTCCCCGACTGCAGTGGTTATAACCTTTGACCTGACCGCCATCTGCCTACAATTAAGCCTTCCTCTTGGAGCAACCCACTTTCTCTGTTCCTTTCCACCCGCTTAGACCTACAAGACACCTCACCTCCTCACAATTAGTCTATTTGAACCCCACAAGGACAGTTCTAACACCCAAGGCTGGTGTTGATCTTCGGGTTGTGCCTATTCAATAGTCGCGCTGGAATCCTGTCCTTAGTGCCACTTCCTTAGCATTCGGCACATTATTCATCATGGCTCAGACTCTGCCTGCTACTGCTCGTACAGGAAGAGACAACCAGCGTAAGTACAGAGTGATAACAGCGATCTTTATATTGTCCACGCTGTAGTGGCACCAGGCTAGTATCGAAACCTTAAATGCTATGTGCTGATGTTGCAATTCTATCTTAGGATATGGTGCTCAAGGTGAGCGTCTCGTCGCTGGCGTGGTGCCTCTCTCTGGCGACAAAACCAAAGTCCTCGTCATCCAATCTACCCGCCGCGGCGGCTGGGTCCTGCCAAAAGGCGGCTGGGAGACGGACGAAGGCACTGCACAAGAGGCAGCTCGCCGCGAAGCTTGGGAAGAGGCCGGGATTGTCTGTACCGTCCAACGCGATCTGGGAAAAATCCCCGAAATGCGCTCTCCCCAGCAGCTCACCAAGGACGCACCTAAAGCACTGTATCAGTTTTACGAGGTCACTGTTGACCGGGAAGCAGCACAGTGGCCCGAAATGCATAAGAGAGGACGGCAGTGGATGCCATATCCACAAGCGAAGCAAGCGCTGGCTACGAGACCCGAGCTTATGGAGGCGCTTAACCGAAGCTCTATTCTGCGGTGACCTTGATGTGACCCCGTGTTAGGGCTTCCTAAAGGCTCATAGCACCTCCACGAGACGCAGGTTCTAGCTTGCGTAGCTGAGGTGTGTGTTCTTATTGGGAAGCTTGGGATGCTGGGTGTGGTGGAACAAGATGGATGAAGCTGCGTCCTTTGAGCAAGCGTGGTGCACTAAACTAATACATGGTGGTTTCTTGTTCGTCCTTCAGCGAGCTGTTTGTGCATGAGCTAGAGGGGAAAGTCACAATACTCCTTTAGCTTGCAGTCGTATCAATTATGACCCAAACGCTCGATACCTCACCAGCTGTCTAAGGAGCATATCTTTTATTCTGGGGACCACAAGAGTTATTCAAGGAGGGATAACAAAGCTAGATTCTAGAGGTTTACGAATTTGCCTGGAGACCATACACTTTCTTCAAATCTCCCTCCGCTGCTGAGTTTTTGGCTAAGGCTGTCCTTCTGTCTGCCGTTTTCTTCTCGTATTTGATCCTCCCAGGTTTCGGATATCGGCCGTCATCTAATGAAATGACACGAACTTGCGGTCACGGGCATCACGTTCACCCGCACTTCTCCTATTTGCCGTCACTTTCATAAAACCTTTTCTGATAGCTACTTTATCTACGTCTCATGTTCATTCCTACTTCTCCGAGATCGGGCCCCGCGGCAGATGAATCCTACGTTAGTTCACTCCAAATGACCATCCTTGACGGAAATTTCATCTATTTTATGTTAGAGGTACTGGAGTATTTCAGTACAAAACTCGGACGCCAATCTCAACATCTTGATTCCAAAGAACTGAGGAACCATCTCTGGTCATGTTTAATTGATTTGATGTTCATCATTTGCTATACCTGACTTAGGGGAACCTCTAGCCTTTGAGGTTTGCTTGACAAACTGCTTCGCGATACATAGAATCGACAAGAATACAACTGGCTATTCATTTTACATTTCTGCTGAAAATCTCTTTTTATACCTCACTCATGCTGACTTTCCCATTTTCAACTGTGTCTGCTCAAGTTTTCTAAACACCAAGTTCGCCATCCATAGATATGGAACTTTTGTCTTCCACTTGAGCCCTCCCTGCGAACCTATCGTGAGCGACTATGGTCTCCCGTTACAGAGGCAGATTTACTCCCAGAATCGCAGGGATCACCTTCTGGCGAATCCTCTCACCTTGATAGAAAGCATTACAAAAAACAGAGGGTGAGGCGACTTAGTTCTGCTAGCGTGGTTTTCATCAGTATTTTGGCTCCCTACATTAATAATTTAGGATACTAGAGAGTACTGAGTCAAAGGGGGTATGGACAACAGGCTCCACAGAAGCTGGCAGTGTGCTCAGGGCAGAAAATCTTGGTGGATTAAAGGACCGCTTACTGTGTAGACATCAAATTGATTCAAGAACTCAAGGAAGGTTGAGAACTGCACCATAAAATGCTCCACCCTATGTCGAGATGATCACGTGCTAACGACGTATCGTCGCGTTCAAAATCCGAAGGTGCTTTGGATAGGGGACGCAAGGAGCACAGTAATATGAGTTACAGCATGCATTGAGGGTATCGTAGTAGATACATTGCTACATACTGGAAATATAATATTGATAGCCAGAAAAGAGCTGGCTTGTCGTTGCTTAGGCTTCTTCCGTTGCAGGGCTCTTTGGTCTTGGTCTCCCGCAAATGCCGCGTCGGCTTTCTACGTAACGCTGGAAGCTCGATCAATAGAACATGATTGTTGTCTTTGTACAAAGATTGAGTGGTATACGAGACGTAGAACTTCAGCTACTGAAGAAGTACGGAGTAGAAGAAACCCATTGAAGTTGGTTTCACATGTCCCCACCTCCGCTTTAGAGGACCCTGGAGATGTTGGACCATCACCACTTAGTCTCCTTACAACGCAGCGGAAGCAACGTGAAAGCTTATCGACTTCTCCTCCATTTATCATAAAGCTGTTACCACTCAACAACCGGGCTCCACAGGATGCCCATTAGTCCATCGATCATTGAAACTGTCAGGACTCAGGAGAGTTTCTAACGCTGGCACCCAATACGGAACAAGCAAGAAGTGACCAATGCCATCCTCATCGCGTCGTGCAGGACAGTACAGTGGCAGTAAGTTCTCAGCATCGGGGAACGGAAGGCAATACTCATCGTCTGCAGTGGACGGGCTTCCTCGGAGAAGGGTGCAGCGCCCTGCAATTGTGACATACTTGAGAGATACAACCGATTCGAGACTGCCTCAAAGACTAGCGGAGCAGTCGACTTTCCCACCCTCCGAGGGACACCGTGGTGGCAGTGACCATGGACTGCCTGGCAGTAGTACTGGGACATCGATGCTCGTTGCCGGCAGCAAGCACACCTCATCACACGACCTCGCAGCTCTGACCACATCACCGAGTCTTACAACCTCCGAGTCGGTGCCATCTTCAGTCGGTATAAGACAACTGGAGATAGCAAATTCAAGATTGCTCGCTGAAGGAGAGGGTGGTGTACTCGTGGTTGATACCGTAAGAACGGAAGGCAACCTCGAATGCCCGTTCAACCTTCTCTTCTGCCTCGAGACCTTCTCCAAGGTGGAAGATTGGTTTAACCACAGTATGACACATTTCCGTGAGATTGGGCCTCCAGATTTCAACCAATGCTGCTTCTGCGATGCGAAGTTCGACTCCTCCACTGCGATATGCAGCTGGGCCGAACGAATGCAACACGTCGCTTACCACCACCAATATGGTTGCAGACTGGCCGCTGCTCGACCAGACTTTGAGCTTTATGCCTACCTGTGGAACAAGCGATTGATCACTGATGGCGAGTATCGGGACTATAAGGGAAATAATGAGGATCGAGCACGGGCTGCACGGGCATATCCATCTCCCCCCGAGTCCCCAGAGGAGCCCAGAGCATATACCGACACGTATTCGAACTCACGAAGCCGGCGTGAGCGCTAGCGATGAGATCTACTACCTCTTTCTGGTTATTCGGCTCTTCCATATGATATTTGCGTACAACAACACTGCTGGTATCTTTGGGTTAGCTAGAGGCTCGACTCCTTACAACAACAGCCCAACGATATGAGACACATGACAGAATCACAGACAACTCTTGTTGGCTCACTCTCCACATCAAGAGCTTGGGTGGCGAATTCGGCTGTGTCCAGGGTGACGACGCAGTTTTTCGCCTCCCTTGCCACCGGAGGTTAGATTCGCCACGAGCTGTGTTACTCAGACCGCTTTCTTTCCTTTCTCTAATCTTTATCATAAGGCATCATGCTGGTAATGGATAATGAGGAACGACAGAGATGGATTTTCTTAGATACCCAAACCCTTTGTTTTTTGGGGGTTTCCGCGACGGCCAGGGTTGCAGAGCGGGAGTTATTGGGGGTTCAAAAGCCATCTCAATTTATGTGCGATTCAATGCTTATATATCTCTTACACTCCTGAGTCACACTACTGGTGCCTATAATTGCACATGGTTGGAGCCCAATACCCAACTTATATCCAGCCTCATATTTCCAGCCTCGCCAGCAACCCGTCCAATCACATCCCATAATGAGCCATTCTTCTTATCAACCTATACAATCATCCTGCACTCTATCTTTTTTTGTTCTCGCAAAGCAAAAGTTTTGGGACTTCGATTTCCGCATGACGCCTGTGCACACCCCTTGCAGCTCCGTTTGCAGGAGCAGCCCACCTTTCGATACATCCATCGGCTCATCTCCGCTTTGACCTACCTACTCATTGGCCCGGAGAAAATATGGGGGTTGGCCACTGGCTTCTTTCGTGACCTCGTACTTACTAGTTCCCTGTCTGCTTGGCCCGATTGGCTTCCCTCATTTCTCTTTAATGGGCTTTTCGGTTTTTGCTATCCTCCAAAGCTGTTGGCTCATATGTGGTTCTCACCGCCTCTGTGTTTTTTCTATCTTCAACTGCTTTGCTCATCACCGCCCCTCCTGCTCTTCCCGTTTAACCTCTGCTTGTACTCGCAAACGACCTTCGCACCTTTCAGACCTCGATCAGCAGCATAAATCGGTGCCTTTCACCTCCTTTCCCTCTCTACTAAAGCACATAGCTCCTATCACAAAATCACCTCTGGATATCGCCTCGCCATATCCCCTCCTGCCCAATCTCATTCCATTTCGTCGACGCAACACATGCCCCACACCTTCTCACCTTACAAATCATCCTGCACCAATATCCCGGCCGCCCCTTCCAACCTGTATCTAGGACCCAGAAAACATAACGACTACCTGAACAAATCACCAATCGAAACCCCATGACCCCCAAGTCCTCACACGAAGCTACGACTCAAACGAAAATACTTCTGATACTGTTCATACCCCCCAGGTCATTCCCATTTCCCCAAGCTTACAATCTGTCCAACAACGCCGGCTTGAGGCGTCTAGGAAGTGCTAAGGGGGTATATTTTCAACTTGCTTAAGTTAAGCTTGGCTTCCCTATCATGTGCAGGAGCAATCTTATAGGACGACTCGATAACGGTGTGGGTGATGGAAGGGGTGAGAAGTGAGATTACGGTTAGGAAACGGTAGTGGTGGTGCTTTTGGCTGGGTGTGGTGGATTGCGGAGGGGCTTGTATGGGAAGGAGCTTCAGTGTATACCGGATAAGTACTAGACGACTGATTGAAGATTATTACAGAGAGAGATGGAGAACAACGGTTCGAGGAGAAAGTAAATATCGTCGAAGCGGCGTAAGATCTAACATGATCAGAAGTCCGGTTCGAAAACGTACCGGGATGTACATATCGAAGGATCTTTGTGGTGGATCAGAGGTTTTGAGGTTGGAATCGATGTGCGGTGAGTAATAATTAGATGGCAGATTGCACATAAACTAGACCAAAGGAGGTCGAAAAGAGGCATCCTGAATGCACAAAAAGAACGCCCAGGTGATATTTCATTGTAGATGCTCTTTCTAAATGCATGATATGGTGCATGCCATTCCAACCTCTTCTACCAAAAAACAGGAACCACACCGCTAGAATGAACTCCCTACGCTATGCTTTTCACCCGTCACCATCCCGATTCCCCTATCCTATGCTAATTAGAAAATCAAACAGCCCCCAAGCCACCCTACTCCATCAACTCCACCGGCGGCCTCGCCGTCTTCGTCATCCCTACCGACCCGTCAAGCGGACTCACCTCCTCCTCCCCCTCTTCCGTCGTATCCTCCACCATCACCGCCGGCAGATTCGGACTGTCCCCGTGATCTCGCGGGTGATACACCACCGTGCTGCTCCCACTCCTTTGCCTCCCACTACTCTGCACTCTCTTCCCTTCCCTCTCGCCGCCATCGCCTTTCCTATCGTCCATGTTTTCGTCCGCAGGGCTCAGTGGCTGCTCCTCGTACCGCGCATGTAGATTGGCTAGCGCGGCGGCCAGGTCTTCCGCATACACGTCCTTGTTCGGGGGTTCCTCATTGCGCATCTCCCACCCGTGGGGCGGGCTCGGTGGCGGGCTGATAAAGAACAACTTCGACGATTTGGGGGCGTGTAGATGCTGGTCTATTAATTCGACGGGGGTGGGCCCGCCAAAGTAGATGCGGGTGCGGCAGCCCATGATAGGTTCGCCGTCGAGGAGCTGGCGGATGAGGATGGCGGCGGGGGTGGTGTAGAAGGAGACGATTATGCGGCGGAGAGACTTTAGCGGGGAGAAAGAGTGGAGGGGGGCGTAAGAGTCGATGAGGGTGCGGATTTCGTGGAGGCAGGTGGGGTGGAAGATTGAGGGCTCGAGGAGGTTCTGTGGGACAGCGGTTTAGTGTATGTTGGAGGATGAGAGAGGCGGAAGAAGGCTTACTGTTATGAGGAGGGTATTGGATGGGGGCGAGGGCTCGATGAGAGGAGGTAGGGTCGAGAGGTCTAGAGAGAGGGTTTCTCTTGCACTTCTTGAGATGGGGCTTGATGATGATGATGATGTGGGAGGGGATGCGTTTTGTATCGCCATGATTGCAGGAGGAGTATCTAGAGGGAGCTGCGGAAACAAAGGAGGCAATTAGGAGTAAATTCTACGATTGTAGACGACTGAACAGTCGGGTGTTGTAGATGGATTTATATGGAAGATGGTCTAGGTAGGTAAGGTCCTGGAACTATAAGGTGGCGCAGTCCTCCACGACACAGACAAAACGAATTCCCGACCCGGATGCCGCTTTTGCTTCTAAGCTCTAAGCATGACCTGCTCAGCCAACTTGGATTATGACTGTGTCTCAAATTACATCTTCAAGCTGTCAATGCCTCCATTCCTCAAGGCTAGCACTGCGAGGGCAATACTCACTATACGCAGTAGATTGGATTTGGGACTGGTTTGTAGGAATACGGATACAGTACTATCTGTCCGCAATGATCTGGAATACGAGTACTGGCTGTACTGGCTGTGCTAGTCACTTCCTACCCCTAACAACAACATCATTGATTCCAATCTACATGTAGTGGCAGTGAAATAGGGGGATATATCGTATAGGGAGTAGTAATGTAGAGATCAGTCAACAGCAAGGGGGTGGCCAGCTCAGATAGGGGCAGTGTGGGCCAAAGGTGGATACATTCCGTATTCTCCTCTCCATTTTCCTTGCCATGCTACGCAATTCTGCCCGCCTTCGTTCTTGCAAGACACCATTGAGACAACAAGAGTCATGGGAGTAAGATTATGAGAGAGGGTCAATCACTGTGCTTTCACAAAGAGCATTGGGTGCGGTTCTTCCTCTCGATCTCATAGGGTCTCTTTGGATATCAATCATATGTACAATAGCCTGTCGAGAGGAGACAAGAGAAGTGTGAATCAGGTAGTCTACACTTCAGAGGTATTATTCAACTTTTCATTCCCGCTAATCTTGTCCTTCCATATCGGAGCAATGATACTCGAAGTTCGAGACGGTGAAGTTACAAATCAGAAGGAGAAATTCTTCTTCGGTGAAACATTCTTCTTCTTGAACCTCTCCATGGCTTGCGCACTTGTAGAACTTGACCCAAATTTACCCCTATCCTTGTTCGTGATAGCCACCAATCCATTGTCATTGCCAGTCGCCTTGGCCTTAGCAGCCGCCTTCTCGAGCTTCATGTTCTGAAGGTGGACGATGATGGCTTGGAACTCGCGGTCCTCCTCGGCCTCGTCCTCCTTGGTCGCTGTCATAGCACTCTTGAAAGCGGGTTTAGATATCTTTAGAGAGTTGCCGACGGTAGCACTGGAAGTGGTCTTCATAGTACAGAAGGGACTTGTCGCACAATCAAGGGCTTCCGAGGGGTTTGCTTTCATTTGAGCCTGGAGATGATCGTGCATAATCTGTTCCTCGTATTGATTGCTGTAAACCTCGGGCACCGAAAAAAGACACTTTTGCGCTGTTTGGTAGGTGGCTCCGAATTTGTGCATCTCGCGGTCAATCGTCGCGTAGGCCTCGTTGAGAAACTCAATTGCCTGATAGATGGCGTCGAAATGCTCGGTGAACCTGCACATGTCGTGTCTGGAATTTATCTTACGGACTTGGAGAAACGGGTGGTAGACCATAGCATCATAGAACTCTGCTAAGCCTTCGAAAAGCTGCTTCTCACGTTTGCGAACCGGTGCAAGTTCTCTGTAACAACCGTTAGCACTGCGTCGTCTTCTCAACGCTACAAATGGCTACACATACTCCATGAGCCTAGCGTTCCATACTCTCAAGGCTGTTCTCCACAGGTAAGGGTCCGTGTCAGGTTTAAGGCTCGGCAAGTGAGTCTTGACTTCATGGATCTTGTCAATACCACGATTGAGATTATTTCCGAACTCGTCGAAAAAGTGGATGACTTGTAGTGTAACTTCCTCCAGTTCCTCCATAACATCGGGTTTAATCTTCCAATCGATGGTGTCATTCTTTCCCTTGTAGAGCATGATGTTCATATGTCTAACCATGTTAATCACTGTCTGAAGCTCTTGCTTGAGCTCGCTGTCAAAGGCCCCGGTATCCAAGAGCTTGAGAAGCCAATCGCCATTCCGGCGAGCCTTCTCCTCAGCTTCTGCAGCAGATCTCTCCTCAGCCTTTATACGGTCCAGGCGCGGGATGTACTCCAAGAGCTGCCAAGATTCGGATCCACCGGATCCACGGTAAGACTGTGTGGCTGGAGCATGTTGATGTGTTTGGGCAGGAGCCACAGCCGCGGAGCGGTATCTTTCAGCGAGGCGAGCAGGAGTCATGGTCAACTCCTCTTCTGAACCGTCACTGTTGGGAGCAGACATGATCTCAGCAATGAAGTCATAAGAGTCGTCCGAGCCGCCTGTGGTGGATCCGGTGCTCGAATCTGTAGATGAGTACGTCAAGGACGGTACAGGGCTAGTTTTTTGGCTTAGAGTAAGGTTGTAGGTTGTAATCTCGGCGCCCTTCTCATATTTGACGATAGTCAGGGATACCGGAAGAAGATCACCAGGCACAGTGATAACGATTGTGTTCGTGAAATGTCCATCAGGGCCCAAATAGTGGGTAGCAATGTAGTCCATATTCACTGATTGCTTCACATAATCGTGCACGGACGTTCAGGGGTAAAGGAGAACGATAACTGATGGTGATGGTTGATGTTCGCCAACGATGCTCAATGTGTGCAAGAAGGCTGATGATCTAGACTTCACATGGTAACGAAACAGCGTTTGATACCCTAATGTTGAAGGAAATTCCGGATATACGCATTCTCACTTACATTAAGCGGCAGCGAACTGGATTTCTGATATGCCGTCCGTCAAACAGGTTGTCAGCGCCACTACTACCACACAGCTGGATCAAAGGCACGACCACAAGACTTTTCATATCCGTCTAATGAATCAAACTGTACCAACTGCTTAGAGAAAATGCGACACTCATCCACCAGAGGGGAGTCAAAAGTCAATAGACAGCAGCACTTTGTCTTCGTGAAGAGCGTGCTTGCATGCTGCCTCTCAAACCAAGTGCCAGTCTTGCCAACTTGTTGTGGGTAATCACATAGTTCACTTGACTTTTCTAAAAGAGTTGTCAGTCAGGATGGTCAATAAGAATGTAAGATCATCCATTCGGCTTATGAATGCAGCTGAGAATTGGATGAAGAGATATCTGAAATAAGTCAATCTTAACCCAATTACCACTCTTTCTGGTAATAGAGCCGGCCTATCGGTTATTACGTACTGACTTTCGTCTCCTGGTGATCCAACCATGAATTCGATATCGAGCCATCTCTCAAACCCTTTCTCATCAACTTCCACTCGGGGAGTTTACCACCTTGACAGCCTTGTAGGTAGTAGGTATCCTAGGAGGAGTACACCACAGGGGACATGGTACATGATGAATGACCCTGTCGAAAATGGCGATGCTTGTCAAGTCTTTAAGGTGTGGCATAACACCCCAGCCTTTTGACTTGGTACAAGCTCTAGCTCTCCGCATATCGACTAATTGGCACGCCATGGTAGAGATACGTGACAACTTAAAGTGATGCGATGTAATCACAATCCGTTGATGAGGTAGGGATTTTTCAGGCTGCGGAAGAGCAAATAAGACGGGACGCATGGCCATCGTTGAACTATTGTTGACAAGGGCGGCGGGTTGCATTTGCCCTAATAGAGTAGTGATAGTGGAATGACACCATCAAGAGTTTCCACCTACGCCTGCAGTTGCAGAGCCCGCAGCCCCTTCTTCCTCCTGTGGAATCTCGTCCTTGTCATAATCATCTTCGCCGGCTACATCCATGACCCGTTCACCTGCTTTTTCCAATGTCCGGCGACTCCAAGCCCGAACACCCTTGTATATTGCCTGCAAAGAATTAGGTTGGAATCTGAAGAGCTTGGGTTTTCAGACTTACCCAAAGAAAAGTCCCAACACCAACAAGCACCATAATCCAACTGATGCTTGCCAAGCGATCGCGTCCATTGGCCCCAGCGCGCCCGCTACTGTTCAAGATACCAGAGCTCCTCAAATTCCACCACTGCCATGGAGAAAGTGCGAAGATGACTTTGACAAAACTTAGTAAACCAAGTGAAGCAAGGCCCTTGATGAAATGTTCTGTCCATGTTGGAACATCTTCGTCCGTCAGTATTGGTTCAAGTTTGGATCCGAGGTTTGATATTGAGGCGGAAGATAGAAATGAGTAAGGATCAAGATAAATATTGATGATAGGATCTGCGACAAACCCCATAATAAACATGGTGAGGAAGAGTATTGTAATCGTCAAGACAACCTGAGTTGTGGTGCTGCTGATCCATCTTCCCCAGTTCATCCTTTCCAATCGATATTGAAACCCACATGTAGGGCAATGCCAATAGTTCCTTTTTGCGTAGCCGGGGTCAGCATGCCGCCAGGCCTGGAGACACCCTTCATGAACGTATTTCGAGGATCCCTTGCATTTGCAAGGTCGAAGTAGTCTACCAGACTCCGGATCCGTGGAATCATATGTCACACTTGGGGAAGGTTGAAGTATACCGGGCAGGCTTTCTGTCGGCATGTGAAACGTCGGCATCACAGTCTCCAAACAAATACGACAGGTTCTTGGAGGCCAACGCTTTTCTGGTTTGGCAGCCGACTTTGGAGCTGGGTTTGGAGCTGAGGTGGGAGTCGGCTTTGGGCTATTGGTTTCGGCAGGCTTGGGATTTGATTTTGCCCTATATTGAGCTTCGGAGGATTCATTGAGTTCGTCGCTGAAGCCACCCGGCATAGATGAGCCCGTATGAAAATCAGGATTAGATGGACTCGTGGGAATATCTTGCGGCCAGTGCCACTGTGGGCTTGGACTAAAACCAGTAGAAGCCATGGTTATATCAGAGGATGAAAATTTTCAATACTGTGAAAGACCACTCTATCCAGCTTCGAAATCTGTTCTTATTCGCAGCCAAAGCCCAGTGAATGGGATAATATACATATCCAGCGAGTGATCTAGTAATGGCAGTTGAGGCGACGTGCTCTTTGTGCCAAAGGCTGACATTGTTGGTCGGCGTCGGCCAAACTGAACGCCGCCACTAAGGCATCGTCTGGCTCGGCTAAAGTTGACTTGATGCGTAGGAGCTCTGTGCCTGGTGCATTCGAAGCTGCCTCTATTGTTCAGCTCACAGGACGCTCAACAATCCACTCGCCTTTCGAACACAGTGATCTCAGTGGAATCGAAGAGATTTCTGTTGGATGAGCTGTTGCTGACCTTAGTAACTTCCATTCCGGATCCGCCATGGCGGACAGATATTCCTTCTCGTTAACAACCTTTTCCCCAAGGTAAGAGCTAAGCTCTGGATCAATATGGACATCATTTTACTGATATATGTTCTAGTGGGAAGCTGGTGCAAATAGGTGTGCTAGATCTTGAAGCCCTAACTCCAGAATCAACCTAATACCACTCTAGAATATGCCCTCAACGCAGTGAACCAAGGTGTCACATCCTTAGGTATCAAAGGTACCATCCACACCTCATTTGGACTCTGGATACGTTGGGTATATTGACAACCTCTCTAGCGACAAACGGCATTGTACTGGCAACCGAAAAGAAATCCTCCTCTCCTCTTATCGATCCTCCCTCCCTCTCCAAGGTCTCACTCATCACTCCAGATATCGGCATGGTCTACTCCGGCATGGGCCCCGATTATCGAGTCCTTGTCGACAGAGCACGTAAGGTATCGCATACAGGCTACAAGCGTATCTATAACGAGTACCCACCCACTCGAATATTAGTGCAAGATGTAGCGCGGGTTATGCAGGAAGCTACACAATCTGCTGGTGTTCGGCCTTATGGCGTCAGTTTACTAATTGCTGGGTGGGATGATGGTGTAGAGCCCGAGACAGAGGAGTTGAAGAATGAGGGGTTAGAGACCGAGGCTGAGAAGAAGAAGGCGTCGGGGAAGACGGGCGGGATACTGAAGGGTGGGCCCAGTCTTTACCAGGTTGACCCGAGTGGAAGCTATTTTCCGTGGAAGGCCACTGCTATTGGGAAGAGTGCGACTAGTGCGAAGACGTTCTTGGAGAAGAGATACAAAGACGACTTGGAACTCGAGGATGCGGTGCACATTGCGCTCCTAACACTGAAGGAGACAATTGAGGGGGAGATGAACGGAGAGACTGTTGAAATAGGCAAGTGCATCAACCGGCAATACCAGGTATCCGTGCTTACTTGTGAAACCAGGTATCGTCGGCCCACCAGCGAATCACCTGCTGGGCTATGAAGGGGTCGAAGGAGCGCAAGGGCCAAGATTTCGAAAGCTGAGCAAAGAGGAGATAGAAGATTACCTGACCAACTTGTGATGCTGTCCTTTGTTTCCATCTAAAATTTAATCCTCGGCTTTGGCCGCATAGAGGGCGTGCCGTAGAGTTGGTCAGTCAAGGTCTTCGAACAGCGGCCATATTGCAGGTGGACATTGTGACCTTCAAGTGTTGACACGCATAGTAAAGTTCCCCTAGCACTGATCTCTTTTGTATATAATCTCTCTTCAACAGCTCTCGTACTGGTTCACGCCTGCAGTGTCTTTTCGAAGTGTAAAGACGAACTCTCATCCATCTTGATTTTTTCCCACTTCACCATTCCTCTACACGGCCGGATAAGTATTTTTTCTGTTGCTGTTAAAGTTGGTTCGCTCGTCTGACTATCCTTCTACTTTGCTCTTCGCCCTTCGCCGTTACGAATTTTTTTGGCCCACTTGACTATACCACCATTCGCAACCAGCATTGTCAAGTCTTTGCTACTCATATAGTCTTCTGTTCATTTTCATGGTTGACTTTTTACTCGAAATAAGTCTCTCTGATTTTGCTTCAAGATGACCTTTTCTGAGAGAACACTATTGCCCGAAATAATAAATTGTTTTCATTCAAGTCATTAGAATCATCAACCTTCTTGAGCCGTCCGATCTAAAAAGTGTACGCTCCTGTTTATCCCCTACTTTACTCAGTCCGTCGTACTCCTCACATCTCGTTAGCCGTCTCGTAAGCCATCGACTCTCCGTCGCTCTCTTCAACGTCATTTATCTCCTCATCGGTTCCAAACGTATCCGACCCTTTCTTAGATTGTTCCACTTTAACATCGCCTTTCTCCGCCATCTTCGCTTTCTCTCCTTTTAAAATATTTCCCGCTTCCTCTGCGCCCCTCGTCTGAATCTCCAACACACTGATCCCATCTCCAACCTTCACAAGCTCCCTCTTCCCCACCGAGACGCTACAGCTCAGTCTCCCCCCTCCCTCTCCTTCCTCATCAGCCTTCTCAACCGTATATCTCACCTTCTCCGCACCCGCCAACATTCCCAATTCCAATTTCGGGTGTAGCAGCGCAACGCTACCTCTCAATGCTCGTCGAAGGTACGTCATCAGACCAAGACGGGATATGAAGGCTTCGCATGCGGGCAGAGAGCCACGGCTGTCGATATAGATGGCGCCAAGGAGGGATTCGATGATGTCAGAGAAGAATTTGGGGGCGTCGAGGCGGGCAAGAAGGGTCCAAGGGTAGTGAGTCCCTTGCTCTAAAGCATCACTTATAGGTGCTCTGAGGGTACTATAGCGAGCAAGACAGGCTTGTTGGGCATTACCGATATTGGGAGAAGCGTGGCGCATGAAACGCCAGATCGAGGTATCTTCTGAACCGGTCACTGGGATGGAAAGGGTGAGGCATAGGAACGCGAGGAATGGGCCATTGACGAGGGTGGTGCGGATGAGGTGGAGCATGTTGGTTCGGACAGGGGGTTGGTGAGCGTAGGCTATGGTGGTAATGATGTTATCCAGAATCGAATCACCAGCGAATTCAAGCCTTGTTAAACAAATCAGTACGCTTTGACTCGCTGATTATTTGAGGCGGAATGAACAGACCTTTGGTAGGACGCACCGCTGTGGGGGCCATGGTGGCTTGGGTGCGTTAGAGCCTCGACAAGAAGAGATTTGCGGGTGAAAATATAATCGATCAACTCCTCGAGCTGCTCAAAATGTGCAGGATACTGGATATTTATATTGTAAACGACAGACAATGAGTCCACTCTTTCAGACAGCGGTAACCATGGAATCTCGGGCAAGAATACTTTCAGACATGCAAGCGCTTTTTCTTCTTCTCCATCAAGCCAAGCTGCCCCAATAAGGGCCTCGACAACATCTGCAAGTGTCTTCGTCGAAACCTGTCTGGTGGTCGTTACTCGATCATGTGACATAGTTGAGATATAGGGAGGCTTCCATTTATGACCTGTGAATGGCTTTGTACGGATCCATTTAGCTAAGTTGGTTCGGAGAGCGGCCGATGCAAGGTGAGCGTTTGAGACTATGTGATCTTTCTTGTTTGACAAGATTCCCTCATGCCACTGGAGATGTTCGGCCAGGAGTGTCATCGATGTCAAGAGCTTGAGTCGACTATCTCCCTTGAAATTGAGAGTCAGTCAACTGTGACGGAACATTTGATTTATAGCTCCCAAGACCTACTAAGAACTCCATACACTGGTAATCGGTTCGTTCTCGGGCGGCAGGAGCGCTCGTGGCAGTCATCACAAGACTGAGGTCTTTGAACTGTACCGAGGATAATAGAGTCCTGCAAAGGTTCTCTACAATGAAACCAATCTCAACCTGGTGCATAATGGAAGGGATGAACAATGCAAATCTAGAGTAAGCGAAAGGTAGGTTGTCTACTTCGCATTCGCTTGCTGGTATGTATATGAACCCTGGAACACCAACTGCCTCCTGAACCCGCGGATGCAACTCATGGAGGAAGTCTGCTCTTTTTGACAGTCTCGTTAGTTTTAGATAATCCGTTTCGGGGGTTCTCTCCCAGTCTACGACCATCGCACACTGTGCAGCATCGTCCGATGCGTCGAAATGTGTGCGGAGTACGTCCCGGAAGACATGGGCTGTCCCATATTTGTTCATATCTCGAACAATCCCAATATTTGAACTTGCCTCTGTTATGTCCAAGAGCGTGTCAGCTCGCCTTGTTCCGCGGAAGGGCTCAGTCCACGCCTCTAGGTCTCTTATGTCAGGGGCGATGAACAAAGCGGCGAAATCGAACTGCCCGGCATCCATTCGCCTTTGATAGATAGAGGAAAGCAGTAAGCCTGTGGCTTGTGCTGCGGAGGCTATGTAATCCTGGTGAAGCGGTGTAGGGGAACTCATACTAATAATCGCGGTGAACGATACACCGTGATCCCAGTGTAGCTCAAAATTCGGGATGCTTGGCAAGGCTCGAGGGAGAAGCATCTCCATTTCTGATAAAGCCTCTCCGTTATGATCGATCACAACGGCAGATGTATATAAATTTCCTGCTTTTTGCCACTCCTGACCAATTTCGGCCCACGCGTTCAGCTGCTCAGGAACCTCCACAAGACTAGCGATCTTTTCTACAGCACTGTGAGCCTCAATTGCTGCTTCGTCTGTTCCTCTTATAGGAAGAAGGTGATCAGAAACAAGACCAGCATGGAACAAAGCTACATATGCCTCGAACGCAGCGTCTCTTCTTGCAAACTTCTCGGTCTTCCACCTCGACTGACTGCAAGCTTCCCGCACGGAAGCATGGACTGAATTGGGTAGGATAACCCTCCCTGTGATTGCCCCGTCTTCGACCGATTCTGAGAATATGAAAAGGGGCACAGTATCCACATAAGGATCAGTCGGTAAGGTAGCACAAAAGTGGTAAAGATGCTGTACGGCATCGCTGATTGTAATCTTTGCCCTATTTTCTGTAAGTGTATACACCGACGCATTGAAGCTTAACAGTTGAATCATCATACATCGGCCAAGAAAAGAGCCTGGTTTCACGTAGATGGAATATCGAAATCGACAGGGTTTACATCAATTGACTCCGCTTCATAACTCGAACGCCGATTAGAGGGAGTTAAGCCAATGGTCGTGTCAGAAATAGATCGTCACTGAACTTGGTGGACTGCTGAAGAAGTGGAAAAGGTACATCAAACAAGCATGATAAAAACCTAAGAGTGAATAGATAACGGACAGGTGGATAGAAGGGAACGCACCCGGTCGACTCGACACAGAACTCTCTATCACCCTCTTCTATGGCCTCCAGACCTTGTATCTCCTGCAGGCACCTCATATCATCCATGTACGTTTCTATCATTTCAGTTTCTAGCTGTTGCCATGTTGACAGTACTGTGCAGTAGCTGCCCTCTTCGAACATCAAAACGAATTTTGAAGACGATTTCCGCGCGCGGCCCCTTCTCTGGATGAAGGACTTTAGATTCATTACTTGCGGTCGTTCGAAACATACAACCGCATTGCATGCTGAAACGTCTATTCCCTCCTCTAGGGCAGTGGTGGTGATGACGAGGTTGCTCCGGCCGTTGCGTAGATCATCCAATGTGTTCTTTTGATTTTTGACATCCACGAGTTCCCCAATATCAAACTTACGATTGTTCGAAGTAGAAGCGCCCACGAAGGTACTAACTATGAGTCTCTCCTTGGTCTGCACATGTCTAGATAGAAGTTGAGCGAGTACAGCAACTTCAACACGTGTTTGTACGAATACAAGACCTCTGAAATTTTCATCCTGCTCTTCCACAAGGAAGTCGATCAGACGCTGTACCTTAGGCGTTACATTTAGGTCATCTTCGATTGGTGAGGCGCTGTCTGCTGGAATCTCAATACGAGCCAACAAATTCTTAAGATAGATCTTTTCGGCATCATCAATAGCGTCGAAGTCGATAGATCCACTACTGGCCCCGGCCACAAACTTTTGAATGCATGCTCGCATGTAGAATTCCAAAGGCCAAGCACCCAGTTCAGTGAATATCTTCAACGCTTTGCGATATAATTTTTGTAGCTGGTCCATGCAATATGTCTTGCGAGTGGTCAGAGCCTTACGCAGTTCTCTCGAATCTCGCGTAGCTGGGTTAGATCTCAATTTGATCACATAAGGGTCTTGCTCGATATCTATATCTGTGCAAAGTCGCCCTAAGCTTGCGAGCTCTCGACAATTCATGGGGCTGAACGGATTTGTCGAATATGCCAATTTGATTAAGTCAGGCTGGATCACGTATCGAAGCATCTCTTCACGGTGAAGTTTGGGGGTTCGGGAAATAGCCTGCAAGTTTTCTTCCAATTCCCTGCTAGAATTGAGCAGCTGATCGGGTCCACTGCAGAGGCTCTTTCGACTTACTGCAGGCCCCCCGCTTGACTATTAATTACAGGGCTAGCAGTGAGTCCTAGAACGGCTGGAACATCCTCTGAGGTAGCAGAGGCATATGGATGGTAGAAATCGCGCATGATGCGGCTGGCGGGATGATCAGCCCGGGCATGGTGCGCTTTCAAACGGTGTTAGATGGCGGCAAGAAATCTAATGGTATTTGAGCAGCTACCTTCATCAAAGACGAGCAGAGCCAACTGTGCCATCCCCACGAAGCCATGTATAAGTGCATCCAGAAGTACCTACTCAATTTAATAGGCCCGAACAATCTTCAAGGGCAGAGCTTGGCTACTTGTTCATACCTGATGAGTTGAAACTACGATCTTTATTCCAGCAAGCACCTCATCCCAGATCTGTTGCTCGCTCCAGCGGTCTACACCGTCAGCTCCCGATAGAAACCTGGTCTGGAATGCAGGAAGCTGAGTGGATATCACATCATGCTGTTGGTTGGCCAAAGCGACTGTAGGTGCTAAGAACCATACCAACTGCATTGGTATCAGCAAGGAACTTATACAGCCACGTTTGGAGTAGGGAATGCTGTACTTTTTCTGGCGAACAGCGTTCCAATTCCTTCTCAATCCGAGATACCGCTCTCGCCGAAGGTCAGTCAGAAGAAGAGTTTGTTCTCATCTCTGTTCGTACATGAAAGTTTTGCCTGAGCCAGTGTCCATCTACAGGTCTTTAGCTTCTTGGTCGTGAAGTAGTATTGCTCTTTCGTACAGCAACAATGATGTTTCGCCGCATGCTCTCTTCCAACATCTCCAGTTGGTAGGGCCTTAGCTTGAATGTATGAGCTCTACTCCCATCGGCGTTAACCGATTCGGAGCTCTCAACCTGGCCCGCCATATTTCCATAATGTGCGGCTCCACGATCAGGGTTACCGAGGACAGGCATGACCATCTTGACAGGAAGGCGAACTCGGTAGGTCAAGACTCAACAGACAGAACCGGCAGCATTGTAAGCAAAGTCATTAAGAGATTTTCGAGCAGGGTACGTTGTGGGTGAATTACTAATGCATCTGATTGGACCTGCTTGCGAGACAGCGACCACCCAGTGCCACTGTCGCAGACCATGGCTATCTTTGCTCAAGCTTCAGGGGAAATCCGTAAGGAGATAACAGCGGTCTTTAATTTACGGATTCGCTTGGAACAAAAACATCTCGGACGGTTTGAGCTCCGTAATGTAGGTAAGGTAGGTACCTCACGGTTACCTGGTAGAAGGGGGGACGTCACGTGGTGATCACCCCCAAACTTCCATCTTGTACCGAGACCGTCTCAATTTTCTAAACCAACCGCTCTGGTCATGCTCCTGCGTAAATTGAGAAAGCACCGAACTATGGGATGCTCCGTCCAGAAATGGCGCCATTGAACCCAACTCCACGTATTGAACCTCTTCCGCCTCGTTCATCATAACCCCACTTGAAAGAAACAACGAGCCCGTTGCCCAAAGTCTGCTTCACCCAGCGTCGCCCAGACACCTCCCCAGGATTTCTCTGTCCTTCAAGCGTCTCTGACCTTTCCAGCACCCTCCACCTTAGAGTCCCTTGATGCATCGCCTCTCGCGGTCTCGGCCTGGTCGGGCGTAGTAGGGTTGTGCTCGATGACTGTCGGCCACACTTTTTGCCATGATTTCCGTGTCACAATGTCTTGCGGTCGTTGTTTGTTTTTCTGCGTTTCCGAAGAAGAGCAATGGGTTTCGTAGCCTTCCACGTGTTTGCCGCTTCTATTGATATACCGGCTGGCGCTGGCCTGCTGAGGTCTATGCATCATTTTAATAAGTGGGCTTAATTTCTGAGCGATCGACCCAGGTTCTGCGATCGGGGTATCTTTCTTGACTGGATCTGTGGACGTTGCGACTTGTGTGGACGGTAGAATTCGCTCCGGCGGCGCACTACGAGTTCTGGAAGATTTTCTGGAAGCTCTTTTAGGGTATTCGACTTGGCTGTGGCCTTCTGGGAATCTGGAATCGTCGTGACCAATGCTCTCGTGGTACCTCTTACGAGCTAGACTAAGATCATTGAAGGTCCGCATGGCTCGCCGACCTCGCGTGGTGGTTTCAAGTGTCCGAAATGCAGGAGCGCTACGTGAAGTGTTATGGTCGGTACTAGCAGCTTTGATGGGTCCTTCATCCGCCTGTGCAGTCTTCCGAGTCTTAATGAAGCCGAACGGAAAGCGACCAGGAGAGCTATGTCTGCAGACATCGTGTCGATGCGCCTCTTTCACGGTAAAAAACGCGACTTCATCTTGCATCATCTCCTGTTCTGTTCTCCTGCGTGGCTCTGAGGCCATTCGGCCAATAGAAGGGGAATACTGAGCCGTTGTATTTGAAAAGCTACCTAAGCCACAATGTGATAATGCAGAACAAGATTAGGCAAATCAACGGTGAGGTCGTCAATATCAACAACATCAAAATGAATGAATGAATCCGCCAAGTCCTGGCCGCCCCATTTAAACATACAATGTTACATTCATCAACGTTGATACCTCAAGCCTCTACTTTTTAGGTTTACCTTTCCCTTTTGCTATGCCTTTACCCTTCGCGGGTTTTGAGTGCTCCTCACTCATTCCATCATCGTCCAATCCCTCATCACTTTCATGCTTCACTTTGCCTTTCCCCTTCTCCTTCGCAGATGCTTTCTTTGGAGCGCTCTTTGCCTTTTTCTTTGGTGCCTTGACATACTTGTCCTTTTTTAAATCCAGTGGCTTGTCGTCCTCATCAAGGTCCTCGTCAACATCATCATCCAGTACCTCATCGCCCTCATCGAGATCGTCCAAGGCCTCCTCCAAATCCGGCTTATCCCTCTTAGCCTTTGGTGCAACGATGCTTCCCGCTTTCATGAACGGCAGAGGATGCGAACACAGATTGTAGGTGCGGGTGAAAGCGATCTTAGTTTGTGTCGGGACGGAGATCAATTTCTCATCCATGGGACCAACGCCAAGCTCCAAGATCGCGTCCCAGTCGTCCTTGGTCAAGAAGTAGCTGTCCATGAGTTCAATGATACCGCCTATGCCCTCTTTACCTTTCACTTCGAGTTCCTTGACAAGTCGGTACCAAAGGAGCGGGAGATATTGCTGTCGGATCTCGTGACGATCGCCAGAGGCTCGAAGGCGCATATGCCCCTGGATTTCTTTAACGAAACGGATAAGTTTACCTAGTCATGCGTCTTAGTAAAGGGCCAATCAGTAACAAGTTTTAGCTTGCATACCTTGCTTGCTATTATTGCCCAACCAAGACGTAAATCGGGTCTGGTTGCCAGCTTGGCTGCCGGACACAAAGCTTGCAGGCCTGACAAAACTGAAGACAGCGTGGGTAGGCATTAAGCTCCATTGTTGTTGTGAGCCATGTATCATGCGGTCTACGAGATCGCCATCGCTGATACTTTCTGCGGCTTTGTCGGTGAGCTCCAAAAGCTTGAGGTTCTTTTCTTGCCCAGAGTAGGCCTGAGACAGTATGGGATTAGTGCCGAGATAATTCTCCTGCAACATTAAGGAGCTAAACTCATGGTCATTGAAATAGAGCTCTATCTTGTCATTCAGAGTGGCTTTGCTGCTGGATGCAAACATCCCTCCACCAAGAATCTTACTCACAATGTCCCAGGGCTTGAGGATAACGTGCTTCTCCCAGGACTTGGACATCTGCTTTCCTTGATCAAAATTCACGGCTTCCTGGTCAAGTTTAGCTGTAGATAACATGTTAATGACCTGGCGAATATCTGAGCGGCTCCCTTCAATGAGAGCGTTGATGACTTGTGGAGGAACCTTCAGGTTTTCCCGATAGCAGATTGTCATGATTCGCGACCGTATCTGATCGACTGTAGGTCTTCGGAATGGTAGATCGTAGGTGACGTTATCGAATGGTCTCATCTTTGGTAGCTTGCGGTCATTGCAAATAAGTATCATCGGTATATTCGTTTTCTTGCAGACAGCCGCAAGGGCTCCTACGCCACCCCGGTCCCCAGCCGACATTCCGTCGACCTCGTCCATAATCAAGACAAGCTTTTTCTTGTCTGCGTCCACTTGCTTGCCGTCTCCAGCGAAGTAGCCCAGTAGGGAAGTAGTATCAAGCACGCCTTTAAGACCAGTTTCGACTAACTTCTTACTTCTCGTATCGCTAGCGTTGCTCTCCACTATGTCATATCCTTCTAGCTTTGCTGCAAGATGAGCTGCAGTAGTCTTCCCAATGCCAGGCGGACCGTGGAGCATCATAGCCCGGTAGACACCATGACCATCTTTCCCAGCCTTCTTGAACTGGGTCCTTGCATTACTTGGCCATGCCCGCAGCCAAGCCTGCAACTTCTCTACTTGCCCTTTGTTTCCACATATCATCGTAGTGGCCGTCGGAGCGTATTTGACAGTCCACAAGCGGCTATCGATATCGGAGATATCGCTCGAATTGCTTTGGCTGTTTGCTTTAGTGCTAGACTTTACAGTAGCGGATTTTGCACGTTGTTTGGCCTCTGTTCGTTCCTGCTCTGCCATTTCTTTGGCCTGATCTTCGATTTTCTTCTCCTCTTTCCTCTGCCGTTCCTGGTATTGATCCGCAGCCTTTCCATCTCCACCATGAGCAGGAAGTCGACGAATCAGCTCAAATAAGCCGTCCTCGTTGATGGTTTTAAGTTTGTGCTTCGCTATAGTTTCGAGTTTCTTCGGCCCGGCATCATTACCCAGGACAACATAACTGGTTTTCCCGCTAGGTGTTGTGGTAACCTTTCCTCCATAGCGCTTCACTAACTCTTGCCCTTCCTCACGGCCTAGTGCGTCTAATATACCAGTAAAAACAAAAGTCAGCCCCGCTAAGCAATTTTCCGCGCCTATCGGAAGCTCCTTAGAACCAGCAGCAGGTGGAGGCTGGGCCCGCGCACCTGCGCTCGCATGAAAATTGAATTTCTTAGAATCACTGGGTGGTGGCGGCGTTGGTGGTCTAACCGTTGGTATGGTATCAAGAATGTCATCAACTGCTGTCCTCACGGGTGTACCCTCCTTGGAAGCCGGAACTTTTCTGTTTTTGGTTGTATTTTTTTTCGCCGAAAAATTTGCCTTGATGCCGTTCAATTTCTTTGTGAGAACGAAATCCTCTTCCTCATGCTCATCCTCGTCGAGTTCGGCTGATTTCCTCTTCCGACCCCTCAGTGTCTTTTTTTCCTTGGATGACTGAGCAGTCTTTGTCTCTCTTGGTTCAGGTTCCACATGCATCAATTCGAACTCGTCATCCGTTGCTTCATGCTTCTTAATGGTAGACGAACCCTTACCGTTTTTTGTAATGATACGTGCTGGCAGGAGAACATCCTCCTTGTCACTGTCATACTCATCTTTGATGCCAACTGTACCTTTTTTGTAAGCTGCTCCGAAGATATCATCTTCGAACTCGTCATCCTCCCTGATAACCTTCGGACCCAGTCCATTATCAATGTCGCCATCCTCTTCCTTACCCTCTGCATCAAGAGCCACATAGGTAGGATTTGTCTTTTTTCGGGAAGACTTCCTGCTACCATTAGATTGCTCTGCTGCCGATTTGATCGTATCCTGCGGTGGAGTCTTCCCAAACGCAGGCTGAGAGGGAATACTGGTAGTTTTTTTCTCGGAAGAAGCCTTAGGTTTTGTGGGAGTTGAGCGAGCAGGCTTTGACTTGCCACTGGACGCAAAGTAATCTGAAGTTGTGGTAACTTCCCCAACGGGTAATTCTCTCGTCCTTTAGAATAGTATTAGCATCCGTCCCTTCGAAACGACGAGGTGTCACCGCAATGGATGCTCACATTTGCTTCTTCGTCATAGGCTTCTTCGGTGTGGTCGTCTTGGACCTGGTCAAGGTCAGTGTCTCTGCATTCGGATGAGGTGCGAAACATGACATTTGTTCTTGGACATCGTCGTCGCTATCGCTCAAGACCTTGCGTTTGCCTGCCCAACGTTAGTTTGGGCACGAAACAACTCAAGATCTTATTTTCGTACCTCTGCTCTCTGGCTTCGCTGTTAGTGCCTGAGAGCGGTAAATGAGCATGTCAGCTTACGTATCTAAGAAAGGATAGAGAAGACCTGGGAAGTGGGCGACAAAAAGTGAATGTAAATGGTAATCAAGTGAGACGGCCGTTCACAGCTGTCACAGATTCGAAGTCTCCAGAGTTCCCAAATGTTGCTTCACATCCATATTTCGTAGAGTAGATCTGTGATACTTACAGCATCCTTGGCCATGGGCTTCTCTTGACTTGACCCTGTCCCCTCACCAGCCCTTCCACCAAAGAAGCTTCTAATGTCCGGCATCCTCTAGGAAAACGATCAGTCAACTTGAGGCTTCATAGAGGACGGTTAGACAATTAGATATTGTGCAGAGATCCGGGTGGGAACGATTCATAGTTTGTCCCAGATGATTGGAGAACCAACGCGCTTCGCGTTAAGTGATCATGGATGCGGCGAGCGGAAAATTTCCGCAGGCTGCAAGCTCGACTGCAAGTCTACCCTGTCGTGCCTGTTCCCTTGTAAAGCAACATCCACCATCGGCACCATGAAGCCTCGAATATGGCATCAACGCTCCCTGGCACCTCAGCATCCGTTCTCAAGCCTACTTTTCAGTCGTATGGAAGACTGTTCTATCAAAGGTGCCTAATATCCACTGACAGCCAATACCTAGGCCTCCCTAGCTGCACCTTTCCCCCAACAACCCGCGCTTTCTCCGCAACCCCCTCCCATCACAATTGGCTCGCTCCAAAACGCGGCCACAGCCAGAAAAACCGTAAAGGCCGCCCCCGGGTTCCCACTGGTGGCAGCACACGCGGCACAACCGTAGTATGGGGCGACTACGGTCTCCGTATGCGCGACCACGATCGGCGAATTTCATCCTCGCAGATGGCCATAGCCCACGCGGCCATCAAGAATCGATTGAAAGGGCAAAGGTACCGGTTCTTCACAAGGGTATGTGCGAATATTGGGGTTTACACGAAGGGTAACGAAGCTCGTATGGGAAAAGGGAAGGGAAGCTTTGATTATTGGGCGGCTAGAGTGCCGGTCAGTAGGATTATTTTCGAATTGAAGGGTGATTTGCATGAGCAAATTGTGAGGGATGCATTCAGGCTGGCAGGAAACAAATTACCTGGTGAGCAATCAATCAGGAAATGCGAGTTACTCAGAATTGATATTGGCATAGGATTGTATGAATTTGTGAAGAAGGGAGACCCTCCAGTCATGGGGGTTACAAAGATGGAGGGGGGAGTCACACTCGAGGATATGAAGAGGCCTCGTCTGAACCCTCCGCCGAAGTTGCCGTTGAATGTCACCGCTAGTCGACTACCCGCCTCGACCTCTCCATAGAGGAGTTGCACGAGATGATATTCGCATTTTGAAAGCGAGATAGTGTCTTTGACCCATAGTCCTACGCTCCCACACCTGATCCTTTCCCATAACCTTGCTCTTGTCTACTCTTCTCAGCACTATCCTGCCCGGTCTGCGCATCTGTTGACCCATAGCCGTCTGTCATACTGTGAGTTGTGTATGCGACCATCTTCACAGGCCAGGCGAACGCAGCATACCTTGGTTTGCGCTTCCACTTGAATCTGTGGTCTTGCCTCCCATACCCTGCTCAGATATCGTCTGCCCGTACCTTACATTTTCCGTGGTTTTCTCACCTCTCTCAGCCTTCTCCTGCTTTTGCTGAGAGGTTACCACGTCCGGCTGGGTTTCCACTTCTGTGAGACAATGTGAGCGCTGAATTGAGGTATTGGGAGAAGACTAAGAGCGGCCGACCTCCAAGCTGGCCCCCTTCCTTTGAATGTGGCTTCGTAACCGTTTGTATGGACTCGTATCTGTGACGTCTGTGAGCTGTGAACTAGGGCGCTGGCGTTAGAAGTCAGGGTTTACTGGGGAGTTTCTCCGCCTGGTGCAATATCCATGAGGCCTGAAGTCATGATTTGTTGTTTGTACTCTCCCGAGGTAGTATGTAGGTCTTGTGTAGAGTTATGAGGTTCTGTGAAATAACTTGCCGAATATGTAACTCGTTTTGTTGAGCGTGAGGTATGCTGAGTTTCTAAGAAGTCTGAAATGACGTAGCTTGCATCTTTAACCGTGATAATTCCCCACCGCACAGATTTGCACTACATTCCCTGTTTCACTCCCTAATCTGGCTCGCTCGTGCCAACAGAGAGCTTTGCTCAGAATTCCATGCCCATAAGGTAGCTAAACGTTAATTATCAGCTTTGATTTACAACCCTTTGAGAGCCAGGCAGACCTTTCTAATATTCTCATGAACTTGGCAACGAAAGCCTCGAGGTGGAAGATATGTTTCTAAGATCGTTAAATAGTGAGCAATTATGTTTTAGAAGAACTGACACTGCCAAGGCGTATGCGATGTTCGTAAAAACTCGCCCATTTGATTACGTCTGCCTTCAAGGCATCGTCAATCTTGGCTACAAGCTTCCATGTCAGGATCTACACATAGTTAGCGAACCATCATGTAAACCAAAGCGAGGATACAAGACTACCTTCAGAATTGTCGTTGGCGGTATGCAGTGACTGAGCAAGTCATAAAGTTTTGCGCGGACTTGCAGTATCCTTGCTGGCGTGTGCTCTGCCAATATATCGTCTGCAATCTGAGCAACTAATTCTTCCCAATCTGGCGGCGGTACTGGTGTCTTATCCGTGACTTTCTCACTGTACCTTGGCATTAGCGTTCTGGTTGATCACATACTCCAGTGTATTCCGTACTTCTGAGCGTGGACTGCCTCGAACATGAGCAAAGCGCGTCGAAGATTTCTCCCGCTGTCCTTCGCGATCTTCCTGTTCAATCCCTCCGCTTCCAACCAGCCTTCCGCACTCCCAACTATCTTCAGCACTTTGCATATCTCTGCCTCCGTTGGAGCAGCAACTCTCACCAATAGTGTTCTTGATCTAATTGGTGCTATGATATTCGATGTACTGTTCGCCAGCAATATCAACCGTAGGTTAGGGCTGTATTTCTCCATCGTCCTTCTGAGTGCAGCCTGTGCATCTCGAGTGAGGTGGTCCGCCTCATTGATAACCACAACCTTGAACCGCTGTCTTGCTGATTGATCGACCTGCTGCGTCTGCGCTACTTCTTTTAGTAGATCTTGAACCACCACCCTGTCGAAGTTGCCAACGTCCGAAGGGGTGATCTCGAGGTGGTATACCGATGCGACAATGTTAAATTCGAGCTTTCGGTTCGACGTCGTCTGGAACATTCGGGAATCAATCTTGATCTTCTCGACACCCGGCCCATATAGTTCTCTCAATGTAGCTATTATACGAGTCTTCTTTCCTGCTCCGCTAGGTCCATAGACGAGGAGATGTGGAAAGTCTCCGCTTTGCGCCTAAGCAATATTTCAGCGCTGGTGAGTATTGTTGAAGGTAGTGACTTACCAGGAGCCTGAGCCGCTCTGAGAGGTCCTCATGATATGTCAATGCTTCCAAAGTCCTAGGGCGATACTTATCCACAAGCAGAGCCATAGTGTATCTAAATGAAAGTTTTGTGAAGCACGCTCGCTAGGTCAAGTAACGCGTCGGCGCGTCATAAGAAACCTGGTGGGGCCCGTGCTCAAATTCAGCTGGTCTAGCTGGATGGAATAAGTTTGGCCTTTTGAGCGGGAGCTTCTACTTCCGTATACCTCAGACAGTCTAACTTTTAGCTTGAAACTTAACATCTAGCATTTCCATGATCCGTCGCACAATACGGAGTAAGGTACTCGAGGTAATATTATCAACAAACAGACTAACAGTAGAACTACGGAATAGAAGATGAGACACAACATTTTACTATCGTTGAGCGTCAACAATCTTCTGATCCGATTATTCAAACGATGATCATGATAACAAAAGATGAAACTAATTTATACAGTTATGAGAAATTGTGCACGTTCTTTCATGTCTTCATCATTTTTTTGACCGTCTTTTGAATACGCTAAACGATATGTGATTAATCGAATACTAAGGTACATACGCGGCGGGATCTCCCTGCTTAGCTGGACACTAAGTATCTAGATCGCCTGAGGTATAGAAGTTCTCTTTTGAGCGAACGATAAATCCCGTCGTCTAAATTACCTCTTACATTGCTTGCATCAGAAGAAATAAACCATCAGCAATGCGGCAGACCTCATCGATTTTCTCGAAAAGATGTTTTACCTCTACCTGGACATCTACATGTTATACAGGAGCCACTCAGCGCCCGCGCTTTGGAATCTCTAAGAATATACAACCGCGAAGGCAAATTTCAGGTACGGCACGGGCGAAACAGAATGTTGCTCCCACTATGGAGCAGTTACGACAACCCTTCTATCACAAGAACACGTCTATCCTGTAGGCAGAAGCCTTGTCATTGTCTTGGCTTTCACTAAAAGAGTCAGCTATTATACTATTAGTATTATCCTGGGAACCGTAGCTTTGTCGTATGGATCAGTGCCGATGTATAAAATGGTAATGTCTTGAAACTAGCCACAAATTTATTCCGCTCACGGAGGATGCCAGATATGTCAACAAACTGGCTGGGGTGGCCAGCCCATCAAAGCTTCCATACATTCAAACGCCGAAGATCCTGCAACTCGATTACAGCCTGTGGCTGATCACCGCCGTCTACGCATTACCTTCAATGGCTCCGTGTCGGACGTCATGCCCTGGAAGTTTACTTCCCAACAGCGCGAGGTTCGAGTGCTACCAGGGGAGACCGCGCTTGCATTCTATACAGCAACCAATAAGAGCGATGAAGATATAATCGGTGTTGCGACTTATAGCGTTACCCCTGCACAAGTGGCACCTTATTTCAGCAAGATACAGTGCTTCTGCTTTGAGGAACAACGACTCAATGCGGGCGAGACTGTTGATATGCCCGTGTTTTTCTTTATTGATCCGGATTTTGTTAACGATCCTACCATGAATAAGATTGACACTATTACACTGTCGTATACCTTCTTCAGTACGTTCATACCCGCGGGACTCCATCTGATGTGGTATACTGATAGCGTACTCCAGAAGCACGCTACGACAAGAACGGGAACCTCTACCCATACCCAACAGCTTGATTGCCAAAAGACCTCAACCCTGAACCTTAAAGGGAGTGACTGGCGTGATGGTTGATTCCTACTTCTGTCATTTCTTTCCCTGCGGCCATAGTTGCTCGATTTGTCGAGACCAACGGCTTTCTACTCCATTATAGCGCATAAGCATCTAGTCACGCTAAGAGGATCATGGCAATCGACTGTACAGATCTTGTACAAAAGGGGTCTTTCCAGGATTATAATCTGCTCGCTAGTTTGTATGAGGCGAAGCAATCTTCCGGCTTATGAGTTGAACGCTAGACAAGTAACAGCAGGTTTTGGTGCACTTTCCCATTGAGGGAAAATGCTCTACGTAGCTCTTGATCTGGATCGCTAAGATCTCTACGACCAAAAGCCTTCCCGACAGATTGATCCATTTGGGCGGGGACCACTGTAGTGCAGACCGCAGAAGTCCTAGCATGCAACGGATACTCAAGAGGCGTCAGTACCTGGAACTGCGCGGATGATTAGCCTCAATAATTAGCTATATATCTATGAAGCTAAACATACAGAAGATACCTCGACCTCACGGTTTGGAGAATAGCGTTTCGAAGGGCTTGACCCATTTGAATTATCCAGCAATCATTTCTGGAGTTGATGTTGGTTAGGAACGAAAGCCTCTATATAACATTGAGGAGACATCCACCCCAGGATTACGGTAGATCTTATGGCAGATCTCCCCAAGTAAACCTACCAATGGAGCTCGTAGTACCAAAATTATGTAGCATCTTCTAGCTAGCAAAATAAGTTACAACCTCAGTACATTATGATGTTACGAGCTGATATCTCAATATGATCCTTGATCAATGTCGCAAAGAAGCAATTCTGATCGACTCACGTTTGTTTTGTTCATGGAAAAGGGCTATAGTACGTTATTTCATGATAAAACGCTTGGAATTCGTTCGTACGTACGTACCTTATTCTCTCAATCCAGAACCTTTTGCAACAGTCGGCCTAGCACTCCCCTAACTTTTCTGGGATTTTCTTGGACCAACGTAAATAGCACCGCCGTGCTAGCTGCGAAAGCAGCTTTTTCCCTCCAAAAATACTGGCAGACCGTTAGCCTCCTATACGTTAAGATTGCTACCTGACCCAAGCATGACCAACCTGTTTCTCATAGACTCTAGGTAACAAAGTAGCTGCCGCCCTTGGTGCCACGAACATCGCCACCTCTTGCCGTTTCCTTTCGGCTTCGATCAGAATGGAGAAGCCGCACAGCGCGCAGCCCGCTCGGATGCACAAGCCTTGGTCCCACATCATCGGGCTAATGGTGTTGGGGCTAAATAGCTTCGGCCCCAGTTGCGTGCGGGCTAGACAAACGCCGTAGTAAAAGAGACTGACGAAAGCGCCTAGGAAGGTGGAGGATCGGAAAGCTTCCTTGCATGCCTTCTTGAGAGCTTCAACTGAAATCTTCCCTCCTCGGGCCTTGACTAGGATTTGCAGAGGGAGGTAGGTTGCTAGGGCGAATTTAAAGGCTCTGGCGAATCGAGATGCTGCGTGGTAGTGGCACGATCTTCCTGTACCCATGTGCACCATCTCGCAAGGTAGAGGGATTGTGACCGCTGGATCACCCCACGACAATGGCCAGCCGTGGTCCTTGCACATACTTTGCAGAATTGGGGCAACCCCTGTGTCCCTGCCGTAAACGAACTCACCCCGCCGGGCTTTTCGCAGGACTTCTATGAGTCGGTGGTCGACTTGCGCGGCTTCTTGGATCCATTTGTTGTAGGCTCGTGGTAGGCGATCTGGGAGGTAGATCCAGGCCCACATAATTGTGCCGGCGCTGATGGCGAAAACGCCTGCGTCTGCGAGATTAGATATTCCGGCTTCGGTAGATGTCCACTTTTTGTTAGATATCCGAAAGATTTTATGGCGGGACCAGATGTCTGCAACCACGGTTTCTAGAGCGCGAGTGACAGTGAAGAGAGTTAGATCCATCGTTCTGCCAACGAAAAACGTCGGCGGTAGTGTTCCAAGCTTCTGTACCCGAAGTTGTTCCGCTTCGTTGGTGGGAACAACGCCGGCTGTGACATCACATTCCAATTGCTTTCGATGTGGCTTTATGTCTCGCTCTGGTACAGTATTTAAAAGTTGCAAGCTAATCCAAGCTGAGAAGAATGCCGCAGCAGCGCGGGATGTTCTGATGACAGCGCCCGTTTTGATTTTCCATCTTCTTCGATTTGATGTGGTTCCCATAGATCCAAGCAATATCCGTAATGGTATCTGTAAGAAGGTATATCCTCCTACCAATGCAGCGCAGAATGCCGGAAATTTGTGGAGGGCCATTGCCCCAAACAAGATGCCGTAAAGCTGATATAATGGATAAGTTAGCAGGCTCCAGTAACATAAAAGTCTCAAGGCTAGAATACCAGCCACAACCGGCAGCAAGCTCCAGGTGTCGTCCGGCTTGCGTTGAGCAAGGAGCGCCATCATGGAGGCTATCAAGACCTCGAGAGAAGAATAGACATCCACTTACCGACGCCAAGCCATTGTTGCGTTTTGATTTCTTTGTGTAAAAAGAGAACAGCAGGCTTAGCAGCTTTGGGCCAATAGTAGAGGCATACGCAAGTCCGTATGCTCGCAGTACACTAGATCATGAAAGACGTCAGTAATCTTGGGCGGAGTCAACATTTCGTAAGACGGGACCTGTAAGTATGGACCTGAGAAATAAGTTGATGAAGGAATTTCCCCAGGGAGCTTACGGCCTAAGTAGCGCTATAGTTTGTTGACTTCCGTGGACAGACCAAGCCATTTCCTTCGTCTAGATCCGGTCCGTAACCACGTATCATTGGCGCTTGGTAGGCCTTCTAGATCAACAACTTAACTCCAATATGAAAGGAGCGAAGGTCCGTTGCTACGATAGAGTTCCACGCTGCAGTGGAGGAATAAGGAGTCAGGATTTTTACTCTGAAAAGAGCAAACTGTAGTTTACCAACACCGTCTTCGTCTTCGAGACGTTCCAGCATTTAGAAGGTCTTTTAAAGCAGAGTAAAACAACCACATCTAATATTGAGAATAATCAAAAGACAGACTGAAGATATACAAAATCTAGGAGGTAAATTGTACCATAGAGACGTGCAACTCACAAGTTAACCTTGAGTCAACCCTAACGAACCAACAACTTACTTAATCTAGGCACAACGAAGTAGTTCGATATCCGATTGTTCGGGGTTTCCTTGACAGAGGAGCTTCAGCTTCTTGACGTGCCAATCGTAGTTGATATCAACAACCAGATAGGCACGGTACCGAGGTCCCTCGTGGATGAGCAGCTTAGCCTGTAGTGGAGTGGCGTGAGTGGCTACCTTGGAGATAGCGAGGCGTGCAAAGTAGTGTTTCTGATCGCCTTTACAAGTTACATGGCATGCTCAGGTAACTTCGAATCAGTACGATCCTATGAGTGAGGGCGGGTGGTTGATATGTAAAGGAGGATACTTTGTGTGCAGGGGAAAAGGCGTCTGATTTGCCACTTATCTGATTAGGTACTTACCTTACATAGGTACTAGGTAGGTATCCGTACTTCGTACTTTCTACGGACGAAATAGTACCTTTAGCATCAGCAGCTCGCAGGCACTTGACATCCCTGCTTGCGGCGGATTTTGCATGTGATCCCACTTCTATTTCACTTGTCATCACCAACACCTCAACCTCAATCTTACCTACCTTTCAGATTCCCTTGACTACCTCACGCTACTATTACGCCTCAGCTATCCTGTACCTGATCCACAACAGCTCTCTTCGATACTAAACATAATTAACTACCTTATAGAATCCTTCTTTTCCTCCCTCAAGGTCTGTGACAAGTGTGCAAGACCACTCCGAATCTTTAATCTTCGACAATCTGCCCTGTTCAAACACTTCACCTTTACATCTCCCAAAGCGACGGCGGATGGTACACGAATTGGGTCTATATAACTGGAGTTGTGTCATGATATGAGCGCGGCCTTACGTCCACCGGTTTTGAGTTGCAGCAATCTATCGAGATTGATTTTCAGATATCATTGCAAAGATGGACAACTTAAGCCAAATGCATCGTCCACAGCTGCTTTTTGGATATGGTAAGCTGCATCGGCCGCCGTCTCAAATCTATCGTATTGACTACTTTTTCAGACACTAGGAGTCTGGACGCCCTCAACTCTCCACCTACACCGCCGCCCGCTCCGGATTCCCGCACTCATATCCTCGCCGAGGAGGACCTCGTTGATTGTGATCAATTTCTCGACGGATTTGATAAAGGAACGACGACTTACCAAGCGCAGGATGCGGCTGAAGATCCTTTACCTCCCACGTTCTTCGCCTTTGGTACACCTGCGCTTCAACCTACTGCTGAAACCTCCTCGGCCCTATATCCCGAAAATCCCTACAACTATCCCCATAACTTTACCTATGCCCCAAGCGAAGGACAAGGTGCAGCACCACTGTCTGATCTTTATCGGGATGAAGGTATGCTGGCTCAGACGCTGTCTGATCGACACTACCAGCACACCTCTAGACGTTGTACCTATGGAGATCTCGATTCGATGACGCACACAAGAGATATGTACCAAGGAGATCGTTCAATCCAGTCTAGGTATAATAGGGCCGATGAGAATGATCCCGGCATATCACCGGGCCTCGACGGCTCCCGTTTCCCTGTATTGCAGAATCGTACGTTCTTCGGAGGACGTGAAATAATCGATCGAATGTATAGTGCTGTTAGCCAGCCTCAAGGAATGCGCCCTGAATTTTCCACACCAAGGATATTACCTTATGGTTCTGATTCCGGGTTCAGCGTCGCAAGATTCATCTCACCAGCAAATCAGGAGGCCGTCGTACAGCGTGATAAGACTATGCTTGAAACCCTTGGCTGCCTGGAACCTTCAGATAGCGCTGCAAGTACACGGCCTTCCAGTCCGACCACGGAAAGGCGGAAGCTGCCTGAGGATAATGGTGAAAGAAAGTCGCAAACCAAATTTCCCGCTGTAATGATTACAGCGGAAAGCAAATCGAGACATCGTAAGACCAGGGCGAAGGTTAATGGAGTCGGCAAGAGCCATCTCGATGATCCTCCATCCCAAGCGAAGAAAGGCAAGTCTCCGTTAGCCAAAAAGGCTAAGGTCACTAAGAAACAATCTATCGATTCTCTTTCCTCAGAAACTAGTAGATCCCGCTCAGGAGACTTGAAGAGTCCTCGGGAGAATCTTTCAGAAGAGCAAAAGAAGCTGAATCACATTAATTCGGAGCAAAGGAGACGAGATGCAATTAGAGACGCCTTTGATAACCTATTGAATATTGTTCCCAGTCTCAGGTCGGAAAATGCCAGTAGAGCCATACGGGTCGATCATGCGATAAGATGGTTGGAAGAACTTCTTGATGGTAACGAGGAGTTGAAAAGACGACTTTCTGCAATTTGAGGCTAGACAATTCTGTCATGCAGAGGGACAACCCACCCTCTTTTGGTTTTTGATACCCCGGTTCGATAGTGGATGATTTGGCAAGGCGTCTCGGAGTTGGATTTATCAGTGTATATGGAGGAATCACTGAAGATGTCAAAGTCACATTTGTGGTTGATCAACTATTCTGCTGAGGGGTGATGAGAAGATGTACATAAAGACCACCGCTACTAACTGTAAATAATCTTAACCCATAAATTGTTAGCCCCTGATCATAGAAACTTAGATCATTCGTTCATAGTAAACACGATTCTTGAAGTTGTCTTCCCCATTGAGGGTTGACGTCGGATTGGGTGGTCATATCACTCTGATATCGGTCACATTCGGAGTCTCAACTGGTTGTTCGAATTGTCAGCCCTACACTAATCTCGCGTCAACAACAACGCTTTCTACTATCACAGATCAATACATCTCCTCAGATTCAAACCTCTACTAAGTTAATGATCACTAAAGATGGTAACAAGACTTCCTTACATGATCTTGGCGCATTATCATTTAATCTAATGTCACTTGTTCATCCAGGCCAAACGGAAAAGCATAACGGGAATCAGGAAGCGTTCCAGGGCGGCTCTTCCAAAGTCACAGCCGAATAGACATTTGAGAACACAAAGAGTGGATGTTGCTCTAAATGTTAAGAACGTGATGCCGCCAGTGCTATCAGTTCATAGTATATCTCCAATTACTCAGCCTTACGAGAAGCGCAAGAGAGATCTTGATGACAGTCTCGAAATTGATGGTATGAATGTGCCATGAAGCCTGTCGGGTTTTAGTATGGCTAACAAGATTTTCAGAAGGTGGGTCATGCAAGGCCTTTGCGTTGCTCGAACCACAATTCCTGCATATATCGCAAGATGTTATACGGTCAACGTGGAAGACTCTTCCCAACTCTACGGAGCAGAAAGTGCAAGAACTTCTCCGGTCAGTTGAAAGGCCAGTCATTGCGCGACACGTAGGAGAGCGAGCGCAGATTGAAGCGCAAGCAGCCCTACGGTCGACCCTAAGAACGTAAGTTGCTAACGCACCCACCGTCTATGCGTTCTTGTGCTGATAAACAAGAAGCTTGGGCAAACGTCTACCACGGATGCCTTTTCCACCTAACACGAAGGAGGTACACTTCGATTACGAAGCGCTCCTTGAAGATAACGTAACAGATTCAATAATGGATATTGATTCGGCGCTACCGCTGACCCTGACACAGCGAAGGCTTGAAGACCGATTAACGTCTTCGATCAGTTCGATTGCGTCTCTGAGGGATGAGATCAAGAAGCATAAACAGCGGCTTGCGACAGAGAATCAAAATCTCGAAAGCTTCGAGAAGGATTGTCAGGCCGAAGAAGACCGAAGAAAGCGGCAGACGAGAAAGGTCAGTCAACGATGCCCGCTTTGCGTTGTGACTCTTATATGGCATTTGTCTTGACTTTCCGCACAGCAGCGCCATCCACTGCGGCTGAATGACGGAACGAAGCAAGGTGACGGCCTTGATCTCATCAATTTGGGGGGACGGGAACTTGGCCAACTGCAAAATTTCGAGGTGCGTGCGTTCCTGCATCAACATTATACGAGCATAGGACAGTCACTGAGCAGCAACAGCACAGCCAAGATCCACATTTGCGGCAATTAACTTTTCAAATGCAAGGCCATCTCGATAGCATGCAGGGTAACAACCATCAGATGGCTGGGGTTGACGATGCACTGCTGCGAACAGGGTCAAGATTGGAAGAAGTCGTGTACAGTCCCATTGATGTAGGTACTTTAGTTAGGCAAGTAAGTCAGGTAAGGTAAGGTGTTTACCAAGAGCACTAGCATACTGCCTTAGACGTTGTTCAGAAGTCCCAACGGCGGGAGGAGGCTTCCGAGAGTACTGCATATTCCAGATCATGTTTGTGTTAGTAGCGAATTATTCCATATGGCTGCTCAGCCAGTAGGTAGTCATTCGTCAACTCGTGTCACTGACTTGTTCAGCTCGTATGTGCCTTATGGAGAGAGTACTCGTAAGGTAGACTGTAGGGTACGGTACCTCCGTAGTCCGTAGTAGCTGCAGAAGGGCCAAAAGGCGAAATTAAGGTATCTATCCGTAGATGCGCAAGCGCATACGGTGCATGCTTGCAGCCGAAGTCGATCATGGCGATCCTCTTCGATCCTCCGGCGAGTGGGAACCCGTTGGGTTGAGGTATCAACCATATTCAATTGGTCGACCTTACCTCGTCTACTCCATATTTTGAAACTCCCCATAACAAATCCTCCCCATCTGCGCCATTGATGCTACTGCTGCTGCACCCAGGCTAATGAAAGAACGAATCATCTCCCGACCAGTATTATGACATATTATGGAGATCAATGGAAAACCCCAATGCTCAACGCGCGGTCACACCGCAGCAGGAAAGGCCTGCTTCAGGCACCGCCACAAGCACGAGCCCGAAGAAACGGCGAAAGGTGAATCACGGTAAGAAGGAACATTCAGTTGAGAGAGGCAGATAATAAACCAGGATGGTGTTCCTGGGCGTTCGAATCATGCGCTGACACACCAACCTGAGCAGCATGTATCTATTGCCGGCGCTCGGTGAGCTACTTTCCAATGCTACACAGCATGTCCCGATTTGAGTTTGGCGGATATGTGTGGACTGATCAACCGTGATGCTACTCCAATGATAGCATATGACTTGCGACCTGGTAAGGCTCGTCATTGGATTGGTGCCTGACAGAGCGCCGAGTTTAGCATGGCTCTGCTGATGTTGTGAACCCTATTGGTTATAGGACCGCCCTTGCACAAGATGTGTCAAACGTAACATTGGCCATTTGTGCCACGATGAACCTCGTGAGCCTGTGAGAACTGCCAAGAGCGAGCCGGAAATTGCGTTTGGGGACAACGAGGGAGGACCCAAGCAAGAGCAAGTCCCGGGAAACGGGTTGCCTCCACCTATCGAGCAGCATCCTGCAGACCAGTCATTGTTGCAAGATACCGCTTTGAAATTAAGTACGAGTGCGGTCCCAACAAGTAATCAGACAACCTCTTCTCAGGCAACGCCATTGGCCCCCGTTTCTGGAGCTCAGAGCCAGGTGCCCAGCGGTAAAATCGAGCAATGTACGCCATGGTCAATACAACATAAATTTTGGTGTAATACACTGACATCTTCTTAGTCTCGGGCTACAGTGACTGGGGCAATAACCAATTCCAGGACATGCACAGCTTTGATCCATCTTACATGTTCAGCGAGCCGGAAATCAGTAGTGAATACAATCTATTTAACGATTTCCTCAGTACCAGTCTGTTAGACGACGGGGCAATCTTTCAAGGCGACGATAATCAGGGTCTCTACTCTGACCCGTCCTTGATCAATACTGTTGCGACCAGTGCCAATGGTAGCAGTGCGAAATTCCTATCAGACCAGCAGCAGAACCAAGCCCAAGTCCTTTTCCCGGGCCCTAGTACATCCCAAGCGAGCGGTATAGTGCGTCCACCAAGCACAATGCCGAACGATAAAGCACGAGAAACCTACTACATGACGGCGGCTGATCCCTCTGGCAGCGATACCCCCGAGGAACGCATGAACAAACTGCTCAAAGCCAAGTATGATGCTGGGATGCTTCGACCGTTCAACTATGTTAAGGGCTATGCTCGCCTAAATCAATACATGGACAGACATATGCAACCAGCCTCTCGCCAAAAAATCTTGAGACAACTCGACAGATTCAGACCGAAATTCCGAGAGCGCATGCAGACTTTGACTGACGTCGAACTTGTCCTGGTTGAGATGTGGTTTGAGAGGAGCCTGATGGAGTATGACCGGGTGTTCGCAAGCATGGCCGTACCTGCATGCTGCTGGAGGAGAACCGGTGAGATATTTAGGGGAAACAAGGAAATGGCACAACTGATAAACGTTCCTGTCGAAAAGCTCAAAGACGTAAGCTTTGGGCGGTATGCTACGCGACCAGAAACGCAGCTAACCAACATGGGCACAGGGAAAGTTGGCTATTCACGAGATCATCGTCGAGGATCATCTCGTTAGCTACTGGGAAAATTTTGGTGCTATCGCCTTCGACAACACGCAGAAAGCGATGTTGACTAGCTGCTCTTTGAAGAGCCCAGATCTCAAATCCACAACTTCCGAGATCCACTGCTGTTTCTCGTTCACAATACGGCGAGATACGCACAACATGTGAGTGCTCCGCGTTGACAACCGTGGATGTTTTTAACAATACGGATAGTCCCTCGTTGATAGTCGGCAATTTCTTGCCTATGAAACCGAACAAGGTGTAGTCGATCTCGGTCCACTATCCATATGTACGATGAGAAGCGCCATCGGCTTACGAGTCTACGTAAAACATATACTATCTACCATGCTCACGGCAAGCTCGGTGGCTTTCAGAATTGGCATCCATTCGTAAATTCCAGAAATTTTCTCGACATGAAAGTAAGGCCCATCTTGCTATTCGAATTCCCGTCTCTCTGGGTGAATCCCGTCTTGAAACTTCAGTATCTGCTAGGATTAATTCACTATTCAAGTTTCCTGTATCTCGTGATTGTGACGCCTCGTTCGGCGAGTTCCGGTGCCGCCTCACCTTATCCCCTTCCACTGAATGTGACTGTTTGATTATATAGCTGCTGCACTCATATTCTGGCGGATGGCACTTATTTCACGAAGAACCGACAGGAACAGCAGATTGACTGCCATCCTTGGTCTGTGAATAGCCTTTCAATAATGCGGAAGAAAAGCTAACTACCGGTCACAGCTTTCGCGACAGACCTGGATGGATGTCTCCGTTCAAACAACCTCTCAACGTCAGTTGTTGCCGATCTTTACAAACAGATTGATCGAATATCTTTGCTTCATAGTGCAGACGCTGCGAGTAGATACCGTGACTTGGATGAGCAGGGAACGAAGCTGTGGAACCTCGCCTCAAGGCTCAAGAGAGATGGCTCGATCAGTATAGAACTAGGCTGTCTAGGTGGGCCGCCTATGAGTCACTCTGATAAGGAACTCACTAACGGGCGAAGTACGAGTTTTCGCCTGCCTGCTACTCGACAGTGCTCAAAGGTGCACTCATGGTTCTGGAACAAGTGAGGATATTTGTGGCAAGGTCGGTGGTCTGTGGGAGCCTAACGTTGAGTCTAGATAACGTACGAGTCCTAAAGTCGACGCTGAGAACCTCTAAGCACTGCCTTGGTCTGCCACCACTCCTAGCTGCTGCCATAAATCAGTTCACTGACAGTAAAACAGATGAGCGACAAATTTCGTTGGCCGAAAGAGTAATCGAAAAGGCGGCTTTCTACCACGACAGGCTTACAGGAGCCGGAGATCACAATGTAGCACATGCGCTCCAAGTTGATCTTTTGTCGAAGGAATACTACAGGGTAAGAATGGCTTTGGTACGCTGTCTTCTTCATTCAAGAATTCCCTGTTTGCCAGAACTCCCATTTTCTGACTAGGCAAAAGGCATGGAAACAAGATCGTCTGGACCTTGCCGAGATCATGCTCACCAAACTAGGCACCGGCATGAAGGAACTTGACCCTTCTCCCGCCGAACAGCTTGCGGACCTATTCTTCGAGATCGGTAGCGACCAAGCAACGAAGTCCCAATATTCCGAGGCTATACGCTGGCTCGAGAGAGCACATGATGTCCTTGCTAGTCAGAGAGTAGAGCAACTGAGCAGTGATGCTGGAGAGCTCCAGCTCAGTATTATGCATGGCACGGTAAAAGCTTTCATGAAAATAGGCGGCGATAGCAACAATAGGAGAGCTTGGAACATCGTCGGCGAATTAGAGGCCATGTGTGGTGATAGGTTGGCAGTTCTGTTGCTGAAGCTTGATCTCTATGACATGGATCCAACGTCTTCACCGCACGAATATTGTGATGTACTCGATAAAATCGTGCGTTCAGTACACCTTACAGACTCGAACGTTAAGACGATATTACATCAAGTACATAAGCTTAGACTACGGAACGCACGGTTGGCACATATCTTACTCTCCACACTTATATCAGAGAGGCTACTTGGCGCAGAGGAGACTGCGTGGTTAGAGAAGGCGTTGGTCACCGTTATCTGGAACTGTACAACATCGACAGACCTTACCGATGCCCTGGAGTTGCTGAGCATGGTTATTGATACAGTAGCTGCTAATCTAAGCAAACATATCGGTCCTTCTGCCACACATGCGGCACATATTGTACGTGGACTTTCTAGGACTATGCAACACCTATGATATCGTGCATGTATACTAAAGGTGCAGGTAGCTTCTGTGGAAACGCATAGAGAAAAGCTTCAATGAAGAGCAATATGTCATATCCGAAGCTTGGTGCCGGCTCTCACTGCATACACTGTTTAGCAATACTGGTGGAAACAACACTGGGAAATTGCAGCGGTAAGCTAATACAATCATTTCTAAAGCATTCAGAATCTGATAGTAAGGCAGCAAGCTGATGTGCTCTGCTCTTGCCATGTCAGATCCGGGAAAAGCTCGTGAAGTCTATGGTCAAATGTCAGAATCAAACAAAGAGCACTCTTCAACCAAGTACCTACTGTACAAAGCGGCATTGAGCTGCCAAGATAGAGATCTTGGTGCGCCTCCTGTTCCTCTCGGCTGGCAGCTGCTAGGCTAATTTACAAAGTTACGGAGTGTCTAGACACCATTTGCATTGCTTCTACTGTAGATGCAACTCTACTTTATGCATGTGTCTTGGAGGCACAGCGTATAGGAGATCATTTACAGACAATAGCGTCCTTGCAGCGTATACTTAAAAAATATGACTATGGTGCTCCTAATGGTGTTCATGTGCCGGCTCTTCTACGGTATACCCCTTATATCACCATCGAGGAGTCATTTGCTTACTCTTGAAGTTGCACCGCTCGTCTCCTCATTAATGAGCTAGACAATCGTGACTCACAGAAAGAGGATACCGTCAACGAGATCTGCAAGCTCTTTGAGGGAGGTATGTATTGAGGGTTCGCCATGTTGCAGTCAGTTGACTCTCGAAAGCTGCCGTACAGGTCAGAATCTCTCGACGAGACTCGAAAGACGACCTTTTCTCACTAGCTGAGCTCGACTGGTTCTCCAGGAACAGCTATAATTTGGCTCTCAAATTCTGCACAACCTGGAGCCCACCACAAACATTGCGCTTAGTGCAAGCTTGCTTGAAGGTTCTTTGCTTTCATTACCGGTGGAAGTCTAGGACTGAAATTTCCATAGTTCATTGACCTATACCCGTCTGGAATCGATGCGAGCATCATCGAAGACTTATCACTCCGCAGTTTGTTCTGTGAATTTCTCAGTAGCTCGTTACTCATCGTGATGGCGCGAGGCGAGGATGTTATAGAGGACCAGGTTCCTATACTCCAAACCAGCATACATGGCGAAGCTGATATTAATAGCTGCAAGGTTATCTTGGTGTTCGCAAGGCTGCCAGCAAATTTCGAACGCCTTTACATCAGCAGCTTAATAGGTTAGAAGGAGGTGCGAAAAGCGACCTTATGCGCAAATACTTCAACATCCTTGCATTCGACTTCGAGGCGGCAGCTAGACTCAAGTCATGGGCAAGCTTCGAACAGATCATCAAGGTACCTTGGTCCTTCCTTTCTCTGCACCGCAGGTGACTGACAAGGGCCTCTTTTCAAGGAATGCCATGAATGCGAGGATCCAAGTATCTATGGGGTTTTGGCTGACATGGTGCTGTCATCTGAAGCACCCAGTGAAAGTAGGTAGTCAGTCCGTAGCAGCTTGTTACCAACTACTAACATCGAATAGCCAAAATTACAACATTGCAGGTCCGTAGCACAGCCCCGCGTTGACGAATGCAAATAACTGAGATCTTACAGCAAATCACCAACCTTACCTGGCGCCTTAACAACAACGACCTCGCACAGCTTTCAAGGTGGATTCGCTGTCTTTTCTCACTAGCCACAACGTCCAAGATCCAAATAGCAGAGCATCTTCTCGATCAAGTCGTCACTATCGCCGGAAACGCTAAGACAGTCTGTAAACCCCCTTTCTTACTCTTCAAGCCCTTCATAACATATACACTAACCTGCTCAACAACCAATAGAAATCAACAGCATACCCGCCAGAAGAAATTGCATGGCTCGCAACAACAGCTTACAACCACGCTGTGGACTTCTATTGCTCGTCACAGGACGAAACATGCAGGCGGTGGGCGGGGAAGGCGCTAGGAATTGCGAATCTGAGCGACGACGGAGGGACATTATACAAGTTGCTACAGGAGAAGTATGCGGGATTGACGTGGGATCAGTGAGCTGACGCCCAGAGAGTGATTGAGGCAGGAGCAGTGGCTCAGTTTCCTGCTTTTCGGACCCCTGAGGTGCAAACACAAAACTTGGATAGGCGAAAAGCAGCTCTCATAACTCTCTTTAGAAAACTTGTTCATGCTTATGTTCGAAAGTACATCGGGATCACTAACTCTCTATACCGCGCTTCCACAGCAAATATTCCTTAGCTAGCCTTCATCGTATTGACGTAATACCTGGCGTGTGCTGACTTGAGCACATACGCCTGTGGACCTGAAGTGAATATGATCAAGCTACTAGCCGCTGGAAATATCTACTACTATCACAACTACAGCCCGAGACGTTTGTCCTGCTTGCCTCGAACTTCTGCCGCATGGTACTGATAGAACTAAGAGCATTTTTAAAAAGTCAAATCGTGCTACCGTCATTGCATGAAGCCACAAAGAGTTTTGGAACATTTCTGTGGTGTCGATCACTAAAAATAATTGACTATCCAGCTGGATAACCCCTGTGTAGAAACTAGACTAGTGCTCATGCACCGAGACCGTTGAGACCATCCAAGGCCAGGTGGAGGATTATTGAAGTGGAGACTCATGAAAGCCGATGCTCTCAAACCTGCTCCGATTCCAGAAAATCATTTAAATAATTGAGTCGATGAAGAGATGCGGAAGCAGCACTTTGTCCAGCGGATGCTCTTTCTACTTCTGCCTCCACGAGGGCAGTCAACCCTCGTCAATACATCGAACATTCGCAAGAATCATGCGATTTTGATGGTATGATGTCCGAAAGAGGTTGTGTCTTCACTCTGCGGGAGGACTCTCTGTTATAAACATCCGATGTAGCAAGCCGAGAAATAATGATGAGCTCATGGCACGTTTGTGACAACGTTGGATTGATGGGGAGGTAATGATTGAAAAATCTTTTCTTATACTCTTCATAAGGATACAATAACCCCCCAACCCCCACCTACTATTATACTTTAAACAAGATTACACGTGACAAATATGGAACAGAAGCATAGTTGGTCCTCTTCGGATCTTGACGATGTATCAACGGCGCATATATCAAAAAAAGCGAACAAAGGCAGCGGGATATAGAAGCCGACGAAATGATGAGACAAGACGTAAAGCATAAGAGTGGCAGGAATATTAAATGCGTAAAAGGTGAGGCCTCAGTAAAAGATATGGACAGTAAAGGAAAGGGATTCATTAGTAGTGTGATTATCCATTTGAGAAACTCATACAGGCCAGGAATGAGCACAGATTGAAGTGGATATGAAGTGGATATACAGCTTAACCAACGTTGACGACAGGAGTGATCAAGCCAAAAAAGGCTGGTAGTCTTCGAATGATACACCCAGATGTGTTTTGGGTTTCATCTAGTTTTGGATGGCAGGATACTTATGAGAGCAAAGTTAGATAATAATCGCCCTGGCAACAGCCATAATGAATCCTCTCAACTTACTTGTAGCCACTATCCAGACGGTCTCATCAATGCCGAATCATGTTCCTTCCTGCTCTCGTATATGTAAATTGATATTTCCCTCAATCTTCGGTCCGACCGCCTTCAATTCGACGCCCTAAGCGCCCCGCTAGCGCTCTTTCGGATAATATTGTCTATACCGTTTGGCGTGACTGAGACCTTTCCACTTTGTTAACCTTAGATGCCATTGATGCGTTTCTACCCTAGCTCATCTAACCATCTCCTAAGGTCTTTGGGGACAATGTACTTTCTTTGGCTCCTCCAGTCACATCCGTAGAATCTCCGGACTTGTTCAATACGGCAAGCCTTTCATCGATCATTGTAGCCAGATATGCATCCAGTAGATCGCCAGGTATCATCTCGTTTTCAGGCCCCAACTTAGTCGTACTCTGACTGATCGCACCAATCGTGAGCTTCATTTCACGTGCTAGCTCTTCTGCTGTATCTCGCTTCAGGATCTCCGATGATGAGTTGATCTTCTTCCGATATTCTCGCAGGGATTTGCAGATTTGCTCCGCCGCCATGTTCAAATCAGTGAGATTGCTGGTGCTCTTCCTACGGTGCCGTCCATCTAGTGAAGAGCGTCTAGATTTGATGCTTGCGGCAGGTTTTTGGGGGCTTGGAGGAGTGGAGGAGTGGTGTTGCGAGAGTTCATGATTAAACACCTCCGTTGCTGAGGATAACGAGGGCGAATGGTGTGCACTGGCTGACACAGCCGGGGTAGTCACTTTGCGTGTGTTGGCTAAGGTGTATCTCGAGGTTTTCTTTTTGATCTGGGTTGGAGGATGACTTCGTGATGGCGTTTGTGGATCACCATCGGTTTCGAGGCATTTCTGGAAGTCTTGAATCTCGGATTTGGACAGGATTCTTCTTAGAGGGTTCGACAATGCTGACGTGCGTGATTTTAGAAGTTCGGTTGTACTCTCGCCTTTGACAATCTCGTAAGGCCCTGCTAAAAAGCGGGATCCAACAGTCAGATCCCAAATCATTATGGTACCGTCTGAACCTGTGCTAATCAAGAAACCTTCCGAATCTCCACTCCCACTACGCTTTTGAACAAAAGCAACATCAGTCACCACCATTTGGCCATAGTCCCTGACGAGGACTGACCCGTTGTCATACTCATACACACTGATTGATTTGTCTGTGGACGAAACGCCCATGAGTACTAGTGCTGGGCCAGAATATTTCTCAAATTTCTGTATTGACAGAGAGTTAATGACCAGCGAATCGCTGCTCGTGTAATCTAATGCTTTGAAGCTTTGAAGAAGCCGTCCTGTGGAAAGGTCAAATTTGTGTATCTGCCGATCGAGGGTTGAGATGACGAGGACGTTTGACTCAGGCAAAGCCGAGCAGGCAACGGGACTAGCTTTGAGAGTTATGACACGTATTGGTATGAAAGCTACTTTTTGCGCTAACCCTGTGGCTAACGTTCGCATTATGACGGTTCGATCCGAGGACGAGGAGAGAAGAGTGGATCCATTATTTAAAAACATGACATTGCACACACTGGCTGTATGATCATCCAGTGTTTGCTGGATAGTTAGGTTATCCCCAGTCTTTCGAAAGAGTTGAAGCGTCCGATCCCGTCCACAGCTTACGACAAGTGTATCGTTCACATCTCGTCGAGTCAACGCAATATCGTGTATGTCACCATTGTGCGCTCTCAGAGCCGTAATGTTTCTACCGGTGCGATCGATAAGCCGCAAGGTTCCATTTTTGTCTCCAGAAACCAAAAAATCGTCAGACTCGGATGCTCTTACCACCCTAAGCTCATTCAAACCACCCTCTTCGGCATCGTCTGTTTGGTCAATTGTGACTTGTAGCTTGCCTTTGCAAGTACCATCCAAAAGCCAGAAGATCACGGTCCCTTGGACAGACCACGTGAAGAAATCGGCTTCACGATCGTTAGGCTGGCGCATAGTACTGACTCCGAGCACAGAGCTATCATGGGCCGGCATTCGCTTCCCTGTGCCGACAGTGTTTCTACCATCAATGTTTCTGGCATATTCGATTCCAACAATGTGACTAGAATCAACTGTAACAATGTGGCCGCGCACAGATCCAACAGCTAGAATATCCGCGATTTGGCTAGAGCCTGATTCGAAATGCGAGTCCGGGCCGATTAGAGAAACGGGAAGATCTGAAGCAACCCCAATGCTAGTCACAATATTTAGGGAAAGCACCCAAAGCTTCCCCATTGTGCCCCCCATCCACAGACAACGGTTGATATTATCCACTGTAATACAGAGGATGCTGGATCCGGTCTTTGCAATTCGATCTAGTCCTTGATTTCGTCCAGTGTCATCTAGCAAGCAAATATCGCCTTTATCGGTACATATTATTGCTTTGCAGTCAGATATAGCTACAACGCAAGTGAAAGTTGCATCCACGAGGGACCCAAGTAAGCAATTCCTTCCCGAAAATGTTCTCGGCATAGGACTCCCGTGTGCTCCATCGATATGGCTTTCAATCTCGAAGCGCTTTTTAGAGGGTGAAGCGGGCATGGTCCGCTCTAGTCTCCATACCTTAACATGGCGAGTCCCAACTGTTATTACGCTGCTGCCCATCCATGCCATGTTGTGTACGAAAGAGGTCACCTTGTTGCTGAACTGCAATTTACAAGAGCCCGATTTCGGGTTAATCGACCATAAGTAAACAAAACCATCATGCACATTGCCCAGTGAGCAAAGCCACCGTGAGTCCGGAGAGAATGCACAGGCACGGACACCAAAACTGTGTTCATTTATTGATGATAATGGAACATCCAATAGAGCATCAGGAGCCGTAGAGAATATCAGGATTCGTGGACTGTAACCTGTCTGTACTCGTCAGCTGCAAAGGTCAAACACGAGATCGCTTCAAATATGGAGGGTCTTCGGGATACAAAATATTACTATATTATAGTTACAAACCAGGTAGATCACGAGCTCACCATGATGAATGGAGGAAAATGGGAGAGCTCTGTCGACTTTCTTGACATTAGAGTAAAATGGTGGTTGGTTACAAAAGCAAAGGGAAAAAGCAATATGGGTGGCGAGCAGACGATGATATCTGGAGAATGACTTGTAGCACGGCATCTAAATCACCTCCTTACCTCTCCTACCGCCAATAGCTTCCCCCCCGGACTTAATGACACACAGCTTACATCTCTGGTCCGTTTGTTTGCCTTGCCTCGGCCAGCAGACTCTGTGGAAGAACTCCCCATTGTGAAAATCCCCGGTGCTTGTCCGTGACCACCATCTCTGAGAGAGGATGCTAACCGATTGCGAGGGTCCGGCACTCCCTGCGCGGCCGAAGAATTGTAGAAGGAGGGAATCGCGTTGACTGGCCATACATCGGGTCTAGCACGAAAGAACCGTTGAGTCACGTTCAATTTCTCGTCTAGCTGACTTAATACCACCGCGGAACCTGCACATACTACAAAAGAATGAGATTCGTGGGCAAAGTCGAATGCGTTTGCTGAACTAGTAGTGGTGCCGATAACGGTTTTGAGCAAGAGACTGAGACCGCTATCTTCTGGGGCAGATTTTCCGGCTGTCTGCATTGGAGTGAACCTATTCTTGGGAGTGAGCCTGAAGCTTCCAGTATTGCTGGGGCCGCTCATCCTGGACTTGACGGGTCCCTGGTCGATCCTGCATCGAGAACTCTATAGATTGGGGCTGGCGAAAATCTTTGAGCGCTATTGGAGATCGGGCGCATTGTCAGTCAAGCTCGTGGAGCCAGAGATTGCGGATCCTTACTGATACCGAATTAATTGTGTGTCCATGTTTTGATATGAGAGGGAAATTCAAGTGAACTTGAAAAGACCGAGGGACTTCCCAGCCAAAAAAACCGAGACCACTTAGCGAGATATCATAGGTACCTTATCACATCTCTGGGTGTCACTGGTGTCTTCCTTGTTACCCAACATGCCGTCACTTGACATTGTCTTCAGCTACATCTAGATCATCAGCAGTATTCAGGTAATTTGTATGAGTCACCATGAGTACTGCTAAAACAGGACGTGAGGTATTGTGCTAAAAGGTCTCACTTATTTTGAAAGGGCGCCAGGGCGCTCAGCTCTTAGAGTACCCGGAGATCTTCACAATTCAAGCACGTTTATTTGCGACAGTACTCTACTCCACGAATTTCACGACTGCTTCCCAAAAGCTTTACTTCTCTAGACTTGAAAGAGCTCGTATACAGCCATCGACTAGGGCGCTCATCGCTCTCCAACCCAAAAAACCCGCGAAACTAAACAGACTACATCCAATGATGAACGCTTGAAGGTTTCTTCTCTCGATGCCCGGCTGCTTCACACCGGTTTTTGTAGCATCCTCTATCTGAGTTCGCTTGGAAAGATCTGGGATGTATTTGAAATCGAACGTAGTCTCCTTTCCGAGACCATTCTTGCTTTCGATAATGACGGACCAAAACATTCTACGCAACGCCTGAAGGATCTATTAATACATTTCGCCATCTGGAAGATATGACACTCACAGCGATCTTCCTTTTGTCCAGATACGGGATTGCTCTGTAAGTGTAGCAAATTGCCATAAAAAACAGACACTGTCCGGCCATCAGAGCCCAATAATATATCCCCGGTCTTCCAAGACCGAGACGATCGCACAGTGAATTTCCGTTCAACCAGCGGCTGTTAACTTCAAGGAACGACTTTGATGCATAACTGGGCGGCTGTGCTTCCAGGGATTTGATGATATTATTGGCAAGAATTTTTGATGTTTCCGAGGGGTCAATTTCGTTAAGCAACAGTGATTCCATAACGGTTTTCGCTCTTTCTGGTGTCTCAAAATACTCTGTTGGCGTGCCAGTGAGGTATCCAATATACCGGAATAACGCAATGTAGTCGACGATTTCTTGGTTTCTGAGTCAGCAGTAATGTCAGTCATGAGTCCGATCAGTAAAGGCCAAGTCCCATAGCGCTTATAGACCTTGAATCCAGGCCATGCACTCCAAATGAGTAAACTAGTAAATATCCATACCTCATCCATATACCTTGACGCGGAAGGCTCAACCAGATCAATGTGGCCGAGAATGTACCAATCGTTGCTATGCAATCTAAATCGTTTATAGGAATCCCAAACTTCTTCACGTTATAGTAGTCCGGTCGCTGCATGGCAAGCTTCATGATCCTTTGACGAACAGCAGCATGCAGCAAGCGAACCCTGATGGAAGAAGCATAACCATCACCACCAGGTTGTATGGATTGAAGCGACTGAGTGCATTGTAATATATGTTGAGTCGTTTCAAAAAGTCGTTTCCTTGCCACTTTGGTAGAGAAGCCGCCTGTCCGTGATAGAACTTCAACAACCCTCGTTGCACCCATACCGCCTAGTAATGACTGAAAGGCAAGACCTGTGAGAGCAGGGCCGCCATATCTGTAAAAGCAGTCTTGTCCTCTTGCAATTTGTTCCCAGCACACCCATGGGGGTATAGTATTCACTTGTGTCCACAGTTGACCCAACACCTCATCAGTCGCAGCATTCTCTCGAAGAAGAGCGTAAAGGTCTCTCTTGAAGTCTTCCCTTTTAGGCACAGTGCTACCGTTTCCTGCCTCCGCATGCTGTGCAGCCTTCGAGTGCACGGCTGAACCCGACGGTGGGGAAATTACATTTAGCCTGTTCAAAGCCCGTTCTCCTAATATGTCGTAAGAACACTTCATGGGAGCCATCTGCTCTGAGGTTAGATGAGCATCTGTCCATTGGAACGTGTAGTCCCAGCACGTCCGAGTATCTTGGTCTTGTAATCGAAACGGATTAGGCCAAGCCATTAGTAGGATTAATACAGCCGAAGTGTTCAGAGTGCAATAGAGGACCGGAAAAAGTAGGAATTATCGGATGGGTTGGAGACGAAAAGAAAATATAGCGTTATTGAGATGAAAGGTAATTCAGTGTTCAGTGCATCCCGCAACTCGTTACGGAGTTCGGTATCTACGTCGTCATTGCTCACAAAGTCGCCAAACAGCCTCTCATCGAGACTTCAAGGCGGAGAAATTTGTCTACACATCGCTATTAAAGGTGTAATAATAGGAATGAAGACTGAGAATGTCCGCTCATCTAATACCTGAGAAAAAGGTACCCTACCTAAGGTAGATTTGAACCTCATCATATTAGGCTAAACTTTCCTTGCTCAATCCCTCATGCGAGCGCGGAAAAACTATAATCCGCGGAGATTTGCCCCCTGCAAGAACTTCATATTCCAACACAACAAAGGTCAGTACTGTAGTTCTTTCTACGCTCATGCTGGTCAGCCATGTCATGTTCATCATGTGCCACTTTCTCGCTGCGAAGCTTTCTAAAGGCTTTGATCAAGGTTGAGCTTCGGGCTACTCGACCAGTCTATCCTTCAAACGGGTTCACAGTATCAAGACGTCAAATACACAACAGCTCAGTATCTAGCACACAATTATCTCCCCGAGAAGTCCAGGATCATTTCCTTCTGGAACAGGCTAGTTCGACAAACCTCAATGACACATTCCTGCCCTTCGATGAAGACGTTAAAGCCAGGACCTCACAAGAGAAGGCCGTCGATGCAAGACCATGGAGACTACAGCATTCTAGCATGTTCAAATCAGCGGAGAGAACCATCCATAGCCCAGATATCTATGGGCAGGAGCGTTCATTGGGGCCTGTATCAATATTGTTAAATCACCCAGAGCCACAGACATGGCCGTCTGAGGAAAAATCATCTGCCATTGAAACCAAGTGGCAACAGTCTTTTGCAACAGAGCTTACCGGCAGTAACCAAAACCTCAGTATCCCAAGCCCAGCCAGTATGAGTACAGTATTAATATCTCAGTCCGCCCGTGGGTTTTCAGAGAAAGACTTTCCTACTGTGAAGCACGGTGTGAATGGCACACCTCAACCGTCATCAAAGTATGGCATGGAGGCAAAGTTCAAAAATCGTGATGGAAAGTGGGACCTCAGCGGCAACACTTCTCCCTCCGGAAAGAGTGTGGGGCTTTCCTCGAGTACAGGACGTCCGAGAGCTTTGGGGAGCACTCAAACCCGTGGCTTAAGCGAATACCGTCAGCGCGAACCCTGGCAGGTTCAGAAGAGCGCTTTAAAGGCGAAGTTTGGCCTTATAGGTTGGTCTCCGCGAAAGCGCCTCTCGCCTGATGCTATCGAGGGCATCCGCGCTCTCCATGCTCAATACCCCGACAAGTACACGACGCCAATACTGGCCGAGCAATTTCAAGTCTCGTCAGAAGCGGTGCGGAGGATTTTGAAAAGCAAATGGAGAGCTAACGAGGAAGAGGAGTCGGACCGGCGCCAGCGTTGGGATAAGCGAGGAGCAGCCATATGGAGTAAATTGGTGGAGACCGGGGTCAAGCCTCCCAAAAAATGGAGGGAAATGGGCGTAGGTAGGGGTAGGAATCATCTCAAAGTAAGACGAAGTGGAGAGTCAGGAGCTAGTGTGTGGGACAGTGGTAATGCAGGGCAGGAAGCGGGCCTGGGCACCACATTATCAGATAGGATCCTATAAACCCATTTCCTGCGCCCAGAATGTTGTATATTTGCAAATATGATTAGCCACCTATTCCTATTGTATACTTCAAAAAAACCGAACAAACGTAGCTCTTAAACCGAGGCTTTTACAATCCTACAATTCAGTCCTACACGAAGCTGTCTGTCTCTCTTGACGACCCATCAACTACCTCGACCAGTATTGAAGAACCCAAAAACATTACCATCCGACAACATACAGTAAGATTACGGTTCGTCATCACCCAATCCCTCCTCGCCAGTCATTGAGTCAGCCAAGGGGTAGGTACTTGTCATTAATGCGCATACACCTCATGAGCTCCCATATGCGGAGAGCTGCTCCGCATCCAGTCTTAGAACAATGTCAGATATCCGAGTCTCTGTGCAATGGCAGAGTTCGACAGTATTTGCCGGAGAGAGGATCGAGTGCAAGATAACCTTCAAGAATGTCTACCAAAGTCCCAGCAATCGTCGGTCGCCGTCACCCAGCTCTCGGCTTCTCAGTCAGACCTCAGCTCGAGAGCGGTGGAAGGAGACCTTGCCGCTACAACCCAAGCCTAACGATAGTTTTATCGGCTCGTCACCGAACCTAAGTATGCCTCGAACGAAGCTCCGAACGCACAAGCCTGCAGCGTCCCTCAGTGGGCCCCCAAGCATGAAACCAGGACCTGGAGTCGTTGTTCAGGGTAGGACAACGAACGGCATACAACCACCGAGTTACATGCACAGGAAATCAGTGTCTATCATTTCACTTGCTGGGGACGTATCCAAGGGGAACGAAGTACACCGCGCTCAAAGTAACTCTTTGAGACGACCTGGGCGGGGTCATACCCGCGCTGCAAGCTTGCAAGTACTGCCCAGGAGGACTGGGCATATCACCCCTGGCCCATTGTCAGGCGAGGCATCCTTCGTTCATCTCTTGTTCTACGCTAATGGCTTTATAGCATCTGCTAACGATCGCGCCACCACGATGCCGTCTCCTTTCTTTAGGTCATCAACATCTTTTGCGGAGCAAGGCTCAGGGTCGGAGGCTGAACATTATGTGAAAACACAGCGAAACTCGGCTGCGGGATCTGTAGTGCCAAGGCATTCCAGGAAAGCGTCAGAAACACTATCCAATTTCAGGTTCCCTCGAGTACCTGCTTCCACAGGAGAATTTTCGAGTCAGGGCTCGAATATAGAACTCGGTTGTTCGTTGGGAGAAGCAAGGGCATCGTTATCTTCTCGCCCTTTCGGGTCCAGCAATGTTCAAGAACAACTCCCACCGTCTACAGTTTTACTTTCGCCTACCAGCATGAATGGCACGCCTAGAAGTAGTGGAGATTTCTATTCGATGAGCAACAACTCCACAGAGACTTTAGCCTCGGAGTACGTTATGCAGGAGAATTCTCGTCTGTCTCCAGGAGCCGCACTTGGTCGTCAAGTTTCTCCGGCTATTTCCATGGGGAGTAATAAACCACCTGAGATCTTGATGATGGGCTACGGACAAATCACAGGCTCTTATACTCTCGATGGGTCCTTAGTCGACCAGTCACCTTTCGAGGAGGTGAAGAGAAAGGGCATCATAGGCGGTCAGGGCGGCGGGGGCGTCGTTAGAAGTGATTCGGTCAAACGAGATAGTGGCTTCTTCGGTGCTTTAGGTTGGGGAAATCTTGGGGACTCTTTGGGAGGCCTCCTTGGAGGCAACGAATTGAGCAGCATTCAAGAGACGAAAAGTAGCGACAGCTCAAGATCAATACCGATACTTTCAACTCCTCAAGCCATTCTATTCGTAAACTTGCAGCTGGGGCCCGGGGAAAGTAAGACTTATTCATACAGCCATCCGCTGCCGAAAGCAATACCTCCAACGCATAAGGGTAAAGCAATAAAAGTCTCTTATAGCCTCGTCGTTGGGACACAACGAGCAGCCAAGGCTGCACAGCAGCACCATGTTCGTCACGTCGATGTCCCATTCAGAGTTTTGCCCAGTGTCAATAGTAAGTGTCCACTCAGTTCCGTCTTTGCATTTCTAACCCATGCAAGGTCGCGGTGAGATATTAAGGTATGATCTGATGTCTCCTTATGTTATGCTCCGCAACGATGCCAGTATCTCAACCGTACTTGGAAATGAGCAAGAACATGCTGGTACAGTTGCAGCTTCTGCGCATAGTAAACCCGACCCTTCCGTTCAAAGTTTCCTTTCTTACGTCGAAAATATCCTGGTCAAGCCGCGCCAGAATTCGAGTCTTGGTCTTTTGTCGCCGACAGAGAGTGGCCAAAAGGCCCTCACGACTACGGAAGAGGAAATGGATACTGTGAAAGATGCTATCGATCACGCTATACTCCAAAGCAATTCTACGCTGTCTTCAAAAAGGAGCCCTAACCGTTTTGAGATTACGAGAAGCGGCCACCGTGTAGCTGTGATCATGCTTACGCGCCCAGCCTACCGTCTTGGCGAAACCATTACCGTTGCTATTGATTTTCGACACGCCGATGTATCTTGCCATTCATTGAATGCCACGTTAGAGACATCCGAGAGTGTCGATCCTGCTATCGCGTTACGCTCAAACGCCAGTGTCCAACGGGTAACTAGGCGAATTCATGCCTCACAGTCTGAGTCCACAGTTTTTGCCACGAGGGCGGTTTTTAACCCAACAATTCCCGCTAATGCCACTCCTGGCTTCATTACATCGGGAGTCACCCTTGAATGGAAACTACGCTTTGAATTTGTCACGAGTCAGACAAGTGATGGTGCAGATCTACATGATAATCTCGATGATCTTATGGAAGAAATCGCACGGGACGATCGAGGAATTGTCATGGCTGCCGTGCAAGGACTGCCTTGCGAGACATTTGATGTCACTGTACCTTTACGAATCTATGGAGCAACGGCAGGGTTTGGAGAAAAAAATGAAACCGGGGAAATTCCAATATAATTCTGTTCAATCGCTCGGTTGTGGCATAGAACTTATCAAGCCTGCCTTTGTCATCCTCTATAGACTCTGTATATATCTTAAACGACTAGAGTATCTACGTTTTTAGCATATCGCAGACCTCGGAGTTTATCAAATCCCGGGGCAGAGTATTCAGATGGCTTCGAAGGCCTTATACTCCGTAAAACAACCCTAAACTATCATGACTTACAAGTGAGCCGGCCATTCCGTTCCCGTCGCATTGCCTTGTTGGTCCCATTTCCCACTCTCCGTGTTGCGAACTGACACAATAGAGTTCCTTCAATCACTAATTTAAAGCCTTCCCGCAACTTAAGCGAAAATCGAAATTTTGTTACCGGGCCACCCATATTCTTGTCAACAGATCTGCGATCCAGCATATTGTGCGCCGTCACGCAATTTGACCACAGGCCATTGATCACGTCCTCATATTTGGTAAGGTTTATCACGAAACACTTTCATCACTCGGCTAACGCGTAGAATACAAGAGGACCTTCCATCTGGCCTCCAACTACGTAACGCTTCGCTAGCATGGCTTCCTTCATCACCACTATGTTTGTTGCCCCACCTTTGACAGATTTCTCGCCCAAACCCTTCACCTACATCTGTCCACACATGAGTCGAAAACCATCATGCCCTAACTTCCTTCACGAGTCAATGATGGCAGAGTTTCATTCGTCACAATCTGATGACATAAGGCCATTAAACTTACAATGTGAATCAACTAGAAACGCGAGGACAAGAAGCCAGTTCAAACCGAGGAATGCAAACAAAGGCACAAGCAGCTATCAGCTCCGTCAATTTGCAGAGGCAACTCTGGGAAGTGGCAGCCTCCGGAAAGCTGTTAAACTACCAGATGGAGAGGACCTGAACGAATGGCTAGCCGTGAATGGTGGGTTGGACTCTCTTGATTCGATGCTCTACGCTTTACCAGCGATGTTCGTTACCACTGAACGTCACTTATAGTCGTGGACTTCTACAACCAAATCAACTTGTTATACGGGTCAATAACTGAGTTTTGCTCTCCTCAATCATGTCCAGAAATGAAAGCTACGGATGAGTGAGCCCGAGTACTCGTTCTCTGCCGCACTCGACCCCTAATACTTTCCAGATTCGAGTATTTATGGCAGGACACAGAGAACTTCAAGCGACCAACAAAGATGCCTGCTCCAGAGTATATTGAGCATCTTATGGCGTGGGTTCAGAGCAATGTCGACAACGAGTCGATGTTCCCTAGCAGAATTGGTGCGACCTTTGAAACAGGCCAACGATGGGGCTAGCTAATAACGGCTTCCAGGTGTTCCATTTCCTAAATTGTTTCCCGCCCTCATTCGCCAGCTTTTCAAGCGCCTTTACAGGGTATATGCTCATATCTACTGTCACCATTATCCAGTCGTTGTACAGCTGGGGCTCGAACCTCATCTCAATACTAGCTTCAAACACTACGTCCTGTTTATTGACGAGCACGGTTTGGCTAGCGGTAAAGATTTCTGGGGACCATTGGGAGACTTGGTTGACAGTATGCTAAGGAGTGATTGAAGGATTGATCCATGAGAAATGCATATCATGAGGCATCCAGGTTGTTGGGAGAAGAGGAACACCTATTGAAATTACAAGATTGTTGAAAGGAGGGTATTGAATGAGATCATTAGCGACACTGCCATTGTCTAGCAAATAGACATGAGGGACGATTATCTTGTACATTAGACTTTCAGCTTGCTTGTCATTTATGAATGAAATACGTCAAGATCAGTGCCTCATCAGCATCACTGTGTATATAACGTTAGTGAAGGATACTCAGTTTTTGTCAATACCACAAACGAGCGACTACCAAATCGCAGTGCTACGTAAGGTACCTAGGTACACAATCTCAAGATCCAGATTAGGTAAGTGCAACTGCCAGGGGGAAGCAGGGTTAGCCGAAAACCTTACTCCAACCACTGTTCGTACGAAAGGTCTTGCGTTGTATCGTTGGACTGTCGGCCTGCGCATAACAGTCATGTTATCGAGACAAATCAAGACCGCCGCACTGCGGTCTGCTACTCCGCGCAATAGCTGTGTCATTAATGCAATTGCATCTCCGCTAATAAGGACCTACGCTCAAGTGGCCCCCAGCCAGACTGCATCAGCGCCGGATTCAAAGCCTCCCGTTGCTCTCTTTGGCCTTGACGGAACCTATGCGAGTGCATTAGTACGTTTAAAAACTTTGTTCTCCCTGCTTCAGGGAATTATGCTGGATGTGCATGCAAGATGGGGGCTAATCGCAATGTCAAAAAAGTATACTGCTGCAGCCAAAACCTCGGCCCTCGACAGCACTTCCAAAGCCCTAGCCGCTCTTTCCGAAGTGTTCAAGAAGGATGCTAAGCTTCCGATTATCCTGACGGCACCAACCCTGACGCCAGGCGACAAGTCTCAAATTGTTCAGGAGCTACAGAGGCATATGGGTGGGGTTGATAAGGCGGACACTGTCAAAAATTTCCTGAAGACACTTGCCGAAAATAACAGACTCGGAATACTGCAGGGTGTCTGTGAGAAGTTCGCGACGCTGATGGGAGCTGCAAGGGGAGAGGTGGACTTGACTGTCACGAGTGCTCAGGCGCGCCGATGATGCCCGGGACTTGAGGAACCGTTCTGACTAAATATTAGAGACTCGACACCAAGATGCTGCAACGACTGGAGGCTGCAGTGGCCAAATCGGAGTACAGTCAGGGGAAAAAGTTGAAGGTTGTGCAGAAGGTTCGAAAATCTGGACTTGGGCCTGGAGCTTTTTCATGCTGACAATGAGCTAGGTTAACCCTGATATCATGGGCGGCTTGATTGTTGAAATTGGGGACCGAACAATCGACCTCAGTGTCTCTTCAAAAATTGCGAAAATGAATAAGCTACTGACTGATACATTATAAGTCTGTATATCGATAGAACGAGCAATCTCAATGGGTTCTGTCAGTTTGGGAGCAACGTGACAAGCATCAAGTGCCTCAAGAAGTATTTGCGCTCCTCTTTGGCCATCTCTTTCTATCCTTGATACATATCAGTGATATAGGACAGGCAGCGTTAGACTCGGCAATGTGAAACCTGTCCCATCAAATTCTGAAGTTGCTAAAAGCTCTAACCGCAAACCTTAGATCGTAGTTGCTTTACAAAGTCGCTTACTGTCCAACAGTTGGTTTGGATACATCGACTCTGGTCAAGTAAACTCTACAGACCGTGAACTCGATGTTGCCCACGAAGTCATGGACAGAGAGGGAAAGCGTGCGGTTAGGCCAAGGGGCGAAGCCAGCAAGGGTCGAGCTTACTTGACCGGTTTTATATTGCTTCTCGACTGGGCTGTCCTCAGTCCTAACTTCGCCAAGAGTTTATGCGGCTACTTCAAAGTTGCTTGACCCGCAGTGTCAAAATTGTTCCTCTCTTCTCTGTTATATCATCTGATTGTGTTCCCAACTCGTTTCAAGTCACTACCTACCTGGTGACTGACAATCGTACCGAAGCCGGACTGGTACTCATTCAAAATCGCAACCTAAGAACGTCAATCCTATACTTACAAGCTTCGGCGGCACTGCCCGCTCTGACGGCGAATCAGGAACTGGAAGTATCGGTCAACAAGCTTATATCACCTCCGCTATTGATCTCTCAGGGCGATATAACCACCAAAACTCTCATCTAAGCGTTCTCGGGGGCTCAATTTCAAGTCTAATAGCATTCTTGCAGCATATGAAGGCGTTCACACGCCTGGGAGACCTGGGAGTCGGATATCGATAGCTTTGCTCAGGGCGATTTCTAGTGAGTAATACCCTCGAGCGAGATCTTGGGTTCGATGTTTGATCAAGTGTATGTTCACTAGAAACTCCCCTAAGTGAGGGCTCAAGAATTCGAAATATCGCCATCTCCGAACGCTTGGACGTTGAATAATCATTATGGTCAGATACATACCGTTCGCAGAGTCCGAGAAAGTGGTGAAGAAATTAGTTACACAGCCAATGAGAGTACAACAGCTGAAGTCTTTTTCACGGTTTTAAGGGTTTTTAATAGTACAAAGCGGAGAAAAGCAATACCGGCCTTAACGAGAAGCTTCTTGGACATACATCTATTCGCTAGCTTCTAGATGATGGCCTGGCTCCAGCCCAGATTCGCACGCAAATCCCTCCTACAGAGTATAACCACAAGCTCGAGGGTATCTGAGCACTGGCTGTTCCTGGCTCCTTCTGAGCAGTTCGATGCGGCCTCGAAATGGTGTATGGACCTTCGACAATCAGGCATGCCTCCATGCAATACATAAATCATATTCTTGTATTACAGCAGCTTGTTTCATTCTCCATCGCTCAGCTCAGCCCCTGTATTGGCACTAACAGGCCGATGGATTTCCACTTTCCATGAGTGTATGTTCCGCTGGAGCTGCTGCACCATCTCTTTCTCCATTCTCGCTTCTCCAAGGACCTTTACAGTGAACTGCTTCTCCACTTGCAGCAGCTGAAGGGTTTGACATACTAACCCTGCCGTCCTCAGATTATACCGCCTCCAACCGTACCATGACATCTCGAACGTTTCCAGTAGCATCTCGTCCTGGACGAAAGTCTTCAAAAGGTTGGCGACCCATAGGTCTTGCCCATTGTAAGGCTCCTGAGAAATCACTGATACCTTGATGCTCTTCAGCAAGCGTAGATGCCTTGTCGGTGGCACCACATTTTTGGGTCCTTCACTGTGACAGCTTCGAAAATTGAAGATGTTGCAACCGTACAATATACTACTGCCTTCTTCATGCACCAGCTTCACGTTTGCAAAATTTCAAGGAACAAAGACTTGAACTTCGCTCGTTTCGACCTCGAGTCTCTGCATTTCGTCCATTCCCTGGCCCGAATAGCAATATCGCGGGTGATCCTCGGCAATTCAAGAGTCGTTAGCAAAAGGCGGTAGATTGCATTCCTAAGCTCCGGTGGAAGATGCAAGAATGGGAACCTCTGCTTTTTATGTTCAGCGCCATCGTTCACAATCGGTGCTGTAGTGGAGACTATTGAGCGATGGCATTGTGAAGCTATATCACATAAAGGTGGTTGTCTAGCTAGGAAGCTCAGAATTGGGGGAGGAATAAATATGGCATCTAACATGTTTGTATCCCCAGGGGCATTTCTAAGTAATATAGTCGTCTGACCGGGACCGTTTTCCGTAGCCTTCGACGCTCGAGGTTTTGATAATGTGGGGCACCGAGATTTGAAGGTTGAAAGTTCTCGTGCCTTTTTTCTTCAATCGCTCTTACTCGAAATATTGATCGGTTCTTTGAGCGAACCATGACGGACTAGATCAACCACAGAATGCATATAATCGTTTGTTAGTAGACTTAATACTAAAAGCTTTGATTCAGTCATATCCGTGCCCCTCACTAAGCTCATTCTTCGCTTAGTGCTCGGCAGCCATGCAACAATAAATCTTCATATTTTTGATCCACCACCTTCAAAAATCTACCAAAAATCCACGCAATGACTTCTACATACGCTATCATCGAAGGTCGCATTCAGAAGGCTATTGACGTCATAAACACGCGCGAAAATTCTAATCGGGCCGAAATTGCGCGCGAATTTCGTGTTTCATATGAAAGACTTCGATCTAGACTAAAGAATTATCAGTTCAAAACAGCAGTACGAGAACTGCATAACAGAGCTTTAAAACCTGATCAGAAGTCAGCTTTACGACAATACTTAATCAAACTGAATCAGTTAGACTTGTCAGCTAGGCTACACATGATGCAATTGACGGCAAACGCTCTTCGTGCTCAAGATTTTTCTCGTTGAAATTCTTCATCTCTACTGAGCGACAAATGAATCAAACGATGATTAAATAAAGAGTCAGATCTCTTCAAAGCTAAACGAAAGTTTATAGCAGCTGACAGAAAGAATGCGCATGATTCGAAAGTACTACAGACTCATTTTGATGAGTTTAACAAGATGATCATCAAATATGATATAACGAAGAATGATACATGAAATTTTGATGAAATCGACTATCGTATGAGCATTGCACGCTTCAATTGAATTGTTACTGTAGATTTAAATAGAAGAATCTACTTCAAGAATTTGAATAATAGAGAGTCATTGATGAGCATTGAATACATCAGTGAAGAAAGCAAGAATATATCATCAATGTTAATTATGATTGAAGTTCAACTTTTGATATCTGATTTTAACAATGATCTCGATGATGACGTGCTGATCACTATCTTTGATACAGATTATTCAAATGATTGAATTTCTCTTTGATGACTGAAGCACTTCAATTGCTTTAGTCAAAAGCATCAAAAGAAAGCTTGAAGATTACTTATAATGAATGATTATGAATCTCATCATACAAGCGAATTTCTATTCTACTGTGAGAATCACAAGATCATATCATTCAACTTATCTTTGCATACTACTCATCTGCTTCAATCGCTAGATGTGTATGTATTTCAGTCATTAAAGCATTGACATTCGAAGATGATTAATTGAGCTGTTTAAATGAGTGACGAGATTTTTTCAAAAGTTGAATTTTTGATTGCATTCAATGAGTTTCAAATCAAAGTCTTCAAAGAATCTATCATTTAATCTGCATGAAAGCATACTGATTTAATTTCTTTTGATTTGAAGATAGTATTGAATAAAGTTCAAACTATTGAATGTTTGAATTGATCTATTACATCATCATTTATTATAAATGATTCAGTCATTTGAATCACTTCTACTAGTTGAGCAGCACTTAAAAATCAGCTGCTTGAGCTAACTGATAAATTGACATCAGAAGAATTTACAAAAAAGCTTTGTACATTCTGAAAAGACGTTAATGCAATGACTCGTAAAATGAAGTTGCTGCAGAATCAATTAAGTCAAATAGAAGTCGCTGAAAATGCTCACAAAGTATGCAAAAAGCAGTCTGATAAGATTCTTAAAATCGAAAACATCTTGTACATCAAAGATGCTTGAAGTATGATTCAAGATAGACAGAAATTGAAGAACGAAAGACAGAAGAAGCGCAAAGTGATCTGGGAAAAGCGTTATTTAAATAAACTAAAGAAGTGCTACAGAGCTACTAAGCTTCACAGAGCTGCTTGCATTAAGTTTGTTCAGATCTATCAGAAGAAATGATGAGTTATTTTGAAGAAATTGATTAAATATCATCATGTATATGATGAGTAGTTGAATTCAGCTGTTGCATGACTGAAACTGTTGCATGACTGTTGAGCACTAAGCGAAGAATGAGCTTAGTGAGAGACACGAATAGTAAGATCAGTTGACGAAAAGTACTTGATAGCTTTTGTTTCAACTGCTTAGATCTTAGCTTGATGAATAAATGAATTCATTTATGCTCATTACTATACAATGAAAGTTTAGACTGATCATCGAGTCGAGTTTTGAATTGACATTTTGAATTCGACTTGATTTGAAGTTGAGTTGCTCACATTTTCAACTCGATTCGAGTCAAGTTGAGCATATTTTCAACTCGACGCGATTCGACTCGACTAGAAATCGGGTCAACCCGACTTGACTCGTCAAGAGAGCTAAATATAGATTTTCCCCCGCTTTTTTGCATTATCTTTTTGCATTTTATAGAAAGTCATGACGGGAAACATGAAGGCTGTTTGGTAGAAAGGTTTGATAGAAAGTCATGACGAAAAACATGAAGACTGTTTGATAGAAAGATTTGATAGAGAGTCATGACGGGAAACATGAAGACTGTTTGGTAGAAAGATTTGATAGAGAGTCATGACAAGAAACATGAAGACTGTTTGATAGAAAGATTTGATAGAAAGTCATGACGAGAAACATGAAGACTGTTTGGTAGAAAGGTTTGGTAGAAAGTCATGACGAGAAACATGAAGACTGTTTGATAGAAAGGTTTAATAGAAAGTCATGACGAGAAATCATGAAGACTGCTCAATCAAGCTATTTACATCTATTTATCTACTTCTTGTCAAGTCAAGTCAAGTTATTAAATTGAGTTGTTGAGTTCAGCTTTTCAATTCGACTCAAGTTCTTGAATTCAACTTTTCAATTCAACATGACTTGAATTCAAAAATCTTTTAATTTAATTTAATATTTTTCAAATTGAATACTTGACTTGAACTCAAGTACTCAATTCAACACAATCAGTTTATGAAAGTTAATGCTTCAAAATACTGAAATAAACTGCAAATGTTCATATAATTTGATTCAAATGTTGTGATGCATTTGCATACTGCTGAGTCACATTTATATTTCAATTCATTAAATTCTCAATAAAATTTAAAAGAAAGTTGATAAAATTAAATTTATCATGATGAATTGATACATAAAAGTTAAATCAGAGACTAAAGTCAGAAACTAAGTTGAAAATCAGATCTGAATTAACTCTGAGATTCTGTAACTCTGTCAAGACATCATTTAAATCACGTCATATCTTTGACTTAATATGTCATAAATTATGTCATGTTCAACTTAATAATGCTTGATAAACTCTTTATAATTGATCAATTTTCTCAAGTTATTGAGAACTTCTTAATAATTAGCTTTATCATAATATATATTCATTCTGTGTCTGCTTAAAATATCACATTGTCATATCACTTTTATAAACTTCATTTATTCATTTAGTAAACTTAATCATCATAATTCTAATTATTTCAAACTCTTCTTAAAGATGATAATTTAATATTTAAGCATGATAACAGCAACATAATCATAACAGAATTGCAATGATGACATCTTGATTTTACAAAAGATTATATCAGAAAATGAACATCATATAATGAAATCAGAAAGTAAAGAAGCAGAAGATGAATTCTTTCTTGACATCAATAAATAACTGACTCAAGCAATGCTTTAATGCAATAAACTGCAAAAGAAACAGAAGTTAGCAATTATTCAATCAAAGATTGAAATTCTGAAAGTCATCAAAATGATAAAGAAAAGTCATTAAGCTTTCACTTAAGTTCTCATGAAGAACTTGAATGATTTACACATCATTTTCATAATGTTGATGAAGATGAAACAAAGTCTTCATGAGATCATTTTGCAAAAGCGAAAATTCTCAATGTCTTTAAAGAAGTATCATGATAAAATCATCAGAGAACATAGAGAGTGAATTCGTGATGTTGAAATCTCATTTCAAAATATCTTTTAAAATTTTGAAAAAAACAAGAAAAAGATTTTATACTGCATGATTTATCTTAAGAATGAATCAAAGAAACTTTGATTCAATCATGAAGAGAATATATCTGCAGCTCAACAAATGTAATTCAGTTTTATCAACTTTCTTTTAAACATAATTGAAAATTTGATGAATTGAAGCATAAACATGATGCAGTAATATGCAAATGCATTGCAATGTTCAAATCAGATGATATAAACATTTGCAGTTTATTTGAGCACTTTGAAACATCAACTTTCATTGTATAATGATGAGCATAAGTGAACTCATTTATTCATCAAGTTAAGATCTGAGCTGCGCATAAATATTATTAATGTTCAGTCAATCTTTATCATATGAAATGCATTAATCAATCTTGTTGTTTAATTGAAAACAAATCTGTGAAAAGAACATGTCTTGTCATTAAAATGATCTCAAGATGAAAACTTGCATGATTGAGACAAAGTCAATAAGAAGACTTATTCAAAGTGAAAGAAATTTCATTAATCAACTAAACTTGATTTTTCATCAAAGATAAGTTCACATGCTTCATCATGTTATAGTAAGAATTTGTTCAACATAACGTGCTATATATGCAATTAAAAGCATCATTATTTTATTTAAACTGATCATTGAGTTGAGTTTTGAGTTAACATTTTGAACTCGAATCAAGATTGAGTTGAATTGCTCACATTTTCAACTTGACTCAAGTTGAGTTGCTCATATTTTCAACTTGACGCGACTCAACTCGACTGAAAATTGAGTCAACTCGACTCAACTCATCAAGAACTTGAGCTTGATGTCAAGAAAGTTAAATATAGAAATTTTTTCAACTTTTGCATTATTTTTTTACATTATCTTTTTGATAGAAAGTCATGAAGAAGAAACATGAAGATTGTTTGATAGAAAGTCATAAAGAGAAATATAAAGAGAAACATGAAGAAAAACATGAAGAAAAACATGAAGAGAAACATGAAGATCATTTGATAGAAGATCATGATGAGAAAACATGAAGATTGTTTGACTTTGATAGAGAGTCATGACAGAAAAACATGATAGAAAGTCATGAAGAAAAATCATGTAGACTGTTCAATCAAACTATTTACATCTATCTAATATCTTGTTGAATTGAGTTGAGTTTTTGAGTTGAGTTGTCAAATCAAGCTTCTCAACTCAACTTGAGTTGTTGAGTTCAACTTCTCAACTCAACTCAACACTTTTTCCAAAAAATTTCAACTCAACTTGATGCAATCAGTCTAATTTTATTGATTATAAAGATGAAAAGATTAAGAATAAATCAAAAGAATTTGATGTAAATCAAGTATTCATTGATTTGATATTGCATATGAGTTGTTTCAAGATTTCAAAAAAAGACAAGCTTTCAATGAATGCTTTAAATCATCAAGAAAAAAATAAAAAGTTCTCTTTGTAAAGATTCTTATATGTTATAAATATGTCAAAGATTAAACTTTAATCAATTCATAGTGAACATTAGCGAGTTCACTGTGTATTGATTAAAGTTAATTAATGATTTAGTCGAGATTTGATTTAGATCTGACTCAGATTTGATTCAAATATAACTCAATCTCTTTTCTTTTTTGCAACATCTTCTTCATTTACATTACATTCTTTCTGTATCACAACATGTTTTCTTCAAGTTTAATGCAGTTTTTGAACATTATATAAATAGAAGTTCTTGTATCATTCTTCTTCTGTATTCTTAATGTTCAGTTATAACTATTTCTAAAGAATCAAGCATCATTATTCATGTACTTTACTGATTGAATCATTTAAACATTGTTGAGAAATAAAGTACAGATGCAATATAGAAAGTCGTATCAAAGCAACAGAGAAAGCAAACAATGAACACATGCAATGATCGTGCTAGTAGAAAGATAATGTAAAACGTATATGTTTCTGTCTCTATTTACAAGTTGCAATGACATTTATATGTATACTCGAAAAACGTCTTTCAACTCTTTTATCATTGATTCAGATCTTGATCTCTTTTCTCTTACTAACTATCTCATGAGAATGATGCAAGCAGTCTTATGACATTCATTTCTCATCTAATTAGTGATCATCTTTTGATCACTACAGAAAGAAACAAGAAGAAAACAGAAAGAGAACAGCAAGAAAACAATCTATTCATCAACGCTCAAGAAAACAGAAAGAATACAATCTATCATTAACATTCAAGCAATTGTTTTTAAATGCTTTCATTCATCATCTTTCATCGACTTAATATCATTCTTGACGCAGTAGAAATAGAATTTAAACTCATAGACTGCAATCTTTGTCTCTTTCATTCTTTTGTAAGTTCTTCTCATTTGATTCAATGCAGATTTTCAATGAAATTTAACAAACTCTTTTACTTGCTTCAGATTTTGATCAAATAAAAGACTTCTTTCTTTTAACATTTTCATTGAATTTCAGCTTTAAAGATTTATCAACGCGTTTGAAGTTGAACATACTTCTCGAATTTTCACGATGATAGAATGATGAAATGATACTTTCTCTTGTTTATTGTTTTCTAGTTTAAAAGAAGTCACGTCAATGAATCTTTGATCTTGTAGTATGATGATTACTTCATTTTTAGTTTCACATTTTACAATTTTCATATTGACTTCATCTTTGAAAATCATTGTGTGATAAATGAGCACTGCAATGTGTTGTTTATCAGATTTATTTTTATTGTCATGTGATAAATGTGACATTCAGAAACAAACACTGTCTGCGAAGTAAGACTGATTCACTCATTTCAGATTTGATCTTCGCGAATCATTTTCATTGAACATCTCAAGTACTACACAGTGAGTATACTCATTCATTGCTAGATTTCGCTTGATCGCTTCTTTTCATCATTTTTTCATGCAAAGATGTAAATCAAGAATGAATTCATCATCTTTATTAATTGACTCATCTACAAACATTGCTATGCTTTGAATTCGACTTTGTTTTCTATCACTCATCAAATCATTGACATTCAAATTCACATATTTTATAATTTCTGAATCATTCTTGAAAATGATCTTCATGAAATATGAGAAGATCAAAAGATTGATTTCATGATTCAATTGAAGAATCACAGTAATGAAATAGTACACTATATTCTGACGTACTAATTGTTGCAATGTGATGTACATAGTCATTCTCAATCAGTCGTGATTTGTAAGATTTAAGTCATTTCTCTGATGTCATAAATACATGTTTAGTTTCTCTTTTATCAAGACTCATGTATTATTATTCAATATTCAATCAAACACATTTAATAATATTATTGCATCGTTTTTCTTTCACTTCTGATACTTGATCTTCTTTATGAACATGTTATGAATAAGAAACGTATCAATCTTGTAGTTCTATAATATATGCAATTGTAGTCAAAATAGTTGTAGTAAGTCAGTGAAGTGACAATAGCTCAAGTCTATTTTTCAGTCTCTGAAGATATGAATGATACATAAATGTTTCTTCATTCTTAGTTTTGAAGCGATATTCTCTCAGCAACTTCATTGTCATGATCAAAGATATTGAATCAAGATAATTGAGTCTCTGCTTTCATGTATGATTCACTTGTATGCAAAAACATGCTCTACTCTTTCTCATCTTTTAGATATTTTCAATAATTTGATAACATGATCATTGAACTTTTGATCATACGCTTTTTATCACTGTCACAATGATAACTTTCTTGCAAACATTTGCAGTATCACTCATATTTGTTTCTAAGCTGTACTGTAGAAGAATCTTTTTGTTATTCATGATTACATTTAGCAAAAGAGCAAATCTTTGCTCATCATATTCTGCTAGCTTCAAGAACGTTGAAGCAATCAAGATAAAAGAATGAAAAGATATAAAAAAATGTACATGTGATGTTCTTGAAGAATTTAACGACGTGAATGAAGTGATCATGTCAGAAGAGATTGATGTGACAACTCTTGATGATTTGTTAGAGATCTGTCTAGAGCGAGTCAGATAGAGATGTCATTTAACTAGAAGATAAATGCTAAGAAAGAAAGATAGCTACGGAAAAGAAGCTGACTACATATGTGTGTTTCTCAGCCGACGCTAGGCTCAATAGGGACTAGTTAAGGTGACGAAGCGAGAATAGGCCTGATAAGGCTAGAAGGCTGAGTCTGACAAGGCTAGAATCGTGACATGATTGATGAAATCTTATTATCAGACTTTGCATTACTGACATCAATGAATTAAGATCTGAGATCATTACTACATCGCTTGCAATGAACATGAAGTGTGAATCTTCATTCTTCAACATTACTGATGAGCATCTTGATTGCAATGATAGTATCAATGATCTTGATCTTCTTTCAAAATCAAACTGCAAGATTGCTGATGAGCTAAAAACAGTCTCAACATGATCTGTTTTCAAAATCATGTTGCTGATACACTCACATAGCAAGTCAGATTCTACTCATCTTCAGTTCATGTAATTTAACTTCTCATTCATTAATATAACTTCAATCTGATTTGCAATTAATTTGTTAAAGTCTGTAAGTTGTGAGAATGAGAAGATTGAAACTCAATCTTTGCTGACAGTTATCTGCATCACTTTATGATATACTATCTGCTTTATCATTGCTCTGATCAAATGTTCATTCTGAATTCTTGCAATGACAGCATGCATTTTATTCATTACTTCTTTTTTTATTGAATACAATGAAGAATCAAAAAACAATCACAACGCATGCAAAGCAAATTTTTGAAAAAAGCAATACAATCAAGACAGAATGAATCTAAAAGATGAATAAATGACAATGAATTGCATGAACTGTAGCAATGCTGATTCAGAGACGATTGCAAGCAACGTTGACTCGTCACGAAGAAACAGCAACGTAAAGTCGAAAAGCTCACGCAACGACAAGAAGTATGTTGTTAACATTATTGATCTTCTAATACAGACATTAATGTTAAAGAAAGAGAAGAGCAAAGATCATTCATGAAAAGAAGTAACAGTGAAGCTGATATGACATCTTCAAAATGATTCAGAAGAAAGAAACAATGAGAATCAGAATGCATTTATTGCGAAGAATGTACAGAAACTAAAGACATTTGTACAACTGCTTAGCAAGCAGCTACAAACACAAGATAGCATGAAAATGCAAAGTAGCATACACTTTTTATCGAGAATCACGTCATGAGCAAACATGATAAGAGAAGAAGTAACAATGAGAAAGCAACGTCTCAGAGACAAATTGTCATCGCTTCGCAAGAGATGAAAAGTCATGATGAAGATAATAAAAATAAAGAAAATAAAGAAGATATAAAAGAAATTTATTGAACAGATTCTTCAAGAAATCACAAACATGTCGACAGCTCAAAGAGATTTAATCATGTCTCTTTGCAAGCTTGAAAGCGAAGACATCACACTTCATGCAGTGAGTTCAGAAGTTCGAGCAAATCTGAAAAGATTTCAAACATGAGCAAAAGAAATCGCAAACTCAATGCGTATAGTGTGTCAAATCTTCGCTGTGCTAACACATAAAATACACATCACAATAGATACAAGCAATCAGAAAGTGATCATTAAAAGATTAATAAAAGACAATGCAAGACTTCATGAAAATCTAAAGATTCTAAGAATAGTTTGACTCAAGAAAGTAGTTGAAAGTGAAAAGATTCACTTGTCGCTCATCGTAGAGATCGCAATCAAAGCGATGACAAATCAACTAATGAACGAGAGCATGCTAAACTCATATCAAGAATGTTTATGCAAGCTGTTTGAAAAGAACTGTTGCATCACTCAATGCTACAGATGCTTCAAATTTGATCATATGATCAAATTCTGCAAGAAGAAACAACACTGCGTTAAATGCACAAATAAACATCACATTAAAGAGTGCATGATGTCTTTGAATAAAAGACGTTGCATCAACTGCAACAAAGATCATGAACTCTGAAGATGCATCTGTCTCAAATGATGACAGCAGATAAAACAGACGTCAGAAATCTACAGAAACAGATTGATCAAATATTCAAAAGTGTTGAAATACAATCGCGCACTCTTCTCGCTGTTTCTGAACTCTCTAAGCTCAATGAATTCGTTGAGCTCAACAGACTTCGCAGATTCAATGAACTCTTCGAGCTCAGCAATCATCATGTTGAAAACACGTAATCGAGACGTTGAATCAATATGACAGATGATAGAAGTCAAGAAGAGACGAGTCAATCTCTTCTTATGCGCGACTAGCGACTCAGATGAGACGACATCTGAGCAGACTCAGAAATGCTCAATCAGAAAGCACGAAAGACTCTCAGTGATCGAAAGCATACAAAGAGTCTTTTCAGCGCAGAATCAACAACAGCTACAAATAATTCTATGATGAAACAACTTTTTCTACAAATTCTACAGTACAACATCAGAAAGTCATTAAAAATTCAAGAATCATTCTTGATTGACAAAGAAGTTCGCAAATTTGACATAGTAATCATACAGAAGCAAGAACGTAACATTAATGATTTACAATCATTTAACTCAGCTCACAACTTCTTTTATTTAGTGAAAAACTCATTATTTTAATCAAGAACATGCATATATGTTAATAAACACTTAAGACTTAATCAGTAAACAGTAAAGACAGCTGAATCAGACATCTGCTCAATCAGAATATTAACTTGCAACACAAATGATGAAACGCAAATGCTAAGACTTCTAAACGTCTACAACTCAAGCTCATTATTCATCACATTTACAGAGAAATTCTCAACTATTTCTCGCTTGAATAAACTATTCAAGAATAATTGCAAATAACTAGTCATAAAAGACTTCAATTTACATCATTTACATTGAGAGAAACGAAGATGCTTCACTCAACATATGATGACTGATACTCTACTAAACGTCATTACAAATGCAAGACTAAGACTACTGCTGAAATCAGACACAATCACTCGTAAGATTTATAATCAGTTTATGATGATAAATTTAGTCTTTAGCAGCGAGAAAATACAGTTTATGACATGCAAGTGCAAAGTATGAATCAATTTACATCAGAAATCAAATCATCTTTTGATTGTCACAGAGCTAAATCTACAAACAATCTCAATGCAGCTCTTGACTCGTCGACTCTGAAAAAAAATGAAAACAGAAGCATTGAGTGCTTATCTGCAAATACATCTTTTGTCAGATCACTCTTTGAACAGCAAAGCTGAAATGAATGACAGAGTGACAGAGATCATCAGAGTATTACAAGAGATCATTGAGAAATTTACTCTTTGAGCAAAATCATTAAATTGAGCAAGAAACTTCTGAAATCAGAGCTGCTTTGAAGTAGTAACGAAATCAAGACGACTGCAAATTATATGAAAAATGTAAGACACATTAAAGACATGAAATGAATATTTGAAACATAATGATCACAAAAACAAGATCATCAGATAAACAAAATGCACACACTTCAGATCACAGATGCATAAGTTAAGCGACGCATCGAAATCAATATGATGCTTTGCAAAATGAGCTAAAATTGAAAGTCAACTATTCAAAAAGCTTTCTCAGTTTTCATCGCTGAAATGAGATGATACTGATCACATGATAACAACGTTTGAAGAAAAAATCGAGATGCTGCAAGAAAAATTATTTTCTTCATTCTTATAAGCAAATGTCAATGACATTTCAGATTCATTCATATTTTTGACAGTATCATCAAATTCACGCATCTCAGAGAACAAGATGAAGTGAGCAATCAGATGAGTAAAAGTGAACAAAGCGTCAGACATCTCTGAAATTTCAAACAGAGTACTTCAAGCAGATCTCACAGAACTGATCTCAGTGCTGATGAGTTTATTCAATGCATGCATGATACACAAATATCACTTGAAGCAGTTCAAAAAGACTCAAACAATAATGTTACATAAATCAAAGAAAAGTGACTACATTAATTCAAAGACATATTGATTCATTGCTCTGCTTGATATCATGAGCAAAGCTTTAAAGTCAATTATGATCAAAAGATTGAGTGACATAGCTGAGACTCATCACATGCTTTCAAATGCTTAAATGAGAGCGAGATGCAAGTAATTTGTGATCTTGACGTTAGATCTACTAGTAGATCAAGTTCACATTGTGTAAGACTGTGAAATCAAGTACGTGATCTTCATGTTAAGTCTAAATATCATTGAAGCGTTTGATCAAGTCTTGCACATCAGACTGCTGCATACGCTGAAAATGAGAAGAACGTTGAGCTACATAGTCAAATGAGCACGCAGCTTTCTAAAGAACAGAGAGACATCGCTGATATTTAATGAGTAAATGAGCACTATGCGCGAGATAAATGCAAACATATTTCAAGAGTCTCTCATTTCATCGATTCTCTTTCTATTTTTCAACGCAAGTCTAATTAAAAAATGCAAAGCATTGAGAATCAAAATTGAAGTGCTCAACTTCATAAATGACATCAACATTCTAGTCTATGACAGATTCATTGAAGAAATTTGCAAAACACTGAGCAAGATACACAACATCTGCGTAAAGTGAGCTTGAACTCATGACACAACGTTTGCATCAGAAAAATATGAGCTTACACATTTCATTAGAAAATCAAGAAAATTCAACATGATGACTAGCATACAAATAAAAAGCTCAGTGATCAAGTCAAAGTCAGATGTGCAAGTTCTAAAGACTCAACTGAACATGAAACTGCAATGAGACGCGCATCTTTGACAGATAGAAGTGAGTCACGTCACAAGAATGCTTACGCTTAGTCGTTTAAAAGTTTTCATATGAGAGACAATCTTCACAAAAATGAGACAAGTGTATTCAGCTGTAATAAGATCAGAAATCGCATTTGAAGCATCAGTCTGACATCAGCGTGACAAAGAGAAAGAATTGTCAGACAAGAAATGCAAACTAGAAACTTTGTAAAATCAGACTCTACATCACGTTGCAAAAGCATTCAAAAGAATAAACATTGAAATGCTAAAGATTGAAATGTACACAAGTTCGCTGCATGTTCATTTGAACATGCTGCAGAATAAAGTCACATTACGCAGTTGAATTGATAACAGAACGCAAGAGACTAAATGAGCATGCAAACTCATACGCGTTCAATTAATGAGAATTAATCATCTCATCTTTTACTTCTCTGTCATCAAGAAAATAGTGCTTTTGAACACATTTATTCAAGAAGACATAAGAATGCAGTTGAGATGCAGATGATTCAATTCTTCTACGACGATTTCAATAAGCAATAGCATCGCAATAGCATTATATCATAAAGATCAATGAAAGCAACAATAAGAAAAATACAAGAAATGCATTGCAGACGTTAACATAACTTTAGCACAAAGATCTCATTTATTCAACAAGATGATAAAGATGCGTGATGATTTTCAGAAGATTGAAAGCACTCTTGCAACTTACATCAAAATCAAATGCATAGATCTTAACATCTATTTGCACTCAAGAAACGTTTTGAGCATGAATAGCTTATGATACAACTGCGAACGAAGTCATCAGACAGCGAAGCATGTACTTATGCATTGTTTGAACTGAACACATCTACGATCAAGAATGTTATGCGACATTGACTTTTTGAACTATCGAATAATCGTCGCGATCACGAAAGATCTCAAAGCAGCAGCGAGAATGATGATAAAAACGAAGCTTCTGAAGCAATTTAAAGTGACTAGAACACTCATTCTTTAACATGCAATCAACATGAACAAATTTGATACATAGTCTTAATCTTGTTGTTTCGACTGCGTGAAGCAGTCGTATAAATAGCGAGTGATTTTCTATCTCAGAGAGTTTTGCTCACTCTATACACATAGCATAAAGTTTCTCATGAGTCGATTTAATTGATGTCACAAGAATGTATGAATTTATTATTATTATTACAATGAAGAATCTTTCTTTGAAATTTAAAGATTCAGTAGCTTCAAGTCTTATTTGTTCATCATGATTCTTTTTATCTCAATTATATCTCTTCTTTCTTTTTCAATTCTTTCATGCTTAATATTCATCATTTTTCATTCTTCTTTCTTGCTAATCATTCTTGAATAAAGTGAATTATTATCAAGAAATTTCATGAAGCTGTACATCAGATTCTTTACATTGATGTGTAATTGCATAATTTGATCTTGAAATTAATGAATTGCTGTCTGTTGTTCTTGTTCTATGCGCAGAGAATTTAAGTAATCGACTAGTTCTTTTTGATCATTTATGAAGTGTTTCAGATGATGCAGCATTATCACAGAGCTTGCTTTAGTGAGTGTCATTGAAATGATGAAAGTAAAGATAATTAAAGAATTCAAATGAGATTTTTAATGAAAGCTTTAATATGAGCTTTTAATGTCTGAGAAAACAAATGCTGAATGAAGAATTATGTAAGATGTTTAGTCGTTTTAATGTGAGTTCAAATAATAGAAATGATAAAATACGTGAGATTTTTAAACGTTTTAGTGCGAGTTCAAATAACAAAAATGATAACTATGTTGAAAGATAGAGAATACATGCTGAGTCTTTTAAAGTTCAGCATTAGTAGAAATTGCTTGCAGTTTTGCAAATAATTCTTCTGCAACTTGCGCTTGTCATAGCTGAAAAAGTGTTGATGACTTGATATTAGTAACAAATCTCTCAGCTGACTGATTGACTATTTTTCTATGCTATCTGCTGCACATCACATGAGTTAAATTGACTTGATGTAACATCATGTTATCTTGTTGTGTATCATTTAAGTCAATCTTGATGTATTTTTGATCTTTGATTTTGATATATTTTCTGATATACAATCATCGATCGATTTTAATTCTTGCTTTAAACTTTAACTTTAATCATTATGCAGTGAACTTTAGCGCGTACTCTGCAAATTGATTAAAGTTTCGCTTTGTTCATTCAAGATTAAAGCATTTTGAAACTTTCAATCTTCAATATTGACATTGCAGACATTTGCATCTTCATCTTCATTCTTCTTTTCATATGTTCAAGTAACTTGAAGCGACTTTATGATATTCTTAACAATTCATGATCTTCTTGCATCAACTTTGCTTCTTGATGATTCAACAGAGAAAAAGCTAATATGAATGATGCTGTACAAGACAATGCTATTGAAGCTGCACTCTTGAGTGTGAACAATCTTATTTCAATTCAACAGAAGTTTCAGTGACAGATGTTCTTTTCAAGTTCACAAAGACTTTCAATTAATAGTGAATAAAATTCAGCAATGCATTTGAGTTTTTGATCAAAATATTAATCGTAATTTCTGACATGATTTTCTCAATGAGCGTTGTCATCAATAAATTCTGATCTTCATTCTTTTGTTCATTGCTGATTTCACTTTTTGATGCTTGATTCACATGCTTCTTCAATCTATTTTCTGCAATCATTTCTTTCAAGATTGCTTCGTCAAGTTCTGCAATTTTATATCATTCTTTTTCAATGTTCATCTTCACTATTCAAAAAGATTTCAGTCATCTTCATGTTAATTTCAGCGTATGCATGTTGTTTAATTTGATGTCATGCAGCAGTACAAGATCATTCTTCAGAATTGAATTAATATGAATATGTCTGTGATCATTTCATACTTTTTTGTTAATCTCTTTCATTCTTCTCAAATGCAGCATAATTTTCTTCAAATTCTCGTCTCTACATTTGAGTTGTTAAGCATGAAAAGTCAGTAGCTCATGAGTTGTGCAAACATTGTCTCATGAAAGAATCTGTCAGATTGAAACATCAAGTTCTATAAAAAGAATGACATTGCAGTCATACAAGACATGATATGAAGTCATTTCAATGAAAGTTCTCATGATGATTTTGTCTGTTTATAGCACATTGATAAAGCTTCTGACTCATTTCATGCTTTCATTGACTGTCATCTTGATCAAGACATTCACAACAGTTGTATGATTTCTCTTCACAAAATCATTTATTTGTGAATGATAAGTCAACATCATCATTTGCTTTATCTTATATTTCTTGATCAGCATTTCTACAATCTTTTTGTTCTTTAATTCTTCATTCATGATAAATCTTCTTAAACAGTCATGTCTGCAAATCATATCTTCTCACAGAAATTTTGCTATCGCTTTTGAAGTTGCTGCTCTCAGAATTCTTTCTTTTATTCATCTTGAAAAGTTATCTTTTGTCAAGATAATATAACATTTCTCTTTACTTGAAGACATGTGAATGACATTCATTTCAATCTTCTCTCAGATTTTCAAGATTCAAATAAAATGCAAAGTTTTCTTCTTTTATCTTGATGCTTGCAACTGACATTCTTTACAGAATTTTACATATGTGCATGTATTCTTTCATATTTTCTTTCATCAATATCTGTTGATCATCTTTCAATATATTTTCTTTCTTTCATGATGATCACTTTCATCATGCAATTTCTGCAGAATATTATTGTGTTTTTCTTGAAAATTCATCACTTTTTGCACAGAAGCAATCTTGTTGAATCTTTTAAACAAATGTTTATCTTGAATCATGAATTTCAACGCTTCATGTTTGAACTTTCAAAATTCTTTTGTTGACATTTCAAATGAGCGCGATAAGAAAATTAGATAATGAGCTATTTTCTTGAAGTGTTCTGAATATAAATCTTTCAATATTGACATGTCTTCTTTAACAATTATACTGACTGAGCAAAGATGAATGAAATTTAACTGAGCATCAATGAAATCATTTAAGTTTTTCTCGTGAGTCTCATCTTCATCGTCTGAAGATTCTCTGAGTCTGCGCAAGAATTCATCGAGTGCGTTATGCTTGCGATCAAAAACGTGATGAACATCAAAATTAAACAAGCGAATTCAAGCAAGTCATCATGTCATCAATGTTTTTGATAAGTCTAATGCAGATCAATTCAGTTACATCATCAGAGTGTTGACGTCTATTTCAATAATGAACTTCATGTCATATAATCAGTAATGAATCTTCTTCAATGTCTTCATTAAATCTTTGCATTCTCACTTTTCAGCATCATATCTTGTCTCTTGCTCATTTTATAATTCACTTTTGTATCATATAAAATGTTGATTCTTAGAATTTAATGCTGTCTGCAATAACATCGCTTCTCATTCTTGAAAACTTATGTTCATGACAAGAATAATTTCTTCTGTCTTCTTAAAGTAATTCAAACTTCTCATGATTGATGCAGTGATCAGTATCAGCTTCAGCTTGTTCATGACTTTCTTTTGTTCTCTTTCTCACATGAATTTGATCTTCTTTTTGAAGAGCTGAAATATTAACGCTGTGATCAAGATAAAATTCTCTATTCACACTCAATAATATATGCATACTTCAATAAATGCTTAAACAGATGTGATATCATGACAAAGACATTATTCTAAAATCTTAATAATTTTGAAATTTTCTGATCTGCAATCATGAAAGTCACAAACAAATTTCACAATCTTTATGCTCAACATGCAGAATTGCGACTTTTTGTCAGATATGATGCAATCAATGAATTCAAAATTCAAAAGTACAAAGTTGAGATTCTTAATGTGCTTCAGCATAAATTGATGCATTTTTGAAGTGATCTTTGCATTATCATAAATTGTCTTCAATTTTTTTACTTCAATATCGTTGAGAAAAGATCTGTATATTTCAAGAAGATTCTTTAATATCTTGATTATGACTCTGACAAACTGAGCAACGAAGTTGATGACATTTTGTGATAACATCGTCTGTCACAATAATTTCAGAAATGTCATGAACATTGTAAGATTTCAATATATTTTTGTCAGCATAATCTGATCGTATTCAGAAAACAAATCTATCAGAGAAATCATAATCATATCAATAAATTCTTTGAAGAATTCATTCACATCTGAAGACAGATTAACGTCTTTAATGATAATCTTGATCATATTCATTGCTGCATTAATCATGTGATACTGATTGAACTTTTTCTTGATCAGAAATCAGAAATTTTGATACGAGTCATGACAAGATTTCAGTATGTCATGCTTTATTCAATTCTTGAGCATGTCTATGACAATCTGATAAAATGTCTTAAAGACTGAGAAATTGAGTGTCTATCATGCATCATGTGATATCATTTGAATTTGCTGCGAAGATGAGACTATGTCTTTTATCTTTCTCATTTCTGAGAAGTTTCAGATCATTGTTACTTCTCTGTTAAACAACATCTTCAGTAGTAAATTCTTCTCTTGCAAAGTTAAAGCATCATTGCATATCATTCTCTTCGCTTACTTCAAAGTCAGTTTGAAATCTTAAGCAATTTTGAAGAATTTGAGAAACAGTCAATAATCATATTTCTCTGACTTCATTTCTGTCATATTCAATTTGATCTGAATCAATAAGATTTATTTTCAGTTTGTCAAATTTTCTGATATTGAGTCATTCAACTCTGATGAATTTACGAATTGAATTTTCTGAGCTTTTCTCTTGTATGTTGTCACTACTTTGACATAATTTATCTTCTCATGCTGATGAATTGAACTCAGATCAAATCTTCATGTCATTTGCATTGTAAATCTGTTTGAACGACATCATAACATCTGTGCATGTCACATGCTATCGTTCAAGCAAAATCATTAAATGAAGCTTTGATCTTTCTTTTTCTTTTCTTCTTTGATTTTAATAAACATCTCAAAGCTTTTCAAGCGCGCTAAATCAACAGTCTTTGAGCTTACACTTCTCATTGCAGATACGCTTTTGACAAAGCACTCATCTACTCATTTAAAGAGTCTTTCGCTTTCTTGAGAAATATTTTTAATACATTTCGATTGACAAAATTGTGCGCTAAAATTAATTTAAAGAACATCATTCTTTCATCATCATTAATGACTGTCATTTTACAAGTTTCTTTCAAAGTATTGTTGATGCATAAACATGTCTTTCACTCATATGATCTGCTCAGTATCAGAGTGTACTTGTTGCTTTCAATTACAAATATTGAAATCATTAATTTTGCTTCATCAATATTGATCTTCATGTCATTGCAGCATTCAATGATGTTAGTCTTTGCTTCGCTGACTTTTATCATATCTAAATAAATGTCTTATTGTCTAGACAACTGAGTTTTTGCAACAAGAGTTTCAGACATAACGTTGATTTCAGCATCATTATTAAGCAATGTCTTAATGTAAATCTCATTACTCATCAGCACTCATGTTCTTAAATACATCACTGCATACAAAATTGCATTCAACTTTTCAAATGAAGAATCTTTAAATTTTACTGCTGTTACTTGCACATCATCAGTCTTTTTTGTTTTCTTTTTCTTATGTTGTTTTACTTAAGCATAAAGAGTTCAAAGAAGAATAAACGAATGTGTAAGCATTTATTCAATGCTTACATCTTACATCTTCTGATTCATTATAATATGCATCATGTTTTCTGTATTTATGTATTTCTCTACTATGTTTTATGTTCTTTTGTCTTGATTATCTGATTCTATCTTGCTGTCATCTGAATTCTTTCTCGTTAATTTCTTCGTTGTTTTTATCATTTTCTTAAAAGCAGCTGCATTCTGCATGATTACATTCTCACTTGTTTGCTTCTTTAAAAACATTCTTGAAATCAACAAATATTTTTCAGAGCGTAAATTCTTCATGTTCGACAGACGTTCTTCTTTTCTTACTTTTTTCTTCAAGTTCAATTTGAACTCGTTCTCTGTTGTGTTACTGTCTTCATCAAATTCTCATCTGACTTATAATTGTGTTGAGCTGTGACAATTATTACTTCTTCATTTCATTTTTGTTTCTCGTCTGTGTTCTCTGCTTTCTTCATAATCATTGCTCTTACACTTGTCAATCTGATGACATTAACATGTTCTGCTTTCATTTGCTGACTTTGTTTCTTTAAAGCATTGTCAATCAGCTCTTTCTGAGATTGATTCAATGTAAAAGATGTTAATCTGTCATTTCTTTCAATAAATCTCATTCAGAGTTTGTTTGTTTCATTTACATGTATTTTTTCTTCTGTCTTATAAATATTCAATTGACAACATCTGATCTTCTGATATTTTATTTCTTCATAAAAGAAGCATTCTTTCATTTTAAACATCAAAGACGCTCGTTCACTTCTTGAAAGTAAAAATGATGATAACATTGACATTGTTGAATAAGCAAATGTGATGAGTTCATGTGAGATATAGATGTTGAGCATCAAGACAGATGCTGTCATGTTTTGCATGAAAGATTCAATCTTCTTTGTTGCTGTTTGCAAAGAAAGCATCATCATTTCAAACTTATTTATCATCTCATTCATTATTGTATTGCTGAGCTGTGCTACTATTGAAGAATCGAAGAACTTGTTTGACATCATTGATTGCTTGATCTGATATTCGTTCACAAGCTTGCTGAAATCATTGAAATTCTTGATCATGATCGAGAATTTCAAGAGTGCTTTGACAGAGTCGCAGTAAATCACTATCGCGTCATTAACTTTCTTAAAGTTCATGAAACTGAGATCTTCAGAATCGAGTGCACACTTTTGTATGATCTTTTCGCTTAATATAAATGAAAGACTCTTGATAAATCAGCAACATTTGATATACTCATTTATTTGCTTGCATTTTATCAACGAATGTAATATGCTTTTGTATTGTCGACTGTACAACTTCAGATCATTCTTCATGATATGAAACTTATTCTTGAAGATTTTCAGGAAAATTCAAGAATTCAACTGTTGATCAGTGTCATCTTTCTTGTACTTCTTCTTCATTATCTTCTTCAGTTCTTGTCAGTTGAAGTCAATATATTTGATCATAGTCTTGATGCTATCATCAATGATCTTGTTGCAGTATCTTGACAGCTTGCAAAATTAATCGATCTGATTCAGCTCATAATCATCACAGAAGTCTTCATATCTTTCTAGAAAATCAATCATGTTCTTTTCTTCAAAATACGAAACTTTCAAAGTTTTAAATGATGACATGAGTGTCAGATATTTCAGAAATGACATTGTGATCATGTTTATTTCTGAGCTGACTTGAGAGCTGATGAGCGTAGCACTCATGTTTACAACAAATGTTTTCAATGAGCTTGTTATTTTGTCGCTGTAAATTGATATTGAGAGCTGTGAGAATGAAATACAGAATAGTAAAAATAATAGAGCAGTCAAAAAGATCTCATTATTTTGTTTTTGCTTCTCAACTCATTGAAGTTCTTCTTTCTTTCTTTTGCAGTTGTTACAACTGATCAAGATGCTTTTCTTTTCTCTTCTTTTATTTAATGAACAACGCTCGATCTTATGCTTTTGCTGAAACATGATTCATTGCTGAAACTGACATCATTTCTCATACTTCTGTCTACATTGCTTTGAATTCGTTCTTTGATTCTCGCTTTCGCTGTCTGTTTCTTGCAAGTCTTGAGATTAGATAAACTCTTCTTCTGATCAGAGCCTCTCTTCTGAGTGTCAATCATTCGCGAAAGTCAGTTTCTTTCTTCTTCGCTGTTGCATCTTTGCTCAAAGAGAGACAATTTTCGTCAGCTGAAAATACACGTCTCTTTTAGTTTCAATTGTGAGAATTCTGTGACTTGAATAACTTTCGTTAATATCTCTAAGCGAAATGAAGTCGATATATCAATTTTTCATATTTCAAAGTCAAATTGATTCTTACTTCAAATCTTTCATAAATTTTCTGATCACTGTAGAAATGTCGTGTCGCTCTCTGCTGTTTAGTCAACTGTTCTACTCAAGATATCATAAAAATGATATTCTTACGCTTGAACTTCAATGTCAAAAGATAGAATACAGATTCAGTATAGAAAGTCATATCAAAGCAACAGAGAAAGCAAACAATAAACACATGCAATGATCATGCTAGTAGAAAGATAATGTAAAATGTATATGTTTCTGTCTCTATCTACAAGTCGCAATGACATCTATATATACACTTGAAAAACGCTCTTCGACTCTTCTATCATTAACTCAGATCTCGATCTCTTTTCTCTTACTAACTATCTTGTGAGAATGATGCAAACAGTCTCACGACAACATGATTTTAACATTACATTAAGAATTCATCTATCATATGATATTGATTTCATTACTCATTCAAGTTAACTCAACTGACAACAAGATAAGTATAAAGAAATTTATGTATCTGATGATCAACGACTTTGAAAGACAGAACAACATCAAGAAATCAATAAAATCAATGATAAAAAATCTTTGTTGAATTGCTAGAAGATTTAAAGCTCATTAAGTACACGTTCATTCACTCAATTAAAAGAATCAACGATAAAAGATCTTTATTGATAACTTGAGAATCAAAACAAAAACATTTTTATAATTAACAACATCTTTCTTGAAGATTAAGCACTTGAACTACAATCTCTTTTCATTACTGTTGAGTATTGCTCTTTATTCAATCAACTAAACATTCATCATGACTTGATCATCTGTGAAAGATCACTTCAAGAGTTATTAAAGTTTCTATTCTGCTATCACTTTCAATTTAATCATTTATCTTGAGCTTTCATCATGCATATCAATCTATCTTTGAACTGACATCATATGAAAGAAACGTCAATCATTATCTAATTTCTCTCACTTGAATGAAGTTACTGAGATGATCACTTTCTGAAATATTAAGAACTTTAAACAGTTAAGTCATTGAGTCAAAGAAGATTTGAATCAATTTCTAAAGATTTTTAATGATCTTTGAACACAGCGAGATTTAGACGTTAAAGCGTTAAATTTATTCAACAAGATTTCTAGTAATTAAGTTTGAAAGATTCGCTATGAAGATATTAATCAAGCTAAGAGACAATTGAATAAGAAGTACATAAAGATTCAGAATAAGCTTGCTGAATGAGATAATCAACTTCAAGTGACTAGAAAGAACACATCTGTTCTTTTCTTCTTTTTCTCTCACTTTATCAAGTGTTTTATAAAGCTTTTGAATTCACTTTTGTTTATTGATGAAAGTGAGTCTATCTGAAATAACTGACAGAGAAAGATTTATGATAAAATAGAAATCAATTTTGATCACTTTGACAATGATAAAGCAATTTTAGTCTACGTTCATTCATGAATCAACAAAGATGCAGTCAAAGTTACACTAGCTTGATGTTAACGAGATTCATTGAATTTCTATAAAATGATCAAAAACCTGTTAAATGAACTTGCTAGCTGTATAATGATTCTGACAAAGAGACTAACTTTTGAAAACAATATTTAAATCTCATTCAAGAATTCAGCAAATTCAATGATTTCTATTCTCTGTTTCAACGTTTATCTTCTTATTTAGAATATCATAAGAAATAACTAATAATTGACTTATGAGATAAGATTGCTCTTCATTTTCGTGCAATCTGAAGTAGTCAAATGATTCAATCAGAATCTTTAAGTAAAATTCATGTTTATTTGATTTGTCTGAATAACGAGCATTTAACTATGAGAAAGATCAAAGAAAAAGAATCAATTAATAGACTGATCGTTGAGTCAGGTTTTCATATCTACTTTCTGACTCGCTTGAGTACTCAATATCAATCTCATGACTCAACTCAATATCAATCTTGAGTCGAGTCAGAATTCGAGTTTTTGACTCAACTCATTAAGCAATCAAAAATTCAGAGTTTAATGAGAAGAAATACTGATTACTACTAGTAGAAGTTTCTCGAGCAGAGTCAGCATCTTTAGAATTTATAAGAATACTAACTACTACTAATAGAGATTTCTCAAGCATGATTCATAGATAGTAATTGACATCTTCAGAGCTTATGACTCATGAGAATATTGATTACTACTGATAGAGCTTTCTCAAGCACTATTGATAATGTACTATTGATAATGCAACAGAATAATGCAACAGAGTAATGCAATTGATTAAAGCTTATGCTTGACTACGTAGTAATTACTAAGCTGAGAAAACACGTATTAATAGTAGTCAGTATTCTCGTGAGTTCTGATCAATACTCGTGAGAAAATCTCTATCAGTAGTAGTCAGTATCTTCATGAATCATGAAGATGCAATCGAATCAATTGCATTACTTTATTGCATTATCAGATTAATATTAGTAGTAGTAAATCATATCTTGATGAGTCGAGTCGAGAATTCGAGTCAATACTCGATATCAACATCATGACTCAACTCGAATACTCGATATCAACATTCTGACTTGACTCAAATACTCGATTTCAAAATTCTGACTCAAATCAAGTCTTGACGAGTCGAGAATTCAACTCAATCTCAATGATTCAACTTGACGCGATCAGTTTATAAGTATGTTGAATATGCAATTCAAGCATATTTGAATAAACATGATTGCAAGAATCTGACATTTTGACATGAATGAACATGCATTCAAGTTATTCATTGTAAAAGATTTTATGAAAGCTTTATAAAATGAATTTACTATATATGCTTTTATCATGATCAATATTGTTGAAGAATTAATCATTGAATATTAAGTGATAGCAATAAATAACATGATAAATTGTATTATAAATATGTTTAAAACACAGACTTTACTTATTGAATTAAAAAAATATGAAGATGTATTCTTAACAAAGAATGTTGATAAATTGTTCTTGCATGAAGATCATGATTATGCAATTAAAATTACAGCAGAATCATTATATAAATTGTTGTATAATTTATCAAACACAGAGTTAATGATTCTGAAACAGTATTTAAATGATGTTTTAGTAAAAGAATGAATTAAGTACTTCATCAGCTTAACTGACATGTTTATTCTATTTATTTTCAAAAAAATGATAGTTTTCATTTATACATAAACTATTGAGATCTGAATAAAATCACTGTTAAAAATCATTATTCATTATCTTTAATTAATGAAATTTTAAACAGACTCAGTTGAATCAAGCAGTTCATTAAATTGAATTTAAAGAATATGTATCATCATTTCAGAATTTAATGTAAAGATGAGTGAAAAATGATATTTCATACTCATTATAATCACTTTAAATATATGATCATGTCATTTAATTTAATTAATGCATTTATCATCTTTCAAACTTATATTAATAAGATGTTGATAAAACTTTTAAATAACTTTTATGTTATTTATTTGAATGACATTCTAATCTTCTTCATAGAGAAGACTAATTACATAAATCATGTAAAGCAAATTCTTGAAAGATTAAGAAAGCTTAAACTATATGCTAGCTTAAAGAAGTGTGAATTCTTCATCGTTAAAGTGAACTTTCTAAAGTTTATCATATTTACAAAGAATGTTTTGATGAACTCAAGTAGAATAAACATCATCAAAATGTAATTCAGATCAAAGATGTATTGAGAAATACAAGTTTTTCTGAGATTCATCAATTTCTATCAATATTTTATACATTATTACTCTCAAATAGCAAAGTCTTTAACAAAACTGCTGAAAGATAGTGTAAAAGATGTAAAAATGAGTTCATTCATATAATTAAATGAAGCAAAACAAACATTTAATCAGCTTTGCAACATTTTTATGAGAATGTTTATATTAAGACACTTTGACTCAGAATAATATATATACATCAAGATTAACGCGTTTAATTATGCAGTTATGAGTATTTTGTTTTAGTCAGATGATGAAGATCAATGACATTTGATTACATTTTGATTCAGAATGATGATAAATGTTGAAAGAAATTATAAAACATATGATCAGAAGCTTTTAATCATAGTAATAATGTTTAAACACTGATGATACTATGTAAAAAACAATTATCATACTGTTGAAGTTTTGACTGATCATAATAATTTGAAGAATTTTATGAACATCTGAAAGTTAAATGAAAGACAAGTTAAATGAATCATAAGATTGTTAATTTACAACTTTGAAATAATGCATAAATTAGAAAAGATAAACTTGATTAATACATCATCAAGATGATTTAATTATAAGAATGAATATATTTTTGTGAATTATTTGTTGCTTACTTTGCAGCAAAAGCTGACTAAAATAGAAAGCTTAAATAGCTTCATATTTGTAGCTATCAGAGAATTATACTGTATACAAATGATTAATGATGTTGAGAAGATGTTCATTCACAGTATAAGTATGAATAAATATTCAGTAGAATATATCAAAAGCAGACTGCAAGATGAAATTTATTGAACACAAGTAATAAACAATGTCAAGAAAATATTCATTCATAATGTCAGTGAAAGAAAATATTCAATTAATCATGTTGAAAGCATGTTGCAAGATGAAATTTATTGAACACAAGTAATAAACAATGTCAAGAAAATATTCATTCATAATGTCAGTGAAAGAAAATATTCAATTAATCATGTTGAAAGCATGTTGCAAGATGAAATTTACTATATATAAGTGATTAATGAAGTCAAGAAGATATTTATTCACAGTGTTAATGAAAACATAAATACATGTTCAGCAATGCATGTCAGAAGTATGCTGCTGAGAATCATGATTTTAAAAGTGCAAAAAACACATTTAAATGAAGTATATTTCTTAAAAGATAAAATTTCTCAATTCAAATCAACAACTTCAAGAAGAACAAATGTTAAAACATTAATTTATAAAGATTGCAATGTAGTTAAGAAATAGCTTAATTCTGTTGTTGAAATTGTTAATTACAAACAACTCATTTTACATGCAATTGTCAAAGTATTAATAATTCATGAAATGATATACAACTTTAATAGTAAATTTATAGTCAAGCTCATTAAGATTTTACAGCAAGAAAATGAATTTGCTGTAAAACTAAAAAAAATGAGTAAACTGATTGAGTCTTTTTTTTCAAGTTTTACGTACTTATGCAGTTTAAAACTATGAAACATGATGCTATTTATTTAAATAGTAGCATTAAAGCGTTGTGTGTATGCTAAATTACACGTAATCTAGTCATAATCGCTGCTGTATATCTTTTCATTGAATAGTCAAATCATTAGAGTGCGCATACAAGCGTGCAACATGTTTATATAATCAAGTAATCATATAAACAAATTGAAATTGTGAAAGCTGATCACTTCAATGTAAGCTTTCAAATTTGCTGTTTGATCATTTAGCTGAGCGAGTTAACTGAGTGATCAATGTATTGTGAAAGTTAATCACTTCAATGTAAGCTTTCATTCGCTGTTTAATCATCTAGTTGAGCAGACTAGATGAGTTTTAAGTTGTTTGTAAGCATCATGATGCAATGCTTAATCTATGTATGTGAAAGCTAATCACTTCAGCGTGAACTTTCATTTGCTGTTTGATCATTTAGTTAGTCAGACTAGATGAGTAATCTGTGTATTGTGAAAGCTGATCACTTCAACATAAGTTCTCATTTGCTGTTTAATCATTTAATTAGTCAAACTAAGTGAGCAATTTGTGTATTGTGAAAGCTGATCACTTTAATGTAAGTTTTCATTTGCTGTTTGATCATTTAGTTAATCAGACTAAATGAGCAATCTGTATATTGTGAAAGCTGATCACTTCAACGTGAGCTTTCGTTCGCTGTTTGATCATTTAGTTGAGCAAGCTAAATGAGCTTTGAGTTGTTTGTGAGCATCACGATGCAATGCTCGATCTGTGTATTGTGAAAGTTAGTCACTTCAACGTAAGCTTTTGAATTTGCTGTTTGATCATTTAGCTGAATGAGCTAAATAAGCAATTGATGTATTGTGAAAGTTGATCACTTCAATGTAAGCTTTCAAATTTGCTGTTTGATCATTTAGCTGAATGAGCTAAATGAGCAATTGATGTATTGTGAAAGTTGATCACTTCAATGTGAGCTTTCGTTCACTGTTTGATCATTTAGTTAAGCAGACTAAATAAGCTTTAAGTTGTTTGTGAGCATCATGATGCAATGCTCAATCTGTGTATTGTGAAAGTTAATCACTTAACGTGAACTTTCGTTCACTGTTTGATCACATAATCATTTGATCACATGATTTTGTTGTTTGTAAGCATCACAATGCAATGCTCAATCTGTGTATGTGAGCATAACATGCGCATATCGCGCTGTTACTGCTCTGTTGATGAGATTATTCAGCTCTTTTGACAAGCATAGCTTGCAGAAGATTCATAGTCAGCATTTTGTACAGATAAATCTTGTTGTTGATCAAACTGATTGAGTCGAGTCAAGTACTTAAGTTCAAGTCGAGTACTTGACTTGAAAAGTATTAAGTTGAGTTGAATTTTTTTTTGAAAAAGTGTTGAATTAAGTTGAGAAGTTGAATTTAACAACTTGAATCAAATTAAGAAGCTTGACTCAACTAAACTGATCATCAAGTTAAGTTTCAAGTTGATATTTTAAACTTGAATCGAGATCGAGTCGAGTTACTCACATTTTCAACTTGATTCAAGTTGAGTTGCTCATATTTTCAACTTGACGCGACTCGATTTGACTGAGAATTGAGTCAATTCAATTCGACTCGTCAAGAATTCAAGCTTGACATCAAGAGAACTAAATATAGAAATTTTTCCGATTTTTGACTTTTGCATTATCTTTTTGCATTATCTTTTAATAGAGAGTCATGAAGAGAAACATGAAGATTGTTTGATAGAGAATCATGACGAGAAACATGAAGAGAAACATGAAGAAAGTCATGACGAGAAACATGAAGAGAAACATAAAGAGAGTCATAACGAGAAACATGAAGAAGAACATGAAGAAAGTCATGATGAGAAACATGAAGAGAAACATGAAGAAAGTCATGATGAGAAATATAGAGAGAAACATGAAGAGAAACATGAAGAGAAACATGAAGAAAGTCATGACGAGAAATATAGAAAGAAACATGAAGAAAAACATGAAGGAAAAACATGAAGATCGTTTGACTTTGATAGAGAGTCATGACGGAAAAACATGGTAGAAAGTCATGAAGAGAATCATGAAGACTGTTCAATCAAGCTATTTACATCTATCTAATATCTTGTCGAGTCAAGTTAAGTTTTCGAATCGAGTTATTGAGTCAAGCTTCTCAACTCAACTCAAGTGCTTGAATTCAACTTCTCAATTCGACTCGACACTTTTTCAAAAAAAATTCAATTCGACTCGACACTTTTTGAGTTAAGTACTCGACTTGAACTTAAGTACTTAACTTGACGCGATCAATCTAGACTCAACAACTCGATCTGAAAACTCAATTCAACTCAACAAGATATTAAATAAATGTAAATAACTTGATTAAACAGTCTTCATCATGAAGATTTCATAATTTTCATCATGACTTTCTATTGAACACTCTTCAAGATAATGCAAAAAAATAATGCATTATGATTCAGTTTATGAATTCATAAGATTATGAATTATGATTAGAACTTAGAAAGTAAGATAAGCGCTGTTCGCTAGTTGAACAGCTTTATTATTTTCTTTTCACTTTTATTATTAACATTATTCTTTTTCTTCTTACTATTGATAATCTCATATTCATCATGTTGTAGTTTCTTTTCATTCTTCTTTGCTTCATAGCACATTTCTGCATCATTATTTTCTACTATGATGAAATCATTTAAATTAGAATTTATTACATGTATTGAATTCTGAATTTCTCATTCTTTGACAGTTGAAAGAATGATGAATTTTGTTGCAAAATTTTGAAAAGCTGTCATAGAATTAATATCATCAATCTGCTTTAACTTCTTCAAATCATCATGATGAAGAATTCTTTGTTGAATTAAATGAACTATAGAAATCATAAATTTTATTATCTTTTTACTTATGTTCAACTCATCTGTTGTTGTCTTCTAAAATTGATATTAGTTTCTACAACTGAAAGATAATGCATACAGATAATGCATATTTTCGTTGCTTTCAAAGCAATTTTCTCTGCAATAGTATTTGCATCTTGTGTTGCAGCAGTTATATCAAAAAGCTTTATCATCTCAGTGATAATCTCAGCATTTGCTTTGCATCTGATTTTCAATTCAAAGCATTCAACTATAAATAAATCAGCACTTTATTTAGTATTATTACATTACTGAGATGCATTATCATGAATGCTCTTGTTCTTATGCTCTTGTTCTACTTGATTTTTGACATTGTCTTTCATAACTGCTTTGTTTATTTTATTCACTTCTTTTCAAACATTGAATTGTTTTAATTTGTGTAATCATTTAAATATGATTATATAATCATTGTTCTGTCGCTTGTAGTGTTCTTTGATCTCATTGAATTAATTTTCATCATGATTTCAACTTGTGATAAACTTTGAATTTACAAATAGAGTGAACATTATTTATTAAAGTCAGCATTGTTCTCTTGATAATGCATTTGAGTAATGCAACAGTATCAATGAAATTTAAACAATTCAATAGAATATGAACTAGTAGAGAATTTGAGAAAGTAAGAAATATAACATTAAGTGAGATGAATTAATTTTCACAAAGAATTATGTCTGAACTGTTGAACAAAGTGAAAAGTATTTATTAAAGTCAGCATTATTCTCTTGATGATGCATTTAAGTAATGCAATAGTATCAATGAAATTTAAATAATTTGAAAAAATATGAACAGATAAAGAATTTTGAAAAGTAAGAGATAAACTGATAGTTCATCAAGTGAGATAAATTAATTTTCATAAAGAATTATCTCTGAACTGTTGAACAGAGTGAAAAATATCTGTTAAAGTCAGCATTATTCTTTTGATGATGCATTTGAATAATGCAATAGTATCAATGAAATTTGAGTAATTCAATAGAATATGAACAAATAGAGAATTTTGAAAAGTGAGAGAAAAACTCATCAAGTGAAATGAATTTGATTTTGAGTGCAATGAGAAAAAATTAATTATTAGAACTAACACTTATTTAATATTTAAAACAATTTATTTTTCACTTTTTCACTTTTATTTTTCAAACTATTTCTTAAATAACACTTCAAGAAATAATACGTTTGAATTTCAATAAAACATTCAAAAAATTAATTCTTGAATTTTGATATCTTGATAAACATCATACATCAATACTATGACATGCTGCAAGCATAAAATTGATAATGCATATTGATAATGCAATATGACTTGTCTATTGCTGACAAGTTGATTTTTAGCATATGCATCAGCATGTAAGAAATTGATGAATTCAACTGATAATTATGCTATCAAAGAAACTATTTCAGTCTTTGCATCTACTAAAAAGATAATGCACATGAGTAATGCATTGTTGATTAACATGCTAATGCTTTGCAACAGAAAATTAAAAGATGCTACAAATCAGAAATGATTACATTGCGTGAGATTTGAAAATATCAGAAGTCAGCTGAAAATCTAATTCTTAAAATGATCTTTGAATGACTTGTGAGAAAGATTGTGCACAACTGTGCTTGCACAAATATGCTATCATACAATTATTGCATTCAGCACTCTGTCTTGAGTACTCTTCAAGAAGTCACTGAAGACTTTATGTGCTTCTTTATGAAAAGTAAGTGCATTACTCTTTTGCATTATCACTTTTGTTGTAGAATTTTCATTGACATTTTGCTTTATGCAAACATCAACTTGATGACAATTCATGTCAAACACATCATCATTCAAGATAAAAATATGAGATTTATGAAGAATCTCATGATGAATCTTGATGTCATGTTTTTCAAGACAGACTAAAAAATGTCTATCTTCATCAGTTAAATAAACAATGTAATTCTTGAAATCACATTCACATTATTCTTGTGCATTACTATTATGCATTGACTTAACTGTACTTCTAATAAGTACTTGCTTTAAATGCAAAACTTTTAATAAATGAAATGATATTGCAAATTTATGAATAAATCTGCATCAGAACAGTTTTCAAAGATACTTAAAATGAATCAGCAGACTCATTGATCTTTTGATCATCATTCTTCTCTCTGCAATAAATATTTCAGAACTCAGTAATAATCTCATTTGAATTCAAATTCATAATTCGATTATAATACTTTATAAACATTATTTATTTTATCATTTTTGAACTCATCTGTAATTGATTTCATCAACATACTCTTTTAACAAGATTGAAAGTTCACTCAATATTTATTAAGAATATTGAGCATAAAAGAACATTTTTAATCATTTGCATCAATCTTGAAAAATTCAAAGCATTGTTTTTTCAAAATTATCATGTCAAACATTTCTTATTTATAACATCAGTGCAAAAATATTGATCATCTTCATCTTGAAAAGAATGAACATATTGAGATTGTTGAAGCAATGATCTTTTAACAGTTGCAACAAATTACAAGATCATTAGTAAATGATTAAATGCATTATCATAATGCATTATCTCATCAACATCACTTCTTGCTCTTTATGCTTCTGCTTTCAAATCGACAGCTGAATCTTTATAATAATGATGAAAATATTCTTTGAATTCTGTTTTGTACTTAATCTTGTAGTGAACAGACTCTTCATCATGATTTGTATCTTCATTGTTTTTGTTGTTTCAAGTCTTGTAAAGATTTAGCTTTATTGTAGAATTTAGAATATTTACAAGATTATATATTATTTCATTGCTGTCTTCAATCTTGACATAATACTTTGCAAGTTTAATTAAAACTTTTTTGCAAGTTTTTACTATAACAGCACTTGATGAGCAAGTATTTCTTTTTATATTCTTTTCAATCTGCTTAAAATAATTGAAAAGTGCATCAAATATTTGAAATCTTAAGTGAATATCTGTATTAATTGTTTATGACATTGTCGTGAGACTGCTCACATCATTCTCACGAGATAGTTAGTAAGAAAGAAGAGATCGAGATCTGAGTCAATGATAGAAGAGTTGAGAAACGTTTCTCAAGTGTACATATAAATGTTATTACGACTTGTAGATAAAGAGAGAGAACTTACACGTTTTACAGTATCTTTCTACTAGCACAATCATTGCACGTGTTCATTGTTTGCTTTCTCTGTTGCTTCAATACGACTTTCTATATTGCATCTGTACTTTATTTCTTGACATTGAAGCTTGAGCGCAAGAATATCATTTTTATGATATCTTGAGTAGAACAGTTGACTGAACAGCAGAGAGCGACACGATATCTCTACAGTAATCAGAAGATTTATGAAAGATTTGAAGTGAGAATTGATTTGACTCTGAAATACGAGAAATTGATATAGCGACTTCATTTCGCTTAGAGATATTGATGAAAGCTATTCAAGTCACAGAGTTTTCACAGTTGAAACTAAAAGAGATGTGTATCTTCAGCTGACAAAAACTGTCTCTCTTTGAGCGAAGATGCAATAGCGAAGAAGAGAAAAACTGACTTTCGCGAATGATTGACACTCAGAAAAGATGCTCTGATCAGAAGAAGAGTTCATCTAATCTCAAGACTTGCAAGAAACAGACAGTGAAAGCAAGAATCAAAGAACGAATTCGAAGTAATGTAGACAGAAGTACGAGAAATGACGTCAATTTCAGCAGTGAATCATGTTTCAGCAGAAGCATAAGATTAAGCATTGTTCATCAAATAAAAGAAGAAAAAAGAAAAGCATCTTGATCAGTTGTAACAACTGCAAAAGAAAGAAAGAAGAACTTCAATGAGTCGAGAAGCAAAAACAAAATAACAAGATCTTTTTAACTGCTCTATTATTTTTGCTATTCTGTATTTCATTCTCACAGCTTTCAATATCAACTCACAGTGACAAAATGACAAACTCATTAAAAACATCTGTTGTAAACACGAGTGCTACGCTCATCAGCTCTCAAGTCAGCTCAGAAATAAACATGATCACAATGTTGTTCATGAAATATCTAACATTCATGTCATCGCTTGAAACTTCGAAAGTCTTGTATTTTGAAGAAAAGAACATGACTGATTTTCTAGAAATATATGAAGACTTCTGTGATGATTATGAGCTGAATCAGATCAATTGATTTTGCAAGCTGTCAAGATACTGCAACAAGATCATTGATGATAGCATCAAGACTATGATCAAATATATTGACTTCAACTGACAAGAACTGAAGAAGATAATGAAGAAGAAGTACAAGAAAGATGACACTGATCAACAGTTGAATTCTTGAATTTTCCTGAAAATCTTCAAGAATAAGTTTCATATCATGAAGAATGATCTGAAGTTGTACAGTCGACAATACAAAAGCATATTACATTCGTTGATAAAATGCAAGCAAATAAATGAGTATATCAAATGTTGCTGATTTATCAAGAGTCTTTCATTTATATTAAGCGAAAAGATCATACAAAAGTGTGCACTCGATTCTGAAGATCTCAGTTTCATGAACTTTAAGAAAGTTAATGACGCGATAGTGATTTACTGCGACTCTGTCAAAGCACTCTTGAAATTCTCGATCATGATCAAGAATTTCAATGATTTCAGCAAGCTTGTGAACGAATATCAGATCAAGCAATCAATGATGTCAAACAAGTTCTTCGATTCTTCAATAGTAGCACAGCTCAGCAATACAACAATGAATGAAATGATAAATAAGTTTGAAATGATGATGCTTTCTTTGCAAACAGCAACAAAGAAGATTGAATCTTTCATGCAAAACATGACAGCATCTGTCTCGATGCTCAACATTTATATCTTATGTGAACTCATCACATCTGCTCATTCAACAATATCAATTTTGTCATTGTTTTCGCTTTTGAGAAGTGAACGAGCATCTTCAATGTCTAGAATGAAAGAATGCTTCTTCTGTAAAGAAATAGAATGTCAGAAGATCAGATGTCATCAATTGAATATTTATAAGACAGAAGAAAAGATACATGTGAATGAAACAAACAGATTCTGAATGAGACTCGCTGAAAGAGATGACAGATTGACATCTTTCACATTGAGTCATTCTCAGAAAAAGTTGATTAACAATGCTTTGAAGAAACAGAGTCAGCAAATGAAAGCAGAACATGTTGATATCATCAGACTGACAAGTGTAAGAGCAATGATCACGAAGAAAGCAAAGAACACAGATGAGAAACAGAAATGAAACGAAGAAGTAATAATTGTCACAGCTCAACATGATTATAAGTTAGATGAGAATGCAATGAAAACAGCGACACAACAGAGAATAAGTTTAAATTGAACTTGAAGAGAAAAAGTAAAAGAAGAAGAACATCTATCGAGCATGAAGAATTTACGCTCTAAAGAGTATCTGTCGATTTCAAGATCATTCTTGAAGAAGCGAACAAGTGAGAATGTGATCATGCAAAATGCAGTTGCTCTCGAGAGAATTATTAAAACAACGAAGAAATCGATGAGAAAGAATTCAGATGACAGCAAGATAAAGTCAGATAATCAAGATAAGAGAATGTAAAACATAGTAGAGAAATGCATAAATACAGAAGACGTGATGCATATTATAGCGAATCAGAAGATGCAAGACGTAAGCATTGAACAGATACTTACATATTCATTTATTCTTCTTTAAACTCTCTATGCTTAAGTAAAACAACATAAGAAAATGAAAATGAAAATGAAAAAATTGACGACGTGCAAGTAACAGCAGTAAAATTTGAAGATTCTTCACTTGAAAAGTTGAATGTAATTCTGTATGCAATGACGTGTTCAAGAACATGAATGTTAATGAGCGATGAGATTTACGTTAAGATACTGCTTGATAGTGATGCTGAAATTAACGTTATGTCTGAAACTCTTGTCGCAAGAGCTCAGTTATCTATGCAACGAGACATTCATCTAGATATGATAGAAGTCAACGAAGCAAAGACTAACATCATTGAATGCTGTGATGACGTGAAGATCGATATTGATGAAGCAAAATCAATGATTTCAATATTTGTGATTGAAAGCAACGAGTACACTCTGATACTGAGCAGATCATATGAGCGAAAGACACATTTATACATCAACAATACTTCAAAAAAAACTTGTGAAATGACAGTTACTGATGATGATGAAAGAATGATGTTCTTTAAATTGATTTTAACATACAATTCTGTCAATCAAGATGTATTGAAAATATTTCTTGAAAAAGTGAAACACTCTTTAAATGAATAAACGAGTGCTCTGTTGAAAGTGTATCTGCGATGAGAAGTGTAAGTTCGAAGACTGTCGATTTAATGCACTTGAAAAGTTCTGAAATGTTCATCAGAATCAAAGAAGAAAAGAAAAAGAAAGATCAAAGCTTCGTTCAACAATTTTGCTCAAATGATAGTATGCAATGTGCACAGATGTTATGATGTCGTTCGAACAGACTTACGATGCAAATGACATGAAGATTTGATCTGAGTTCAATTCGTCAGCATGAGAAAATAAATCATGTCAAAGTAGTGACAGCATACAAGAGAAAAGCTCAGAAAATTCTCTGTGAATTCATCAGAGTCAAACGACTCAATATTAGAAGATTTGACAAACTGAAAACAAATCTTACTAACTCAGATCAAATTGAATATGACAGAGATAAAGTCAGAAAAGTACAATCATTGACTGTTTCTCAAATTCTTCAAAATTGTTCAAGAGTTCAGATTGACTTTGAAGCGAGCGAAGAGAATGATATGCAATGATGCTTTAACTTTGCAAGAGAAGAATTTACTACTGAAGATGTTATTTAACAGAGAAGCAACAATGATCTGAAACTTCTCAGAAATAAGAAAGATAAAAGACATAGTTTCATTCTTGCAGCAAATTCAAATGATATCACATGATGCATGATAGACATTCAATTTCTCAGTTTCTAAGACACTTCATCAGATCATCATAGACATGCTCAAGAATTAAATAAAGTATGACATACTGAAATCTTGTCATGACTCATATTGAAATCTTTGATTTCTGATCAAGAAAAAGTTCAATCAGTATCACATGATCAATGCAGCGATGAATATGAACAAGATTATTATTAAAGATGTCAATCTGCTCTCAGACATGAATGAATTCTTCAAAGAATTCATCGATATGATTATGATCTTTCTGATAGATCTGTTTTCTGAGTATGATCAGATTACGCTGACAAAAATATATCAAGATCTCACAGTGTTCATGACATCTCTGAAATTATTGTGACAGACGATGTTATCACAAAATGTCATCAACTTCGTTGCTCAGTTTGTCAGAGTCATAATCAAGATATTGAAGAATCTTCTTAAGATATGCAAATCTTGTTAGGGGCCAGCATAGAGCGAGTCATATGGGTGTAATGTAACGAGTATATAAATGCTAAGGAAGGAAAGTATCTAGAAGGGAAGAGCCGGCTATCTATATGACTCAGGAGAACATAAGCT
>JAABUI010000132.1_pt1 | contig 108821 bp, 101 predicted proteins | sample 5559111 | NCBI WGS metagenome assembly JAABUI01 (sample SAMN10711870, study PRJNA513365) | rock metagenome | isolation source: Antarctica rocks | place: Antarctica: Victoria Land, Buttleship Promontory | reverse complement strand
AGGTAGCGTCAGGCACGTCGAGGTCTTCCCGGTGGGCAGCGTCAGAACTCCCATCATCGGAAGACCTCGACCCCTACCCGGCCACCGACACGCCAACCCCCGGTACACCCTCAAATGCGATGAGCCCCATTAACACCGCAACCATATCGATCACGGCCAGCCGCAGGATACCGCGCGCCGACCACTCACTTGAACAACCACGGCGTCTGCCCACCTATGCGCCTACTGCGATTGGATAGATCGCCATAACCCCGGGCACAACGATAGTAACAATAACGGCGAGATAAATTAGCCGGCGAAACAGTTCGGGTTCGTCATTGTTAGGGGTGTTTGCAATGATCAGCGAACCATCGATATGGACGGGACTCATCGAGATGATCGCAGTCGCGGTTGCCACGGTCACCAACACGGCTAGAACTTCCGCTGGCGAGCCGTTGGTGATGGATAGCCCGATCGGCGCCATAACCCCCAGCACGACTATAGTCGACGAATCCAAGTTGGAGAACAGCGCCGTAACGTAGGCCAACACCAGTACTGCAACAACCGGACTCCCAATACCCAGCAGCGCGTGTTGAATGCTCTGCAATGTGCCCAGCTTTGCCAGTACGTTCAGATAGATCAACAAACCCGCCAGCAACAACACGACAGACCACGCGACGTGGCTAAGCATCTCCCTCTCGGGTGGACGGAAGCCAATCTGCAACAGCAAAGCCAACGAAAGCGCTGTTAATCCGACATCGAAGTGAAACACAACTACGGTAACAACTAGTACGGCAAGCGCCAGAAGCGACGCGCGCTGGTACGCCGAAGTCTTGTCACCGAAGGCATCCCGGCGAGCCGCGCCCACCCCTGCTGCCCCCTCTTCCCGAGACGACTGTGCGGCTTCCCGAGATCGCACGGTCTTAACCTTGGCGCCCTCATCGCCGCCACCCAGTCTAGCGCCACCAAATGCGAAGAAAACGATCAACGCCGCAACGGCGTGCACACCCATGACAATGCCATATAGTCCCCACGGCGAATAATAAAGATGGGCACGGTCCGCCAGTGTATGAAATAACGCCCCCGCCGGACTCAGTGGTGACATGCCAGCGGCAATCGCGGCCCAGTTAGCCATCACCGCCATCATGAAGTAATTAATGCGATAGGATTTAGCCAGACCCGATACAATAGGAATGACAATAGCCACAACGGCGGCCGGCAGGCCACCAATGGTGCCAAGTACTGCGGCCAGTATAAATCCCACCCACGGTACCATCCATCGACGAGAGCCGACCGGCCTCAAAGCAGCATCCGTCAACCAACTAATCGCGCCACTCCGCTGTGCGTGAGCAAATAATAATGTGATACCAATTATGAGTACGCTAAGTTCGCCAGGAAATGCAGTGAGAATCGTTTTGGCGCTAATTCCACCGATGGCAGCTACGAGGAATGCTGCAGGGAAGGCGACGAGGCCCACATTTATTCGACGCCACACTGATACCACGAGAACACCGACGAAAACAACTAGCGACAGAGTCTGGAGAGCCGTCATGTACGCCTTCCTTCGGTTTTACTTAATGTGTGGTGGACGTCGTCCGAACTCCCAACAGGCTTAGAACCTAGTCAAATACGGTGAGGGTTCCGGCGCTGGGGTCCAAGCGCCCCATTCGCCCTGACTCCAACTCCGAGAAGGCGGCAAGATCAATGCCCGCAGCGATCGGAATGCCCGCAGTAACGGCGCCTTGGACCATCACCGGGTTGATGTCTCCAAACACCAAGCCGGCGAAGCCGACCCCGAGCCCTTTCATCGCAAGCAGCGCCCAGCCTGCGGCAACACCACCTTGTACACCTGGGGCGATAAATATTGTATCGGCGACCGATTGCCCTCGGAGTGGGTGCCCCTCGCGGGATATGATGCCTGAGCTGCGGTCAAGGTCGTAACGAGCGCTGAACGTTTGTGTGCTGATTAAAAGGGGCGCCTCGACAACTGGGCCAGTGGCGCTCGACAGGGTGTAGGTTTGAGTGCTCACCGTGCATTCAGCCTTCCTGTGATAGCGGCTTCAATACAGTCGTCGGTGCGGCGCAGTGCTGGTTCGTAACCGTGAGCACGAATGATGTTAACGAGTTTTGCGGAATTGGTCGCCAAGCGCTGCCACCCGAAGTGCACGCGTTGGGCAGCTGGGTCCATGATGTACCAGCATGTTCCTTGCAGAACTATGCCACCGGCATCGCGAATGGTCGCTAGATGTCCCTCGTCGTCCAATGCCTTGCACTGCATGGTGTTGGTTGTGATGATGAGGCGCACATCATCGGAGACCTTTTTGCCCTTGAGTCCGTCGGCGATTCGTTTCATTTCAAAGAAAGATAGTTGCGGAGCTGTGAAAACCACTAGATCGATCGGACCACCTTCAGACAGGTCCCTGCTGAATACCTTTTCGATGTCCTCACTACGGACCTCAAACTCATCTATCAACTCGCGGCCGCCATTCGCCGTCTCGAAAGTGGGGGCCTCCGGGGTCACACCGACAATGTGATACATAGCCATGGAACCAAAGCTTGCAAGACTAGCTCCGAAATGCTTCATCTCGTCCGTCGTTGGTGAGCGGCCAGTCAATTCGACCGACGGCACAGTCCAGTATCCGCGGCAGCGCTCACCAATAATGGCTCCGAGTGCCCCCCAGTCAGCGAAGTCCTGCATCGGAGCAGCGACTCGCACCCGCACGTTCGCTTGGCGAGCCGCGTCTAGGTGGAAACCGTATGCGGGCGTACGACCGGTAAGCGCTGCCGCCATTCCTGCAGCGCCAGATTCGTAATTGGTGCGGGCGCCTAACACCGAATTGGCATAAGCAACTGTCCCGGTGTCGCCCCATGCAACGTGTTCACCTTGGGCCGGTTGGTAGATACTCTGATACCCGATACATGTGTTGACAAGGGAAACGCCGAGCCTGTGCAGCAGTGCACGAACGTCACGTTCATTATCAACCAGCTCCGGAGATTGATTAAAGAGGTGCGCGTATTCGAAGTCGACTGACTGCGCGTTTCGGGTAGTAGGGACACACACCTTTAGGTCGCCCCTAGCCAAGCGCTCCAGGTACGCCTGACCGGCTGCACCAAAAACTTCACGATCCCCCATAAAATGGGCATTCGAGATCGGCACGAACGAGTTGGCCCCGAAAAACTCGCCAACTTGCACCTGCTCACTGAAAACCTGCCCAAGCAAGTCGCCACGTTCGCCGTCGAGAATTGCTTGCTCTTCACTACTGAGTATCACTTGGTTATTCCCTTCATAAAGTCATAAAGCAAGCACTTCCGGTTGCAGCCGTGCTTTTCGTCCTGACTGATGAACAGAGCGATACGTCTCTGCGTCGCTTCAATTACCCAATTGAGCCACTAGCCAGACCTGCACGATATGGAAGGAAAAGTCTTCCCCTTGGAAAGTAAACTCGTCTGCCGCGAGGCTGTCAAGGGCTCGAGTTGACTTATTGGGAACCCGTGCGTGCGGCGCGCCTCACGGCGTCGTTTACGAGCTTTTTCATGTGGAAGTGATCGACGACGAGGAGTGCGTCGGGCAGCAACCCTGGAGAATTCCCAGATGTTTTGGCCTTGGGGCGTGTCGCTGCGAAATGTGTTGAGACTTGGTTGGTGCTGGAGGGGACGATAGGAACTGCGGTGCAGGCCATGCTGGTGGGTATGCCCCTCGCAGGATCTGCACCTAACCCCGCCATAGCACAACCGTAGCCGGTTACAGCCGGAAAACGACGTCAATTCATCGCAACTCCTTAGAGTTGGTAGCCGGAGGGAATGATTGCGGCGATCGCTCGGGCCGTCTCGATCACGAGCGGTCCCAGCTCCGAGACCCGGTCATCGGGCATCCGGATCTGGGGGCCCTTGGACGGCCAGCGCGGCGGTCGCGATCCCGTCCGCACTCAGGACGGGAGCAGCAACGCCCCAGACGCCAGGGACTCGCTCGCCCTTGTTGATGCTGAACCGGCGCTCCCGGGTCGCTTCAAGGTCGTGCAGCAGACTCCGCGGTGAGGTGATCGTCGTTGGTGTCAGTCGGTTGAGCTCACCGAGCCGAGCCACCTCCGCATGCAGGTCACCGGCGAACGCGAGCAATATCTTGCCGGTACTGGTGCAGTAAAGCGGGATCCGCGCGCCAACCGGCTGCGTGAATCGCAGCGGTTGCTGAGACTCGACCCGCAGGACGACCAGTCCCTCGTCGCCGTCGCGGACTACCAGGTTGACCGACTCCCCGGTCGACTCCGCCATCTGCTCCAGCAGCGGCATCGCCTCATCGAATCCGAGGGTGCGCCCCGCCGCACGCCCGAGCAGGAAAGCCGCGTGCCCCAAGCGGTAGCGCTCGGTTTTCGTGTTCTGCACGGCGTACCCGGCGGCGACCAGCGCCCGAAGAATCCGGTGAGCCGTGCTCGCATGCAAGTTCAGGTCCCGCGCGAGTTCCGTGACTCCCACGTCACCCTCGGTCTCTCGGAATACCCGCAACACCGACAGGGCCGGGGTGATGGTCTGGGTACCGGCAACCTGCTCGTTTCGAGCCAGCGGTGGTGTCGTCGTGCTCACGCTCTTCCCTTCCCGCATGTCCACCGCATTTAGCAAGTGCGGCAGGCTGCGCGCAGCCGGTGGTGCGGTACCTCTCAGGCGTTGACCCGCACGCCGCTCGGAGTGACGCCGCGTTCCCGTAGCGCGCGTTCGACCTGGCTGGGGACGTCGATCACGACCGCGCCCGCTTGGGTCAGTGCGTCGACCTTGGACTGGCCACTGCCGCGGTGGCCGGTGACGATGGCACCTGCGTGTCCCATGCGGCGGTCGGGTGGAGCGCTCCGCCCGGCGATAAACGACACCACTGGTTTGTGCATGCCGCCGATCAGCTCAGCGGCGTCTTCCTCCATGGTGCCGCCGATCTCGCCCACCAGCACGATCGCGTCTGTGCGGGGGTCGGCATCCAGGGTGCGGACCGCGTCCAGGGTGGTGGTACCGAGCATCGGATCGCCGCCGATACCGATGAACGCGGACTGCCCATAGCCTGCGGTGACCAAATTGAGCGCGAGCAGGGTGCCCAGGCTGCCGCTGCGGGAGACCACCCCGACGTTGCCCGGCTGGAAGATATTCTTGGCGAAGCCGGGCATGATGCCCACCGATGCCTCGCCCGGCACGACCAGGCCTGCGGTGTTGGGTCCGAGAACCTGGGCTCCCCGCTCGCGGGCCTCGGCGAGCACGTACATCACGTCGTGGTACGGCACGTGCTCGGTGAGGAACACCACCTTGTGCACCCCGGCGTGGATGGCGTCGAGTGCCGCCGCCTTGGCAGCGAGCGGCGGCACGAACAGCACGCTCACGTCGAGCCGATGCGCATCCGCCGCCTCCGCGACCGAGTTGTAGACCGGCACCCCGGCCACCATGCGTCCGCCCTTGTTGGGACTCGCCCCGGCGACGACGGTGGTACCGCAGTCGGCCATCCGTTCGGTCCAGAAGGATCCCTGTTTGCCGGTGATTCCCTGAACGATGACGTTGTCTTTTCCGGTGATCAGCATCAGCGCGCTCCTTCGTTGACCAGGACCTGCGCGGGCACGGCGGCGGCCACTGCGGCCCGCACCGCATCGTCCATGTGCTCGTAGGGTTGCCACCCGAGCCGGTCGCGCACCAGGGCGATGGCCTCGTCCTCGCCTGTGCCGTGGATGGAGAAGAACACCGGGATGTCGGGGCGCAGCGCCTCGATCGCGGTGACCACCCCTTCGGTCATGACGTCGGTGCGAGCAAAGGCCCCACAGAAGTTGACCAGCAAGCTACGTACGTTCGGGTTCTTCAGCACCAGTCGGAGCGCGGGGGTGGCCTTGGTGTAGGCGTCGCCGCCGATCTCCAGGAAATTGGCCGGGCGCCCACCGTAGTGGTTGACGGCGTCGAGGGTGGCCATGGTGAGTCCGGCGCCGTTGGCGAGCACGCCGACGTTGCCGTCGAGCTCGATGAACTGCAGGCCCAGCCGGGCACCTTCGTCTTCGAGCGTGGACTCCTCCGCGGCCTGCGCATGCTCCAGGCTCCGGAGGAACTCGGCAGGTTGCCGCGCCAGCGCCCCCGGATCCAGGGTGATCTTCGCGTCCAGCGCGACGACACGGGCATCGTCGGTGAGCACCAACGGGTTGACCTCCACCAGATCGGCGTCCACCTGCAGGTACACCGCGTACATCCCGACCAGGGCGGCCGCCACGGACGCCTGCTCGACCTCGGTCAGATCGGTGCCGGCCAACATCACCGCAGTGTCCGCGTGCGCAAGCCCGGCTCGGATGTCGACCGGCAGCCGCAGCACCTTCTCCGGGGTACTGGCGTTGACCTCCTCGATGTCCATCCCACCCTCCACGGAGAACAGCACGAGGGGGCCCTTGCTGGCCGGGTCGTTGAGGACGGCGGCGTAGAGCTCGCGAGCAATCGGCAATGCCTGCTCCACGAGCACCTCGGTGACCAGGAACCCGCTAATCGGCGTCCCGAGGAGGTCAGCCGCGGCCTGGTGCGCTTGCGACGGGGTGTCGGCGAACCGGATCGCACCGGACTTGCCGCGCTTACCGGTCGGGACCTGCGCCTTGACGACGACCCGTCCGCCCAGCGCGCCGGCGAGCGCGGCGGCCTCACTCGCCTCCCCCACCACCGCACCGTCGGGCGTGGCGAGCCCTCCCTGGGAGAGCAGTCGCTTTCCTTGGTATTCAAGGAGTTTCACGGTTCACCGTCCGTAGGTGTCGAAGTAGTGGCCCCACAGTTGCTGCTCGGTGGGAACTCGCGGCGGGATGATCCGCGCGAGCCGGGTGATGTTCAGGAAGTGCCGGTAGGAGAGGTTGTCGCTGATGCTGTTGCCGGCCCAAGTGCCGGCGCCCATGGTCAGGGTGAAGCCGAGGCCATTGTCGAATCCGCCGCCGGTACCGAAGCAATGCGCCTGGTTGACCAGCACCCGGGCCACCCGCAACCGCTCCGCGACCGCACGAATGCGCTCCTCGTTGTAGGTGTGGATACCGCAAGAGTGGCCAGCGCCCTGGAAGTCGAGCAGGTCCTGGATCCGCTGCAACCCCGCATCGAAATCCTGATAGCGGTAGACGGTGAGCACCACGGACAGTTTCTCTCCGCTGAAGGGATGCTCGGGGCCGACGCCGCCCTCTTCGACCATGAAGAAGTCAGCCTCCCGGGCCTCGGCCAAATCGAGCCCGGCGAGCGCGGCGATCTTGCCCGGCGGCTGGGCCATGACACCAGCACTGAGCTTTCCGTCGGGCCACATCACCGCCTGCAGCCTGGCCTTCTCCGGCGCGGTCAGCAGGTATCCGCCGTGGGCGCGCAACTGGGTCAGCGCGTCCTCATACACGGCAGCGTTGATGTGCACGGAGTTCTCCGACGAGCAACTCGTCGCGTAGTCGAACACCTTGCTGCGCTTAATCTTGTCGGCGGCATCGGCGAGATCCGCGTCGGCTTCGATGATCACCGGGGCATTGCCAGCCCCCACCCCGATGGCCGGCGTACCGCTGCTGTAGGCCGCCCGCACGTTCCGCTGGGAACCGGTGACGACGACGAGGTCCGCCTGGCGCATTAGTTCGGTCGTCAACGGTTTGCTCGGCTCGGCGATGAACTGCACGAGATCGCGCGGCGCGCCGACTTTGTCCAATTCCGCATGGATGTAGCGCACCAACAGTGCGCACGTGGAGGCGCCCTTGGGCGACGGCGAAAGGATCACCGCGTTGCCGCCCTTGAGCGCCATCATCGTCTTGTTCGCCGGGGTGGCCGCCGGATTGGTGGAGGGGCACACGGCCGCCACCACACCTACCGGCTTGGCGTACTCGGTGATCCCCAGCGCGGAATCCTCGGCGATGACTCCGACCGATGGCGCCCCGGTCAGGTCGCCGAGGGTGCCGAGGGTCTTGCGCTGGTTCTTCGTGACCTTGTCCTCGACGCTCCCGAGGCCGGTGGCTTGCACGCTGAGCTCGGCCAGCTCGCGGGCGCGCTCGGGCTCATAGATCGCCCAAGCCGCCGCCGCAACCACGTCGTCGACCCGCTCCTGGGGGTACGTCTCGAACACCGCCTGCGCGGCGCGGGCCTTGGTGATCAGGCGACCGATCGACGCGGCCACGTCGCCCGATTCGGTGGACTCCAGCTTTTCGGACATGTCCGATCCTTCCGCGACTTCAGGATGTGATATTAAGTTCCACAGAGCCTAGCAGCGCTGCTACCGACGTCAAGAGCCTCAACATTTCTCACATGTGACCATTGACACAGAGCTGAATTCTGCTCTACCGTCTCTATGGTATTCGATCTCATACTATGGAACGGAGAACAGGCATGGCGCATCCAGTCACCGCGGGGGCGACGCGAACCGTTCAACTTTCGTCACCACGCAGAACGCTGTTCCAGTCGATGCGCCACCGAGTGCGGACCAAGGTGCTGGCGCTGTTGTGCGCGATGTACTTCATCACCTACATGGACCGGGTCAACATTTCGACGGCGGCCCCGTTCATCAAGTCGGACCTGCACCTCAACAACACCCAGCTCGGACTGGCGCTCGCCGCCTTCTCCATCCCGTATGCGTTCTTCCAGATCTTCGGCGGCATCCTCGGCGACAAGTTCGGCCCCCGCAAGGTGCTCACCGCCGTCGGCCTGCTGTGGGCCCTGGCCACCGTGTTCACCGGCTTCGCCACCGGGTTGGCCACCCTGTTCGCCGCCCGCCTCGCGCTCGGCTTCGGCGAGGGCGCCTCCTTCCCCACGGCCACCACCGCCATGGCCAAGTGGCTACCCACCGATCGCCGAGCCTTCGGGCAGGGCATCACCCACGCCTTCGCCCGGATCGGCAACGCCCTCGCCCCGTTGCTGGTCGCCGGCCTCATCGCGCTCGTCAACTGGCGGCTGGCATTTTTCGTCTTCGGCGTCCTCAGCATCCTCTGGACGATCGGATGGGTGTTCTATTACCGGGACCGACCGGCCGACCACCCGAAGATGACCGACGACGAGCTGGCCGAGCTGACCACCGACCAGCAAAAAGACGCCCGCCCCCCGGTGCCGTGGAAGCAATTGTCCGCCCGGATCCTGCCGGTCACCTTCGTCGACTTCTGCTACGGCTGGATGCTGTGGGTCTACCTCACCTGGATTCCCTCCTTCTTCCACGACAGCTACGGCCTGAACCTGGCAAAGTTTGCGCTGTTCTCGACCCTGGTGCTGATCGGTGGCGTGGTCGGCGACATGACCGGCGGCATCCTTTCGGACGCCCTGCTGCGCCGTACCGGAAGCCTCAAGATCGCCCGCCGAGCCGTCCTCGTCACCGGCCTGTTCGGCTCATTCGTGTTCATCGTCCCGACGCTGTTGGTGCACCAGCTCGCACTGACCACAGTGTGCCTCGGAGTGGCGTTCTTCCTGCTCGAGCTCACCAACCCGGTGCTGTGGTCGATCCCGATGGACATCGCCCCGAACCACGCGGGGACGGCCAGCGGACTGATGAACACGGGCTTCGGCGTCGCGGGCATCGTCTCACCGCTGGTCTTCGGCTTCCTCATCGACGTCACAGGCAGCTTCGTGGCGTCGTTCGCGCTCTCCGCGGCGCTGCTGGTCGTCGGCGGTCTCGCCGCGCTGTGGATCGACCCCACCAAGCGACTGCCTGACGTTGCCGGCGCTTCCGCGTCCGTCGCCTGAACTGAAGATCGACCAACCCCGGAGGGAGCAGCTATGAGTGATGCAACGGCCATGTCACACCGTGCCGACGTCCGGGCGGACGCCAACCTGCTCAGCCGACTCGACCGTGCGCCGGTCACAGTGACACTGAAGGTGGGACTCGGGGTCCTGATCTTGGTGTGGCTGATCGAGTCCTTCGACATCGGTGTGGTCAGCACATTGTTGCTCGTGCTCAAACCGGCCTGGCACCTGGATGCCACCCAGGTCGGCCTGCTCGGCGCGTCGGGCACCATCGGGCTCGTGGTAGGCATCGTCCCGGCCGGTCGTTTGGCGGACACCCTCGGCCGTAAGACAGTCATGCTGTTCGGCACCACCGTGTTCGCCGTGTTCACCGCGCTCGGCGCGGCCGCACCGAACTTCTGGATCCTCTTCGTGCTGCGGTTGCTCGCCGGCCTCGGGGAAGGCGCGATCTTCCCCGTGCCGTACATGATGATTTCTGAGCTTGTCGGCAAGAGGCTCCGCGGTCGAGTCATGGGCTACGCACAGTGGGTGCTCAATGCCGGTTACACCCTGCCGGCGCTAGCGGGCCTGTGGGCGACCACTTCCTTCTCGCCGCAATGGTCGTGGCGGGTGCCCTTGCTGATCGGCGGCTTCCCGCTCCTGCTGCTCCCGGCCCTGCAGCGCTGGGTACCAGAGAGCCCGCGCTTCCTGCTCAAGCGGGCCGAGCTCCGCACTCGACCGGAGGACCGGGACACCGTTCGCGACCTGGTGAAGCGGATCGAGGACGAGGCCCACCTGCCGCACGACCCCAAGCTTCTCGACCCCGCGCTGCTGGATGTGCTGTCCGTTACGGCGACGCGCGATGTTGGCGTCCGGACCCTGTTTTCCTCGCCCTACCTGCGCCGCAGCGTCATCGCCTACGCCGCCCTGACGTCCTCGTTCGTGATCTGGTACACGATGCTGACCTACGCTCCCACGATCTTCAAAACGCTATTACACGCCTCATCGCACATGAGCTTGCTCTACACCGCAATCATGATGTTCATCTCGGCGTTCGGCGTGTTCTACCAGGGACGGTGGGGCGACCGCTGGGGGCGCAAGAAGGTATTCGCGTCCTACATCTTCCTGGCCGCCATCGGCATGGTGATTCTGCCGTTCTACGACGCCCTCGGCACCGGCCCAACGATCCTCGCAGGTGTGCTCATCGCCTGGTTCGGACTCGGCAGCTTCTCCCTGTCCAAGCTGTATATGGCCGAGCAGTACCCGACCCGGCTCCGCGGCCTCGGTACCGCGACAGGAGAGATGACCAGCCGCGCACTAACCGGTGGCGTGCTCGTCTTCTTCTTGCCAACCCTGTTCAGCAGCTGGGGCGTCAAGAACGTGTTCATCGCCGCTGCCGCTGTAATGATCCTGCTGATGCTGCCGATGCTGCTCGCCGGCACCGAGACAGCCGGCCGCAACATGGAGGAGCTCGGGACAAACACGGCGGCCGCATCAGCACTGCAGGCACACCATTCATGGAGATGAACTGATGGACCTTGCCGCCAACTCCCGTTGCCGACCGGTGGCCCAGTTACGACGGCGGGTCAACGCCACGATTCGCTCGGCTCACGCGGTCATGAAGGAAGCGCACGTCCTCAGACCCCGGATCGTGGGAGGCCACAAAAGCGACGAGGAAGGGCCATGGCCGACAAGGCGTATTCGACCCGGAGCGTTCGAGGGTCCTTGCGCGGCAGGAGGTCAAGACCACGATCCTGCTCCTGTCGTCGAACTCGATAACGGGCAGCCCGGAGTTGGGTTATGCACCGACTAAGGAAGCACAACGAAACGGTGTAGCGGAGCTATTACCCAGTCCAGCTGGAGGCTGGGCCGAGCCCTATCGTGAACCCGTCACTTTGACTGGTTTAACCAATGCGGTTAGCATGACTTTGAATCTCGTAAGTGAAATCGAATCTTATTAGCCGAACGGAAAACCCTCGAGCGAGGAGACCCGAAGATGCCATCACATCACCATCTTAGACAGATTTTCGACTTGGCAGTGCTGCGGTCGTGTCGGCTTCGGTCGCTGCGCGCCCTCTGGTCCGAGCGGCTGCCGTGGAGTTCTCCCGTTCGTCGTTGCGTAGCCGGTGAGACTGTCTGGCCGTACGGCCGTTGTCACCGGAGGCGCGAGGGGCATCGGGGCTGCGGTGGTACGCCAGTTGAGGGATCTCGGCGCTCGCGTCGCAGTCCTCGACTTAGAGCAGACAGAAGGCGCGGATCATTCTGTCCGTTGTGACGTGAGCCAAGGCAGCGAGGTACGTGACGCTTTTCGTGAGGTCGAGAGGTCGCTCGGTCCGGTGAGCGTCCTCATCAACAACGCCGGGATTGCACCAGCTGGCAGTTTCGAAAATCTAACCGAGGACGACTGGGTCAGCACCGTAGCTGTCAACTTGACCAGCGTCTTCCTGTGTACGCAGGTTGCTTTGCCGCAGCTACGTGCTTGCGGAGGCGGCAGTGCCACAAACTTCGCATCAATTGCGGGGCGCCATCGCAGCTTCACGGCTAGCGCTGCCTACGCTGCCGCGAAGGGGGGAGTCATCGCGTTGACGCGCCAGCTCGCGTACGAATTCGCGCCCGACGGAATTCGCGTCAACTGTGTGTGCCCTGGACTCGTCAACACTGACATCATTCGCCGCAACGTTTCAGAGAGCGGGGTGCCGGCATTGGTCGCCGCGATCCCCCTGGGACGCCTGGCCGACGCGCACGAGATCGCCGATAGTATCTGCTTCCTCGCCTCGCAAGCTTCGAGCTACACAACGGGCGCAATCTTCGACGTCAACGGGGGGATGTTCTGAGGCGTGAGCGTACAGGTACGAGTACCCAGCACAGGCTTCGATCCGTCGCCGTGCAGCACTTGAGGTCGATGGTGCTCCAGCTGCGATCTGCCAATCGCAGGAACGTGCCGGAATCTTCGCCAGCGGAACGTTTAGCCGCCCTTGACAAATGCATTAGGGCACCAACATAATTGCTATCGAGTTACTCAATAATCGATCGTCGGCCATCGAGGAGTACCCATGGAAACCGAAAAATTACTTGAGGTTCCGGACCCGGTCTCGGTCCGCCGCGTCGCCTTGGCTAGCTCTATCGGTGCCACAATCGAGTGGTACGACTTCTTCATTTACGGAACAGCAGCTGCGCTGGTATTCAACAAGCTATTTTTCAGCAACCTGGACCCAACAACAGGCAGACTCGTCGCGTTCGCGGCCTTCGGCGTGGGATATCTCGCTCGTCCGATCGGTAGTCTCATCTTCGGGCATTTCGGCGACCGGGTTGGCCGTAAGAGAATGCTTATCCTCACACTGTTCATCATGGGTCTTGGCACGATTGTGATTGGTCTCCTTCCGACCTACAGCGCGATCGGGACGTGGGCTCCGATCCTGTTGGTACTCATGCGGATACTTCAGGGTATTGGCGTGGGTGGTGAGTACGGTGGGGCGGTGTTAATGGCGGTCGAATATGCGCCGAAAGGACGTCGCGGTTTTTTTGGCAGCTGGCCTCAGACAGGGGTACCGGCTGGTCTACTATTGGCCTCTGCGGCGTTCGCGTTGTTGTCCTTGATGCCCAACGACGCCTTTCTGGCCTGGGGCTGGCGCGTGCCGTTCTTAATCAGCGTGTTCCTCGTCGCTGTCGGTCTATATATCCGACTGCAGGTCCTCGAAACGCCGGCTTTCACTCGGGTGCGTGAGGCACAGGAGGAGGTCAAGGTTCCGATTGTGACGTTGTTGCGGACCCAACCTAAGGAACTCTTCCTGGGTATGGGCACCCGCTGGATCGAGGGCTTGACCTTCAACGCTTACGGCGTGCTGGCCGTGTCCTTCATCGTGAACAATTTGGGCCTTTCCCGGCAGACTGGACTGGTCGGGGTGTTGATCGCCTCCGGCTTCGGGATGGTGTTGATTCCAACGTTCGGTTCATTGTCGGACAGATTCGGGCGCAAGAGAATTTATAACGGTGGGGTAATAGCCACCGCGTTGTTGGTCTTTCCCGCGTTCTGGTTGATCCAGAGGGGTAACACGGCATTGGTCTGGATCGGCTTAGTAGTCGCGCTCGGTATCGCATACTCAGCCATCTATGCGCCGTTGGCGGCATTTTGGGCGGAGCTGTTTGATACAAAAGTTCGTTACACGGGCGTCGGCTCAATTTATCAATTTTCGGGAATCTATGCTAGTGGGCTTACGCCGCTCATTGGCGCACTGTTGATCACAGCTAACGGCGGCAGGCCCTGGTATTTGGCAGGCTACATCGCTGTAGTCGCTGTGATTAGCTTGCTCTGCGCCAAGGCGCTTCCAGAGACTTACGAGCGAGACATCTTCCCAGTTCTACCTATCGCCGATGCACCACCGATAGACCAGCGCAACAGTTGACTGGCTTGGGGCCAGACTCGGACAACGCCGTGACACCGAAACCACCAGAGTCCGCAGGCGTGTCTGGGCCCCGAGGTATCATTGTTTTCTGTGCTGTATTCGATGCTTACGCGGGCTGTGGGCTCGCGCGCGTGAGTTTCGACGTTAAATGTGTGCCCGCCTGGGCATCTTGCCCGCGCCCGGCTGATAAACTTGGCGCCTAAACTTGGCGCCCTGTTTGAGGAGATGATTTGATGGACTTGTCGTTTGCCGAGGTCCGCGAGATTCTCAGCCTTATCGAGCGGATTGAATGCGCGTCGGTGACGCTTGAGTATGGTGACGTGAGCATCTCGGTCCAGCGGTCAGGTGCTCCGTCCGGGCTCGGCGCGGTGACTACGCCAGCCGCCGTTTCTCACACGGTAGAACCGGAGGCGAAGCCAAGTGGATCAGCAGACTCATCCTACAAGGGCGAAATCGCTCCCAGCGCCGGCACTACGGGCGCGCCGCCATCGACGGAGGCAGAGACGTCTCCGTCGACGCCCGCGCATTGGGTTGTGGTTAGGGCGCCGATGGTGGGGACGTTTTACCGGTCCGAGGCGCCGGACAAACCCCCGTTCGTCGAAGTGGGAGACCGTGTGCAGGCCGGGCAGACCTTGGGTCTGATGGAGGTGATGAAGCTCTACAGTGACCTGAAGTCGGAGGTCGAGGGCACGGTGGCGCGGGTGGATGCTGCGCATGGTCAGCTTGTGGAGTACGACGAGCCGTTGCTGTGGATCGAGCCTGCCTCGTGAGTGGCACCGGGCCGGGCCGTCGGGTCGGGTTTGTCGATGTGACCACGCGCGATGGTCAGCAGTCGTTGTGGGCGACGCGGATGACGAACGCGATGCTGCTGCCCTTTATGGGGCGCCTGGACGAGATGGGTTTCGACTTGATCAACCTCGAGGGTGGCGCCGTCTTCGACGTGTGCGTCCGCTACTTGCACGAGGATCCCTGGGGGCGGATGCGGCTGGTTGCCGAGCGGGTGCACCGCACGCCGGTCGACATCATGACTCGCGGACAAAGCCTGTTCACCTTCCGCTTCTACGCCGATGACGTGGTGGAGCTGGCGATCCGGCGTATCCGGGCCAATGGGATGCAGCGGGTGACAATTTATGACGCCCTGAACGACGTACGCAATCTCGAGCTCTCGGCCCGGGTCGCGCACGACGAGGGGCTGTACGTCTGCGCAGGCCTCGTCTACACCGTCTCCCCGGCGCATACCGATGAGTACTACACGAAGGTGGCGGCCGATCTGGTCGCACTGGGTGTCGACTCGGTCTTCATCAAGGACCCATCGGGGCTGCTGACCCCGGACCGGGTACGGACCCTTGTTCCGGCGGTCAAGAAGGTCGTCGGCGAGATCCCCCTCGAGTTGCACTCCCACTCCCTGTCCGGGCTCGCCGAGCAGTGTTACCTCGAGGCAGTACCGCTCGGGGTGGATGTCATCCACACCGCGGCAGAGCCGCTGGCCAGTGGGGCGTCGCTGCCGCCCACGGAGTACTGCGTCCGCCACCTCGAACATGCCGGGTTCCGCACCCGGCTTTCCCGTCCCGACCTCGCGGAGATGACCGACTATTTCACCGGCGTCGCGCGGCGGCACGGCTTTCCCCTCGGCGCGCCACTCCGCTTCAACCCGGCGTTGTATCGGCATCAGGTGCCCGGCGGGATGATTTCCAACCTGCGCAACGACCTCCGTCGCATGCAGATGGAGGACCGTGAGGAGGCGATCCTCGAAGAATGCGAACAGGTACGGGTCGACCTCGGCTACCCGATCCTGGTCAGCCCCTTCGCCCAGTACGTGGTCACCCAGGCGATGCTCAACGTCGTCCAGGGCAAGCGCTACGCGACGATCCCGGAGGAGATTCGCCGCTACGTGCTCGGCTGCTACGGCCGGTTGGCCGGCCCGGTGCTGCCTGAGATCCTCGACCGGGTACTCGGGGAGGCGCCATCGGGTAGCGGGGTCATCACCGCGCGAGCCGGTGAGCTCATCCCGCCCGCGCTGGACCAGCTGCGCACGGAACGCGGACCGTTCGACTCCGATGATGATCTGCTGCTCGCGGCCTTCTACACCGATGCCGAGCTCCAGCCTCTGACAACGGCCAAGGCGCACGGCGATGGGCGCTCAGCTGCCACGGGCACGCCCGTGGCGCAGCTGCTCGAGTACGTCGCCTCGCGCACGGACCTCGGGGGGCTGGATGTGCAGTATCCCGGTATGCATCTGCGGGTCCGGCGGTGACGATGATCAGCCGGCTGCTCGTCGCCAACCGGGGTGAGATCGCCGTCCGCATCATCCGGGCCGCCCGCGACCTCGGCATGGCTACGGTCGCCGTCACCTCGGCAGCAGACCGGCACGCCCGGCACGCGTCGCTGGCCGACCAGGTCATCTGCCTCGGCCCGGGGCCCGCGACGGCGAGCTACCTGCGGGCGGACCTGTTGTTGCACACCGCGGTGGCCACCGGCTGCGACGCCGTCCACCCCGGCTACGGCTTCCTGTCCGAGGACGCCGACTTCGCCGCCCGGGTCCGGGCGGAGGGCCTTGCCTACGTCGGCGCCTCGGCGGAGGCCATCGCGCAGATGGGAGACAAGGCGATCGCCCGCTCGGTCGTCGCCCGAGCCGGGGTTCCGGTGGTGCCAGGCTCCGAGGGCGTCGTCGCCGATGCCGAGGAGGCCGTAGCGCTGGGGCAGGAGTACGGCTTCCCGGTGCTGCTCAAGGCCCGCGCGGGCGGCGGCGGAAAGGGCATGCGCATCGCACAGGAACCGGCAGAACTCGCCGCCGCCTTCGTCCTCGCGCGGCAGGAGGCGGTCGGTGCGTTCGGCGACGGCGGACTGTACGTCGAGAAGTACCTGCAGCGGGCGCGGCACGTCGAGGTCCAGGTCCTCGCCGACTCGCACGGACACACGGTGCACCTGGGCGAACGGGACTGCTCGATCCAGCGACGACACCAGAAAGTGTTCGAAGAGGCACCCTCCCCGGTCGTCGACGCGCGGCTGCGGACGGGGATCACCGCCGCCGCGGTGCGCGCCGCGGAGGCAGTCGGCTACCACGGTGCAGGAACCGTCGAGTTCCTCGTCGACCTGGACGGCGAGCCGGACACCGACCGGTTCTACTTCATCGAGATGAACACCCGGATCCAGGTCGAGCACGGACTCACCGAGGAGCTCACCGGCATCGACCTGGTCGCCTGGCAGCTGCGGATTGCCGCCGGGCAGCCGCTGGATTTCACCCAGACCGACATCCACCCCCGCGGCCACGCGATCGAGTGCCGCATCAACGCCGAGGATCCCGCACACGAGTTCGCGCCCTCACCCGGCACGCTCCGGGGCTTTGAACCCCCGGCCGGCCCCGGGGTGCGGGTGGACACCCACTGCTTCCCCGGCGCTGTCGTACCCCCCTACTACGACTCGCTGCTGGCAAAGCTCATCGTGCACGGCCGCGACCGGCCGGAGGCGTTACGCCGGGCCCGACGCGCGCTCGCCGAGTTCCACGTCGAAGGGCTCGCCAGCACAGTCGCGCTCCATCGGTGGCTACTCGACCAGCCCGGCATCGTCGAGGGCGACTACACCACGGACTCGCTCGCGTCGTGGTGGGTGCGCGAGGCCATACCGCTCGAACCAACTGTGTAGGAGGACACCATGACCACGCCCGCGATCATCACGGTCGCCATCACCGGCGCCGTCCCGACCAAGAAGGACAATCCCGCCGTTCCGGTGGTGCCGGAGGAACAAATCGTCTCGGCGGTGGAGGCGTTCGACGCCGGTGCAACGGTCTGCCACGTCCACGTACGCGACGATCAGCAGCGTCCCAGCTCAGACCCACAGCGCTACGCGGCCGTTCGCGACGGTATCCGGGCTGCGCGCCCGGCAATGGTGGTGCAGCTCTCCACGGGGGCCGCGGCCGGTCGATCGAGGAGCGCTTCTCCTGCCTGGATCTCGAGCCGGAGATGGCCTCGCTCTCCACCGGATCGGTCAACTTCCCCGACCGCATTTACGACAATCCACCGCAGGTGGTCGAGGACGTGGCCAAGCGGATGCTCGAGCTCAAGATCAAACCCGAAATCGAGGTCTTCGACCTCGCCATGCTCTACAACGCCGCCGGGCTGCTCCGACGAGGGCTGCTCGCTCCGCCGCCCCACATCCAGCTCGTGATGGGCATCAAGAATGCACTACCGGTGCGAGAGTCGCTGGTGGACTTCTTCGTCTCCGAGCTGAGCGAGCTGATGCCGGAGGCGACCTGGAGCTGCATCGGCACCGGACGGTTCCAACTGGACGCGAACCGGTGGGCGCTTACCCGAGGCGGCCACGTCCGGACCGGCTTAGAGGACAACATCTACTATAAGAAAGGCCGACTGGCCCAGTCCAACGCCGAACTCGTTGCCCGAGCGGTTGACATCTGCCCCGAATACGACCGTCACCCCGCATCACCCGAGGAAACCAGGACACTGCTGCACCTCGCCCCCACCGCGGCATGAACACCGGTAGGCCACCGTTGCATCGACGCGGGATGGCGGCGCTCACTCCGGACATCGACGATAGCCTGCGCAACGCCGCCGCGACGCTGCTTGCCCCGCTCCGCGAGACACTCGACGGGATCGACCTGGCATCGCTCGACGGGGTCGCCCCGGCGGTGCACTTCGATCCCTACCCCGCCGGTGGCGCGCGGACGTGGCGTACCTTCCACGTTCCGGAACCGCCGCCGCGGTCGCCCCCGGACGTGCCGACAGCCGACCAACTGCCGTGGACGTCAGCGGCGAACCTCAGTGCGCTGATCCGGGCGCGGCTACTCGCACCACTCGAGGTCGTCGATGCGTTCCTCGCGCGGATCAACGCGTTGGACGCGCGGTTGGGCGCATTCCTCACGATCACCGCCGCGCAGGCTCGCGAGCGTGCGCGAGACGGCGGCCGCACCGGGCCGCTTGCCGGGGTTCCGGTGGGGCTCAAGGACCTCATCGAGGTGGCGGGCATCAGCACCACCTGCGGATCACCGATGTTCGTCGACCGCGTCACCGACCGGGACGCGGCCTGCTGGACCCGACTCCACGACGCCGGTGCCGTCCTGCTCGGCAAGCTCGCGACGCAGGAGTTCGCCGCGGGCGTCACCGGCGCGAACGACCACTTCGGTGCGGCACGCAACCCCTGGGACGCCGGCCGGATCGCGGGTGGGTCGAGCGTCGGGTCCGCCGTCGCGGTGGCCGTCGGCATGCTTCCGGTCGCGCTCGGGACCGATACCGGCGGCTCGATCCGTATCCCGGCCGGATGCTGCGGAACGGTCGGGCTCAAACCAACCTACGGCCGCGTCCCCACCGACGGTGTTTACCCCCTGTCCTGGACACTCGACCACATCGGAACCCTGGCCCGGACGGTGCTGGACGCGGGACTGGTCCTCGATGTGCTCGCCGGCACCCGTTGTGAGCGGGCCAGCCGGTCCGGCGCTGCAAACGGTCTGGCGCCTGTGCGGATCGGGGTACCGCGTCGCTGGCTGGTCGAGGTGCAACCCGCCGTCGCGGCGACGTTCGACACTGCGCTCGGCGTGCTCGAGCGCCTCGGTGCTGAGCTCGTCGAGGTAACCGCACTGCCCGACCTCGACCAGCTGACGGCGATCAACCGGGTGATCGCCTACGCCGAGGGCTCCGCCGTGCATGAGCGGTTTCTGGCCGCCCAACCCGGCTATGGCCCGACCGTGCGGCCAAGGATGGAGGCCGGCCGCTCGCTGCTGGCCGGCGAGTACCTCACCGCGCAGCGCCTGCGGACCGTCGCCTGCGCGGCATTCGCCACAATGTGGCGCGACGTCGACGTCCTTGCCATGCCGGTCCTGCCGTGCACCGCACCTCCGGTCGGCAGCACCACAGTCGACCTGCCTGGCCGCGTCGAACCCGTCGCCACCGCCCTCATCCGGCTCACCGGACCCGCCAATCTCACCGGACTGCCGGCGCTCACTGTCCCGAGCGGGCTGGCCCCCGATGGCCTGCCGACCGGGCTGCAACTGCTCGGTCCGCCCGGCGAGGACGAACGGGTATGTTTCGTGGGCGCCGCCTATGAGGCCGCCGCCGACCATCGGCAATACCCGCCGATCGATCTTGGCTGCCCATGAAGGGAGCATCAATGTCCACCCCGGATGAAGTCAGGAACATCGCGCACTGGATCGACGGCAAGCTGTTCGCTGGTACCAGCGGCAACACTGCGCCCGTCACCAACCCCGCGACCGGTGCCGTCACCGGACAGGTTGCGCTCGCCAACGTGGCGGATGCCCGCGCTGCGATCGCCGCCGCGGCGGCGGCATTCCCGGCCTGGCGCGATACCTCGCTGTCCAACCGCACCCAGATTCTTTTCCGGTTCCGCGAGCTGCTCAACGAACGTAAGCACGAGGCGGCGAAGCTGATCACCGCCGAACACGGCAAGGTGTTGTCCGACGCGCTCGGAGAGATCAGTCGTGGCCAGGAGGTCGTCGAGTTCGCCTGTGGCATGCCCCATCTACTCAAGGGCGCCATGACGGAGAACGCCTCCACCAACGTCGATGTCTCCTCGCTCCGCCAACCGCTCGGGCCGGTCGGCATCATCAGTCCGTTCAACTTCCCGGCCATGGTCCCGATGTGGTTTTTTCCCATCGCGATCGCCGCGGGCAACACCGTCGTCCTCAAGCCCAGCGAGAAGGACCCCTCCACCGCCCTCTGGTTGGCCCAGCTGTGGGCCGAGGCGGGACTGCCCGCCGGCGTGTTCAACGTCCTGCAGGGCGACAAGGCCGCCGTCGACGAGCTGCTGGAGAACCCCGCCGTCAAAGCGATCTCATTCGTCGGTTCCACCCCCATCGCCCGCTACGTCTACACCCGCGGCACCGAGCACGGCAAGCGCGTCCAGGCCCTCGGTGGCGCCAAGAACCACATGCTTGTCCTGCCGGACGCGGACCTCGACGTCACCGCGGACGCCGCGGTGAACGCCGGATTCGGCTCCGCCGGTGAGCGCTGCATGGCGATCAGCGCGGTGGTTGCGGTCGGGAACATCGCCGACGAACTCGTCGCCAAGATCGCTGCGCGGGCCAAGACCATCAAGACCGGTGACGGCACCCGCGGCACCGACATGGGCCCACTGGTGACCAAGGTCCACCGGGACAAGGTGGCCGGCTACATCAACGCCGGCGAGCAGGCGGGCGCCACCGTGGTCCTCGACGGCCGCATGGTCGAGCCCGACGGCGACGCCGGCGGCTTCTGGCTCGGTCCGACGCTGCTCGACAACGTCACCACCGACATGAGCGTCTACACCGACGAGATCTTCGGCCCAGTGTTGTCCGTGCTGCGCGTCGAGTCTTATGACGAGGCGTTGGAACTGGTGAACGCCAACCCTTACGGCAATGGCACCGCGATCTTCACCAACGACGGCGGCGCCGCCCGCCGCTTTCAGAATGAGGTCGAGGTCGGATTGGTCGGCATCAACGTCCCCATCCCCGTGCCGATGGCCTACTACTCCTTCGGTGGCTGGAAGAACTCGCTGTTCGGCGACACGCACGCCCACGGCATGGAAGGCGTGCATTTCTACACCCGCGGCAAAGTCATCACCACCCGCTGGCTCGACCCCGGCCACGGTGGACTCAACCTCGGCTTCCCGCAGAACGCTGACTAGGAGGCTTGACATGGATTACCGCACACCGCCAGGAACGGACCTGCACCTGCCTCGCCTCGTCCTGGGCACGATGACCTTCGGTTCGCAGGTCGACCGGGACGCCGCAGCCACCATGGTGGAGCAATCCCGCGATGCGGGGATTACGATGTTCGACACCGCCAACTCCTACAACGCGGGAGCGTCGGAACAGCTGCTCGGCGAGCTGGTCGCGCCGTTTCGGGCCGACGTCCTGATCGCGAGCAAGGTGTTCAATCCGACCGGTGACGGATCGGGTTACCGCGGTCTGCGCCGGCCTGCCATCGAGGAGGCACTCGAGGCAACCCTGCGGCGGCTGGGCACCGACTACCTGGATCTCTACTACCTGCATGCCCCGGACTGGGACACGCCCATCGAGGAGACACTGGGCGCCATGGCCGACGCAGTCACCGCGGGCAAGGTGCGGCAGGTGGGTGTCTCGAACTACGCCGCCTGGCAGATCGCCGAAATCCGGTGCCTGTCCGGGCGCAACGGGTGGCCGACGATGTCCGTCTCGCAGCCGATGTACAACTTGCTGGCCCGTCGCGTCGAGGACGAATACGCTGCCTGTTCGGCTCGGTACGGCGTGCACAACGTCGTCTACAACCCGCTCGCCGGCGGCTTGTTGAGCGGTAAGCACACCGACCTGCAAAGCCCACAGGAGCGCGGACGGTTCGGCGCTGACCTCGGCCCCATGTACCGCGCTCGTTATTGGAATGACAAGCAGTTCGCGGCCGTCAGCGCCTTACGGGCAATAGCCGATGATGCGGGCATGACGCTGCTCGAGCTGTCTTTCCGCTGGCTGCTGGGCCGCCCGCTCGTCGGCAGCGTCCTGCTCGGGGCATCGAGCCCAGACCAGTTGTCGGCAAACCTTGCTGCCGCTTCGGGACCGTCGCTCTCGTCTGACGTGCAGCAAGCCTGCGACGAGGTCTGGATGACGTTGCGGGGAGCGGCGCCGCTCTACAACCGCTGACGTCGGTAGCAGGTCACACCCTCTGTGTGGTTCGCGGGTGGCTGAGAATATGGGCGATCAAATCGCGGACGGCGCCGGCGGGAGGGTTGCGCGGGCCCACCCAGATGGCCCGCAGTTGGCGGCGCAGGTCGATACCGCTGACCGGCACGCGGCCAAGCCGGTGGCTGGCGATGTCGTCGGCGACGGCGAGCTCGCTGAGGACGGCGGGCCCGGCGCCGGCGAGCACGGCGGCGCGGACGGCTGAGGTGGTGGACAGCGTCAGTGCCGGCAGAACCTGGACGCTGTCCCTGCCGAGCGCCGCGGCCAGCGCTGCCCGTAGCGCGTACCGGGTCCCCGATCCGTCCTCGCGGCTGACCAACGGGATCTCGTTCAGCTCCGCGGCGGTGATAGTCCGGCGACGCTGCACCCACGGGTGGTCGGGGCGCAGCACCACGACCAGCTCGTCGCGTCCGATCACCCGGCTGCGCACCCCGCGTGGGCTGTGTGGGCTCTCGATGAAACCGACGTCGGCCTGCCTTTCGCGTACCTGTTCCACTACGCTGTCGCTGTTGGTCGCGGTCAGCACCACCTCAGCCGCCACCCCGCCGCGGCGCCGCGCCGCTGCTTGCAACGACACCAACCAGCCGGGCAGCAGGTGCTCGGCGATCGTCAGGCTCGAGCTCACCTGCACATGCGTACGCACATCGTGGCGCAGCGCCGCGAGTCCGGTGTCCAGCTCACCGGCTACGTCGAGCAGCCGCGCGGCCCACTGGGCGACCACCACTCCCGCAGCCGTGAGCGTGGAGCCGTGCATGGTACGAACCACCAGCTGGACGCCGGTCTGCGCCTCGATCGAGGAGACCCGCGCCGACACCGCCTGCTGGCTGACGCCGACTTCACGGGCAGCGGCGTTCAGGCTGCCGGTGTGCGCAACGGCGAGCAACACCTCCAACGCGCCCAGCTCAGGCATCCGGGGGCTCAGCGTCACGCCACCACAGTAGCCGCCCCACAAGGCCGCTTTGTACCTAGCCGACCGGCTCCACGCTGAGCGGACGGCGCAGGAGGGGCCGGCGGACGGGTCGCAACGCCGCCGCGACGTCGGTCAGGGCCCGGGCAGACGGGCTCTCCCGCGCTCCGGCGACGACGGGCACCCCGCTGTCACCGGCCTCGCGCAGCGCCGCATCCAACGGGACCTGCCCCAGCAGCGGCACCCCCAGCTCGCCGGCGAGTCGCTTCCCGCCTCCGGAACCGAACAACGCGGAACGGCCCTCGCAGTGCGGACAGATCAGCTCGGACATGTTCTCCACGACACCAGCGATCGGCATGTCCACGTCGCGGGCCATGACGCCGACCCGGCTGGCCACGGTCCGGGCGGCCTGCTGCGGGGTCGTGACCACGACCAGCGACGCCTCGGGCAACAACTCCAGCACCGACAGCGTCACGTCCCCCGTACCTGGCGGCAGGTCGAGCAGCAGGACGTCGAGCGGGCCCCAATGCACGTCGTGCACAAACTGGGTCAGCGCCTTGTGCAGCATCGGACCGCGCCAGACGATGGGCTCCTCGTCCTCGACCAGGAAGCCGAGTGACATCAGCCGGACACCATGGGCCTGGACCGGCAACATCGTTTCGTACATGGCGATGGGGCTGCGCCGCACCCCGAACAGCTGGGGCACCGAATAGCCCCACACATCGGCGTCGAGCAACCCGACCGACTTGCCCTGTTGGGCCAGGGCCACCGCTAGGTTGGCGGCCACACTGGACTTGCCCACGCCGCCCTTGCCGCTGGCGACCGCGAACACCGCGGAGGCCGCTGACGCGCCACCGGCCGGACGGTTCGCCAAGAACTTGTCCGCCACCGCTCGGCGTTCGGGCTCCGACATGACGGTGAAGGTGACCTGCACGTCGCCGGTTCCCGGCACCGAGGACACCGCGGAAGTGACGTCACGGGTCAGCTTGTCGGTCATCGGGCAGCCTGCCGTCGTCAGGGCGACCTCGACCTCAACGCGGCCGCCGCGACCCGTCGTCACCGCGCGGATCATGTCAAGCTCACCGAGGGACCGGTGCAGCTCCGGATCCATTACCTCACCGACCGCACGACGCACGGCAGCGAATTCAACGGGTTCGCGCCCTAGTCCCAGCACAGCGGTTCCTCTCCTCGGGCCAGTCTGTCGGTCGGTTCCAGCTTGTCGGTCGGTCGGTTCGCTTCGGTCACAGGGCGAGTACCGGCACGGCGTCGCCCGCCCGCACCGGGCGCGCACCGGGGTCGACGCGCAGCAGGCAGTCGGCGTCGGCGAAGGCCGTCAGTCGGTGCCCCGAGTCGGCGAGCCCACCGAGCACGGTGCCCTCGCCGCGGCTCAGCAGACCAGGCACAAAACGCGTGACCTCGGCTCGCCGCGCCAGCGATGCGGTGAGAACCAACGGGTGCCAGGGCGGCATCGGGTCGAGGTGCCCCTGGCAGGCCCGCAGCAGCGTACGCCCGAACACGAGGTAGGAGACGAGCGCGGCCGTGGGGTTGCCCGGAAGAGCGAGGACGGGCGTCGTCCCCAGCGCACCCAGCCCCTGCGGGCCCCCCGGAGACATCGCCACGCTCAGAAAGCGCATGCACCCCAACGGCGTGAGGGCCTGTCTGACGACCTCGTAGGCTCCGGCACTGATGCCGCCCACCGTGATCAGCAGGTCGTGGTCCACCGCCGCGCCGAGCAGTGCGTCGAGCAGCAGGTCCTCGTCGTCCGGCAGGTGGCCCATCTCGGTCGCCACCGCCCCATCCTGCTCGAGCAGGGCGGCCAGCATCGTCGCGTTCGAGTCGTAAACGCCACCGGCGGGCCGCGGTGCGCCCGGGGACACCAGCTCGCTGCCGGTGGTGAGCACAGCGACCCGTGGCCGCCGGTGCACCGGCACGTCCCGAATGCCCACCGCCGCCAGCATCGCCAGCCGCGCCGGCGTGAGCGCGGTTCCCCCGCGCAGCGTCAGGTCGCCACGGCGGAGCTCGTGGGCGGCCTGACGGATGTTGGCGCCGCGCGGCGGGCAACGGCGCACCGTCATCGTCTCGGTACCTGCGTCGGTCCACTCCACCTGCACGACCGTGTCCGCACCGTCCGGGACCGGCGCACCGGTCATGATGCGCTGGGCCGTCCCCGGTGCCAGGCAGGTGGGGGCCCGCGGTCCCGCCGGAATGTCCCCCCGGACCGGCAGCACTCCACCACCCGCTGGGATGTCCTGGGCACGAAGGGCGTAGCCGTCCATCGCGGCGTTGTCGAAGGGCGGCAGGTCCAGCGGCGACGCGATGTCTTCGGCGAGGACGCACCAGCGCGCAGCCTTCAGATCGCGCTGGACGACGGCAGTTGGGCGGGCGAGCGCGAGCACGTTGGTGGTGTGGGTTTCGACCGAGTCGCGCAGCACGGACCGGCGCGTCGCAACGGTCATACCCGCTCCCGCGGGGCGGACACCGACGGCGTGCTCGTTGCCTCGGCGGCCAACGTCTCGAGCACCCGGGCGGTGTTGGCGGCTCGGAGCGACCACCACTGGCACGGGTCGTTCTCGCCTGGCTGTGCCGCGGGCTGACGCTGCGACCACCATCGGGCGTGCGCGCTCAGCCAGGCGAGGGTGGCCGGCGCGTCCTGTTCCAGCATGGCCCGCAGGGCAAAGCGGCGCTCACCGCGGCGGAACCCCACTCCTACATGCTTCGCACAGGTGGCAAGGTCTCGGTGGGTGAGGACGACGCCGCAGCGGATCGGGGCGACCAGTGCGTCGAGCGTGTCGTCGAAGGAGTCCGCAGGGTCCATGCCGGGGGGGGCGGCGCGTAGGGCGAGCGGCAGCAGCTCGGCCGCACCCAGCTCTGCGTACTCGGCACGCAGTGCCTGCTCGGTCAACCTCGCCCACGCCGAGGCCGAGGCGATGCCCAGCTCGGTGACGGCGAGCAGGTAGCCCGGCGCCCAGCTCCAAATGTGCTCGTGAAAGAGCGCGGTGCGGGCCCGTTGTAGCCGCGCCCGGCCGCGCTCATCGGGCGCCACCTCCTCGGCCTCGCCGAGCTCCGCGTACAACATGAGCAGCGCTCCGAGGTGGTCTGCGTCTTCCGGTGCCTGCAGGCCCAGGACCCTCCAGAAACCCGCGATCCGGTCGAGACCTTCCCCGCCGAGCTTGCCCTCAGGCCCCAGGTGGATCGCCCCGTGCGGCGGCACGCTGAGCACAAACGCATCGGTGTGCTCGACGCCCGTCGGGATCGGCAGGTCCAGGGCCTCGCAGACGGCGCGGTTGCCCGGCGGCGGGGTGAGGACGACAGCGCCCAGCGAGCGAAACAGCTCCCACCGGGTGGGCACGATCAGGGCTCCCGAACGGCGAAGGCGGCCGGACTCGGCTTGAGCGGGCGCATCAGCCAGGACGGTCGGCGCATCCCCTGCGGTGAGGCCTGTCCGGCCGGCCGGGTCATCGTCAACCACTGGGCGTACACCTCTCGCGCCTTCGCGGTGTCGACGGAGATGTCGCCCGCTCGGTCCTCCGGCCCGGCGGGCACCACACGGACGGCCTGGTGCCAACAGTGCATCCCGGAGATGGGGTCGGGGTGAACCGGGAAGGTCAGGTTCTGGTGCACCCCGGTATCGCTCCACCAGATGCGTTGGGTGTCTGGATCGCTGCTGGCGTAGGGCTGCACCGCCTTGACCCGTCGCATGGTCCAATCGTCCGCATCACGCTGCAGGTCCACGGTGGCCATCATCCCGCCCGCTCCACCGGACTGCTCGGTTGTCCGCCACCGGCCCATGTGGTGGCTACAGGCAACGACGCCGGGCCGGATGCCCTCGGTAATCCACGCCTTGGCGATGAAGTACCCGATGTCGGTCTGCACCCGGACCAGGTCACCGGTGTGCGCGACGCCGAGCCCTCCCGCGTCGGTGGGGTGGATCCACACCGGGTTGGTGTGCGCGAGCTCGTCCAACCACTTGGAGTTCGCCGAACGGGTGTGGATCTGAGTCGGCAGCCGGAAGGTGGACAGCAGCACCAGCTGGTCGGGGGCCAGCGCGTCCGGGTGGACGTGGCTCTTGATGTAGCCGGGCAGCGCCTGCTCCGGCCAGCCCCAGCCGGCCAAGGTAGAGGAGTAGAACTCCAGCTTGCCCGAGGGCGTCGGGAAGCCCTGCCGGATGACGCCGTCGACCTCGATGCCCACCGCCCGGCGCCCGGTGTCATCGGGGGCGGGGGCTCCCATCGGCACGATGTTCGGGTTCGCCGGCTTCGGCGTCGAGGTGTATACCCGACCCAGCGTGGTGACGTTGACATCGGCCAGCTCCTCGGCCGGCACCGGGAAGGTGTATTGCGCGCCGAGGCCCTTGGCGATCTCGAAGGCGCCGTAGCGGCGCATGAACTGCAGTGGGGTCAAGCCTTCCTGCGCCGCCCGCTCGGGCAGCCCGGGCACGGAGTTCTCGAACATCCAGCCGTAGTACTCGTCGACCGAGAGCTTCTCACCGGGGTTGGCCCGCGACTCGTGGTATTGCCGGATGCCGAGGCTGCCGTCGGGGTCGATGCGCCAGGACAGCTCGATCCACCACTCGTTCTCCTCCCACACCTCGCCGGGGTTCACCTGCCGACTGTCGGTGATGGTCTCGCCGAGGCGCTCCCGCGCAGCCCGCAGCACCGGTTGCCGGAAACCCAGCCACTGGCCGTCGTACTGCTCGTAGGAGTGGGTGTCGTGCCGCTCGGACCCGTGTCCCATGGGCAACACGTAGTCGGCCAGGTAGGCCGACTCGCTCCAGGTCGGTGTCAGCGCGACGAAGCAGCCCACCTTCTCCTCATCGGTGAGAACCTCCATCCACGACAGGCCGTCCGGGTTCGTCCACACCGGGTTGTAGACGCGGATGAAGTAGGTGTCGAGCTTGCCTCGGCCCTCCTTGAGGAAGTCCGGGAGCAGGAACGACATCTCGTTCTGCGCCAGCGGGTACTCCATCGGCCACGTCAGCTCCTGCCACACACCGGGGTGCGGCGGGGTGTGGATTGGCTTGGGCACGAACTTGTTCCAGGTGTTGGCGAACAGGCCGCCTTCGGTGCCAATGGACCCGAGCAGCGCCGAGATCAGCACCAGCGTGCGGGTGACCTGCCAGCCGCCGAGGTTCGAGGCGGCGGCTGAGCGCCAGCAGTGCGAGGAGAACCGGGTGCCCGCGCCGGCGACGATCTCGGCGACCTCCTCCAGCGTGGCGGCGTCGATGCCCGACTCGGCCGCGGCGTAGTCGAAGGTGAACTCGTCGTACAGCGTCGCCAGCTCGGCCTCGAAGGTCGCGAAGTCCTGGGGCAGCTCGGGCCGGGCGGCCTGCAGGTACTCCTCCCAGTTCCACCACTGCCGCACGAACTCACGGTTGTAGCGGCCGGTGACGATGAGGTGCCGCGCGACGGCCAGGTTGATCGCCGCTTCGCTACCCGGCTGCGGGGACAACCAGTGGTCGGCATGGGTCGCGGTGTTGGACAACCGGGTGTCCAACACGATGACCTTCGCGCCGTTGGCCCGGGCCTCGATGATCCGCTGGGCGTGCGGGTTGAAGTAGTGCCCGGTTTCCAGGTGCGAGCTGATCAGGTAGATCACCTTCGCGTTGGCGTGGTCCGGGCTGGGCCGGTCGGCGCCCATCCAGAACTGGTAGCCGGTGCGCCCGCCACTGGAGCAGACGTTGGTGTGCGAGTTGTGGCCGTCCACCCCCCAGCTGGCCAGCACCCGCTCGGTGTAGCCATCCTCACCGGGGCGCCCGATGCTCACCATGATTTCGTTCTGTCGTTCCTCGATGATGGCCGCGCGGAGGCGCGCCGCGATCGCGTCGAGCGCGTCGTCCCAGCTCACCCGCTCCCACTGGCCCGAGCCCCGCTCGCCGACCCGGCGCAAGGGGTACAGGATCCGGTCGGGGTCGGTCACCTGGTTGATGGTCGCGGGCCCCTTGGCGCAGTTACGTCCGCGCGAACCCGGGTGCTCGGGGTTGCCCTCGAACTTCCGGACGTGCAGGTCCTCGCGGTCGACGTAAGCCAACAGCCCGCACGCCGACTCGCAGTTGAAGCACGTGGTGGGCACCAGCATGTAGTGGTGCTCCTCATGCCGCGGCCAGGCCCGCGAGCTCACCTCCACCCAGTCGTCCCAACGCTCCTTGGGCGGAAAGGCGGACAGGTGCACCCCGCTCGGGCCCTGGTAGAAGGTTTCGCCGCGGGCCTCGACGTCCTTGCGGGCGGCGGAGACCCGCTCGGCGCGGGCGGACAGGGACGCAGACAGTGACCCAGACAATGACTTTGCCATGAGACCTCCTCAGGCCAGGGGAACGGATTGGCCGGCCTGGACGTAGGCGTGTTCGTGCGCCAGCAACCCAATGAGCGCGAAGGGCACAGCGATCACCCCGATCCACGGCGCCGCGACGGACACGGCCACCGCGACGACGCCGACCCAGAACAGTCGTGCGAAGCGGCCTCGCACCATCTCGTGGGTGGCCAGGCGGGCATGGGCGGTGACGTGCGGCAGGCTTGCCTCGGTCCAGGCGAGGGCAAGGTGGACGGCCGCGGCGACGGCGAGCACCACCTCGATGGCATGTACACCCTGCGCCGGGGAGAGCCACACGGCGAAGGGAAGCAGGGTCGCGGCCCCGGCCAGCACCGACTGGACGGCCAGGTGCGCCGGCAGCAGCGGGTTCTGCCACAGATCCCGGGCCTTGGCCTGGGCGAAGAGGTAGGCGGTGTAGCACGCCGTCGCCAAGGCGAGAGCGATCCCGACCACGCCGGTGACCTGCTGGAAGACTCGAACGTCGAGCACCGAGGCCACCAGATAGAGCACGACGATCCCGCCGTAGGCGCCGATGACGAACGCGCCCTTCACCAACCAGCTCGTCCAATGGCGTTTGGTGAAGATCAGATAGAAGCGCGACGGGTGCTTGAGGTCCCAGATCAGCAGCACCCCGGTAATGCCGAGAAACACCAGCCCCACCGCCGGTGCCACCCAGCGGGTGACCCCGTCGGACCAGTCGAGCAGGCCGGTCAGCGCCAGCAGTACGGCCAGCAGGAAGGCGCCGGCGGCGATGCTCTTGGTCCACGTGTAGAGGCTGACCCGCCAACCCCAGGGGGCGTGATGGGGGATGTCGTAGGACAGCAGCGCGGCCGCCGACGAGCGGGCCCCCTCGGGGTGCCCGGCGCGGACGAGCTGCGGGTCGGGCGCGCCTTGGGTGGCCCAGGCGTACAGGCCGCCCTCGGGCCGGGTCGCGCCCAGCGGGTCCAGGGTGGCCTGGTGCGCCCCGAGGTAGAACACCCCGGGCCCGGTCTCCTTCTCCGGCCTGCGGACGACTGCGGGGCGGCGCGCGACGAGCTGCGCAACCTTGGACGTCGGGTCGTTGCCATCGCCCACCAGGATGGCCTGGGTCGGACACACCGTGACACACGCCGGTTCGAGGCCCGCGTCGATCCGGTGGGCGCACATGTTGCACTTCTCGGCCGAGTGATCCTCAGGGTTGATGAAGATGGCATCGTAGGGGCAGGCCGCCATGCAGGCCTTGCACCCGATGCAGATGTCCTTGTCGAAGTCGACAATGCCGTCCGGGCGCTTGTACATCGCTTCGGTCGGGCAGGCGGTGACACACGGCGCGTCAGTGCACTGATTGCACCGCGTCACCTGGAACGCCCGCCGCGCCTGGGGGAACGTGCCCACGTCGACAGACTTCACATAGGTGCGGGTGACCCCGACCGGCACCTCGTTTTCACTCTTGCACGCCGTGGTACAGGCATGACACCCGATGCACCGGGTCTGATCGAGCACCTTCAACCATCGGATCGGACGCTCTGCCACTTGCTCCATAATTGGAGAAACTAGCCTGAACTGCTGAACAGCAACACCTAAGTCGACCTTGTACCGGTACAAGGCCGACTTGTGGCCACGTGGGAGAAGGTGTCGTTGGGCAACACTAGGGTGACCACAGCAGATCGACGAAGGAGTTGGTGGTGACGCAGAGCCCGGATCCTGAGGACCCGCGGGAACCAGAAGGGCCGCGAGCGGCGAGTGCGTTGCGCCGGATACGCACCCGTAGGCCGCCCATGCGCTCGGTGGGGCACGACCCGGACTACCGCTTCTCGCTGGCCAATGAGCGCACGTTCCTCGCCTGGATCCGCACGGCGCTGGCCCTGCTCGCCGGCGGCGTCGCTGTCGTGCAGCTGGTCCCGGCATTCAAGTTCCCTGGGGGCAGGCTCACCCTGGGGGTGATCCTGGTGGTGCTCAGCCTCGTGGTCGGCACCGCGAGCTATTTCCGGTGGGTGGCAAACGAGAGGGCAATGCGCCTGGACCGTTCCTTGGAGCACTCGCTGGTTCCGCGGCTGCTGGCCGGGGGACTGACCGTGGTCGCGCTGCTGGCGCTGATCATGGTGGTCGTCAGTGGCTGAGAAGCCCCGACGTGATCGGCAGCCGGTGCTCGACCCCGGCCTGCAGGCCGAGCGCACCCGGCTGGCCTGGTCGCGCACCGCGCTGTCTTTCGCCGCGGTGGGTGCGTTGCTGCTGCACACCGGAATGTCGACGGGTCATCGACTGCCGCAGCTTTCCGGGCTGCTCGCCCTCTGCTCCGCCGCAGTCGCCTATCTCCTCGGTGTCGGCCGCTATCGCGCCACACACCGCAATGTCTTACGCGAGCAACCGATGACCTCCGCCGGCTCCGTCCGCATTCTTGCCGGGCTCACCACCCTCACCGCTGTTCTCGTCCTGATTCTGATCATCACCTGACACACCAGAGCCGCACTCACTGCCACAGCGTCTGTACCAGGACGGCGCCGGACAAGGCTGCCAACAACCACAGGGCATACCGTCGAGAATCCGCCGACCGGGTCCGCCCGAACAGCCAGCTGCCCACGGCGACGCCCCCCAGCGACACCGGGAACAGCACCGCGATCTGGCCGATCAGCGGGGCCGTGATCAGCCCGCCCACCGCGGCGGTAGCCGTTCCCCAGAGGTCGGTGCCGAGGAAGTACGCCACCAGGGTGGCTCGACCCGCCGCGGCCGCCCCCGGGCTGGAGAAATACATCAGGATCGCCGGGGGGCCGCCCATCGCGAAGGCACCGTTGAGCACGCCGGACACGCCCCCCACCACGGTGGTCGCCGCCGGGCCCGGCAACGCCGCCGGCCGGAACTTCGACGCCAGGCCGGCGGCAGCCGCGAGCACTGCGCAGGACAGCAGGATGCGCATGGGGGCGACCGGAACGACCGTGAGGAGCCAGATCCCCCCCGGCGTACCGATCACGGCGCCAGCCAGCAGCCAGCGCAGCGAGCGCCAGTGCACCTGCCGCCAGACCCCCGGCAGCAGTTGCACACTCGCCAGCACCTCCAACACCAAGGCCGTGGGAATCGCCGTGGCCGGCGGCAGCACCAGCGACAACCCGACGACCCAGACCATGGACGCACCAAAGCCGCCGAACCCGCGCACCACACCCCCGAGGAGGATCACGATGAGCACCAGCACCCACGCCGGAGGCGGCAGGCTCCACACCGTCGAGGCTGCGATGGTCACACCACTTCGGGAACCGGTGTCCGGTCTGCGGACGCCGCGCGGGCCCGTCGGGCGATCGGCTCCCGCGCCGGGCCGGGGGCGAGGAACCGCCACCCGATGAGGATCAGCGCGTTCACCCCGGTGGAGATCACGCCGCTGTTGATTCCGGCGACGTCCGGTCCGCGCAGGTAGAGCACGATCGACAGGGCCACACCGACGACCATGCCGACCACGATGGCTCGCGCCGGGACGCGGCGCACAAACATCACCGCGATGAAGGCCGGCACCACCTGCGCGATCAACCCGTAGAACAGGTTGAGCACCGTGAGCATCAGGGTGGACGCGAACAGGGTGAGCAGGGCGCCCAGCACCAGGAACACCGCCACCGCCAACGTGGCGACCCTCCGCTGGGTGTTTGGCCGCACGTTCGGGATCAGGTTGCGGGAGATCATGCCGCCGATGCCCAGTGCGGTGGCGGCGAGCACCAGCAGACCCGACAGCGCGGCGCCCCCCGCGACGAGGCCGATGAGCCAGTCGGGCAGCAGCCCCCGGACGGTGACCATGAAGATCGTGTTGGGATTCTTGATGTTCGGATACTGGCTGAGGCCGTAGTAGGAGGCGAGCACCAGCAGCGGATAGATCAGCATGTACAGCGGCATCCACACGGTCGAGCCCTTGATCGCGCGCTCCGACTTTGCCGGCAAGATGTACGAGGCGCCGAGGCCGAGGTAGAACACGAGGGCCTGGAAGATGATCGTGGTGACGGCGAAGGTCATCGCCGAGCCGTGAATGGTACTCATGGCCGGTGTGATCGTGGCCGCGGTGGTCGACGCGTGCGATCCATGGGTGGCGAGCAGCACCGCGATCCCGACCGCGACGACGGCGAGGATCATCAACGTGTCCTTCAAGATCGATACGTAGGCCGGCGAGCGGATGCCGGATACCGCGATGTAGAGAAACGCGAGGACGCCCGCAATGATCACCGCTTGCAGCGACGTCAGGCTGAACCCGAGGGAGCTGAGCACCACCTGCAGTCCGATGAACTGATACTGCCCCCAGGGGATGAGGCCGATCAGCAGCGTGATGCAGGTGGTGAGCTCCACGGCCCGGCTGGAGAAGTGCCGGCCGAAGATGTCTGGAACCGTCATGGCGTCGTACTTGTGCGCAGCGCGCCAGACCAACGGCGCCAAAAAGTAGCCGAACACGTAGGCGAGGAGGATGTAGCCCAGGAACCAGATGCCGTAGCTGGCGCCGTGGGCGTAGATCCCGGACGGGAACCCGAGCAGCGTGCCGATGCTGTACACCTCCCCGACGGCGAGGAAGTACACCAGCCAGGCCGGGAACGACCGGCCCCCAACGAGGAACTCCGAGATGCCACCACTGCGGTGGCCACGCCCGGCCAGCACCGCGATGCCGACCGAGATCGCCAGGATGACGCTTGTCACGGCAATGGTCATCGCCCTGCCTCCGCTTCTTCCGGCTTACGGTCGCGCGCGTAACTGTCACTGTCGAAGAAGTGCCAGCTGACCCACAGGCACAGCGTCGTCAGGGGAAAACAACAGAACATCCAGAAGAACACCAAGGGAAAGCCGAACACGACGGCGTGGATCGGCCCCAGCACCAGGACGCCCCCGACGATGGCGATCGCCGGAATGCCCAGGCCGATCAGCAGACTCGGCCAGCTCCTGATCATCGGTCGGCTCCTTCCGTGCTGTACGCGAGCTCGCCGCCGACCACCGTGGCCTGCACAGTGAGCCCGTTCAGCGTTTCCGGCGGCACCGCTGTCGGATCGGCCGACAACACAGTCAGGTCCGCGAGCTTGCCGACCTCCAGGCTGCCGCGGGTGGTTTCCTCGCCGCCGATGTAGGCCGCGTCACTGGTGTAGCCGCGCAGCGCCGTCTCGATGTCGACGGCCTGTTCCGGGCCGAGGACCTGGCCGTCACGGGTGAGGCGGTTGACGGCGCACCAGATCCCCTCCAAGGGGGGTACCGGGGTGACCGGGGTGTCAGAGTGCAGGCCGAAGCGCAGTCCCCGCGCCTTGGCCGAGGCCAGGGGGCTGATCCGGCGAGCCCGTTCGGGGCCGAGGAAGCGGTCGCGGTGCCGATCGCCCCAGTAGTAGACGTGCTTAACGAAGAACGAGGCCAGGATGTCGTTCGCCGCCATGCGGTCGAGCTGGTCCTCGCGCACGGTCTGACAGTGTTCGATGCGGTGGCGGCGCCGGCTGCCGGGGGCGACGCCGAGCCGGGCGTAGCCGTCGATGATCGCCTCGATGGCAGCGTCACCGTTGCCGTGCACGGCCACCTGCCAGCCTGCGGCGTCCAGGGCGGCGATGCGGCGTCCGAGGTCGTCCGGCTCGAGCAGCATCATCCCGTGCTCCTCGGGTGCGCAGGCATAACCCTCGGCCAGGCACCCGGTCAGCCCCTGCAGCGAGCCGTCGGCGACGATCTTGATGCCGGTGATGCCGAAGTGATCGGTGGCCCCCGCCAGATCCGGGGGCTCAGGGACGCCTTCGGCGAGGCCCGGCAGCAACTCGTGGAAGAGGTAACCGTGGATCCTGGTCTTGAGCCCGCCCGCGGCCGTGAGGGTGCGGTACGCGTCCACCTCGGCCGCACCACCGAGCAACCCGATCCCGGTGTCGTGCACCGTCGTGATCCCGTGGCGGACGAGCTCGGCGTCGGCCAGCCGTAGGGCCTCGACCAGCGAGTCGGCACTCTGATCCGGCAACCGTGAGGTGGCCATGAACGCGGCGGCCTCGATCAGCAGGCCGCTGGGTTGCCCGGACGAGTCCCGCGCGATGCGGCCGCCGGGCGGATCGGGGGTGCCGGCGTCGATGCCGATCAGCATCAGCGCCGCCGAGTTGGCCACACAAAAGTGCCCGGACACGTGCGTGAGCAGCACCGGGTTGTCCGGTGAGACCGGATCCAGGTCGCTGACAGTGGGGTGGCGGTCGTCGGAGAGCAGGCTGTCGTCGTAGCGGTAGCCGCGGACCCAGCTGCCCGGCTCCTCGTGCTGCACCGCCTGCTCCACCCGATGCACGATGTCGGCGATGCAGTCGTTGGGGGGCGTGCCTGCGTCCACCTGGGCGGCCAGGGTAAGGCCGAAGAATGTCGGGTGGTGGTGGGACTCGACAAACCCGGGAAGTGCGGTGCGCCCGTCCAGGTCGAGCACCCGGGTGTCCGGGCCGATCAGGTTGCTGATCGCCCGGGAGGAGTCGACCGCGACGATTCGCCCGTTGCGAGCGGCCAGACCATTGGCCCGGCTGTTGACCGTGTCCATGGTGAGCAGCGTGCCGTTGACCGCCACGAACTCAGCTGCGGTGGATGTATCGGCGTTCCTGGGGAAGTCCATCGGCACTCCTCGGTTCGGCAGTGAGCCAGGTCACCATGATCAACCATGTGCGCGTCGAGTGACAGGGCCAGATCGTTCGCTACGAGAAGTACCAGCCCTCGTACTACGGCGTGCTCGCCGTAGGTGCGGCGCCAGCGATGGTCGACGTGCCGTAGCAGGCGGAAACGATCACTGCTGCCGCAGCGCTGGCGTGTGTGGCGATCGGCGGCCTTGACGCGATGCTGGCCGGTCCGTTGTGCCGCGCTGGGCTGGCTGGTGCCGCCCACGTCTCGGCCCTCCGTGCAGCGCGGGACCCCACACAGCGGCGCGTGAGCTGGCTGCGGTTTGGCGCGGCTGAGCCCACACCCGGGCCAGGGGCGCGGTCAGAGCGTCCCGGTCACAAACTGCAGCCCCAGGCTCGTCAGCGAGACGATGACCCACAGGGATGCGCCCAGGACCAGTGGCCGATGCCCGGTGCGGCGTATTCCGACGATGTCGGTGGAAAGTCCGATGGCGGAAAGCGCGATGGTGATCAGAAACATGGACACCTCGGTGAGTCCGGGGTGGGCACCCTGCGGGATCAGCCCGACGCTGTTGACGGTCGCGAGGATCAGAAACCCGATGAGGAACCACGGGACCAGCCGACCCGCCCGCGCGACCGTAGCGCGGGTGGAGGACCGGATCGACGCGGTCGGGATGCCGTCCGCCGCGGCGGCCCGGCGGCCGTTGTACCGGGCGCGTCGGGCGACCAACGCTGTCAGCCCGAGACAGATCGGGATGATCAGCAGCGTGCGGGTGAGCTTGACGACAACGGCGTAGCTGACCGCTGCGTCGCCGTAGGTGGTGGCCGTCGCGACCACCGAGGACATGTCGTTGACGGCGGTGCCCGCGAACAGCCCGAAGGCGTGCTGGCTCAACCCCAGCAGGTGACCGATGAGAGGGAACGCCAATACCGCAGCGATGTTGAACATGAAGATGGTGGACATGGCATAGGCGACCTCGACGCTGCCGGCGCCGATCACCGGGGTCACCGCGGCGATGGCCGAGGCCCCACAGATGCCGGTACCCACCCCGATCAGCGTGCGCAGGTCGCCGATGATGCCCAACCAGCGCCCGATCCAGTAGGCGGATATCAGACACACGGTCAGAGATCCGAGCATTACGGGCAGCGAGGATCCCCCAACGTGCACGATCTGGGTCAGCGACAACTGGGTGCTGAGCAGGACCACCGAAGTCTGCAGCACAGACTTGCTGGAGTACGTGATACCTGGCTTGAGCCGCGCACCGGGCTTGATCGCCGCGGCGAGCGCCACCCCGATGATGATCCCGGTGACCGGCCCGCCGATGATTGGGAAGAACTTGCCGAAACCGGTGGCCACCGCCGCGATGGCCGTGGCGAGCGCGAGCCCGGGCAGCCGGGTCAAGAGCAGCGGCCAACGGCCAGGTCGAGCCGCCGGGTCGCCGGCGTCGATCGTCGTCGACGATTCGGTCGAAACCGCCGCGGTGTCAGTCTGAGCCTGCGCGTTCATGCTCATCAGCCTGTCGGGCGGGGCGGCTCGGCGGTAGCCGTCAAAGTGCGATAACGTCATAGTTAGTGGCTATGGCCATCCCGATTACAGAGGGGGAAGCAATGTCCACCGCTGTGGTGTCCAACGCTGCCCGGCCAGATCTGGATCTGGCCGCGTTGCGCATGCTGACGCTGGTGGCTGATCTCGGCAGCATTTCGGCCGCTGCGCGCGCGGAGCGGATTAGTCAACCCTCGGCGAGCAAGCGCATCCAGGTGCTCGAGCGTCAGCTACGCCTCGAGTTGCTCGACCGACGGACTCGTGGGGCGGTGCTCACCGAGCACGGCCGCGTCATCACCGACTGGTGCCGCGCCGTGGTCGACGCCACCGATGCACTCGTGACCGGTAGCCGCGCACTGTCGGAGAGAGCGGAGGGTCAACTCAGCATCGCGGCCAGCCAGACCGTGGCGGAGTACCTGTGCCCGTTCTGGCTCAGCGAATTTCGACGCCGGGGCGAGCACCTCCCGGTACAGCTGCGGGTGGCAAACTCCCAGGGCGTCATCGCCGCCGTGCGCAGTCGCGACGTCGAGCTAGGTCTCGTCGAGACGCCGACCGTGCCGGGCGACCTGCGTAGCCGTTGGATTGCGGCCGACCGGCTGTTGCTGGTGGTTTCCCCCGAGCATCCGCTCGCGCGCAGGCGCCGCCCGGTCTCGCGTGCCGAGCTTGCCGCGATGCCGCTCGCCTCCCGCGAGGGCGGCTCCGGCACCCGGGACACCCTGCGGCAGGCATTGGGTGCGCCGATGGCGGGGCCGGCAATCGAGCTCGACTCGAACACTGCCGTCAAGGTGCTGATCAACTCCGGCGACTACGCCGCCGTGATCAGTGAACTCGCGGTCGCCAACGAGTTGCGAGACGGCCGACTCGTCGAGGTACCCATCAACGATGTGGACCTGAGCAGGTCACTGCACGCGGTGTGGCGCCGGGGCTCCCGCCTGCATGCGGCGGCCGGTGTGTTCTTGACAGTCGTCGCGCGCCCCGCCTCCCGTCCACCGCCGGTCGCCACACCCGCTCCCCCGCAGGACAGCAGGTCTCGGTAGCCTTCGCGCCACTCGGCGTCCGCAGCCGCTCTCGAGCCGCCCGGCGCTCTACGGAGGTGTGTCCCCCAGTGCAACAGATTCTCGCTGCGATCCGGTCCGACCAGCTCGACACCATCGGCGACCTGCCGTTGCCAACGACCTACCGCGCGATCACCGTGCACGCCGACGAAGTCGACATGTTCGCGGGTCGGGAGACCAGGGACAAGGATCCCCGAGAGTCGCTGCATGTTGAGGAGGTGCCTGTCCCCGAGCTCGGTCCCGGCGAGGCCATTGTCGCGGTGATGGCCAGCTCCATCAACTACAACACGGTGTGGACCTCGATCTTCGAGCCGGTGTCGACTTTCAGCTTCCTCACGCGCTACGGCCGCCTGAACGACCTGACCAAGCGCCACGACCTTCCGTATCACGTGATCGGTTCCGACCTGGCAGGAGTGGTGCTGCGGGTGGGCCCTGGTGTCAGCGCGTGGAAGCCCGGCGACGAGGTGGTCGCGCACTGCCTCTCGGTCGAGCTGGAGAGCCCGGACGGGCACAACGACACGATGCTGGACGACCAGCAGCGCATCTGGGGCTTCGAGACCAACTTCGGCGGTCTGGCCGATCTGTCCCTGGTCAAATCCAACCAGCTGATGCCTAAGCCGGCGCACCTGAGCTGGGAGGAAGCAGCAGCTCCCGGCCTGGTCAACTCCACCGCGTATCGGCAGTTGGTGAGCAAGAACGGTGCCGCCATGAAGCAGGGCGACACCGTCCTGATCTGGGGTGCATCGGGTGGCCTCGGCTCCTACGCCACGCAGATGGCGCTCAACGGTGGCGCCATTCCGATCTGCGTCGTCTCCAGTCCGGAGAAGGCCGAGATCTGCCGGAAGATGGGCGCTGAGCTGATCATCGACCGCAGGGCGGAGGGATACAAGTTCTGGGCCGACGAGCACACCCAGGACCCCAAGGAATGGCAGCGCTTCGGCAAAAAGATTCGCGAACTCACCGGCGGGGAGGACCCCGACATCGTCTTCGAGCACCCCGGCCGGGAGACCTTCGGTGCCAGTGTCTACGTCGCACGCAAGGGCGGGATCATCGCCACCTGCGCCTCGACCAGCGGGTACATGCACGAATACGACAACCGATACCTGTGGATGAACCTCAAGCGCATCGTCAGCTCCCACTTCGCCAACTACCGCGAGTCCTACGAGGCCAACCGCCTGATCAGCAAGGGGCTCGTGCACCCCACGTTGTCACGGGTGTATCCGATGGACGAGGTGGGCCAGGCCGCCTACGATGTGCATCGCAACCTCCACCAAGGCAAGGTCGGCGTGCTGTGCCTGGCGCCCGAAGAAGGCCTCGGTGTCCGCGATGACGCACTACGGCAGCGCCACCTGAAGCAGATCAACCGCTTCCGCGGCGTGTGAGAAGAGCGTCAGTCCCCCGTGCGGTGAACGGTGTTGTTGTCGGCCTGCGCCAGCGGAGTGACCCGCAGCAGACTCACGTCCACATTGGGCGGTCGAGTGACGGCCCAGGTGATGCAGTCGGCGACATCTTCCGGCTCGAGCGGCTCGACACCCTGGTAGACGGCGTCGGCGGCCGCGGGGTCGCCGTCGAAGCGCACTAGGCTGAACTCCGTGCGCACCATCCCCGGCGCGATCTCGCTGACCCGCACCGGCCGCCCCAGCAGCTCCAGCCGCAGGGTCTCCACCACCGCGGCCTGCGCGTGCTTCGCCGCCGAGTACCCCGCACCGCCCTTGTAGACCTCGCGTGCGGTGATCGACGTGACGACGACGATGTGCCCGCGCCCGCTCGCCACCAACGCAGGCAACATCGCCTTGGTCACCCGCATCGTCCCGAGCACGTTGGTCTCATACATGCGCTGCCAGTGCTGCTCGTCGGCGTCGGCGACGTCGGCCATCCCGAGGGCGCCCCCGGCGTTGTTGACCACGACGTTGCACTCCGGCACCGCGGCGGCCAGGGCGGCGACCGAGTCGGCATCGGTGACGTCGAGGGCGATCGCTCGGCCACCGATCTCCTGCGCGAGGCGATCAAGACGGTCGCGCCGGCGGGCGCACACCACCACCGAGAATCCCTCGGCGGCGAGCTGGCGGGCGGTGGCCGCACCGATTCCGCTGCTCGCGCCGGTAACGATTGCAATGGGTGCGCTCATGTCGGCGAACGCTACCCGTCGAGGTACTGCGCCAGCAGCTCGGCAAGGTGCATGCCACGCCGTTCGGTGAGGTCGCCGATCTGGGTACGACAAGAGTAGCCGTCGGCCAGGATCGGATGCTCCGCGGCGGCTGCGCTGATCGCCGGCAACAGCTGCTGTTTCGCGACGGCCACCGACACCTCGTAGTGCCCCTTCTCGACTCCGAAGTTCCCGGCCAGACCGCAGCAGCCACCCAAGCGATTGACGGTAGCTCCGGCCCCCTCCAGCAGCTGCGCATCCGCGCTCCAGCCCATCACCGCGTGGTGATGGCAGTGTGGCTGCGCGACGACGCTCCTGCCGGTCATCGGCGGTGGCCGCCAACCCTCGGTCGTGGCCAGCAGCTCGGCCAGGGTGTGGGTGGCACGGGCCACCGGTGTCGCCCGTTCGGTGCCGAGCAGTTCGAGGGAGTCGGAGCGGATCGTGGCAGTGCACGACGGTTCCATCCCGACGATGGGGATACCCGCAGCAGCGGCGGGGGCGAGCACGTCGAAGGTGCGCCCGAGGATCCTGCGGGCCGCGTCGAGCTGACCGGTCGAGATCCACGTCAGGCCGCAGCATTCCTGACGTTCGGTCAGCTGGGGGCGGTACCCGGCGTTGCGCAGAACGTGCACCGTGGCGATGCCCACCTCGGGCGTGAAGTAGTTGGTGAAGCTGTCCACGAACAGCAGCACCGGCTGCCCGTACCCCGTCCGCGCGGACGGGTTGGCATCGAACCACTGCCGAAACGTCTGCGGCGCAAAGGCCGGCAGCCTCCGCCGCTGATCGACGCCCGCCATCGCCAGCGCCACCCGCGACATGCCCGGCAGCCGCGCGAGCGCGTTGACCGCACCAGGAGCGCGGCTGGCGAAGCGGGCCCACCGCGGCAGCCAGCCCAGCGAGTAGTGCGTGGCGGGGCGGATTCGCCTGCGGTAACTCTGATGCAGCACCTCCGCCTTGTAGGACGCCATGTCGACACCGGTCGGGCAGTCGGACAGGCACCCCTTGCAGGACAGACAGAGGTCGAGCGCTTCGTGGACCTCCGGCGAGCGCCACCCCTTGTTGACGGCGCTGCCGTTAATCATCTCCTGCAGCACCCGTGCCCGCCCCCGCGTCGAATCCTTCTCCTCGCGGGTGGCCAGATAGGACGGACACATGACGCCACCGGCGGCGGTGTTGTCGGCCCGGCACTTGCCGACGCCCGTGCAGCGGTGCACCGCCTGAGTGAAATCACCGTCGTCGTGCGGGTACAGCAAAGCCAGTTCGCGGCGAATCGTGGGTGCGGCAGGAACCCGCAGATCCGCATCGGCCGGGCGTGGCTCGACCAGGATGCCCGGGTTGAGAATGCCGTCCGGATCGAACGCTGCCTTCACGCGGCCGAACAGAGCCAGCGCGTCGGTGGAATACATCAGACCGAGCAGCTCGCTGCGGGCGCGTCCGTCACCGTGCTCACCGGACAGCGACCCCCCGTAGCGGGCGACCAGCGTGGCGGCCTCGACGAGGAACTCGCGGAAGCGTTCGGTTCCCGCCGGGCGGTCCAGAGGAAAGTCGAGCCGCACATGCAGGCAGCCGTCGCCGAAGTGTCCGTAGGGCAGACCGGTGATGGCGAACTCCGCCATGAGGCTCTCGAACTCGCGGAGGTAGGCCCCGAGCTTCGCGGGCGGCACCGCGGAGTCCTCCCACCCTGCATGGGCGGGTCGCCCCGCGGGGCTGCGCCCGGACAGCCCCGCCCCGTCCTCCCGGATGCGCCACAAGGCGGCGGCGCGAGCGGAATCTGTCACGACCAGAAAGTCATCGGCGCAACAGCTACCGCTGACGTTCTGCGCTCTTTCGGTGACCTCCGCCAACGACTCACCGGCCACCTCGACGAACAGCCATGCCGCGCCGGCGGGAAGCGGCGGCACAGCAGCTGGGCCGCGACGCTCGCGCACTACCTCGACGATGCGTGAGTCGATCGCCTCGCAGGCGGTGGGGCGGTGGGCGAGCACCGCTGGCGCGTTGTCGCCTGCGGAGGCGATGTCGGGATAGCCGAGGACCACCAACACGTGGTGCCGTGGGTCTTCGACCAAGGCAACGGTGGCCTCGGTGGACACCGCGAGTGTGCCTTCGCTGCCCACCAGGAAACGGGCGACGTCGAATCGGTTCTCGGGCAGCAGGTGCTCGAGTGCGTAGCCGGACACCTGACGGCCGAAGGTGCCGAACTCGGTGCGGATGGTGGCGAGCCCGTCGCGGACCACCTCGCGCAGCGCCGTCAATTCCGGCTGACCATCGGGTGGCGGGCCGGGTGGGGAGGACAGGGCCAGTGCTGCCCCGGTACCGGCAAGGACCTTCAGCCCGAGCACGTTGTCCGAGGTGCGCCCGTAACCCAGGGTCCGCGACCCGCAGGCGTTGTTGCCGACCATGCCGCCGATGGTGCACCTGGTGTGTGTGGAGGGGTCGGGACCGAACCGCAGGCCGTGCGTCGCAGCAGCTTTCTGCAGGGTCGCCTGCACGGTCCCCGGTTCCACCACCGCGCGACGGGACTCGGGGTCCAGCTCGAGCACCCGGTTCATGTGCTTGCTGAAGTCGATGACGACGCCGGTTCCGATGGCATTGCCCGCCACCGACGTCCCGCCGCCCCGCGAGGTGAGCGGCACACCGCGGCGGCGGCAGACCTCCAGGGTCGCGGCGACCTCCTCGGCCGCGCGCGGACGGACCACGACGAGCGGGGTCACCCGGTACAGCGAGGCATCCGAAGAGTGCGCCGCGCGCGTCGTGGCATCGGCAAGGACGTCGGCCACGCCCGCGTTGTGGAGGTCGTTCTGCACGGTGGCTGCGAGAGACATGAGTAGCATGTTACTGCAGTAGCATGCTACTCATGTCTACCGGTAAAATTGCTCTTGCTCCACTGACACCGTCAGCGAGTTCACTCGCCGAGAACGTGCTGGCGCGCGTGCGGACCGCAGTGCACGACGGGGTGCTGTCTTCCGGCGAGCTCTACTCCGTCTACCAGCTCGCCGAGGCGTTGGGCGTATCCCGCAGTCCAGCCCGGGAAGCTCTGCTCCGGCTCGCCGAGATTGGGCTGGTGCGGTTCGAGCGCAATCGGGGATTCCGCATCGTGCTGCCCAGCCCGCACGAGATCGCCGAGGTGTTTGCCATCCGTCTTGCCCTCGAGCTCCCCGCCGTTCGGCGCGTGGCCCGCGACTGCCATCCCGCCATGAACGCTGCCCTCGGCGCACAGCTGACCGCCATGGAGCACTCGGCCCACGCCGGGGACGAGCGGCTGTTCTCCGTGCAGGACCAGCGGCTGCACGATCTCATCCTCGCGGCCGCGGGCAACAACCGCTCCCGGGCCATCGTCAACGAGCTGCGCGACACCACCCGGCTGCTCGGGGCCACCTCGGCCGGTCGCTCCCGCTCCCTGTCGGACATCCACGTCGAGCACCGGCCCATCGCCGAGGCGATAGCCAAGGGAGACCAGGACCGCGCCGCCGCCGCGTTGCGGTGGCACATCGTCCATACCGGACGATTGCTGGTCCACCAGCTTGCGCGCGATGAGGGTGATGCGCGGGCGATCTGGTCCGAGCACATCGACGCCCCCGGATAGAGTTCGGCCGGTGAGCGAGAACCCGCCTGCAGGCACCCAGGCCGTCGGACGGGCCCTGGGAGTGCTCAAGGCGCTCGCCGCATCCTCGGGTGAGCTGAACGGCAGCGCGATCGCCGCCGAGCTCGGCCTGTCCTCTGGCACCACCCACCGCATCATCGGTGCCCTGCTGGCCGATGACCTGGTGGCGCGTAGCCCGAAAAGCGACCGCTACCACCTCTCCGGCGGGGCCGTGCTGCTCGGCCAGGCCGCGCAGCGCAGCTTCGGCATCGACAAGATGCTGCCCGTGCTGGAAGGGCTCAACATGGAGACCAGCGAGTCGGTCAACCTCTCCGTTCGCAGCGGCGCCGAGTCGGTGGTGATGATGCGGGTCCAGTCCACCCTGCCGCTGCGGTTCGAACAGCGCCCCGGTGCCCGGTTCCCGCTCTACGCGACGGCGTCGGGCAAAGCCATCTTGGCGATGTCGCCGCACGTCGAGATGTATCTCAAGACCTTGCCGCGGCAGCTGAGCAAGGTCACTCAGTACACCCTGGAGACCCCGGACGAGCTTGCTCGAGAGCTGCAGGAGACCCGCGAACGCGGGTACAGCATTGATGAGCAGGAGAACGTCGAGGGGGTGCGTTGTGTGGGCGCGCCGGTGCTGGACCGCGACGGGTCCGCCCAGGCTGCGTTGGTGATCCAGGTGCCCAGCGTCCGGCTGCCGAAGTCGCGGGTGCGCAGTCTCGGTGGGCGCCTCGTACAGGCTGCGGCAGAGGCGGCTCAGTTCATCCCGGTCAACCGGGCGATGTCCCGGTAGTTCCCGTACCTATCACCTCCTTCGTGTATGAGCCACTTCACAGATCCCTCAAACGCGCCTAGAGTGATCCCCATCATATGGGCGCAGAGCCCACATAGCGACGAGGAGTAGGCGCGATGTATGGAGCCGTAACCAACGAGAGCGTGTTCACCTGGGCCGCTCCGCCGCTGAAGTTCGGCGTCGGCGCCCTCGACGAAATCGGTGCGGAGGTTGCCGCCACCGGCGCAGGCTCCTGCCTCGTGATCACCGACGCCGGCGTGCGCCAGACAGGGGTGCCCGACCGCATCCACACACAGCTCGTCGCCGCGGGAATCAAGGCTGAGGTCTTCGACGGCGTCGCCGTGGAGCCCACCGACGACAGCATCAACGAGGCAGTGACCTTCGCTCGCCAACAGGACTGGGATTGCTTCATCGCCGTCGGCGGTGGGTCGTCCATCGACACCGCCAAAGCCGTGAACCTGCTGACGACCCACCCCGGTGAGCTGCTCGACTTCGTGACCCCGCCGATCGGCGGGGGCGCCGCACCGTGGCTGCCGCTGAAGCCCCTCATCGCTGTGCCGACCACAGCAGGCACCGGCTCCGAATCGACTTCGATCTGCGTGGTCGACTTCCTCGGGCTGCACCTCAAGGCTGGTGTGAGCCATCCGAAGCTGCGCCCCACCCTCGCCGTCGTCGACCCCTTGGTCACGCTGTCGCTGCCCTCGCAGGTGACAGCGGCGAGCGGCATGGACGTGCTCTCGCACGCCCTGGAGAGCTATACGAGCGTGCGCTTTGACGCCAAGCAGGCCCCCGAGGACCCGACCAAGCGTCCTGCGTTCTGCGGTTCCAACCCGATCAGCGACGTCTGGTGCGAGAAGGCCCTCGAGCTGGTGGGCCGCTACCTCCGGCGTGCCGTGATGAACGGACGTGATCTCGACGCCCGCTACCACATGGCGCTGGCCTCCACGTCCGCCGGAACGGGCTTCGGCAATGCGGGCACCCACCTCCCCCACGCGAACGCCTACCCGGTGGCGGGCGCGGTGAAGAACTACCAGGCTGAGGGCTACCCGGAGATGCCGATGGTTCCGCACGGCCAAGCCGTGTCCTCCACCGCTGCGGCCGTCTTCCGCTGGACCTACCCTGGTGACCCGGGGCGGCACCTGCGCGCAGCCGAGCTACTCAGCGGCCAGACGTTCACCGCGACGGACGGTGCAGACGCCCTCGCGCACGTACTCACCGAACTCATGACCGACATCGGCATGCCCGCCGGGCTACGCAGCTTCGGTTACGGCGAGCAGCACCTAGACGTGCTGGTGGACGGAACAATGAAGCAAACCCGCCAGCTGGCTGTGGTACCGCGTCCAGTGACCCGGGCCGCTCTGACCAGCATCTTCCGAGCGTCACTGTGAGTACGACAGAGGCGGTCGCAGAGGGCCCGCAGGTTTCAAGTCCGAGCTGCGCACCGTCGTGCTCTCCAGCCTCGTCGGCACCACCGTGGAGTGGTATGACTTCTTCCTCTATGGCACTGCGGCCGGGATCGTGTTCCCCAAGCTTTTCTTCCCCAGCGCGGATCCTACGGTCGGGACGCTGCTGGCGTTCACTACCTTCGCTGCCGGTTTCGTCGCCCGGCCGGTCGGCGGCCTCATCTTCGGTCACATCGGTGACCGGGTCGGACGAAAAAAGACGCTTGTCGCGACGATGATGATTATGGGTGTCGCAACATTCCTGATCGGCGTGATCCCCACCCACGCAGCCATCGGTATCGCGGCGCCCATCGCCCTCGTGGTACTAAGGGTCGCCCAGGGGATCGCCGTTGGCGGCGAGTGGGGTGGTGCTGTGCTAGTGGCCGTCGAGTACGCCCCGCGCGGCAAACGCGGCTTGTACGGGAGCCTGCCGCAGATCGGTCTCGCAATTGGTCTGATGCTGGGGACGGGAATCTTTGCGCTGCTTGGCTTTGTTTTGCCCGACTCTTCATTTTTGGCCTGGGGCTGGCGAATCGCCTTCGCGCTGAGCGCCGTCCTGGTCGCCGTCGGCCTCTACATTCGACTGAAGGTCATGGAGACGCCCGCTTTTCGCAAGCTCGAGGAGGCGGAGGCCAAGGCCACCATCCCCGCGCTGCAGCTGATCGGTGATCGGTTGTCCCGCCGCCACCTCGTGCTGGGGATGGGCGCCCGGTGGGCCGAGGGGGTTGCCTTCAACACCTGGGCGGTCTTCGCGATCTCCTACGGCGCGGACACGCTGCACCTGAGCAGGCAACCTGTTTTGCTGTCGGTCATGGCGGCAGCGGCGGCGATGGTGCTCTTCATCCCGATCTTCGGGCGAATCGCCGATCAGGTCGACCGCAGGCATCTCTACAGCGTCGGCGTTGTCCTACTGGCCGCAGTGGCCTATCCCGCATTCATCTTGATGGGCACCGGGAACACGCTGGTCATCGGGATAACCATTGTGCTGGTGCTCGGTGTGATCTACCCGATCGTCTACGCCCCGGAGGCCTCCTTGTTCGCCGAGCTGTTTCCCACGCGCGTCCGCTACAGCGGCATCTCTGTGGTCTACCAGCTCTCGGGAGTCTTCGCGTCCGGCCTGACACCGTTGGTGCTCGCCTACCTGCTGCGCTCGGCCGGCGGCGGGGTTTCAATGATCATGGGCTATATCGTGATCGTCAGCGTCATCAGCGCCGTCTGCACGCTGGCCATTCGCAAGCGCGACATGTTCACCGAGGCGGTAGACAGTTCCCCGGTGACCGAGCAGAGCCGGAGCCGACCGACGGCGGCACGGGTTGCCTGACCGAAACCGTTGACCCAACGCATATTCCGGTGCACAGTGGCGAATATGAGTATCCTGGGCACGCGGGTCGTGCGGATCGAGGATCCCACCCTTCTCACCACCGGTGGCACATACACCGACGACCTCGTTGTGGAGCAGCTCACTGGGGCGTTGCACCTCACCCTGGTGCGCTCCCCCGCCGCGCACGGGCGGATCCTCGGCGTGGACCCAACGGAGGCGCTGCAGGCGCCCGGAGTCGTCGCGGTGATCACCGCTGCCGATGTCGCCGACCTAGTACCGATCGCGCCACCTCAGCCGTTCTTCAATCAGCAGATGTTGCGCCCCTGGCTGGCGGCTGAGGTGGTGCGTTTCGTCGGGGAACCCATCGCCGCGGTGCTCACCGAGCAGCGGTATCAGGGTGAGGACGCCGCCGAGCTGGTCGAGGTGGACATCGAGTCGCTGCCCGCCGTCGTCGGTACCGCCAAGGCGGCGAGCGACGAGGTGCTGCTGTTCCCCGAGGCGGGCACCAACACGGTGGTTGCCCTCGGGGAGGACCCCGGCCGGGACCTGTTCGCCGACTGCGAAGTGGTGGTGCGCCGCGACATCGTCAACCAACGCGTCGCTCCTGCCCCCATGGAGACCCGCGCGGCGTCGGCCTTCTGGGGAGACGACGGCCGGGTGACGATCTGGTGTTCCAACCAGGGGGCGCAGAGCGTCCGGCGGGAGCTGGCCGGCTGGCTGGGGCTGGAGCCGGACATGGTGCACGTCCGCACCCCGGATGTGGGTGGCGCCTTCGGCGCCAAGATGGGAGCAGACCCCGAGTTCGGCCTCGTGGCGTGGCTGGCGCGACACCTCGGGCGCCCCGTGCGCTGGGCGGAGAACCGCTCAGAGAATCTCACCGGGATGGTGCACGGCCGTGCGCAGGACCAGACGATCACCATCGGCGGTCGGCGGGACGGTACCGTCACCGCGTACTCGCTCCAGATCCATCAGGACGCCGGGGCCTACCCCCGCATCGGCGCAGTTCTACCGTCGCTCACCATGTTGATGGCTCCGGGGGTCTATGCCATCCCCACCGTGCACACGCAGGCTCGCAGCGTGGTCACCACCACGACCCCGACGGGGGCGTACCGCGGCGCAGGGCGACCCGAGGCCACCTCTGCCATCGAACGCGCCATGGATTTGTTCGCCGCGGAGATCGGCATGGACCCGGCAGATGTGCGGCGGCGCAACCTGATCGCCCCGTTCAACGAGCCACGGGAAAACGGCCGCGGCGCCACCTACGACAACGGTGACTACGCCGCCGCGCTGGAGAGGGTGCTCGAGGCCGGTGATTACGCCGGTCTACGCCGTCAGCAGGCCGAGCGGCGCGCGCGGGGTGACGTCCGACAGCTCGGCCTCGGCCTCTCGGTGTACGTGGAGATCACCGGCGCCGGTCCGGACGGCCCGAACGAGGATGCGCAGGTGCAGGTGCACCCCGATGGCAGCGCCACCATCCTCACCGGCACCTCCCCGCACGGCCAAGGCCACGCCACCTCTTACGCCATGCTGGCCAGCGACCGCCTCGGCATCCCGATAGAGCGGATCTCGGTGCTGCACGGTGACACCGACCTGGTCCCCACCGGGGGCGGCACCCTGGCGTCGCGCAGCCTGCAGCAGGGGGGAGCTGCGGTCGACCAGGCCGCGGTTGAGCTGGTCGAGCTGGCTCGCGCTCGCGCCGCCGAGCTGTTGGAGGCCGACCCGGCCGATCTCGTCGTCGACCACGCCAACGCCGGGTTACAGGTCAGGGGCACCGACGTCGCGGTGAGCTTTGCCCACCTGGCCGAGGACAAGCCGCTACTGATACACACCACGTTTACTGCAGCCGGTGCAACCTTCCCCTTCGGCGCGCACCTCGCCGTGGTGGAGGTGGACACCGGTACGGGCAAAGCGACCCTGTTGCGAGTGATCGCGGTGGACGACGCCGGACGCATCCTCAACCCGCTGCTCGCCGAGGGCCAGCGCCACGGCGGCATCGCCCAGGGTGCGGCGCAGGCCATGCTGGAGGAGGTGCTCTACGACGACGACGGCAACCCGCTGACGTCCACCTTTGCCGACTACCCCATCATCTCGGCCACCGAGGTGCCCAGCTTCGAGCTGCTCACCATGGAGACGGAGACGCCGATGAACCCGTTAGGTGCCAAGGGAATTGGCGAAGCCGGGACCATCGGCGCCACCCCGGCGGTACAGAACGCCGTGATCGACGCCGTCGCACACCTGGGTGTTCGCCACATCGACATGCCGGCCACGTCCATGCGGGTGTGGGACGCGATACGGAAGGTTTCCTGATGCAGGTCGCCATGAACGTCAACGGCCAGCCCCGCACCGACGAGGTGGAGCCCCGCACGCTGCTGGTGCACCACCTGCGGGAGACATGCGGACTGCGCGCGGCCAACGTCGGCTGCGACACCTCATCCTGCGGCGCGTGCACGGTGCTGCTGGACGGCGAGGCGGTGAAGAGCTGCACGGTACTGGCCGCGCAGGCCGATGGCAGCGAGGTCACCACCGCCGAAGGCCTGGCCGATGACGGCACCATGCACCCGATGCAGCAGGCCTTCCGCGCCGAGCACGGACTGCAGTGCGGCTTCTGCACCCCCGGGATGGTGATGGCCTCCGTGGGGCTGTTGCGGGACAATCCGCATCCCACCGAACGCGAAGTGCGTGAGGGCTTGGAGGGCAACCTCTGCCGCTGCACCGGCTACCACAACATCGTCCGCGCGGTGCTCGCCGCCGCCGGCGCCGGCGCAACGGAGGGCCAGGCATGATCCCGGCGCCGTTTGACTATGTGCGGGCCGGCTCCGCCGACGAGGCACTGGCGTTGCTGGCCGAGCACGGCGACGAGGCCAAGCTGCTGGCCGGCGGGCACTCGCTGCTGCCGGTGATGAAGCTGCGCCTGGCGGTGCCCGGCGTGCTGGTGGACATCGGGCGGATCGCCGAGTTGCGTTATATCCGGGTGGAGGGCGAGGAGGTCGCCATCGGCGCACTCACCCGCGACCGCGAGCTGGAGCACTCGGCGCTGTTGCTGCACGAGGTGCCCCTGCTCGCGCACGTCGCCGGACAGGTCGGCGACCCGCAGGTCCGCGCCCGCGGCACCATCGGCGGATCCCTGGCCCACGGCGACGCCGCGTCCGACCTGCCGACCGCAGTGCTGGCCCTGGGCGGCACCTTGGTCATCCAGGGACCGTCAGGTCGCCGCACGGTCGCGGCCACCGAGTTCTTCAAGGGGTTCTTCGAGACGGCGATCGGGGAGGACGAGCTGCTGGTCGAGATCCGGGTCCCCCGGACCGGGCACGTGGGCTGGGGGTACGAAAAGTTTACCCGCCGGGCCAACGACTGGCCGATCATCGCGGTCGCCGCGGTGGACGGCCGAGTGGCGATGGCGAACATGGGTCCGACGGTGCTGCGCGCAGCCGCCACCGAACGAGCTTTGGCGGAGGGATCCGCACCCGCCGATGCTGCAGCGCTGGCCCACGAGGGCACCTCGCCGTCCGGGGACATGCATGCCACGCCCGAGTACCGCCAGCACCTGGCCCGCGAGCTGACCCGGCGTGCGCTGGAAAGCGCGCTGGCAGTCACAGTGCCCGGGCCAGCAGGACGACTCCCAGCGCGATGACCAGCGCGTACACATACGCCGCGAACTTCTCCGCCGGAATCCTCTTGTGCAGCACGGTTCCCAACGCCGTGGCGATCACGATCGTCGGGAGCGCGAAGACGTAGTCGGTCACCAGCTCGTGGCTCCACAGACCCGCCAGCGCCTGGCCACTGACGATGACGATGCCCGAGACGAGGAAGTGAGCTTGCAACGTGCCCCGGAAGCGACTGGGGTTCCACCCGCGAAATCCGGCGTAGACCACCACCGGGATGCCGTTGAAGTTGTATGCACTGCCCAGCACCCCCGCAGCAAATCCGAACGGCAGCGCCCACTGCGGATTGCGCAGCGCCGTCTCGGCCGGCCGAGCCAGGGAGAACACGCCGTACACGACGAGAAACCCGCCCAAGAATCCGGTGATGATGCGGGCGGGCGCAAACGTCACCAGCAGCAGCCCCACCGGAACACCGAGGATGGTCGCCGGGACCAGGCGCTTCATCGCCGCGAGGTCGACGTGCCGCCAGCCCGAGGCCACCGCGAGCACGGCGACCGTCAGGCCGGCGAGTCCGACGAGGGCGATCGCAGTGTCCAGCGGAATCGGGAGCAGGGCGAGCAACGGCATGCTGACGACTGCCTCGCCGAAGCCGAAGGTGGCCCGTACCAACGCCCCGAGGAAGACAACGGTGACGACCAGCGCGATGTCGACGATGTGGCTACGTGGCCTGGTCGGAGGTGGTCTTTCGGGACTGGCTGCTCTCCGCCGCCTCGGAGTGCGCCGTGCGCTCGGCCGACGCCTTCAGAATCTCCTCGGCCTGAGCATCGGGGTTGTCGCTGCCGGCCGCGTTCTCCTCGGGCAGCAGATCGGAACGGGTGGCGCGGGTGTCGTCAGGGCGCTCAGCGGAGGTCATGGTGCGTGTCTACCGCACGACGCGGCGGTCTGCGACACTGCGACGCATGGACGACCACTGGCACCAACCGCTGCGTCCCTCCCCGTTGCGCCACATCCGCGGTGCAGGCTTGAGCGCCGACACCGGTCAGACGTCCGGGATGACCCGCCTGGAGGCGATCTCCGGGACGTCGGTCGGCTCGTCGAAGGTGTGGATGGGCCAGACCCACGTCGCACCCGAGACCTCCTCGGGCGATCACCATCACGGAGACACCGAGACCGCGATCTATGTGGTAGCCGGCCATCCGGTGTTCGTGTTCGCTGAAAACGGTGCCGAGGTGCGCCTGGAGACCGCCCCCGGTGACTATGTGTTCGTCCCCCCGTTCACCCCGCACCGCGAGGAGAATCCCACTGAACACGAGGCCGTCGTGGTGATCGCGCGGAGCAGCCAGGAAGCCATCGTGGTCAACCTGCCCGGATTGGCCTAGGCTGACTTTCAGGTAGTGACCTAGCTCACATCTGATCGGAGTAGGGATGCGCATCTCGGACGTCTTGCACGCCAAAGGGTTCGCCGTGGTGACGGTGGAGCCGAAGACTACGATCACCGCGCTGCTGGCCCAGCTTGCCGAGCACAACGTGGGCGCGGCCGTGGTGCTCGATGGCGACCGCATCGCCGGCATCGTTTCCGAACGCGACATCGTCCGGCAGCTGCACACCCGCGGTCACGCCATGCTCGAGTTGGCTGTCGAGGAGATCATGACCCGCGCGGTCCGCACCTGCGCGCCGGAGGACACCCTGGACAGCGTCTCCTTGACCATGACCGAGCTGCGCGCCCGGCACCTGCCCGTGCTGGTCGACGGGCGCCTCGCGGGCATCGTGAGCATCGGCGACGTGGTCAAGACGCACATCGCCGAACTGGAGCACGACCGCGAGCAGCTCACCGCCTACATCTCGCAGGGGTGAGCACACCCACACCGTGCGCACGTGCCACCATGGGCACGTCCCGCTAGCAACACGGAGGTTCAGCCATGGTCGTCGTCGGTGTCATCGTGGTCGCGCTGACCGTGCTCATCGTGATCGCACTGTGCGTCTCGCTGCTCGTGCAGAGCATCCGCTCCTGACCGCTTAGTCCTGCCGGGCCGCCGACTCGCGGCGCTGCTGCTCGGCCTTGGCCAAGCCCTCCACCGCGTCGGCGTCGGCGCGTTGCGCGGCTGCCTCCCCTTGTTTGTCCGCGGCGTCCTTTAGCTCCGCGGTCGCCGGTTGCGCCTTCTCCTGGGCGGTGACGCGAGACTGCTCGGCGCGCTTAGCCTCCTCCACCGCCTTCGCCTGCGCCACTGCTTTCTCGTCGGCCCGCTTCTTGGCGGCCTTGGCGCGCGTCTGCGCCTGCTGAGCCAGCTTGCGCTTGCGGTCCTGCTCGGTGGCCCGGGTCTCGGCCACCGCCTGCTGGTGCTCCTGTTGCGCGGCGGCACGGTCTTTGGCGGCCTGTTCACGCTCACGTTCGAGCTGCTCATCGGCCTGCGCGCGCTTGCGCTGCGCGTTCTCCTCCAGCGTCACCGCACGGCTCAACGCATCCGCACGATCCTGCAGCGCCGCACCTCGCTCGTACGCCAAGCGGGGCGGCGCCTCCTGGGGCAGCCGGGACACCAGTTGCTTCTCGATGACCCGCAAGGGGAACCGCACCAGCGCGTACGGCAGACGGAGCACTCCGGTCAGACTCATTCCAATCCTTCCTTTCGGGTCAGCTTTTCGACTTCGCGACGCGCTTGGGCTGCTTGCGCTTCGGCGTGGTCGGCGTCCGCCTCCACGCGTTCATGCTTTCCGGCGGCCTGTTCGGCGTCTCGCGTCGCTGCCGCCTCCTTGTCGACGCGCTCGGCTGCTGCGGCACGTACCTGTGCGTCGGCGTGGAACTGCTCCCCGGCCTGCCCGGCCGATGTCTCCTGACGTTGTCGCTGCTCGGCCTGCTCGCGCTCGGCCTGCTGTGCGGCGCGCACCTCGCTCGTCCGCCCCGCCGCCTGACGCTCGGCATCGGTACGTCGTTGGGCACCTTCGTTGCGCGCCTGAGCCAAGTCCTGCGCGGCCTCGTCGGCCTGCGCGTCGGCGAGCGACTGCGTACTGTTCGCCTCCTTGCGGTCCTGCGCCTGCCGCTGCTGCAACTGCCCCTCGCTGGTCAGCGAGCTGTTACCGGAGATCGCGCCGAACATCTCTTTGGCCTTGCCCGTGACGGAGTCGAACAGTCCCTTGCGCGCCTGTCCTGCCGTTTCGTCTGCTTTCATGTCCCCCACGGTATTGGCTCAACCACGCCCGTGCCCGCCGAAGAGCTTCTTTTGCACTTTGCCCATGGCGTTCCGGGGCAGGTCATCGACGACCCGGACCTCCCGAGGGCGCTTGTGCACGGACAGCGCCTCGGCCACGAACCCAGAGAGGTCCACTCCGTCGAGGTCGGCGCCCACCACGTACGCGACGACGCGTTCTCCCAGGTCGGTGGACTCGCGGCCGACAATGCGATGAAAACCTGCGGGTTCGATCACGGCGACGTCTCCGGTACGAAACCAGCCGTCCACGGTCCAGGATGCGGCGGTCGCCTCGGGACGGTTGAGATAGCTGTCGAACAGGGACGGCGTGCGCAGCTGCAACTCACCGACGCTCTCCCCGTCAGCGGCCACCTCGGCGCCCTGCTCGCCCCGCAGCCGGGTAAGCACACCCGACAACGGCTGGCCTACCCCGCCCGGTCGCCGCTCCCCGTCGGCGCGGGTACTCAGAGCTATCAGGGTTTCACTCATCCCGTAGCGCTCCACCGGGGCCAAGCCGGTGAGCGCACGCAGGGAGTCGAACACGCGCACGGGCAGCGCGGCGCTACCGGACACCAGCAGGCGGGCTCCGGCCATACCCGCAACGCGGCCGGATGGTCCGGCCAGTCCGGTTGCAGCGAGCTCAGCAGGGTCACTGCGCGCCCCTCAGCACGCCATCAAACGCGGCCTGGACGTCGTCCAGGCCGGTCGGCAGCAGCTGAGCGTCGGCCGGTCGCACGTCGAGGTCCCACCGTCCGTCGAAGTGCACCCGCACCGTGACGGCGCCCGTCGCCAGGCACCGGATGGGCACCGTCCAGTGCTTGTAGCGGTCGACGGTCGCCTTGCCGTGCCAGAACCGTTCGCTCTTGTACGTCCCAGGCAGGCGCGCTCGGGCCGCCGCTTCGACGAATCCGGGGACACACCACTCGATCATCGCCTCCAGCCCGTCCACCGTGTCGCTGGTACTCATGCTGTCTACGGTAGGGCTTCGAGGAGAAAGGCCGGTATCCCTGCTGTCCCCTCGGCAGCAGGGTTACTCCGCACTCGGTCTGCGTCTCGGATTGTTGTCATCACCGTCAACGAAAGCAAGCGCCACTACGCCAATTGCACAATGCGGATATCTCAGGCGCGGTAGTCGCGCGGCGTCATGCCGGCGGCCTGCCGAAATGCGCGGGAGAAGTTCGTGTGGTCGGCGTAACCGCAGCGCCTGGCGACGGCGGCGATGGACTGGTGCCCGGCCAGCGGATCGCGCAACAGACGCTGCGCCCTGCTCAGCCGCAGCTGACGGATCTCCTGAGCGACCGACGGCTCCCCCGCGAAGACCTGCTGCAGCCGCCGAACCGAGATTCCGAGCTCACTGGCCACGGTCGCCGTGGAGAGTGCGGGATCGCCAAGTCTGGCCCGGATGATGTCGCGGGCTTGTTGGCGGCGAACCACCACGGTGCCTGCGTACTCTGGCTCGCTGCCGCTGACGGTTCGCAGCAGGAGCTCGGCAAGACCGTGCAGGTAGCCCTGCATGCCCGTAACATCGCGCTGGGGGGCTGATCGCCGCGCGGCGCGCGCTGCTCCTACGAACATCGCGCTCAGCCCGGGGTCGAGCGGCAGGGGACGAAACATCAGCGGCCGCAACCTCGCCAACGGAATGGACAGCTGGGCGGTGCTCACCGCCAGCAAGACCATCGGCGTTCGTGCCGAGTAGGTGTGCACCGTCGGCTCGTCCACAGATCGCAGGAGCAAGGTCCGGTTCGGGTACTCGTGACGCTCGCCGCGAGCATCGACGGCGAGGCGTCCAGCGCCCTGCAACGCCAAGATCAACGAATCCGGATCGCGTTCGCGTGCTTCCACCGCCGTGACCGCGGCGCACACCGGGTCGAGAAACCCGGTGGCGATCGATGCACAGCCCGCTCCGACATTCGTGAACTCGGCACGGAAGTCGGCCGGGGTGTCTCGGCCGCCTTGCAGCGTCATCTGCTGCCAGAGCGCGCTGACCGACTGCTCCCAGAACGCGTACCGCTCGGCCGCGGGCACAGCCGCGGTGCTCAACCGGTCGAGCGACACTTCGTCAGTCACGCTCGGTCACCTCCGGGCCAGTTTGAGTCAAACTATGTGCTCAGGGATTGAACGTCTGCGGGTCCGGCCCCCGGCGCTCGCCGTTGCCCAGGGTGTCGATGGTGACCATCTCGTCCCCGGTGAGCTCGAAGTCGAACACGTCGATGTTGGCCGCGATGCGCTCCGGGGTCACCGACTTCGGGATGGCGACGTTGCCCAGTTGCATGTGCCAGCGCAGCACCACCTGAGCCGGCGTCTTGCCGTGCGCCTGCGCGATGGTGCCGAGCTTGGCGTTGTCCAGCAGGTCGCCCTGGGCCAGCGGGCTCCACGCCTCGGTCACGATGTTGTGCTCGGCGTGAAACGCCCGCAGCTCCTTCTGGGTGAAGTTGGGGTGCAGCTCGACCTGGTTGAGCACGGGCACGACGGAGGTCTCCTCGAGCAGGCGCTGCAGGTGGGCCTCGGTGAAGTTGGAGACGCCGATCGAGCGCACGCGTCCCTCGGACCGCAGCTGCTCGAAGGCCTTGTAGGTGTCGACATAGCGGTCCTGGGCCGGGACCGGCCAGTGGATGAGGTACAGGTCGAGGTAGTCCAGGCCGAGCTTGCTCAGGCTGGCGTCGAACGCCTTGAGCGCCTCATCGTGGCCGTGGTCGTCGTTCCACAGCTTGGTGGTGACGAACAACTCCTCGCGGGCGATCCCGGAGTCGGCGATCGCCTTGCCGACACCCTCCTCGTTGCCGTACGCCTTGGCGGTGTCGATGCTGCGGTATCCAGCCTGCAGCGCTGCGGTAACGGCGTTGTACGTCTCCTCCTCGGGCACCTGGAACACACCGAACCCGATCTGCGGGATGGTGTTTCCGTCGTTCAGGGTCACATTGGGTACTGGGGTCATAGTTCGTGCAACCGGGCGCCTCAGCCGAGTGTTCCCGCGCCCCACCGCTGCTCGAGCTTGGCCAGGCGCCAGTAGGAGATCGCGGCCGCCCACACCACCAGAAACAGCCCAACAATGATGAATCCGACATTGTTCAGGTCCAGCCCGGCGATCGCCGAGGTCACGGCGTCGGTCAGGTTGAGCTTCTCGTGCAGGACCGAAACCAGCTCGATGGTCCCGATGATCAGCGCCACGGCGACCGAGAGCCCGGTGATGGTGATGTTGTAGTAGACCTTGCGCACCGGGTTGGCGAACGCCCAGTGGTAGGCGAAGTTCATAAAGGTGCCGTCCAAGGTGTCGAACAGGCTCATTCCCGCGGCGAACAGCAGGGGCAGCACCAGTACCGCATACCAGGGCAGACCGGACGCCGCGCCACTGCCGGCGAGTACCAGCAGGGTGATTTCCGAGGCGGTGTCGAACCCGACCCCGAACAGCATGCCGACGAAGAACATCTGGCCCGGACGGCTGATCGACCGGGTCAGTCCACCCAGCAGACGCACGAAAAACCCGCGAGCGTTCAGGGCGGTCTCCAGCTCGTCCTCGTCGAATTGACCGCTCCGCATCCGGCGGAACACCCGGCAGATGCCCAACAGGGCAAGCAGGTTGAGGATGCCGATGAGAAGGAGAAACAGCCCGGAGATGGCCGTGCCGATGACCCCCCAATGTCTGGTGCGCCCCGGAGCCGTCGTCGATCAGCGTCGCGGCGAGGCGGGTGCCTGCGGCGATGAGCAACGCCAGCACCACGACCACGGCGGAGTGGCCGATGGCGAACCAGAAGCCGACCGAGATGGGACGCTTGCCGTCCGCCATCAGCTTGCGCGTGGTGTTGTCGATGGCGGCGATGTGGTCGGCGTCGAAGGCGTGCCGCATGCCTAACGTGTAGGCCGTGACGCCGAGGCCGAAACCGAAGATCTGGCTGCCCAGTTGAAATTGCGAAGGCACGACGTTTAGAACGAACACTCCCCACGCCAGCAGGTGCAGCGCGACGATGACCGCGAGCAGACCCGCCGTCCGGATCGTGTCCTCCCGCCGCCAGGTGAACGGGTTTTCTGGCACGCTCACGCGAACCGCCTCTCCAACACCTCGTGGATGGTTCCTCGGTGTCGTGGCCGGTCTCCTGGCTTACGGGGTGCCGGCCGAGGCCGACGGCTTCGGTCCGCCTTCCCGGACGCGGACGTCCAGTGGCATGTGGGCCGAAACTTTCCTGATCACAGTGGCGAGGGCCGCGTCGGTGTCACACCGACTTCCCGAACGCCACGACGTGCTGACGGTAACACGGGCTACTGGGCCGAAACCCGCGGCATTCAGGTCACTCGATGCCGTTTTCGGCGCTCCTGAGGGGCATTGAGTGACCTGATGCTGGCGGGGCGGCGGGGGTCAGTCCTCCAGGGACAGGGCGCCGGTGGGGCAGGCGGTGACGGCGTCGTGCATCAGCGCCCGCTGGTCCTCTGGCGGCGTGACGTCGTGGATCTGCAGATAGCCGTCATCGGCGATCTCGAAGTTGTCCGGGGCCACCGCCTCGCACATCCCGGTCGAGGCGCAGACGTTCTCGTCGAACACGATCTTCATACGGGCTCCTCAAGCTTCAGGGGTGAAGCGGACCGGCAGGTGGTTCACGCCGTGGAAGAAATTACTCCTGGTGCGCACCATCTCGCCGGACACCTCAATGTCGGGCAGGCGGTGCAGCACCTCGTCCCATAGCGCCTTGATCTGCTGGCGCGCGAGCTGGTTGCCCAGGCAGTGGTGGATGCCGCCGCCGCCGAAGCTGATGTGGTGGTTGGGGTGCCTGCCGAGGTCGAGCCGCTCGGGGTGGTCGAACACCTCGGTGTCCCAGTTCGCCGAGGCGTAGAACATGATCACCTTGTCGCCCTGGGTGATCCGCTGCCCGCCGAGTTCGCAGTCGCGGGCGGCGGTGCGGCGGAAGGTCATGATCGGGGTGGCCCAGCGCACCATCTCCTCCACGGCCATCGCGATCCGACCGTCAAAGTCTTCCATCAGCCACGCCCGCTGGTCAGGGAAATCGCTCAGCACCTGCATGCCGTGGCTCAGGCTCTGTCGGGTGGTGTCGTTGCCCGCCACCATCAGCAGTCCGAAGAAGGAACGGATCTCGTCGTCGGTGAGCTTCTCGCCGTCCACCTCGGCCTGGGTGAGGCTGGTCAGCAGGTCCTTGCCGGGGTTCGCGCGACGCTCGGCGATCAGCCCGGCGACGAACTCCTGCTGGCTGAGCATCGACTCGTACAGCACCGGCAGCGGGTCCTGCCCACCCATCACCTCGGCATCGTGCACACCTCCCGCATACTTCGATTGCGCCACGATGCGGGGCCGGTCCTCCTCGGCAACGCCGAGCATGTCGCAAATGTTGTGCATCGGCAGCAAGGATGCACATTCCTCGACGAAGTCGACCTCGCCCTTGGTCGCGACGCCGTCCACGACCCGCTTGGCGTTGGCCTTGATCTGGTCGTCGATGCGACGGATCTGTTTGGGGGTGAACGCCGCGGTGAGCAGCCTGCGGACCTTGGTGTGCCGCGGGGGGTCCATGGCGATGAAGCCCTGTGCCGAGTCCAACAGCTCCTGGGGCATGGAGTCGAACACGATGCCCTCACCGGAGAGAAAGTCGGTGTGCCGCTTGGTCACCTCGACGAGGTCGGCGTGCCGCACCACTGCCCAGAACCCCTGGTCGTTGGGGTCCTCGATCAGCGGCTCGGCGGCGGGGCGGTGCCAGCTGATCGGCCGCTCGGCGCGCAGTACGGCGAAGGTCTGCTCGCGCTCGGCCGCAGGCTGCTCCCAAAACTCCATCGACGAGAGGTCGGCCTCGTCGTAGGGTCGCGCAGCGCGCTCGGCGGCGCTGGTGTTGGCGGTCGACTCGATGGTGGTCATGGTGCACTCCCTCGTCGTTCGTGCGTGACTCCCATCACTTTACATTCCGGTCGACTTTGTACAAGTAGCTGCGCGCGGGCTCAGGCGTGCCAGCAGCGGCACGGCCGCGACCTGAGCGGCAAGGATACCGAGCACCACGCCCAGCCAGATCCACTGCGGCGGTTGCCTCTGGGGCGCCAGCAGCACCAGGCAGTAGAACGCCGCGACCACCACAACCCACAATCCCATCGCGAGCTGAGTTCGTCGCCGCGTCCGGTCGGTCTTGACCGTGATGCCCAGGGCAGTGAGGTCCGGGCCGGGTCGCTCAGCCACCATCCGGCGCCGCGAGCGGTACACGGCGGTGTGCGGATACTCCTGGCGCAACATCTGCCGAGCCCGACCTGCCGCAGCCGGACGCAGCCACAGCGACCAGGGCAGCGCCACCGCGTCGATGTGCGCCTGTGCGGCGCGGAACCCACGCTCGCCGAGCACGGTGCGCCCGTGTGCGGTGATCACGGCGCTGACCTGGTCGACGAACCCGGTGTCGCTGTCGGGGTGGTACCAGCCGTACACCCCGCAGCTGCAGCCGCGATCGGGCGCGGCATGGCTGCCCCCGATCGCGCACACCGCGTGCTGCAGCTGCGCGCTCCACGGTCCGAGCGCGCCCTGGACCAGCGGATACAGTCCGTCGGGGGCCAAACGGAACTGGCGGTAGCCGCGCAGCGCACCAGGGACCAGCGCGGTATCGCCGTCAAACCCGCTGCGCGGCGCGCTCATCACTGCCTTCTCGGGCTGGTTGCGGTTCGGGTTCGATTGCCTGGGTCGACGCGGCCAAGGGTTCGAACTCGACTTCCTGCAGCTCCATACCGATGTTGCACATTGACTTCTCCTCAGTGGGTGAGAATTGCCTGGCTCTGGGTGGTCTTGCCGACGCAGTGGCATAGGGCATCAGCGCCACCAGCTGCGCGAGCTCGTCCATATCTTGATGATCACCCCGCGGCGGCGGTCCGTCCATTACTCAGGAGGTAAGGGCGGGGCTTTGGCCAGCAGCTCGTCGACGGCGCGGGTCATCTTGACGTGGTTGAGCTCCAGCTCGCGCAGGTAGGTGGCGACCTCGGCGACTGCCTCGGCATAGGCAACCCGGCCGTCGGCGCGGAGCTGCTCGGCGGCGTGCATGAGAATGGCGGCGGGTTCGAGTGGCTCGCTCATGCCGCACCCGCCGTCGCCAGGGCATCCACCAGGTCGTCAAGACCGAGGGAACCCATCGACAACGCCGCCATGTGCCACCGCTTGAGGTCGAAGTCAGCACCTTGAGCCTGGCGGGCGCGCTCGCGGCCCTGCAGCCATGCTCGCTCGCCGAGCTTGTAGCTGATGGCTTGCCCGGGCATGCCCAGATAGCGAATCAGCTCGGAGTCGGCGAACTCCGCCGAACGTCCACAGTGGAGTCCGAAAAACTCCCGGCCCAGCTCCGGCGTCCAGCTTTGCCCCGGGTGGAAGTCTGCGGACGCGGGAATGGTCATCGCACAGTGCATGCCGATGTCGATGATCACCCGGATGACGCGCATCTGCTGGGCATCGAGGTAGCCGATCCGCTCCCCTGGGGTGCGCAGGTAGCCCAGCTCGTCCATCAGGCGTTCGGCGTACAACGCCCAGCCCTCGACGTTGGCGCTGATCATGCCGATGCTGCTCTGGTACTTGCTGAGCTGGGGAGCCACCAAGATCCACTGCGCCAGCTGCAGGTGGTGGCCGGGCACGCCCTCGTGGTACCAGGTGCTCACCAGGTCCCACAGCGGGAAACGGTCCAGGCCCATGGTCGGCAACCAGGTGCGTCCCGGGCGGGAGAAATCCAGGGCCGGCGGAGAGTAGTACGGGGCGGCGGCACTACCTTCGGGGGCGATCATCGCCTGCACCTGCTTGACCTCCTCAGCCAGGTCGAAGTGGGTGCCGTCCAGCTCGGCGATGGCGGTGTCCATCATGGACTGCAGCCGTTGCCGAATTTCCGCTACACCCTGCACCGCCGCACCCTCGGTGTTGAGCAGGGCCATGGCCTCGGCCGGCGTCACACCGGGCTTGACGTTCTCCGCCTCGGTGCGGATGTCGGCGTCGATGCGCGCGAACTCCTCCCAGGCCCAGGCGTAGGCGGCGTCGAGGTCTACCTCGGACCCTGTCCACTGCCTGGCGCAGCGGGCGTAGCGCTCTCGGCCGACGGGGTCCGGCTCCCCAGCTGCGGCCGGTGCGTACACCTGTTGCAAAAAAGCGCGCAGGGCAAAACAGGCCGCCACGGCATCTGCCGCCGCCGCGTCGAGCTCGGCGCGCAGGTTCCCCGGCCCCTCGGCCACCAGCCCGGGAAAGTAATCCTTGTCCAGCCACGCGGTGAGCTGCTCGATGGCCGTGCTGACCTGTCGCGGCCCGGCGTAAAGGCCTTGCCGCAGCCCCTCTCGAAGGGTCGCGGCGTAACCGGAGTAAGCGGCAGGGACGGCGGCCAGACGGCCGCGCAAGTTGGCCCAGTCCTGCTCGGTGTCGGTGGGCATCTGGGCGAATCCCGCGCGCACGGAGTGCATGGGGGAGAACAGGTTCCGGATGGCCCGCAGCTCCTCACCGTGCTCCAGCTGGGTCAGCTCGGAGGTGAGTCGTTCCCGCAGCAGGGTCGCGCAGCGCTGCTCGGCGGCGTCGGCCACGGGTGCGGTGTCCAGCTCGGCGAGGGCGGTGCGGGCCAGTTGCTCCTGAGCGGCGAGGCCCGTCGGGGAGAAGTCGTCCAGCTCATCGGCGCCGTAGGGCAGGCCCAGCTCGGTGGCCAGCAGCGGACTCAACCGCGCCAACGAATCGAGGTAGCGATCGGCGATCTGACGGGGGGTGTCGGCCATGCCTCGCATCCTGCCCGATGTTCGAGCAGGGGGACACCGATACGCGCGCCTACGAACCAGTAGGAAGAGCTAGCAGAACGTAGGTGCACGAACAACATCGTTCCGCCTGAGGCATGACGTTAGACTGCAGCGATTGCTGCTAGAATGCAGTCATGCCTGTGGCAATCACCATCCGCAATGTTCCCGAGACCGTGCGGGACGAGCTCGCAGCCCGCGCGGCCCGCTCCGGCAAGTCGTTGCAGGAGTTCCTCCTCGGCGAGCTGAGCACGGCAGTGTCTCGTCCGACGGTTGACGACGTCATTGCCAGGGCCCGCACCAGGGCGAGGGGTTCGCACATCGGCGTCGCCGAGATCTTGGCCGCTCGCGACGCTGAACGTCGGTGAATGGCCCACGCAAGCTGATCGTCGTCGACGCGTCTGCAGTGGTCGCCCTACTGACGGCCGACGCCCACACAGGTGGCTGGGTCGCCGAGCGATGTTCGGGTGCCACGCTTGCCGCTCCGGATGTTTTGCCGTTCGAGGTGGGCAACGCACTGCGCCGACTGGAACGCGGTGGCCTGCTGGACCGCACGGCCGCGGGGATGGCCCATCACGATCTGCTGGACCTCAGTGTGCAGCTGTGGCCGTACAACGTCCTGGCCGACCGGGCCTGGGAGCTCCGCCACGCCGTCACCGTGTACGACTGGACCTATGTTGCCCTCGCGGAGGCTTTGGATGCGCCGCTGGTCACCATGGACGCGCGGCTCGCCCGGGCCAACGGGCCGCGATGTGCGATGCACACACCAGTAGCCTCGCCACCACCATGACCACCTTGCAGGCGAGCGGACTGGCCGCCGGGCACGGCGAGCGCACCTTGTTCTCCGAGCTGGACCTCATCGTGGCCTCCGGCGACGTCATCGGCTTGGTCGGTGCCAACGGCGCGGGCAAGTCCACCTTGCTGCGCCTACTCGCCGGCCTGGCGGGCCCCGAGGAGGGCACAGTCACCCTCAGTCCCCCGGACGCCACCGTTGGCTACTTGCCGCAAGAGGCGGAGCGCCGCACAGGGGAAACCGTGCTGGAGTTTCTGGGTCGCCGCACTGGCATTACTGACGCGCAGCGCCAGATGGACGCCGCGGCCGATGCGATGGCCGACGGCGGAGGCGCGGATTACTCTGCACTGCTGGAGCGCTGGCTGGCCCTTGGTGGCGCGGACCTGGACGAGCGTGCCGAGCTGGTCGCCGCCGACGTCGGCCTGGGCATCACCCTCGACGCGGAGATGACCACACTCTCCGGCGGCCAGGCCAGCCGGGCGGGTCTGGCGTCGCTGCTGTTGTCCCGGTATGACATCTTGCTGCTCGACGAACCCACCAACGACCTGGACCTCGACGGGCTGGCCCGGCTGGAGCGCTTCGTGGGGCAGTTGCAGACGCCGGTGGTGATCGTCAGCCACGACCGCGAGTTCCTCGCCCGCACCGTGACCCGCATCCTCGAGCTGGACCTCGCGCAGCAGCAGGTGAGCACCTACAGCGGCGGCTACGAAGCCTACCTCGCCGAGCGGGAGATCGCGCGGCAGCACGCCCGGCAGGCCTACGACGACTTCGCCGAGACCCGTTCGGGCCTGCAGGATCGGGCGCGGATGCAACGTGGGTGGATGAAGGCCGGCGTCAGCAAGTCCCGCAAGAGCGCCAACGACCCGGACAAGGTCACCCGCAAGTTCCGCCAGGACGCCAGCGAGAAGCAGGCCGCCAAGGCGCGGCAGACCGAGCGCCGTATCGAGCGGCTGGACGTGGTGGAGGAGCCGCGCAAGGAGTGGGAGCTGCGGATGGCTATCGCGCCCGCCTCCCGCGGCGGCTCGGTGGTGGCCGCGCTGGACGGAGCGACGGTCGCAAAGCGCGAGTTCGGTCCGGTGAGCGCCCAGATCGACGTCGGTGATCGCATCGTGATCACCGGCGCCAACGGATCGGGCAAGTCCACTCTGCTCGCGGTGCTGTTGGGTCGGCTGTCGCCCGATTCCGGCCGTGCGACGCTGGGCAGCGGGGTGGAAGTTGGCGAGGTGGACCAGGCTCGCGGGTTGTTCCTGGGCGCGGAGGCGCTGGCGAGGGCGTTCGGCGACGCGGTCCCGGACTGGCCGGATGCCGAGGTGCGCACCCTGCTGGCGAAGTTCGGGCTGCGCGGCGCCCACGTCGGTCGCCCGGCGGCATCGTTGTCACCGGGCGAACGGACCCGCGCCGCGTTGGCATTGCTGCAGGCCAAGGGCGTGAACCTGTTGGTGCTGGACGAGCCGACCAACCACCTGGACCTGCCCGCCATCGAGCAGCTCGAGCAGGCGATGGACTCCTACACCGGCACCCTGCTGCTGGTCACCCACGACCGCCGGATGCTCGACGCGGTGCGCAGCACTCGGCGCTGGGTGATGGACGCAGGCAGCCTGCGAGAAGAGTGAGATCGGTCGCGCCGCACCCCGGACTTGGCGCGAACCCCCGCCGATGCCTTACCGTTACCCATCGGTAATCGACTGGCGGCCAGCGAAGGGCCGCCCCAGACTGTGCAGCATCAGGTATTGTGATCCATCGGGCCAGTGTCGTCCCGAGTGGTGCGTCTCCTTATGTTCCCGCTGCTGAAAGCGACTCATGACCAAACTGCCTGGCCGGCAAGGCCTCTACGACCCCGCCCACGAGCACGACGGCTGCGGTGTCGCATTTGTCGTGGATATGCACGGTCGTCGCAGTCGGGACATCGTGGACAAGGGCATCGCCGCGTTGGTCAACCTGGACCATCGCGGGGCGGCAGGCGCCGAGCAGAACAGTGGCGACGGCGCGGGCATTCTCATCCAGGTTCCGGACACGTTCTTCCGGGCGGTGTGCGAGTTCGAGCTGCCCGAGCCCGGCGTCTACGCCACCGGAATCGTGTTCCTGCCCCAAGCTGCCGTCAAGTCTGACGAGGCCGCAAAGACCATCGAAGCGATCGTGGCCGACGAAGGACTCACCGTGCTCGGCTGGCGTGCCGTTCCGGTTGATGACTCCTCCTTGGGCGCGCTCGCTCGCGATGCCATGCCGACGCTGCGTCAACTGTTCATCGCTTCCGCTGATCATTCCGTTACCGGAATGGACCTGGAGCGGCGCGCCTTCATCATCCGTAAGCGCGCGGAGCGCGAGCTCGGCGAGGAAGGGGCCGGCCGCGGCGCGGGCAGCGAGACGGCATATTTTCCCAGCCTGTCCGCACGAACCTTCGTCTACAAGGGCATGCTCACCACGCCGCAGCTTCGGGAGTTTTACCTGGACCTGCAGGACGAGCGGATGGAGAGCGCGCTGGCCTTGGTGCACTCGCGCTTCTCCACCAACACCTTCCCGTCATGGCCCCTGGCGCACCCATACCGGCTGATCGCCCACAACGGCGAGATCAACACCGTCAACGGCAACGAGAACTGGATGCGCGCCCGCGAAGCGTGGATCAAGACCGACAAGTTCGGCGACCTGGAGCGCATCTTCCCCATCTGCACCCCGGATGGAAGCGATACTGCACGTTTTGATGAGGTGCTGGAGCTGCTGCATCTCGGAGGCCGCAGCCTGCCGCACGCGATGCTGATGATGATTCCTGAGGCGTGGGAGCGCCACGCCACCATGGACCCCGCCAAGCGGGCGTTCTACGCCTATCACGCCTCGCTGATGGAGCCCTGGGACGGCCCAGCCTCGGTGGCCTTCACCGACGGCACCGTCATGGGTGCGGTGCTCGACCGCAACGGCCTGCGTCCGTCGCGGGTGTGGGTGACCGAGGACGGGCTGGTCATCATGGCCTCGGAGGTCGGGGTGCTGGACATCGACCCGTCCACCGTGACGCGCAAGATCCGCCTCAAGCCCGGCCGCATGCTGCTGGTCGACACCGCCCAGGGTCGCATCGTCAGCGACAAGGAGCTCAAGAGCGAGCTGGCCAACGCCGAGCCGTACCAGGAGTGGCTGGACGCCGGACAGGTCAAGCTGGGCGACTTGCCCGCCCGCCCGCACGTGCGCAACTCCCACGAGTCGGTACTGCGGCGCCAGCAGATGTTCGGTTACACCAGCGAGGAGCTGAGCCTGCTGCTCGCCCCGATGGCCACCGCCGGAGCGGAAGCCATCGGCTCCATGGGCACCGACACCCCCATCGCGGTGCTCTCGAAACGGCCGCGTTTGCTGTTCGACTACTTCGCTGAGCTGTTCGCCCAGGTCACCAACCCACCGCTGGACGCCATCCGCGAGGAGCTCGTCACCAGCCTGGCCAACACCATCGGGCCGGAGGGCGACCTGCTCGACCCCCAACCGGCGTCGTGTCGGCACATCGTGCTGCCCCAACCCATCGTGGACAACGACGATCTGGCCAAGCTGGTGCACGCCAACGACGACGGTGACCTGCCCGGTTTCCGCTCGGTGGTGATATCTGGGCTGTACCCGGTGGCCGAAGACGGAGCGGGCCTGGCCGCGGCGTTGGATGACATCCGCACTCAGGTGACCGAGGCGATCGCTGGCGGCGCGGCGCTCATCGTGCTCAGCGACCGGGACTCCACGGCGGAGCTGGCGCCCATCCCGTCGCTGCTGCTCACCGCCGCGGTGCACTTTCACCTCGTCCGCGAGCGCCTGCGCACCCAGGTAGGGCTCATCGTTGAGGTGGGGGACGCCCGCGAGGTGCACCACATGGCGCTGCTCATCGGTTTCGGCGCCGCGGTGATCAACCCGTACATGGCCTTCGAGACGTTGGAGGACATGCTCGACCGCGGGCAGCTGCCACAAAGCAATGCGACGCTGGCCGAGCTGATCCAGAACTACGTCAAGGCCGCGGGCAAGGGCGTGCTCAAGGTGATGTCCAAAATGGGCATCTCCACGCTGGCGTCCTACACCGGCGCCCAGGTCTTCGAGGCCATCGGGCTGTCGGAGGAGCTGGTCGACGAGTACTTCACCGGCCTTACCAGCCGTCTCGGCGGGATCGGCCTTGAGGAGATCGCCGCCGACGTGGCCACCCGGCACACCAACGCCTACCCAGAACGGCCCGAGGAGCGCGCGCACCGCGAGCTGGCTGTCGGTGGGGAGTACCAGTGGCGCCGCGAGGGCGAGTACCACCTGTTCAACCCGGACACCGTGTTCAAGCTGCAGCACGCCACGCGGGCCGGTCGCTATGAGGTGTTCAAGGAGTACACCAAGCTGGTCGACGACCAGTCCGCACAACTGGCCTCGCTGCGCGGGCTGTTCACCCTCCGCACCGACGCCCGCCCGGCTGTGCCGCTGGACGAGGTGGAGCCGGCGAGTGAGATCGTCAAGCGCTTCTCCACCGGCGCGATGAGCTACGGCTCGATCTCGGCCGAAGCCCACGAGACGTTGGCCATCGCGATGAACCGCCTCGGTGGCAAGTCCAACACCGGCGAGGGCGGCGAGGACGTCGCCCGCTTCACCGCCGACGCCAACGGTGACCTGCGCCGCTCGGCCATCAAGCAGGTGGCCTCGGGGCGCTTCGGGGTGACCGCGGAGTACCTGACCAACGCCGACGACATCCAGATCAAAATGGCCCAGGGCGCCAAGCCGGGTGAGGGTGGGCAACTGCCCGCGCACAAGGTGTATCCCTGGATCGCCAAGACGCGCCACTCCACCCCCGGGGTCGGCCTGATCAGCCCGCCGCCGCACCACGACATCTACTCCATCGAGGACCTGGCCCAGCTGATCCACGACCTGAAGAACGCCAACCCGGACGCCCGGGTGCACGTGAAGCTGGTCTCGGAGATCGGCGTCGGCACGGTCGCCGCTGGAGTCTCCAAGGCGCACGCCGACGTGGTGCTCATCTCCGGCCACGATGGCGGCACCGGCGCCACCCCGCTGACCTCGCTCAAGCATGCCGGCGCCCCGTGGGAGCTGGGCCTGGCCGAGACGCAGCAGACGCTGCTGCTCAACGGGTTGCGCGATCGGATCGTGGTGCAGGTGGACGGCCAGCTGAAGACCGGCCGCGACGTCATCGTCGGCGCCCTGCTCGGCGCCGAAGAGTTCGGCTTCGCCACCGCCCCCCTGGTGGTGGCCGGCTGCATCATGATGCGGGTGTGTCACCTGGACACCTGCCCGGTGGGGGTGGCGACCCAGAACCCGATTCTGCGCCAGAAGTTCAACGGCAAGCCGGAGTTCGTGGTCAACTTCTTCACCTACATCGCCGAGGAGGTCCGCGAGCTGCTCGCCGAGCTTGGCTTCCGCACCTTGGAGGAGGCGGTGGGCCACGCCGAGCTGCTGGACACCACCCAGGCGGTGAACCACTACAAGGCCGCGAAGCTGGACCTGTCGCCGATCCTGCACCAGCCGGAGTCGGCGTTCATGAATCAGAGCCTGCACTGCACCGGCACTCAGGACCACGCCCTGGACAAGGCACTGGACCAGCGGCTCATCGCGGAGAGCCAGGAGGCCCTGCACAAGGGCACCCCGGTGCAGATCTCCACCGACATTCGCAACGTCAACCGCACAGTCGGCACCATGCTGGGCCACGAGTTGACCAAGCTGCACGGCGGACAGGGACTGCCCGACGGCACCATCGACATCACCCTGACCGGCTCGGCGGGCCCCAGCCTGGGTGCGTTCCTGCCCCGCGGGATCACCCTGCGCCTGCACGGAGACGCCAACGACTTCGTGGGCAAGGGGTTGTCCGGCGGTCGCATCGTGGTCCGCCCGCCCCTGAATGCCTCCCCGGAGTTCGTGGCCGAGGACAACACCATCGCCGGCAACGTGCTGCTCTACGGCGCGACGAGCGGCGAGGTGTTGATCCGCGGGCTGGTCGGGGAACGGTTCGCGGTGCGCAACTCCGGAGCAGTCGCCGTGGTGGAAGGCGTCGGCGACCACGGGTGTGAGTACATGACCGGCGGCAAAATCGTTATCCTCGGGGCCACCGGCCGAAACTTCGGTGCTGGCATGTCCGGCGGCGAGGCGTACGTCTTCGACCCCGACGGCGTGTTCCCCGCCGACCTGAACACCGAGATGGTCGATCTGGAAGAGCTCAGTGGCGCTGATCGAGATTGGCTGCACGAGATGGTCGAGCGTCACCGCAGCGCGACCGACTCGGACGTCGCCACCCGAATCCTCGCCGACTGGCCTAATCAGGTCGGCCACTTCGCCAAGGTGATGCCGCGCGAGTACAAGCGGGTGCTCCTGGCGATCGACACCGCCGAGAAGGATGGAACCAACGTGGACGAGGCAATCATGGCGGCCGCAAATGGGTGACATCCGCGGATTCCTCAAGTACGACCGCGAGCTGCCCGCGCACCGGCCGGTGGAGCTGCGCCTGCTCGACTGGAAAGAGGTCTACGAGGACTTCGCCACCGACGAGGTCCGAACCCAGGCCAGCCGTTGCATGGACTGCGGAATCCCGTTCTGCCACAACGGCTGCCCGCTTGGGAACCTGATCCCGGAGTGGAACGACCTGGTCTACAAGGATGAGTGGGAAGCGGCGTACGACCGGCTGCACGCCACCAACAACTTCCCGGAGTTCACCGGGCGGCTGTGTCCGGCGCCGTGTGAGTCCTCCTGCGTGCTGGGCATCAACGACGACCCGGTGACCATCAAGCAGGTGGAGGTCGAGATCATCGACCGCGCCTTCGACGAGGGGTGGGTGAAGCCCATCCGCCCGTCCAAGGTGACCGCCAAGTCGGTGGCCGTGGTGGGTTCGGGCCCCGCCGGTCTGGCTGCGGCCCAACAGCTGACGCGCGCCGGACACACGGTGACCGTGCTGGAGCGGGCCGATCGCATCGGCGGCTTGCTGCGCTACGGCATCCCCGAGTACAAGATGGAGAAGCGCCACATCGAGCGGCGGGTGGAGCAGATGAGTGCCGAGGGCACGCTGTTTCGCACCGGCGTCAACGTGGGCGTGGACCTGACCGTTTCCGAGCTTCGGGAAGAGTTCGACGCCGTGGTGCTGGCCGGCGGCGCCACCGCATGGCGCGACCTGCCGATCCCCGGGCGCGAGTTCGACGGCATTTACCAGGCGATGGAGTACCTGCCGCCGTCCAACCACGTGCAGGAGGGTGACCTCGAGGTCTCCCCGATCTCAGCGTGGCACAAGAAGGTGGTGATCATCGGCGGCGGCGACACCGGGGCGGACTGCCTGGGCACCGCGCACCGCCAAGGCGCCGCATCGGTGCACCAGTTCGAGATCATGGCTAAGCCACCGGCGGAGCGCGACGTGTCGACCCCCTGGCCGACCTGGCCGTTGATGTACCGCGTCGCCTCCGCTCACGAGGAGGGCGGCGAGCGCATGTACGCGGTGAACACCTCCGAGTTCGTGGGCGCCGATGGGCACGTCACGGCTCTGCGGGGGCACGAGGTGGAGATGGTCGACGGTCGCTTCACCAAGATCGAGGGCTCCGAGTTCGACCTGGAGGCCGACCTGGTGCTGCTGGCCATGGGCTTCGTCGGGCCGGAGCAGGACGGCCTGCTCGACGGCCTGGGCGTCGAGCTGACCGAGCGGGGCAACGTGGCGCGCTCCGACGCGTGGGCGTCCACCGTGGACGGCGTGTTCGTGGCCGGGGACATAGGGCGCGGGCAGTCGCTGATCGTCTGGGCGATCGCCGAGGGTCGCTCGTGTGCGGCCGCGGTGGATGCGTACCTGGAGGGCTCGACGGCCCTGCCGTCGCCGGTGACTCCGACGCAGGTCGCGCAGCGGTAGGTGCTGGCGCCTCACGGCGGCCGGGGTCGCAGCGCATCAAGTCCTCGTCACCAAGCGCAAGTACCCCCGCCCCAACGGTTCGGCCGCGAAGACAGCTAACAGCGCGCCGGCGATCATGAACGGGCCGAAGGGGATCGCGCTTTTCCGAGAGCCCCGGCGGCTGAGAATCAGCGCCAGGCCGAGCACGGCGCCGAGGACGAAACCTGCGAACGCGCCGATCACCAGCGCCAGGTAGGACAGGTAGCCCAGCGCCGCGCCCAGCACACCAGCGAGCTTGACGTCACCGAAGCCCATCCCGGCGGGGTGGATCAACGCCAACACCAGATACAGCGCCAACAACGCCCCCATGCCGATCAGCGCGCGCGCCAGCGCCGCACCATCATGCTGCCAGACGGATGCGCCTCCCAGCAGCGCCAGCATGATCGGGTAGGACGGCAGCACAAGCACATTGGGCAGCCGCCTGCAGCCGAGGTCGATCAGCGTGAGCGCTACCCCGACGGCGACGAGGTACAAATACGCGGGCAGCGCGGGCAGTAAGTGGTCTCCCGACAGGCGGAGCGCGAGCGCGACGAACAACACCGCAGTCACCAGCTCGACCACCGGGTAGCGGAGGCCGACGACCGGGACTCGATTGCAGGCCACATCGAGGACGAACCCGACCGCCACGCCAAGCAGGGCCATGACGAGAATCAGAACGAGCATCACGGCGGCCCCGAGGGAAAAATGAGCAATGTGCGGTAGTACATGTACCCAGCGTGGCTGGGTCTCACCACCGCAACGCCGCGTTCGGGCCACACTGTGGATGGTTGCGCAGTTGTCCACAGCCACGCCCCACACTGCCGCGTGGAATCCCTAGCGAGGACGATGATTGCCATGCCTACCCCAACGACGTCCCGCGAAGTCCGCCTTGCTGCTCGGCCCACCGGCTGGCCCACCACGGAGAACTTCAACGTCGCCACCGTCGACCTTCCCGAGCTGCAGGACGGCGAGGTGCTCGTCCGCAACGCCGTGATGAGCGTCGACCCGTACATGCGCGGCCGGATGGATGACCGCCCGTCCTACGTGCCGCCTTTCCAGGTGGGTGCGGCACTGGACGGCGGCGCCGTCGGTGAGGTCGTCGTCAGCAAGTCCGACAACGTCGCCACCGGCACCCAGGTACTGCACGGGTTTGGCTGGCGCGAGTACGCGGTGCTGCCTGCCAAGCGTGTCCAACCGATCGACACGGCCGTCGCCCCGGCCAGTGCGTATCTCGGGGTGCTCGGCATGCCCGGGTTTACCGCCTACGTCGGGCTCACCGAAATTGCCGCGATGAAGGAAGGCGACGCCGTGTTCGTCTCCGGTGCCGCAGGAGCGGTCGGTTCACTGGTGGGGCAGATCGCTCGTCGCCGCGGAGCTTCCCGCGTGATCGGCTCGGCGGGCTCGGCGGACAAGGTGCGCCACCTCGTCGACGACCTCGGCTTCGACGCAGCGTTCAACTACAAGGACGGCAACGTCGGCAAACAGCTACGGGAAGCAGCGCCCCACGGGATCGACGTGTATTTCGACAACGTCGGGGGTGACCACCTCGAAGCGGCGATCGGTTCGCTGAACACCTTTGGGCGCGTCGCGGTTTGCGGCATGATCTCTCAGTACAACGCCACCGAGGCCACGCCTGCGCCGCGCAACCTCGCGCTGCTGATCACCAAACGGTTGAGCATCCGTGGCTTCATCGTCAGCGACAACAACGCCCTGCAGCCGGCGTTCCTCGATGAGGTCGGCCCGTGGGTTCGCGACGGCTCCCTGATCACCGAGGAGACCTTTGTGGACGGCGGCGTCGATGCTGCACCGCAGGCGTTCATCGACCTCATGCGCGGGGCGAACACCGGGAAGATGCTGGTGCGCTTCTAGCCGTCCCGCACCGTTACGTGCGGGCGTCCACAATCGCAGTACCACTCGAGCGCCAGCGCGCCAGGGTGCGCCCCGGCGCGGTGTCGGATTTGTCCGGCCCCTAGGGTGGACGCGGACCGGACACCACACTCAGGGGAGGGTGCATGACGGCCACACGTGGTCAGCAGTTGCAGATCGAGGGGCTCAACAAGCGCTACGGCGACACCATCGCCTTGCAGGACATGAGCTTTGAGGTTCAGCCCGGCGAGCTCTTCGGCTTTGTGGGTAGCAATGGCGCCGGCAAGACGACGACGATGCGGATTGCGCTGGGCGTCCTGTCCGCCGACTCCGGGCACGTGCACCTGGGTGGCCAACCGATCGACCTTGCCTTGCGCAGGCGCATCGGTTACATGCCGGAGGAACGCGGGCTCTACCCGAAGATGAAGGTCGGCCCACAACTGTCCTACCTGGCGCAACTGCACGGGCTGTCCACTGGTGATGCGGCCGACGCCGTCACCGCATGGACCACCCGTCTGGGCATCGACACCAGGACGAACGACACCGTCGACGCGCTGAGCCTCGGCAACCAGCAGCGGGTACAGCTGGTCGCCGCACTGGTGCACGACCCCGACGTGCTGGTGCTGGACGAGCCCTTCTCCGGGCTCGACCCTGTCGCCGTCGACGTGATGAGCGACGTGCTCGCCGAGAAAGCGGCCGACGGTGTACCCGTCATCTTCTCCAGCCACCAGCTCGACCTGGTCGAGCGGCTGTGCCACCGGGTCGGCATCGTGGTGCGCGGACACATGCAGGAATGCGGCACCGTCGACGAGCTCCGCGCCCGGGGCGACACCCAGCTCACCGTGAACGCACCCCAAGCGCCGCGAGGATGGGCGGACGCGCTACCCGGGGTGCACACCGTGCGCCACGACGACACCCGCACCGTCCTCGCGCTGGGCCCGGATGCGGACGACCAAGCCGTCCTCGCCGCAGCCCTACGCACCGGGCCGGTGCACGAGTTCGCCCGTAGCCGACCGACACTCACTGAGCTGTTCCGCGAGGTGGTGACGGCATGAGCACACCAGGCACGATTGCCCTCGTCGCGAGGCGTGAGTTCATCACCCGCGCGCGCACCAAGTCGTTCATCATCAGCAACGCCATCATTCTGGTCCTGATCCTCGGCGGGATCATCGCTGCGTCCATCTTCAGCGGTGGGTCGGACAGCCGCCCCAAGCTCGGCCTGGTCGGGGACGCGGCAAGCTTGTCCGCGCCCCTGACGGCGACCGCCGATGCCACCGGCGCTCCCGTGGACACCTCGACTGTGCCCGACGAGGCCGCAGCACGCGCCAAAGTGAGTTCCGGCGACCTCGACGTTGCGCTGGTGCCCCGGGAGGGCGGTAGCTACACCGCCGTCGTCCAGAAAGAGATTCCCAAGGCGCTACAGGCGACCATCACTGCTGCCGTACGGCAGCAGTCCGTCAACGCCGCGCTGAGCGCCCAACGCGTGGATCCGGCGACGCTGAGCCAGGCGGCCGCCCGCGCCACCGTCACCGTCGACGCCGCCAATCCACCGAACCCCGATGCCAACCAGCGCACCGCCCTCGCCTACATCGCGCTGCTGGTCATGTTCTTCCAGATCTTCCTGTTCGGCATCTACGTCGCCATGGGCGTGGTGGAGGAGAAATCCAGTCGCGTGGTCGAAGTGCTGCTGGCCACCATCAAGCCGCTGCACCTGCTGTGGGGCAAGGTGGCGGGCATCGGCGCCGTCGGACTGGTGCAGCTCGTCGCCTACGGCGTCGTCGGGCTGGCCGCCGGTCTCGGTACAGGACTGGTGACGGTCACGGGCACCGCAGTAGGGGTGTTCGCCTCGGTGCTCGTCTGGTTCATCCTCGGTTTCGCCTTCTATGCGGTGCTCTACGCCGCCGCGGGCTCATTGGTGTCTCGCCAGGAGGACGTCAACTCTGCTGCCGCACCCATCTCGATCGTGATCTTCGTCAGCTACATCCTGGCTCAGGCTGTCGTGCAGAGCCCGGACAGCACCCTGTCCGCGGTGATGTCCTGGATTCCGCCGTTCTCGGCCATGCTCATGCCGCTGCGCATTGCGGCCGGAACCACCGACGCCGTCCAGATCATCGGCTCCGCGGTGCTCATGCTGGTGGTCACCGTCGCCCTGGCCATGGTCGGCGCCCGGATCTACGAGCGTTCGGTGCTGCACACCGGGCGCCGGCTGAACTGGAAAGATGCACTCAAGTCTTAGCGAACTCTTACCGACCGCGGCCGCGGCACGCTTCGGCGGGTAGGCACAATCGCGAGTATGACCGCACGGACTGATGCCGAGCCGCACGTCCTGGTCGTCGATGACGACGAGGACGTGCGTACGTCGCTGGAGCGGGCACTGCGGGTGTCCGGATTTGCCGTGCGCAGCGCCGCCGACGGCATTTCCGCCTTGCGGGCGGTCGCCGAGCTTCCCCCGGACTGTGTGGTCCTCGACATCAACATGCCCGGGATGGACGGCGTTGCCGTAGTGACGGCGCTGCGGGCACTGGGCCACGAGGTTCCCGTCTGTGTGCTGAGCGCGCGGGACACGGTGGACGACCGAGTCGCCGGGCTGGAAGCGGGAGCGGACGACTACCTGGTCAAACCGTTCGCCCTGGACGAGCTCATCGCCCGACTGCGCGCCCTGCTCCGTCGCTCGCCCCCGGTGCGGACCAGCGACACGATGCCGACGGTAGGGCCGCTGCGCATCGACACCGCCCGACGCCAGGTCACGGTGAACGAGCGTAAGATCGAGCTGACCAAACGTGAGTACGAGCTGCTGCTGGTGCTGGCCGAGAACGCCACCATCGTGTTGAGCCGCCAGCGGCTGCTGGAACTGGTGTGGGGCTATGACTTTGCCGTCGACACCAACGTGGTGGACGTCTTCGTCGGTTACGTCCGGCGCAAGCTGGAGGTCGACGGAGCACCACGACTGCTGCACACGGTGCGCGGCGTCGGCTTTGTCCTGAAGCGATGACCTCGAGCCGATGACACAGTCGCGCTCGTTGCGCTCCCGGGTGGCCGTGGCCGCAGCGCTGGGCGCCACCGTGGTGGTGCTGCTGCTGGCTGCGCTCGCCTGGACGGTGTTGTCGCGCAACGAGTACAACCAGCTCGACCGTCGACTGTCCACAGTGGCCGAGGTTGTCTCCCCCACCACCGTCGCGCCGGACAACTATCTGGTTACCATCCGCCGCGGCGGCCAAATCACGGCGAGCGACGGTGCCGCGCTTCCGGTGGCGCCACCCGGAGTGGCGGCCAGAACCCTCAACGGGCGGGGTTATCGCGTGCTCACCGTGCAGCCCCCGGGACGACCGGAGATCTTGGTGTCGGTGGCTGCACCGGTCGCGGGTACGCGGTCCGCGGTCGTCCAGCTGCGCTGGGAGATCGCGGCCGTCAGTGCAGTGGCTATTGCGGTGGCAGCGTTGCTGGGGTGGGTGTTCGCCGGGCGCGCGGTACGACCCCTGCGCCGACTCACGGCAGGCGCCCGCAGTGTCGGGGAAGGCCCTGCGATGTTGCGGGCAGACGGCTCAGCGGAGACCGAGCAACTCGCTGCGGAAATCAACGGCATGCTGCGCCGCCTGCACGAGTCGCAGGAGCGCACGAGTGCCGCGTTGCAGACCGCCCAGGACTTCGCCGCGGCCGCGCGGCACGAGCTGCGCACCCCGTTGACCGCCATGCGCACCGACTTAGAGGTGCTGGTAATGGACCGGCTGGGCGAGACCGAGCGTAGGCAGGTGTTGGCCGATCTGCTGCGCACGCAGTCTCGCGTGCAGGACACCCTCACCGCCCTGGGACAGCTCGCCGCGGGTGACCTGGCCGACCCCGCGGCGCGGACCGAGCTGGAGCTGACCGAGCTGCTGTTCAGGGTGGCCGAGGAGGCGATGCGAGTGTCCCCTGAGGTGACAGTCGTCGTCCGCGACGGTCCCCCCGTCGTCGTCCTCGGCTGGCTGGCAGGTCTGCGGCTGGCGCTGGACAACTTGGTGCGCAACGCTATTCGCCACGGCCGGGCCAGCCGGGTGGAGTTGGGGGTGGCGGCCACCGGTGGCGGCGCGGAGCTCACGGTCGAGGACAACGGAGCGGGTATGCCACCCGACGAGTGTGATCGCGTGTTCGGGCGCTTCGCCCGCGGTAGCAATGCGGTGGGGTCCGGCTCGGGGCTCGGCCTTGCGCTGGTGGCGCAGCAGGCGACGCTGCACGGGGGCTCCGCGCGCCTCGAGGCCAGCAACCTGGGTGGGGTCCGGGCTGTCATCATGGTGCAAGGTTTCCCTGGGCATGCTGTGCGGTGGCCCAAGGCCGTCGGGCGTTGACGCTGGTACCCGATCACCACGTGTGCGTGGTGCACGCCGCGCAGGTGGTGACCACTGTCCCCGAAGCCTTGGCGCGCCTTGACCCGCTGCGTCCGCTCACGTTCATCAGCGGACCGAGTGCGACGAGCGGCATCGAGCTACAGCGAGTGGAGGGCGTGCGACGAGCGGCATCGAGCTACAGCGAGTGGAGGGCGTGCGACGAGCGGCATCGAGCTACAGCGAGTGGAGGGCGTGCGACGAGCGGCATCGAGCTACAGCGAGTGGAGGGCGTGCGACGAGCGGCATCGAGCTACAGCGAGTGGAGGGCGTGCACGGACCGCGCACCCTGGATGTCCTCATCGTCATGAATCCTTGATGGCCTCGAAGCGCTGCAGCGCCACCGACCGCTCCTGCCGGTGATCGACCATTGCTTCCGGATAGCCGCGCGGCGGCCCGTCCGGCAAGGTGTGCACCGCCTTGCCTGCGATACCGCGCAGCTCGGGCACCCACCGCCGGACGTACGCGCCGTCGGGGTCGAACTTCTGCCCCTGGGTGGTGGGGTTGAACACCCGGAAATACGGCGACGCGTCGGTACCTGACCCGGCCGTCCACTGCCAGCCATGCTGGTTGGACGCTAGATCACCGTCGACGAGGTGGGTCATGAAATGCCGTGCGCCCCACCACCACGGCAGGTGCAAATCCTTGACCAGGAACGAGGCGACGATCATCCGCAGCCGGTTGTGCATCCAGCCCTCGGCCAACAGCTGCCGCATCCCGGCGTCCACCATCGGAAACCCGGTACGGCCTGCACACCACGCGTCGAAGTCGCGTCGCGCCGCAGCGCCGGAATCGTGGGTGATGGCGTCGTAGCGCCGGTCGTAATTCGTCCGTGCACTGTCCGGGCGCCGGTACAGGACATCGGCGTAGAACTCCCGCCAGGCCAGCTCGGCGCGGAAGGTGTCCGCGCCCGCACCGGTGCGCTGCCGGAGATCGTGCAGCAGGGTTCGGGGATGCACCGTGCCGAACTTGAGGTGCACCGACATGCGACTCGTCTCGTCCAGGTCCGTGCGGTCGCGGCGCTCGGCGTAATTGTCAATGCCGTCGTCGCGGAAAGTCTTCCACCGCTTGCGAGCACCACGCTCTCCGGCCGCGGGCAGGGCGACGTCACCGAGCTCGTCGTCATCGGGGATGGGAACTCGCAACGCAGCGGGCGATTCGATCCAATCGACCGTGGACTTGCTGGTGGCTGCCGGGGTGTGCCAGCCGTGCTCGGCCCAGGCGCGACGGAACGGGGTGAACACCCGATACGCCTCGCCGTCGGCCTTGACCACCCGCCCCGGGGCCACGGCGTACGGCGAGCCCGCGGACACCAGCTCGACCTCACCCAGCGCTTCGGCGATGGCGGCGTCGCGTCGGCTGCCGTATGGACCATAGTCGGCGCTGATGTGCACACTGTGCGCGTCCACCGAGCGCGCCACCTCGGGCAGCACCTGTACCGGGTCGCCGCGGACCACCAGTAGACGACCACCGAGCGCCTCGTCAAGCTCCCGCAGGCAACGGTAGAGGAACGTCCGTCGCGGGGCGCCCGACGGCGTAAGCAGCCGTGAATCGAGCACGAACAACGCCAGCGCCTGATCCGCGCAATCGGCGGCGGCCAATAGCGTCGGCAGGTCGCTCAGCCGTAGGTCTCGCCGGAACCAGACGACTGCCGTCGTGCTACCCAACGTCGAGTAGGTCGATCACGAAGATCAGCGTCTGACCGGACAGCCGGTGACCCCCGCCCGCCGGCCCATAGGCCAAGTGCGGCGGGATGACCAGCTGGCGGCGGCCGCCGACCTTCATGCCGGGGATGCCATCCTGCCATCCTTGGATCAGTCCCTGCAGCGGGAAGCTGATCGACTCGCCGCGGTTCCACGAGGAATCGAACTCCTCGCCGGAGTCGAACTCGACGCCCAGGTAGTGCACCTGCACCTTCGCTCCGGGCACCGCCTCGGCTCCTTCACCCACCACGAGGTCGGTGATCTGCAGCTCGGCGGGGGCATCGCCGCCGGGGAAGTCGATCTCGGGCTTGCTCAATGCGGCGCTCCTATAGTTGGTAGCGGTTACGGACGCCTCGACGCTCAGTTGGTAGTACTTGCAGTACGCCCAACAGTCAACGGTCGGACAGCGCGACATACTCGCGCTCGGTCGCGCCGGTGTACACCTGGCGCGGACGGCCGATCTTGGTCTCGGAGTCTTCGATCATCTCCCGCCAGTGCGCGATCCACCCCGGCAGCCGTCCCATCGCGAACAGCACCGTGAACATCCGCGTCGGGAAGCCCATGGCGCGGTAGATCAGGCCGGTGTAGAAGTCGACGTTGGGGTACAGCTTGCGCTCGGTGAAGTAGTCGTCGTTCAGCGCCGCCTCCTCCAACGTCCGGGCGATGGTCAGCAACTCGTCGTCGCCGCCGAGCTTGGCCAGCACGTCCTGCGCCGCTTGGGAGGCAATCTTGGCCCGCGGGTCGTAGTTCTTGTACACCCGGTGCCCGAAGCCCATCAGCTTGACGCCGGGCTCCTTGTTCTTCACCCGCTTCATGAACTCCGCGCCATCGCCGCCCTCGTCGCGGATGCTCTCCAGCATATCCAGCACCGCCGCGTTCGCCCCGCCGTGCAGCGGTCCGAACAGCGCGTTGATGCCCGCGGACACCGAGGCGAACAGGTTGGCGTTGGACGAGCCCACCATCCGCACCGTCGACGTGGAGCAGTTCTGTTCGTGGTCGGCGTGCAGGATGAGCAGCATGTCCAGGGCCTTCACCAGGTCCGAGTCCACCTCATAGGGCTCGGCGGGCAGCCCGAACGTCATCCGCAGGAAGTTTTCGGTCAGCGACAGCGAGTTGTCCGGGTACAAAAACGGCTGCCCCACCGACTTCTTGTACGCATAGGCGGCAATCGTCGGCAGCTTCGCCAGCAGCCGGACGGTGGACAGGTCCACCTGCTCGGCGTCGAAGGGGTCGAGTGCGTCCTGGTAGAAGGTGCTCAGCGCTGATACCGCGCTGGAGAGCACCGGCATCGGGTGCGCGTCCCGCGGGAAGCCGTCGAAGAAGCGCTTCAGGTCCTCGTGCAGCAAGGTGTGCCGCTGGATTCGCTCGGTGAAGGCGTCCAACTCCGTGGCGCTGGGCAGCTCACCGTAGATGAGGAGGTGGCTGACCTCGGCGAACGTGGACTTCTCGGCCAACTGGTCGATGGGGTAGCCGCGGTAACGCAGGATGCCGGCGTCCCCGTCGATGTAGGTGATGGCCGAGGCGCACGCGGCGGTGTTGACGAAGCCGGAGTCGTAGGTCGTGTAGCCGGTCTCGGCGAGCATTTTGCCCAAGGCGATGCCGTCGTTGCCCTCGGTGGCTTTGGTGACGGTCATCTCGTGCTCGCCGCCGGGGTAGCTCAGGGTGGCGGTCTGCTTCTCGTTCTCGGAAGGGTCGGACACAGAGGGGAACCTCTCAGCTCGGCGGCGTCAGCGGTGACGTTCAACTTAGCCGCCACGGGCTCGTCATGTGTGTTCGAGGTCTCAGTGGACGTCAGGGCTGTAAGCGTTCGAGCAGCCATTCCCGGTTCTGCTGCTTCCGGAACCGCAGCCGGTCGTGCATGCGGTCGCGCCTGCCCTGCCAGAACTCCACGGTGTCGGCCACGATCCGGGTGCCGCCCCAATGCGGCGGAACCGGAATCTCCTCAACATCGGCGTACCGGTCGGCGACCTCCCCCAGCGCACTGTCCAGCGCCTGGCGCGAGGCAACCACCACCGATTGCACCGATGCCCACGCCCCCAGCTGCGAGCCCCGCGGACGGGTGGCCCAATACGCGGCGGTCTGTTCCTCGCTGACCAGTTCGGTGGCACCGCGCACATGCACTTGCCGTTGCCGGGCCAGCATGGGAAAGGTGGCACTTGCGTAGGGGTTGACCTGGAGGTCGTGACCCTTCGCCGAGGTGCGGTTGCTGTAGAACACCACTCCGCGGGAGTCGAGGCTCTTGCACAGCACCGTCCGACTGGCGGCGTGGCCATCGGCGTCCGTGGTGGCCAACACCATCGCGTTCGGCTCGGTCAGGCCGGCCTGCTCGGCGTCGCTGAGCCAGCGGGCTAGCTGCTCGTGCCACGTGGCGGCGATGCCGCGCTCGTCCAACTCGGGCACGCGCACCGTCTCCGTACTGTAGGCAACCCGCATGTTCGCCAGATCGGGTGCCGCCAGCTCGCCGGCGCCCGATTCCACCGATCCGACGCTACGCCCCAGGCCCTCATCGACATGCAGCAGAGGCCGACGTTGCGCACGGACCCCCGTCAGGGCAGGGTTACGGTGTTCGCGCCTCGCTGCGCGAGACGACAGCGAGCAGACCCAGGAGGCTTCAGCAGAAATGGCAGACGCAGCAGGGCTACCGGACAACTTCTCCGAGGGGCTGGAAGGTGTTATCGCCTTCACCACCGAGATTGCCGAGCCCGACAAGGACGGCGGCGCGCTGCGCTACCGCGGGGTCGACATCGAGGACCTCGCGGGCAAGGTGACCTTCGGCAACGTGTGGGCCCTGCTCGTCGACGGACGTTTCGGCCCCGGTCTACCGCCGGCGGAGCCCTTCCCACTGCCCATCCACACCGGCGACGTGCGAGTGGACGTGCAGGCGGCGCTGGCCATGCTCGCCCCGATCTGGGGCTACAAGCCGCTGCTGGACATCGACGACGCCACGGCCCGCGACGAGCTCGCCCGCGCCTCGGTGATGGCATTGTCCTACGTCGCCCAGTCCGCCCGCGGTATTCACCAGCCTGCCGTGCCCCAGACACGCATCGACGAGTGCGAGACCGTCACCGAACGCTTCATGGTCCGCTGGCGCGGCGAGCCAGACCCCAAGCACGTCAAGGCCATCGACGCCTACTGGGTATCCGCCGCCGAGCACGGCATGAACGCCTCCACCTTCACCGCACGGGTCATCGCCTCCACCGGTGCCGACGTGGCCGCAGCGATGTCCGGGGCCATCGGCGCGATGAGCGGACCGCTGCACGGTGGGGCCCCGGCCAGGGTGCTGCCGATGATCGCGGAGACCGAGAAGTCCGGCGACCCGGCAGGCATGGTCAAGGGCATCCTGGACCGCAAGGAGAAGTTGATGGGCTTCGGGCACCGGGTGTACCGGGCCGAGGACCCCCGTGCCCGCGTGCTGCGCCGCACCTGCAAGGAGCTCGACGCACCGCGCTACGAGGCAGCGGCCGCGCTGGAGCAGGCCGCGCTGGCCGAGCTGCGGGAGCGCCGCCCCGACCGCCCGATCGAGACCAACGTGGAGTTCTGGGCCGCGGTGATCCTGGACTTCGCCGAGGTGCCCGCGCACATGATGCCCGCCATGTTCACCTCCGGGCGCACCGCCGGTTGGGCGGCGCACATCATGGAGCAGAAGCGGCTGGGCAAGCTGGTGCGCCCCGCGGCGTACTACGTAGGCCCTGAGCCCCGCAGGCCGGAGAGCGTCGAGGGCTGGGGCGAGATCTCGCACAGCTGAGCCCACGTTTGGTCGAACCCGTCCTAGTGGGAGTAGCGCGTCCGCAATTTACGCCATTTGGGCGGGTTCGACGTGTGCGCAGACGGCTGGTCGCAGGGTCGAACAGCGGCGCTGCGAGAATGGGCGCATGACTCGAGCCTCCGCGCCCACCATCACCATTCCCACTGGCCTGCTCCCCACCGACGGCCGCTTCGGCTGCGGACCGTCCAAGGTGCGCCCTGAGCAGTTGGCTGCGCTCGCCGCCACGGGCAGCAGCGTGATGGGCACCAGTCACCGGCAGAAGCCGGTCAAGGACGTGGTGGCTCGGGTGCGTAGCGGCATGCGCGAGCTGTTCGCGCTGCCGGAGGGTTACGAGGTGGTGCTGGGCAACGGAGGGACGACGGCGTTCTGGGACGCCGCGGCGTTCGGCCTGGTGCGCGAGCGCTCACTGCACCTGACCAACGGCGAGTTCAGCTCGAAGTTCGCCAGCGTTACCAAGGGTGTACCGTTTCTGGGCGAGCCGGTGGTGATCGCGGCCGAACCTGGCAGCGCGCCGGAGCCGGTCGCAGATCCCTCCTGCGACCTGATCGCTTGGGCACACAACGAAACGTCGACCGGTGTAATGATCCCGGTGCAGCGGCCGGCGGGCTCGGACGGCGCACTGGTTGCCATCGACGCCACGTCCGGTGCGGGTGGGCTGCCGGTAAACATCACCGATGCCGACGTGTACTACTTCGCGCCGCAGAAGTGCTTCGCCTCCGACGGCGGCCTGTGGATCGCCTTGATGAGCCCCGCCGCGCAGGAACGGGTGGCGGAGATCGGCAGCTCCGACCGCTGGGTGCCGGAGTTCCTCTCGCTCACCACCGCGTTGGACAACAGCGTGAAGGAGCAGACCTACAACACCCCGGCCGTGGCCACGCTGCTGTTGCTGGCCGACCAGGTCGAGTGGATGAACGCCCAGGGAGGTTTGGACTGGTGCACCACCCGCACCACCGATTCGTCCGCACGGCTGTACAACTGGGCCGAGGCCAGCGACTACGCGACCCCATTCGTCGTCGAAGCTGCGCAGCGCTCCCAGGTGGTGGGCACCATCGACTTCGACGACAGTGTGGACGCGGCTGCCGTGGCAAAGGTTCTGCGCGCCAACGGAATCGTGGACACCGAGCCCTACCGCAAGCTCGGCCGCAATCAGCTGCGCGTCGGCATGTTCCCGGCGATCGAGCCGGATGACGTCAGCGCCCTGACGGCGTGCATCGACCAAGTAGTGACTCAGCTCGGCTGATTCACGCGTGTTCATCCCCACCGGTTGCCGCAGGTGAATTACACTCGTGTTGTTCACCCCTTGCAGAGGTTCCGGGAGGCCGCCGTGCGTGCACTTCGAGTTATCGGTCTAGACGCCGATGGACTATCCGTGGTCTGCGAGGACAGCGAGCACAAGGAGAAGTTCACAGTTCCCGCGGACGACAAGTTGCGCGCTGCGGCCCGCGGCGATCTCACCCGGCTGGGCCAGATCGAGATCGAGCTCGAGAGCCAGCTGCGTCCGCGCGACATCCAGGCCCGCATTCGCGCCGGCGCGAGTGTGGAGCAAGTTGCGGCGGTGGCCGGCGTGCCCATCTCCCGCGTCGAACGCTTCGCATACCCTGTGCTGCTGGAGCGCTCACGCGCGGCCGAGGTCGCCCAGGGTGGGCACCCGGTGCGCCACGACGGGCCCGCCGTGGAGACCCTCACCGAGATTGTCGGCGATGCCTTCGCGCAGCGTGGGCAGGATTTGTCGGATGCCACTTGGGACGCGTGGCGCGGTGAGGACTCGCGCTGGGTGGTGCAGCTAAGGTGGAAGACCGGTCGCTCAGACAACAAGGCGCACTGGCGTTTTCAGCCCGGCGCCCACGGCGGTACCATTTCCTCGTTGGACGACCCTGCCGCGGATTTGATTGATCCGGATCCCACGCGTCCACTGCGCACCGTCGCCGCAGTGAGCACCATCCTGGAGTCCGAGCTGGTGCCCGAGCCGGAACCACAGCAGGCCCTCAAGGTCCCCGAGGCAGCACCCGCAGTTCCGGCCGTTGTGACCGAGAAGTCGCCGCAACGGGCGCGTCGTGGGCACGCCGCCGTGCCTTCGTGGGAAGACGTCCTGCTCGGCGTCCGCAGCCAGCGCGGCTAAGGGCGACCTGCGATCAAGTGAGCGTCCAGTTTTCCGCGCTGCGCTGACGGCCGTCGCGTTGAGCGAGAGCGGCACAGGAGCCGACCGACCGCGCGTCAGTGCTGCGGGAAGCTCTCGTGCACGCCGTACGCGGTGCCGTCAACTCGCGGTCATGAGCGCGGCGAGGAGACCGAGCCACGCCAGACCCACTCCTCCTACGGTGCCGAGTGCGGCCCATCGCCACACCGGTACCCGTCGACACATCCACACCAAGGGCGTCAAACCGCCGACCACCAGCACGTTGGCCGCCACCGCCAACGACGGGTTGATCACCGCCAACTGCGTGCCCAGCACCAGCAGGGCGACCAGCACCAGGACCGCGGTGAAGACCGCGATCGTCAGTCCGGTCAGCCAGGGCGTCGGCTCCTGCGCACCGAAGAGGTGAACCTCGACGTCATCGATCACCGCGACCTCGACGTGCAGCGCGTCCGCGTAGCGCGCGGCCAGCTGCTCACCGCGCAATCGGACAATGGTGCGGGCCTCGCCTCTCGTTGATCCCACGGCCGCACTCGCCGTGGCCCACTCGGCTAGTTCGGGGGTGAGCGACTCCAGTCCCTCCGTGCCCTCCGCGCCTTCCACGCCGCCGCCGACGCGGAGCACCACTGTCATCGCACGCGCTCGTAGAACGCCAGCGCGGCCGCAGTGGCCACGTTGAGCGAGTCGGTGCCCGGCGCCATCGGGATCCGGGCCCGGACGTCGGTGGCGCGCATCGTGTGCTCGCGCAAGCCCGGCCCTTCCGCACCCAGCAGCACCGCCACCTTGTCCGCCGCCATCGCCTGCGACAGCGGCAACGCCGAGGAGTCGGGGGTGAGCGCGATCAGCTGGAAACCCTTCTCCCCTAAAACCTGCAGCCCGCGAGGCCAGTCCGGGACGTGGGCGAAGGGCACCCGCAGAATGTGGCCCATCGACACCCGCACCGCGCGGCGATACAGCGGATCGGCACAGCGGTCGCCGAACAGCACGGCGTCCACCCGCAGGCCGGCCGCATTGCGGAACATTGCGCCCAGGTTCTCGTGGTCGTTGACCCCTTCCAATACCGCCACCGTCCGCGCGCCGTCGAGCACCTCGGCCAGAGTCAGCATCGGCGGCCGATCAGCGGAGATGAGCACGCCGCGATTGAGGTGGAAGCCGACGACCTCGGCCATCACCTCCGCAGACGTCAGCACGAACGGCACGTCCACCTCCACCAGCTCCGCGGCCAGCTCGTTCAATCGACGCGGCACGCCGAGCAACTTGCGCGGGACAAACCGGGAACCCAGAAGGCGCTGCGCGACAAGTACGCCCTCACCGATCACCAGGCCCTTACCGTCGGGCAGGTCCGGACGTCGATCCGAGGAATTGAGCGCCCGGAAGTCGTCGAACACCGGATCGCTCGGGTCATTCGCCTCGATAATCGTTGCCACGGAGGACATCCTTGCCTGCCACCCGCGTGCGGCATCCCCACCCCCGGCATGGCACCGTTGGCTTCACCAGCGCCGCGTGCACCCGGAGGTCAGATGGGCGAGAACATCAACCACCGCGAGTTCAGCCGCGCCGACCGCGCGGAGTTTCGCATCAAGGCCCAGCGCTGTCTGGACGCCCTGACCCAGATGTTGGCCGACGGAGCCTTCGAGACCGGTGAGCCACTGTTGGGCATGGAGGTGGAACTCAACCTCGTCGACGAGGACATGCAGCCGGCAATGGCCAACGCTGAGGTGCTCGCGGCGATCGCCGATCCCGACTTCCAGACCGAGCTGGGCCAGTTCAACATTGAGATCAACGTGGCGCCGCGTCCGTTCGAGACCGACGAGACCCTGGCGCTGGAGCACAACCTGCGTGCCTCACTCAACGCGGCCGAGGCGCAGGCCGAGGCGCAGGGCAGACACCTGGTGATGGTGGGGATGCTGCCCACCCTCCGCCAGGAGCACTTTCACCGCCAATGGCTGTCCAACAACCCCCGCTATGACCTGCTGAACCAGCAGATCTTCGCACTGCGCGGCGAGGACATCGAGCTCGCCATCGACGGGGTGCCGATGCCAGGGGGCGCAGCGGAACGCCTGGACATCACCACGGACTCGATCCTGCCCGAGGCCGCCTGCACCTCGGTGCAGCTGCACCTGCAGGTAGAACCGGATGCCTTTGCCGCCCACTGGAATGCGGCGCAGTGCCTGGCCGGGGTGCAGGTGGCGTTGGCAGCCAACTCGCCGTTCCTTGCGGGGAGGGCACTGTGGCACGAGAGCCGCATCCCGGTGTTCGAGCAGGCTACCGACACCCGCTCGCCGGAGCTACGCAACCAGGGTGTGCGCCCGCGCGTGTGGTTCGGGGAGCGCTGGATCACCTCCATCTTCGACCTGTTCGAAGAGAACTCCCGGTACTTCCCTGCCCTGCTGCCGGTGTGCTCGGAGGAAGACCCGCTCGCGGAGCTGTACGCCGGGCGTACCCCGGGCCTGCACGAGCTGAAGATGCACAACGGCACGGTGTACCGCTGGAACCGGCCGGTCTACGACACCTCGAGCGGCACGCCGCACCTGCGGATCGAGAACCGGGTGCTGCCCGCGGGGCCTTCGGTGCTGGACACCATGGCCGATGCCGCCTTCTACTACGGCGTACTCCGTGCGCTGGTGAACTCCGAACGTCCACTATGGACGCAAATGTCCTTCGACGCCGCAGCGGAGAACCTGCACAACGGTGCCCGCGAAGGACTGGCGGCGCAGCTGTACTGGCCGGAGGTCGGCTGGGTGCGGGCCGACGAGCTGGTGTTGCGCAAACTGCTGCCGATGGCGCACGAGGGCTTGCAGGCGTTCGGGGTCTCCGGACGCGCCATCGACCGCTACCTCGGTGTGATCGAAGGGCGGTGCCAAAGCGGGCGCACCGGATCGGTGTGGCAGCGCGAGTGCGTGGCGAAGCTCGAACGCAGCGGCCTCGGCCGGACAGAGGCGCTGGCCCAGATGCTCCGCAGCTACACCGAGGGCATGCATGCCGACGAGCCGGTACACGCCTGGGCGCTGTAGCTCCACCTCCGTGCCGTCAATGTGGCTTTCGCGGCAATTCTTGGCGGAGAGCCACATTCGCGACGGCGGATGGCGCGGTCGCTCAGAACGCGCCAACACCGTTGGGTGTACCCAGCCCCGTCGGCCCGTAAAAACCCGGGCCCGCGGTGCACAGGTAGCTGCCGCCGCAAGGGCCGTTGCTGCCCGCCGTCACGTCGAACAGCTTGTCGCGGTTGGCGTAGAGCGAGCTGGCGTAGCGCAAGTTTTGTCCGTTGCCGGCCAGTGCGTACGTCCCGGCGATGATCGGCGCCGACACGCTCGTACCACCGAAGACCAGCCAGCCCGCCGCTCCGTTGTGAGCGAAGGAGTCGTAAACGGCGACCCCGGTGGCGGGGTCCGCGATCGCGGCGGTATCGGCGATAGTCCGGGCACCGCAAGCGGGATCGGTCTGCCACACCGGTTTGGCGTCGAAGCCAGCGCACCCTGAACCGGCGCCAGACCAGGCCGACTCTGACCAGCCACGGTCGTTCGAGGCCTTGAACAGTGAGGTTCCACCGACGGCCGTGACGAACTGGGACGCCGCGGGGTAAGCGACGCCGTAGCCGTCATCACCGGAACTGGCCGTGATCGGCACGCCCGGGTGGTTTTAGAAGAAGAAGTCCAACGCGAAATCGAAGATGCTGGAGGCTGACGCATAGCTGTTGGAGATCACCGTGGCCCCAAGGAAGGCCGCGACGCGCTCGGCGATGCCGATGTTGATAATGCCCGGGTCGTTGGCCTCTACCAGCAGGATGTTGCAACCGGGACAGGCGGCCGAGACCATGTCCAGGTCCAGCGAGATCTCTTGTGCCCAACCGCTGTCCGCGGCGGGTAGCGCATTGCTGCCGAAGTTGCCGACCTTGCGGAAGCATCCGTTGGCGCTGGTGCAATGCGGAAGGCCGAACTTGGCGCGGTACACCCCGAGGTCGGCTTCCGCATTGGGATCGTCGTAGGCGTCGACGACCGCCACCGTCTGACCCGCGCCACCGGTCGTCGGCAGCTTGTAGGCCGACTGCAGATCGGCGGGACGGTATCCGCTCGGTAGGTCGGTCTGGGTCACCGCCTGGTGCACCACCTGACCGTTTCCGGAGATCGGAACATTCTGCACCGCGCGGCAGGCCACCAGCCCGGGCGTGGGGTCACCGCAGGACCGACTCAGCTGATGCGCCACGACTGGCGCGGGAGTGCTTGGCGCGGCCACACCGATCGGCGCCAGCGCCGCTCCGGGAACGACGACGGTGGCGGCCGTCAACAGCGTGAGCAGGACGGATCGGCGCATGGTGACTGCTCTCGCTCAGAGTGCTTCGGAGGGGAGGTGCGGCACAAGTATCGGGTACACACCGGAATTTGCCTAGAACACTGCAGCGGCGCTACTCCGTGCTCCCTGAGTCTTCTCTTGCGCTACTCCGTGCTCCCTACCATCTGTTCGATGATGTCCGAAGCGGCGCGCAAAGTCTGCAACTGCTCGGCCTTGAGCTCGGACAGACGGCTGTCCAGCCACGCCTCACGCGCGTTGATCTCCGCCTGCAGATACTCCGCGCCGGGCGGCAACACACTGACGATCACCTGCCGGCCATCGGTGGGATGTGCCGCACGTCCAATGAAGCCAAGGTTTTCCAGGACCGCAATGATGCGCGTCATCGACGGGGGCTGCACCCGTTCCTTCGCGGCCAACGCCCCCGGGGTCATCGGCCCGAGCAGGTGCAGAGTCGAAAGTGCGGAGATGTGCGTCAGGCTCACGCGGGCGTCGGTGCGCTGCGCCCGCAATCGACGGTTCAGCCGCAGCACGGCAAGTCGCAAGTCGCTCGCCAGCTGCGGATCGTGCTCACTCATGGCCACACACTAGATGACGCGTACTTCACGCAGCACACAATCGCGGCACGGCTACGGTGGACTCCGTGCCTGCCGAACCGCCCACTCCCCCACCGCTGCCGCCCGCGCTGGCCGATCCGCGGCGCGTGATGGCGGCGGGGACCGTCGGCTGGGTGGTGGCACTGGTAGTGCTGCTCAGCGGAGCCGCGAGCACCTCCACCGCGATCGTCACCTGTGGGCTCGGGGCCTCGCTGGGCGCGCTCGGTTATGGCCTCTTCTTCTGGCAGCGGCGCGCTGTGCGTCGTGGTGATCGCGGCAGCCAACGCGGAATCGGCTAGCGACTCAGCTCCTGGTCGGTGTCCGTCCTCAGCTGCTGACCATCGGGGAAGTAGCCAGGTCCAGGCGGCCGCTGGTCACATTGATCAAGTGCTGCTCGATCTCCGCGTCAGTAGCGATGCCGCCGGCGACGAGGCGGTCGCGGATCTGCTCGACACTGGCTCGCTCCAGCTCCACGCAGGCTGGAGCCGTGATCGGGAAGTAGGCGTCGGCCCCGACCTCGACGAACCCGGCACCGCGCAGCCTGCCCGGCAGCGTCCGACCGTAAGTCAGGTCGACGCCGCGCTCGGTGAGCAGCCTGCGGAATCCGGCCTTCAACCGGTTCGCCAGCTGCTCGGCCGGCCCCGTCTCGTCCGGGCAGACCAGCGGTTGCAGCGCCGGGTCGGCTTCCTCCAGCACCAACCATCCACCCGGGCGCAGCACCGACATCATCGCGGCCAGAGCCTGGTCCCGCTGCGGTACGTGGACCAGCAGCAGCCGGGCGTGCACCAGGTCGAACGGTCCCGTCGGCGGCGGGTCAACGCCGACGTCGTGGCGGCGCACCTCGAACCGCTGCGTGTTGTTCATCCATGTCGTGTCGATGTCGGTGGCCAACACCCGTCCGTCCGGGCCCACTTGCTCGGCCAGCCACGACGGCACCGACGGTCCACCAGCCCCGGCCTCCCAGACCTGCCAGCCCAGTTCCAGCCCCACAGCAGACAGGTGCCGGAACGTCGAAGCGTTGAACAGCTCCGACAGCGCATCGAAGCGCTGCCCCGCCTCCACCTGCTGGTTGTCCAGCAAGTAGCCACCGTCGCTCGGCACGTACTGAGGCTTTCACGTCGGCATAGCGACACCCACAGCGGGACCCAAGATGGCGACCCCTTCGAGCGCCGGGTGATGCGTCCCGATGGTCCCGCGACCGTCGCGCCGACCGTGGCCATCCGGTTCGCGGCTAGGTTGCCCGTCTGGCAACAGCATGCCGTGCGCGGCCGTGACCGCGGCAGCGACGAGGTCCGCGAGACCTGGGCCTACGTACTCGCATCCGAGTCTGTCTGCGCCGCAGCGGGCTCGTGGGATGCCGTCAAGGCCGGCGGCCAGGTCTTCCGCTGACGGCCGGGCAACCCGAGGCACAACAGCCCCCACGCGGCGCCGATCGCCCAGCCGCCCAGGACGTCACTGCCCCAGTGCACCCCCAGGTAAAGCCGGGACAGTCCGACCCACACGACGTACACCGCCACCAGCAGCACCGCGAGTACGCGCCACGGCCTGGCGCGGGTGGCGGCGAACACGAGCGCCAGCAGGAGAGTTGCCGCCACCATCGACCCGAGTGCATGCCCGGAGGGATACGACAGGCTCTGCAGCACACCGAGCTGCGTGGCTGCGGGCGGACGGGGACGGCCGAAGGCAGACTTGCCCGCCACCACGAGCACCGCGGTACCGACGCCGGCCACCACGGCCTGCCCGGCCAGCGTCCACCAACCTCGCCACGCCGCGGCGACGGCCACCACCAGGGTGAGCACGGTGACCGCGGGCGTACCACCGCACAACGAGGCAGTTCGGAAGAATTCCGTCCACGTCGCCGTCCGGTGCGCTACCGCGAAATCCAGGATCGACTGATCGGCCGCGGGCACTCGGCTCCTGATCCACAGGCCCAGCAGGATGCCGAACGCGAGCAGCAGCACGACCGCGCCCGTGCGGCGGAGCGTCCTCACGTCCACGACACGGCGGCGTCCAACATCCCGCGACGCTGGGCGTGCAGGACGCCGCCCGCGACCCACCAACCCACCTCGTGCTGATGATCAGCGCAGCGCACGGTCAACGTCTCGTGCAGCACGAATGAGTCATCCGGCACCGCGACACCCAACCGGGTGCAGGCCAGCACCGCCTCCGGTAGCGCCGACCACCTCATGGGCACCCCGCCGGAGACGACCTCCGACATCACGTCTTCCGATGCCAGCGGCAGGTCCAGCAGGTCAGCGAGCGTCGCCGCCGCGTCTCCCAACCCGCCAAGGACAAGACCGTCGTCGGAGAGGACTTGCTGCAGCCACGGCTGGTCGAGCACCGCGGCTGCAGCCGGGTCGGCGATGACACCGCTCAGCACCCGCACCCGCTTCGGCGGCTCGAGGTCGTCGACGGCCACCGTCCCGGCCTCGACCGCCGCGGCGAGGGCGGCATGCGTTCGCACGATGACCGCGACACTGGGACTGCGGGACGCATCACCGAGACGGTCCAGCAGCAGGGCCGCCAGCGCGACGGAATCCACCGTGGTGCTCGCGAGGACCACCGGTGGCAGCCCGGCTACCGGCACGGCGTCGAGCAGCGCCTCGAACGCGGCGTCGTCGGGGTGGCGCCAGTGCCCGAGCGGCGCACCGTACAACTCGGCGTGCGTGCGCAACCACCACGCGGTGTAGCCGTTCGGCTCTCGCAGCGCGGCAAGGGTTTCCGGCTCGGCGCACAGCAGCTGCAGCGCCTGCGCCCACTTCTGGGAGTCGACCAGGTCCAGGTCGCGCACGGCCACCACGCTAGTGGGCTGGGACGGCGTCGCGTCCCACCACAGCTCCTCGCCGTCCAGTTCGTGCTCTGGCCCGGTGGCGTCGTCGTCGACCAGCACGGTGAAGCCCCAACCGACGCCGACGGCCTGCAGCAGCCGCGCGCCGTACTCAGCGACCACACTCGGGGCCACCGTGCCGAACGGTGCGTCGGTATCGAGCACCGCGCGCAGCGGCGCATCGGGCAGCAGCAGCTCATCGGCGGACCGGAGTTCACCGTCGGTGTCGGGCAACAGCAGCTCACCCAGCCAGGTGTGCTCACCAGGAAGCACGCCTGCGGCATCGACCAGAGCCAGCACCGCGGTGGCAAGCTCCGCGGTGCTGGTCACGTCATCGGGATCAGCTTCGTGGACGGCTTGACGCAGCAGCTCATCGTCGAGCAGCTGATCGGGCCCTGCTGCGACGGACCCCAGGCGAAGCAGCAGGGGATGCGTTGCATCCGGATGCACCACGCGGACGCCAGGCACCGCCACAGTCAACTCGGCGACGATCGTGCTGCGCGGACCGAGCACAGTGCGCCCATCGGCCAACGGAACGGGCAGAGCAGCAAGTTCTTCCGCGGCGCGACGGTCGGGGACCAACGGGTCCAACGCGGCGTAGAGCCGACGCCACCAACCAGCCTCACGCTGCACCCCCGCCAGCACGTCAGCCACCTCGGCCAGTCGGAGCCGAGGGATCTCCAGCGCTATCAGCGCGGCCGCGTGCACAGGAGCCGACAGCTCAGCGCCGAGTAAGCCGGGGATGACGTCCGCGAGCAGCCCCACCAACTCGGGGTTCGCCCGGTCGAGCACCTGCGCAGCTCGCGGTTTCAGGTCGTCCCCCGCCGCTGCGGACAGCCATGGGGCATCGCGCAACGCGGCAAGCACACCGTCGCGCAGCTCCGCGTCCACTGCGCTGCGCGGAAATCCGGGGAGCGGAACCAGCTGGGTGCGTTGCTCGGGCGGCAGCGCCGCGACCAGCTCCGGATACGCCTGCGCCACTGCCCGCAACGACGTTCCGGGCAGCAGGCGACGACGGTCGGGTTGCAGTGCGACGTCGGCGATGACCAACGCTGGCAGGGAAAGCTCCTCGTCGGTGCGCGTCGGCGCTCGCAGCACGTCCTCGGCCAGCGGCTGCACCTGTCCCTCGGGGCTCACAGGGACCAGCCACCGCACATCATCCCGCCCGCTGCGCCACCAGAGCTGCCTGCCGATGCTCACCTCATCCAGACCGGAGGCCAGCGGCCGATCCACACGCACCATCAGCGTGCCGCTCACCGAAATACTTTGCAGCGCAGGGAAGGCGAGCAACAACTCGGGTGTTTCGGTGGCGAACGCGCGGAGCAGCCCGGCCCCGTCGATGCCCGGGCGCAGCGGAAGCACCACCTCAGTGCTGGCCCCAGCCACGGGCTGCTGCTCCACCGGCCACACCAGCCGAAGCGCAGGCACGTCCGTGATACCGAGCTCGGCTCGGGTACGGGCCGCAGAGAACGCGATGGACCCCGACCGCGACAACACCCGCGGTTCCTCGCTGACGGCCAGCACCGCGGTGAAGCCGACCCCGAAGCGGCCGACACCGGAAGTCTTGCTCGACGCCCGCAATGCCGCCAGCGCTTGTACCCCACCGCGGTCCAAAGGAGCACCTGTGTTGGCTACGCGAAGCTCGTTGTCCACCAATCGGACGGTCAGCTCCCCCCGGACGCCGGCGCGGGCCGCGGCGTCGGCAGCGTTCTGGGCGAGCTCGGTAAGCACCCGGTCGCGGTAGCCGCCCTGGACCAGGTCCGCCTCGGTGGCGGTGTCCTCCCGCAGCCGGGTCGGGGATCGGCGCCAGTTCTGCAGAGTGGCGGCGCGCAGCTCTGCGGTGTCGAAGGGGTCCGGCGTGCTCACTCGTCGTGCGCAGCGAGCTGCACCAGCTCGAGCGCCGTGTCGTCGTACGCCATCTCCGAGACCGGCGTGGGCGCCAGTTCGGCGACCACCGTGTCCGAGTGGGCACCACAGCCGTACTCGGTGTGCACCACCTGGCCGTCGGCGGACATCTCGTTGCCGCACACCCCGAATGCCGCCCGTAGCGAGCCGGCGACCGGGAGGTAGTACCCGCAGGTGCCGCAGTGCAGGGCGGCGGCCGCCGCGTCGGGCCCGTGCGCACCGTCGTGCCAGCGCTGGGCGGCGTCCAGCCTGCCCTCGCGGCTCATCACCTGGCGGCGGCCGAGCCCGATCTCCAACGCCACCTCCTCCACCGCCTGGTCATCGCTGGCCAGGTAGCCGGGCACCAGGCGCGGATCGTTCTCCGGCGGCGGCAGCAGGTCCCCGGCGCCCAGGTCACCGGCGCGCACCCGCTCATCCCACGGCAACCAGCTCGGCGACACCACGGCGTCCGGGCCGGGCAGCAGCACGATCTCGCTGACCGTCACGTGCTCGGTCTCCGGCGCAGCAGCGACGACAACGACCCATTCCCAGCCGCGGTAGCCCTTGAGCTCGGCGGCGAAACGGTGCGTGGCGGCGGCACCGTCGCTGTCCGGCTCGGCGTGCACACCCAGGTGGGTGCCCACGGTGCCCTCGCTCAGCTCCACCGCGGCCGCGGTGGCCACGCTCTCGGCGGCGGCGAGGACGGAGCGAACGGGGGCCGTGGTCTCGGTGCTGCTCACCCCTTGATTGTGCCGCATGGCCCGGTTGCGTCCCGCACCGCCGAGTTGGACGCTTGACTCGCTCGATCGTGCGCACCATGATCTGGACCACTCACAGTGGAAGGGTCGGGTGGCCGAGCCCACGCGCACGGTACCGGCTCGCCGGTCAGCAGCTCGGCGGCGTGCGGCGCACTCATGGTCATCGCCGAAACCGCCCGCACCGACAGAACGGGAGACCAAGGACGCCGTTCAGGCGTACGCCCGGCATGCTGTGTACATGGCTCGCACGATCGTCACAGCACTTGCCGCGTGCTGCGTCCTGGCCGGCGCTTCGGCCTGCGGGAGCGCCCGACCGGTGGCCCCGGCGCCCGAGCAGCTCACGGTGCAGGTGCTCAGCACCCGCCCGCACGATCCGTCGTCGTTCACCGAGGGTTTGGAGATCGACAACGGCCAGCTCTACGAGAGCACCGGACTGGATGGGCACTCGCTGATCCGTCGCAGCGACGGCACCACCGGAGCAACCCAGGCCACGGTGAATCTTCCCGACGACCTCTTCGGCGAGGGCGTCACCCTCGCCGGGGACACGCTGTGGCAGCTGACCTGGCAAGACGGGTTCGCCATTCGCCGTGACCCGCAGACCCTGGCCGACCGCGGGCACGTGAGCTTTGACGGCGAAGGGTGGGGGCTGTGCCATGAACCGGGGCGCCTGGTGATGAGCAACGGCAGCGACACTCTCACGTTCCGTGACCCCGTGACGTTCGCCGTCACCGGATCGGTACAGGTGCGCAAACAGGGGGTGGGGCTGGACATGCTGAACGAGTTGGAGTGCGTCGACGGCGTGGTGTGGGCCAACGTCTGGAAGACCGACCAGATCGTCCGCATCGATCCCGCCACCGGCCAGGTCACCAGCACCGTGGACGCCGGCGGCCTCCTGGATCATTCCCGCTATCCCGACGCCGACGTTCTCAACGGCATCGCCGCCATCCCGGGAACCGACCGTTTCCTCATCACCGGCAAGCTGTGGCCGACGACCTTCGAGGTTCGATTCGTCCCTCCCCGCAACGCGCCGTGAGCAGGCTGTTCGACGGCAGACACGAACCGGACACCGTAGTGCGGCAGAATCACCGGTGTGACTGCTCAGGGTGATGGCGCTACCTCGCACGGTGCGCCGCAGACCCGGCGGGGATGGAACGCAGGCCGTCGGCGACCCGACGCCACAGTGCCCGTCGGTCGGCGGCGGCGTAACCGGCTTGGTCTGCGCAAGCCCGACTCGTCGGCGTCGCCCGCGCCTCCACCAAACCGGCAACCCGACCCGCCGCGTCACGTCCCGCCCGTCGACCCCTCGGCGCCCACGGAACGAATCGCCAGGCAATCGCCCCCGACCCGGGAATTCCCCACGCTGTCCGCGGAGCCCGCGAATGAAGGGCCGCGCGAGCGGGTGCCGCCACGGGAGTTCGGGCGCTCGGACGGTCCCCGCAAGCTCACCGTCACCCGCGTGGCGGCGCTGCGCAGCAAGCAACTCACCAGAGACAGTCTGCAGAACTTTCACCGCGCCGCCAGTGCCGACGGTGCCGGCAAGTCCGGCCTCACCGCGCTGACGTACGCGACGATGGCGAACTACGCCTCGGACGCGGCCATCGCCGTGGCCCTGGCCAACACACTGTTCTTCGCCGCCGCCAAGGGTGAGGGCCAGGGCAAGGTGGCGCTGTACCTGCTGATCACCATCGCCCCCTTTGCGGTGATCGCACCCCTCATCGGCCCCGCACTGGACCGTATTCAACGCGGACGACGACTGGCCCTGGCCGGTTCCTTCGTCGGTCGTGCATTGCTCGCCGTGATCATGGCGTTGAACTTCGACAGCTGGGAGCTCTACCCGGCCGCGCTCGGGGTGCTGGTGCTGAGCAAGTCCTTCGGGGTACTCAGATCCTCGGTGATGCCGAGGGTGGTGCCCCCCAACCTCAGCCTGATGAAGAGCAACTCGCGGATCACCGTCTTCGGACTGGTGGGTACCACGGTCACCGGCGCCATCGCCGGCGGGGTGGAGCTCACCCACCAGGGGGCAGCGCTGTGGTTCAGCGCGTTGGTGATGCTGCTCGGGGCCTGGCTGTGCATGCGCATCCCGGCTTGGGTGGAGGTCACCGAGGGCGAGGTTGGCACCACGCTGATGTTCACCCACGCCGACGAGCGGGCGGCGGCGGCGCGACCGCGCAAGGTCAAGCCGCGCAAACAATTGCTGGGCCGCAGCGTGCTGGCCAGTCTGTGGGGCACCGGCACGACCCGCGTGTTCACCGGGTTCATCACCCTGTTTATCGCGTTCGTCGCCAACGCGCACTACGGCCCCAACAGCGCCACCCACAACGGCTGGCTCTACACCGCCACTCTGGGCGCGGTCGGTGCTGCCGCCGGGCTCGGGAACTTCGCCGGCAACGCAGTAGGGGCACGGCTGCACCTCAGCCGCCCCGACTTGGTGATCATCGGGTGCGCCCTGTCCACCCTCACCCTCACCGTGACCGCCGCCGTTATTCCGGGGTTGGTCACGGCCACGTTGGCCACCCTGGTCGGGGCCAGCGGCAGCGCCCTGTCCAAGGTGTCCCTGGATGCGATCATGCAGCGGGACCTGCCCGAGGCTGCCCGGGCCTCGGCCTTCGGGCGCACCGAGACCGTGCTCCAGCTGGCTTGGGTGGTGGGTGGTGCCTTCGGGGTACTGCTGCCGCCGACGTACTGGGTCGGGTTCACCGTGATCGCGGTGCTGCTCGCGCTCGGCACCGCCCAGACCCTGTTGACCAGCCGCGGCTCCACCCTGCTTCCCGGTCTCGGCGGCGTCCGACCCCGCCGCGGCCCCGCGGCCGCCGAACCCGCGCGCTGAGCTCTCGCCTAGCCTTGCCCCGTGCGGAAACGACTGGGGCTGCTGCTGTGCACTGTCGCGCTGGGGGCAGGCGTGGTTGGCTGCTCAACCAGCATGGCACCGCCCCAGGTCACCTTCTACGCCGATCACGCCACCACGGTGACCGGCCCGACCACCTTTTGCTCGTTCGACTTCACGCACTGCAGCACAGGTGCCACCGCGCAGCTGCCCGTCCGCGTAGGCCTGCCTCTGCAGGTGTCGCTGCCCACCGACATCGGGCGGGCGCCGTGGCGACTACTCACCAGCTACCGCACCCCCGCGGGGGTCAACGAGATCATCCAGCGTTACTACCGACCGGGCGAGCGGCTGGCCGTCACCGTCACGCCGCCGAGCCCCCGCGACCAACTCACCGGGGTGGAGATCCAACTCCCCTCAGGCGCCACCGACCCCCAGGGCAATCCGATCGCCCGCGCCACCTGGTCGGTGCGTACCGACCCGGCGCTCATCACCGGAACCTGAGCTCAGCTGTCGAGCTCGCGGGCGACGGCGCGGACCACCTCGGAGATGCGCTGAGCGGTCTTACGGTCCGGGTAGCGCCCGCGCCGCAAATCCGGCTGCACGGTCGCCTCCAGCACAGTAATCATGTCCTCGACCATGCCGTGCAGCTCATCGGGCGTGTGCCGCTTGGCGGTCGGTGCTGGAGCCTGCTGCTTGATAGACGGGGCAGGCTCGAGGACCTTCAGGCTCAGTGCCTGCGGGCCGCGACGACCCGACGCCATCCCAAACTCCACCTTCTGACCTGCTTTGAGCGTCTCCAGGCCCGCGGGCAGTGCGGACGAGCGGACGTAGACATCCTCGCCCTGCTCCTGGGAGAGGAAGCCGAAGCCCTTTTCCGCGTCGTACCACTTCACCTTGCCGCTCGGCACCGTGCTCACCCGTCCATCGTTGTTGCGTCCGCCTGCGCCATGCCGGCTCCGGCATGACGAACGCGCCCCAACGTGGCTGGGCGCGTTCGGGTAAGTCTACCGGCCCCGACGCCGGCGAGCATCCCGATTTCTAGCGCGAGCGGTACACGGTCCTGCGGTGGCCGACCTTGAGTACGTACTGCACGATCTTCGCGCTGGTCTCCGTGGACGAAGGCACCGTTCAAGTCAGCCTGATCGATCACCGGCGCGCCCTCTGCTACCGGTAGCGGCCAGGGCGCAATGGCAGCGCGCTACCGTGAACGCGTGCCGGACTCTGCCCCGCCCCGCCGCCCACGCTTATTCACCGCGGGGCTTGTGCTGTTCGCTCTTGGCATGCTCGGCATCCTCGCGGTGTTCCTCAGCCGCCCAGTGGCCAACGTCAACCCGCCGCTCGCGTTGTACCTGACCGGGATGCTGCTGCCGGTGGGCCTATTTCTCGCGGTGTTCTCCGCGTTCCGCGACGGCCGCGCGCGCTGATCCTGCTCGGGCAGCGTCAGTCCGGGTGGGCCGGACGGACGCTGCCGAACCGGGTCAGTGCAAACCAAGGAACTCCGTGGAGCGCTCCCGCATCTCCACCTTGCGCACCTTGCCGGTCACCGTCATCGGGAACTCTTCGACGACGCGCACATACCGCGGCACCTTGTAGTGCGCGAGTTTGCCGGCGCAGAACTCGCGCAGGCCCTGCACCGTGAGCTCCGGCGCTCCCTCGCGTAACTGCACCCAGGCCATCAGCTCCTCTCCGTAGCGCTCATCGGGCACCCCGATCACCTGCGCGTCCAGGATGTCGGGGTGGGTGTAGAGGAACTCTTCGATCTCCCGTGGGTAGACGTTCTCTCCGCCGCGGATCACCATGTCCTTGATCCGCCCGGTGATCATCAAGTAGCCCTCGTCGTCCATCACCGCGAGGTCGCCGGTGTGCATCCAGCCGTCGGTGTCGATGGCCTCCGCGGTCTTCTGCGGTTCCTCCCAATACCCGAGCATCACGCTGTAGCCGCGCGTGCAGAACTCCCCGGTCTCTCCCCGTGCCGCGGTCTCGCCGGACACCGGGTCGATCACCTTCACCTCCAGGTGCGGGCCCACCTTGCCCACCGTGGACACCCGCCGCTCCAGTGAGTCGTCAGACCGGGTCTGGGTGGACACTGGGGACGTCTCGGTCATCCCGTAGGCGATGGCCACCCCGTCCATGTGCATCTGCTCGATCACCTTGCGCATCACCTCAGCCGGGCAGGGTGAGCCGGCCATGATGCCGGTGCGCAGGCTGGTGAGGTCGTACTGGGCGAAGCTCGGCAGCGCCAGCTCGGCGATGAACATGGTCGGCACGCCGTACAGCGAGGTACAGCGTTCGGCCTGCACTGCGGTCAGCGTGGCCGCCGGGTCGAAGCCCTCCGCTGGGATGACCATGGCCGCCCCGTGGGTGGTGCACGCCAGGTTGCCCATCACCATGCCGAAGCAGTGGTAGAACGGCACCGGAATGCACACTCGGTCGGCCTCGGTGTAGTGGCACAGCTCGCCGACCAGGTAGCCGTTGTTGAGGATGCTGCGGTGGCTCAGCGTCGCACCCTTGGGAAACCCGGTGGTGCCGGAGGTGTACTGGATGTTGATCGGGTCCTCGGCGCTCAGGTCCTGCGCGGCGTCGCCTACCGCTGCCTCGTCCAGCAGCCCGTCCGCCAGCTGCGTCCACTCCGGACTACCCATCAGCACCACCTGCTCCAGCGCGGCACACCGCGGAGCGACCTCGTCGAGCATGTCCGCGTAGTCCGAGGTCTTGAAGTTTTGCGCGGCCACCACCATCCGCACACCGGATTGGTTGAGCACGTACTCCAGCTCGTGCACCCGGTAGGAGGGGTTGATGTTCACCAGCACGGCGCCGATCTCTGCGGTGGCGTACTGCAGCAGTGTCCATTCCGGACGGTTGGGCGCCCAGATGCCCACCCGGTCTCCCGCCACGATGCCTGCGCGCAACAGACCGGACGCCAGGCGCCGCACCGCCACGTGCAGCTCGCGGTAGGTCCAGCGGGCCCCGCTGGGCAGGTCCACCATGGCATCCAACTCGCCGAACCGGTCGACCGACGCGGCCAGATTGCTACCGATCGTGGTGGTCAGCAGAGCGGGATCGCTTGTTCCTTGCGCATAGGACGGGCCGTCGGCGGCCGACTGCTCACTCACGGGCACTCCTCAGTTCCTAGCTGTGGCGGTCCTCTCATCGTGCACCATCCGGATCCAACTCGGCCGGGGTGCTGTTCGCCGCCCTCCGAACTTGGCCCTGCCGGCTCGGCGCATTCTCGACGGACTGGCGCCCCCTCATGGACGTCGTCGGGCAGACCGCCAAGGTGAAGGAGTTCGTCGAACAGGCGGCCGTGCCCGCCCGAATGATGTACGCCGCCGCCAATCGCCGCACCACCCACCGGGCCGCACCACTGGACGTGGCCATTCCGTCCTGGATGTGTGCACCGGGCGAGTGCCCGGGCATGTTCGGGCCCGAGGTGGCAATCGACGAACTTGCCGTCCTGTGCGGCATCGACCCGATCGAGTTGCGGGTGCGTAACGAGCCGGAGAGCGACCCGGAGACCGGCAACCCGTGGTCGGTGCGCCGCTTGGTCGACTGCCTGCATGAAGGCGCTCGCCGCTTCGGCTGGGCGGACCGCGACCCCGAGCCGGGGATCCGTCGCGAAGACGGGTGGCTGGTCGGTACGGGTGTGGCCAGCTCCACCTACCCGCTCAACGTGATGCCCGGATCGACGGCTGCCGTCCAGTTCGAACACGGGCGCTACGGGGTGCGCATCGGTGCAGTGGACATCGGCACCGGCGCGTGGACCGCGCTCAGCCAGATCGCCGCCGACGCGCTGGGCGTCGGGATGGACGACATCGCGCTGGAGATCGGAGACTCTGCGCTACCGGCAGCCTCGGTCGCAGGCGGCTCCTCTGGTATCACCTGCTGGGGGTCGGCGATCGTCGCGGCGGCGCGGGCGTTTCGCGCGGAGCATGGCGCCGACCCGGCCGAAGGTGACCGCAGCGAAGCCGAGATGCCGGAGAACCCGGATACCGAAAAGTTTGCATAGCACTCCTTCGGTGCCCAGTTCGCCGAGGTCCGGGTGCACGCGGACACCGGCGAGATCCGGGTGCCACGGATGCTCGGCGTGTTCTCCACCGGCCGGATCATCAACCCCCGCACTGCCCATTCCCAGTTCATCGGAGGGATGACGATGGGACTGTCGATGGCGCTGCACGAGCAGAGCTACGTCGACCCGCGCTTTGGTCACGTCGTCAACCACGACTTCGCCGAGTACCACATCGCGGCGAACGCCGACGTCGGCGACCTCCAGGCGGTGTGGCTGGACGAGCAGGATCCGCACTCCAACCCGATGGGCTCGCGGGGTATCGGCGAGATCGGCATCGTGGGGGCTGCAGCGGCCATCGCCAACGCCGCGTTCCACGCCACCGGTGTGCGGGTGCGCGATCTACCGGCGACCGCTGACCGCTTTCTGTAGCTGAGACGAGGAACGCCCCGACCGTGCGGCCGGGGCGTTCCTGAATTGGTGCGGTGGGGCGTCAGTCGTCCCAGGGGCCGAGTTCAGACTCAGGCATACTTTCTTCCTTCCGGTGCTGACCGTCTCGACACACTGCGCGATCTACCTGCCGCGGTGGAGACGATCGTCATGATGTGTTCCTACTGCTTGGGCGTGTCTGCTTGCACGCACCCCGAGCAAGAACCGGGCGCATTGTGACGCGCTCGCGGACAACCACTTGGTGGGCTGCTGTCAACAGCGTACACCACGGGTGCCGTTCAAGCGCGGCGCTGGGGACGGACGCCTTGGTCGCCCAACGCCGCTAATCGAACGGGTCAGCCGTACGTCCCACCAGGTCGGCAACCGACCCGATAACGCGCGTCGGTCGGTAGGGGAACAGCTCCACCGACTGCTCCGTGGAGATGCCGGTGAGCACCAGGATCGTCTGCAGTCCCGCCTCCAGCCCCGACACGATGTCGGTGTCCATCCGGTCGCCGATCATCAGCGTGTTCTCCGAGTGCGCGCCGATGTTGCGTAGCGCACTGCGCATCATCAACGGGTTGGGTTTGCCGACGTAGTAGGGCTCGCGCCCGGACGCGCGGGTGATCAACGCGGCCACCGCGCCGGTCGCCGGCAGCGAGCCCTGCGCCGAGGGGCCTGTCGCGTCGGGGTTGGTGGCGATGAACCGAGCGCCGCGTTCGACCAGCCGGATGGCGGTCGTAATGGCCTCGAAGGAGTACGTGCGGGTCTCGCCGAGCACCACGTAGTCCGGGTCGCGATCGGTGAGCACGTACCCCACGTCGTGCAGCGCGGTGGTCAGCCCCGACTCCCCCACCACATAGGCAGTACCCCCGGGACGTTGTGAGTCCAGGAACGTGGCGGTGGCCAGGGCCGAGGTCCAGATCGACGCCTCCGGCACGTCCAGACCCGATTGCCGCAGCCGCGCCCGCAGGTCTCGAGGAGTGCGGATGGAGTTGTTGGTGAGCACGATGAACGGCGTGCCTGCGGCCTGCAACTCCGCGAGGAACGAGTCGGCGCCCGGCACCAGCTGCTCCTCGTGCACGAGCACGCCGTCCATGTCCATCAGGTAAGTCCACCCGACGCGCTCAGTCGTGGCCGTTCGTTGCGTTGCCGTCACGATGCCATGGTCGCAGACCCACTGATAGTCGGCGAGTCACATCGGCGATCGCCCATCACCTGTGAGGACTCGTGCAATCGCGACGACTCCCGGCTCAGGCTTCCTTGAATGCGAACTTATCCCCTGAACAAGCCCGCAGCTGCGAACCGCATATAGTGTCCGCATGTCGATGTTTCGCTTCCGTGAAGCTGCTGAACTGCTCGGCGTCAGCGATGACACGGTCCGCAGGTGGGCCGACGCAGGTAGGGTGCCGAGCTCGACCGAGGACGGCCGCCGTGCCATCGACGGCGCCGACCTGGCCCGGTTCGCCGAGGAGCTTGCCGCGTCCACGGAACGTCCGGGACCGCGGGCTGTGGTCGGGGAATCGGCGCGTAACCGGTTCACCGGTCTGGTGATCAACGTGGTCCGGGACACGGTGATGGCGCAGGTGGAGATTCAGGCCGGCGCCCATCGCGTCGTGTCGCTGATGAGCAGGGAGGCGGCCGACGAGCTCGAGCTGGAGCCCGGCGTGCTCGCCGTCGCCTCGGTCAAGTCCACCAACGTGGTGGTCGAAATCCTCGACCGCAAGCCTGCCCGCCAGTCCTAGAAGAGTTTCCCGGATGACGCATCGCCGCACCCTGGCAGTGACCACCCTGGCCGCCGCCGCAACCGTCACGTTGACCGCCTGTTCGTCGAGCACGCCCGCGGCCTCCACGACCGCGCCGGGATCACCTGCGCCCGTTTCGGGCACGGTCACCGTGCTCGCCGCAGCGTCACTGCAGGACTCCTTCACGACGTTGGGCAAGCAGTTCCAGGCCGCGCATCCGGGCACGCAGGTCAAGCCCAGTTTCGGGGCCAGCTCCGCCCTGGCGCAGCAGATCAACCAGGGCGCACCGGCCGACGTGTTCGCCTCGGCAGCGCCGACGAACATGAAACAGGTCACCGACGCCGGGGGCGCGTCGGCACCGAAGAACTTCGTCAAGAACGTCATGGAGATCGCCGTCCCGCCGAGCAACCCGGCCAAGGTCGGCGGCCTCGCCGATCTGGCTCGTCCGGGGGTGAAGGTGGCGCTGTGCCAACCGCAGGTGCCATGCGGTGCGGTGGCCGCGCAGGTGTTTAAGAACGCTCAGGTGACCGTCACGCCGGTGACCCTGGAGCAGGACGTGAAGTCCACGCTGACCAAGGTCCAGCTGAACGAGGCCGACGCTGGCGTCGTCTACACCACCGATGTGAAGGCGGCGGGTGCCAAGGTGACCGGCATACCGATCCCTGCCGACGTCAACGCCTCCACCGAGTACCCGATCGCGGCACTGAGCAAGGCGCCGAACTCCGCGGGGGCGCAGGCCTTCGTCGACTATGTGCTGTCGCCGGCCGGGCAGACCGTGCTGACCGCCGCAGGGTTCGAGAAGCCCTGAACAGAGCAAGACCCTCATGCCGCGGCGCGCCGGCACTGATCGGGGCTCCGGCCGCCATCGGGTTTGCGTTCCTGCTGGTGCCCCTGCTTGCGCTCGTCGTCCGCGCGCCGTGGCGTGGGCTTGGCGCGCTGCTGTCGGACAGCCAAGCGCTGACCGCGCTGCGGCTGTCGTTGGAGAGCGCCACCGCCGCCACCGCCGCGTCTCTGGTGCTGGGTGTACCGCTCGCCTGGGTGCTGGCCCGGGTCCGGATGCCGGGCATGGGGGTGTTGCGGGCCTTGGTCACGGTGCCGCTGGTGTTGCCGCCCGTGGTCGGCGGCGTGGCGTTGCTGCTGGCCTTCGGCCGTAACGGGGTGCTGGGTGAGTTCCTGGCCGACTGGTTCGGGCTGAGCCTGCCGTTCACCCAGCTCGGGGTGATCGTGGCGGAGACGTTCGTCGCGATGCCCTTTCTGGTCGTTACCGTGGAGGGCGCGTTACGCTCGTCCGACCTGGGCTTGGAGGAGGCGGCCGCGACGCTCGGCGCGTCTCGCATCACGATCTTCCGCCGGATCACCCTCCCGCTGGTCGGCCCGTCCTTGCTGGCCGGTGCGGTGCTGTGCTGGGCGCGGGCACTGGGCGAGTTCGGCGCCACCATCACCTTCGCCGGAAACTTTCCGGGCACGACGCAGACCATGCCGCTGGCGGTGTACAACGCGCTGCAGACCGATCCCGACGCCGCCATTGCGCTGAGCCTGGTGTTGCTGGTCGTCGCCGTGGCGGTGCTGGCCGGTCTGCGCGACCGCTGGCTACCCGGCACAAGCACGCCGTGAACGGTCTCGAGATGGCGGGCACGGTCGAGCGCGGCGCGTTCCGCTTGGACGTCGACTTCACGGCCGGCCCCGGGGAGGTACTCGGACTGCTCGGACCCAACGGGGCGGGCAAGACCACCCTGCTGCGTGCGCTGAGCGGCCTGACCCCGCTCACGACCGGCCGCATCGAGCTGAACGACAAACGCCTCGACGACGTGGCCTCCGGCGAGTTCGTCGCCGCCGAGCACCGCCCGGTCGGCATGGTCTTCCAGAGTTACCGACTGTTCCCGCACCTCTCGGTGCGCGAGAACATCGCCTTCGCGCCCCGCTCGCGCGGACGAGGGCGCCGCGCGTCGCGGCAGGTCGCCGATAGTTGGGTCGACCGCCTCGGCCTTGGCGAGCTGGCCTCCCGCAGACCCGTCCAACTGTCCGGCGGGCAGGCGCAGCGAGTCGCTCTGGCCCGCGCGCTCGCCGCCGACCCCGCGCTGCTGTTGCTGGACGAACCCCTCGCGGCCCTGGACGCGCGCACCCGCCTGGAGGTCCGCGCCGAGCTACGCAGCCACCTCGCCGAGTTCGCCGGCCCCACCCTGCTGATCACCCACGACCCGCTCGAGGCGATGGTGATGACCGACCGACTGCTGGTGATCGAGGACGGACGCATCGTGCAACGGGGCACCCCGACCGAGGTCGCGCGCAGGCCGGCCACCCAGTACATCGCCCGCCTGGTCGGCCTCAACCTCTACGCAGGCACCCGCGACGGTGCGATAGTGGGTCTGGACGGCGGCGGCACCATGACGCCCACGGCCCAGCCGCAGAGTCAGGGCGCAAGAGTGCTGGTGGCAATTCGGCCCACCGCGATCGCGCTGCACACCACCAAGCCCGACCATGCCAGTCCGCGCAACGTCTGGGCTGGCACGGTCGCGGGCATGGAGCTGCTCACCGACCGGGTGCGTATCGAGGTCACCGGCGCCCCGTCGGCCCTCGTGGACATCACCCCCGGCGCGGTGCACGAGCTCAATCTTGCGGCAGGCACCGGAGTGTGGCTCAGCGCCAAGGCGACCGACATCGACATCTACGCCGATCCCGCGGCGCCGGGGATCTGACCTAAATACTTCTGCTGCGGAGGCCGGCAGTCGTTAGGCTGGGGTCATGACCGCTGTCGCACTGGGGCTACCCGCACCTACAATGCCCCCTGTGCCCGCGCGCGATTCAGCGCGTCCACAGTCCTCGGGGCTCATCGACACGCACGGGCGTACGGCCACCGACCTCCGCATCTCGCTGACCGACCGGTGCAACCTCCGCTGCACGTACTGCATGCCTGCCGAAGGCCTGGACTGGATGCCCACCGAGCAGTTGCTGACCCGCGAGGAGCTGGGACGGCTCATTCGGATCGCGGTGCACACGCTGGGGGTGAGCGAGCTGCGCTTCACCGGCGGCGAGCCCCTGCTGCGCGGCGACCTGCACGGCATCGTCACCGACGCGGCGGCCCTGCAGCCGCGGCCGGAGATCTCGCTGACCACCAACGGCCTCGGCCTGGTCCGCAAGGCCGAGAGCCTCAAAGCCGCCGGGCTGGATCGCGTCAACGTCTCCCTGGACAC